>Ga0210394_10000291_pt1 | contig 116009 bp, 105 predicted proteins | sample IncBWC12MmetaG_FD_160121 | JGI IMG/M metagenome (GOLD analysis project Ga0210394, IMG submission 160121) | Forest soil microbial communities from Barre Woods Harvard Forest LTER site, Petersham, Massachusetts, United States - Inc-BW-C-12-M | ecosystem: Environmental > Terrestrial > Soil >...
GATCTCCATGCGGGATCGCGCAATGTCGGCCCGCAGGGTGCCTTGCTCGGCCAGCGGCTTACCAAAGGCCACCCGCGCCTGCACTCGCTTACACATGGTTTCGAGGGCCCGTTCGGCCACGCCGATGCAGCGCATGCAGTGGTGAATGCGCCCCGGACCCAGCCGCCCTTGGGCAATTTCGAAGCCTCGTCCTTCGCCGAGCAACATGTTCGAGACGGGCACGCGAACATTTTCAAAAGCGATCTCGCCGTGCCCGTGCGGCGCATGGTCATAGCCAAACACCGTCAGCATGCGCTCAATCTTGAGTCCGGCGCTATCCATCGGCACCAGCACCATCGACTGCTGTTTATGGAGCGCAGCCGAGCGATCTGTCTTTTCTGAGTCAGTTCGGCCCATAAAGATCGCGACCTTGCAGCGCGGATCGCCCGCTCCAGAGGACCACCACTTGCGGCCGTTAATGACATACTCGTCGCCCTGCCGAACAATACTCGCCTGGATGTTGGTTGCATCCGATGAGGCGACCCCAGGTTCCGTCATCGAGAAGCACGATCGAATCTCACCTGCAAGCAGAGGCTTGAGCCAGCGCTCCTTTTGCTCCGCGGTGCCGTAGCGGGCGAGCACTTCCATGTTGCCGGTGTCTGGCGCCGAGCAGTTAAACACCTCAGGAGCAATAAAACTGCGCCCCATAATCTCGGCCAGAGGAGCATATTCGAGATTGGTTAACCCCGCCCCGCGCGCGTCATCCGGCAGGAACAGATTCCACAGGCCGGCGGCGTGGGCTTTTGGCTTGAGTTCCTCAATTACGGCCGGCGGCGACCAGCGGTTGCGTTCAATCTCGTCGTAGTAGCGCTGCTCATTCGGATAAATGTGCTCATCCATGAAAACCTGCAAGCGCCGTTGCAGGTCCTTCACTTTGCTGCTGAACGAGAAATCCATGTCTGCCGCCTGTCTCCTATCTACCTGTGAAAGCAGCGGGGCGCTTCTGCACAAAGTGCGCGACACCCTCTTTGAAATCCTCGGTGCGGAAACACGCCATCATCTCGCGCACGGAAATGTCGAAGGCTTCCGCGAGCGGTTGCGACATGGCCTCGTATACCTGGCGCTTGATTATGCGCAGGGAGCGCGGGCTCACCGTGGAAGCCAGTTCCTGGGCAGACTCCTGGACTTTTTCGAGAAAGGTTTCCTGAGGAAGAACTCGATTCACCAACCCGATGCGCAGTGCTTCGGGGGCATCGATGGTCCGGGCAGAAAACAGCAGGTCGAGCGCATTTGCGATTCCAATGATCCGAGGCAACATCCAGGCCATTCCATACTCGGCAATCAGCCCGCGCCGCGCGAATGTAGTACTGAAGCGGCTTGCGTCCGAGGCCAGCCGCAGATCGCAATAGAGAGTGATAACCAAACCAAGGCCAACCACCGGCCCGTTGATGGCGGCAATTACCGGCTTCCCGATCGCCGGGAAATACGAGTATTTCTTCTGAAAATCCGGGGCCACGCCTTCACGGCGGTTAGCGCCGTCGCGCAAAGCCTGCTCGCGGCCCCGGTCATCCAAATCCCGGTTATCAAGGCCGCGTTCCGCCACCGCGCTCAGCAGCGACATGTCAGCGCCTGCGCAAAAGCCGCGCCCAGCGCCTGTCAACACGATCACGCGGACCTCGTCGTCCTGCTCGGCGTTCTCCATGTGCGAACGCACTTCGCTTTCCATCACCGCCGTCCAGGCATTGAGTTTGTCGGGCCGATTCAAAGTAATCGTGGCCACTCGATTGGCTACGTTATAGAGCGTCTCTTTAGTTGATACGACAGTTGGCATGACGCGCGATTATATAGAATCAGCTTGCGTTAGTCACTATCATGTCATAGCGACTATCGAGATACGGAAGAGATCAGTCAAATTAATTGAGGCATACGCGCGCGGGATCCCGTGGGCCGCACAACAGGGCGGCGCTTCGTTGGACTCCATTCTTTTCACGCTTCATTTATGAAAAAATAGGACGTCGATGCAAGGTGAGTTAATCGAGACCGCCAAGCTCTATTTACCCAGGCACATGAATAGCTGCGATGCCTGCGACTTCTTCCATTCGCCGCAAAACGGCAGAGAAGTCCTCCTCATCACTGCCAGCCAGTTCTTCGGAGTTGACGTGAAACGCGGCTTCTGTGGCCGGCATGGGCACCCGCGCTTTCGCCGCCGCCTTCAGAATCAGTTCGAAGTCTTTATTCATCAGGCGGAGTGGGAACTGCGGACTGTAATTGTTGGTCCCGGCTTTCGCCAGCTTTCCCATATGAGCCGGAGCGACCACAGCTGTTTGCGATAGGACGTCAAGCAATCGCTTGCGATCGAGGCCAGATTTCTCCCCCAGGACTACTGCTTCAGCGATGGCCTGCATGCCAACGCCTAGCAGAGTATTGACGACCAATTTCATTGCGGTCCCTGAACCCGGACCGCCCAGAAGAAAATATTGTTTTGCGATTGCCTGGAATATGGGTTCAGCCGCGCCGAAGCAGTCTTGATTGCCGCCTACCAATAGCGTCACGGTGCCTTGCTCCGCAGCCGGAGTGCTGCCCGAGATAGCGACATCGAGTACTTCGATGTCGCCTTGGGCGCCGAGTCTGTGCAGTTCGCGCGAGGTGTCCGGCGAGATCGTGCTCATCTCAAGCACAATGGTTCCTGGTCGTGCGCCAACAAGAACTCCATCCACCCCTGTGTAGACGGTTCGAACCACTTCATCATTGGTCAAGCAGGAGAGAACCACATCGGCGGCCCGTGCGAGTTTAAGAATATTCTTCGCAACGGTACCACCGCGTGCAGTGATGGCTTCCGCCTTAGCAGGGTCGCGATCGAATACTTCTACCTGGTATCCGTAATCAAGCAAGCGTTGTGCGATCCGACTTCCCATGTTGCCAAGGCCAATGAATCCGAGCTTCACGTGATTTGCAGTAAGACGTTTCATCAGAGTCTCCGTTGTTTCCTGAATGTTGGATATCTCATCTTTAGGGCCCGGGTCGCGAATGGTGTCTCGCGCCGCGGTCTCATGGCGCCAATCCATCAACGGCCACCGCGCGCATTCCGCCGGTCTCGAGCACTTTGCCTTTGAGCACGATCCCTGGGACACCTATTCGATCGAGAACGCTCTCAGGCAGCCTTACGCCATTTTGTTCGTTGAGCACCAGAAAAAGCTCTTCGCCCTGGTCGGGAATGAATACCAGAGGACCCCCGGCCGCAGCGCACAGCTTCGCGCAGAAGGCATGATCGTAATCGTGCATGTGAATGCCCAGGTAACAATTCGCGTCGGTGACTTCGCCTCGCAGTTTCACCGTCTCTCCAGGTTCTGTTTGTCCCACCAGGAAATCAATGTTTCCCTGCTTGGCCAATCTCCGCGCTTTTGCCAGGTCGAAAATCAGGGGCTGGACTTGGGTGTAGGGCATCTTGTTCAGCTCACTCCGATCTCCGAATTGGAAAGCGCACAATCCCAGCGTCGCGATTGCGCTGAGCAATGTCGTCATCGACCCTCTATCTCGCTGCTTTCTTTGTAGGCTGGCTGGCATCGTTTCGCTCGCGTTCGCCCTGCTGGTTATCGGCGCCCGTGTAGCGGATGCGCCAGATAGAGTTCGAACCGTCATCGGTCACCAGCACCGATCCGTCTTGAGCTACGGTCACGCCGACAGGCCTTCCCCACACGTGTCCGTTGTCGACCACGAATCCGGTCACGAAATCTTCATATTCGCCGCTAGCTCGGCTTGTCTGGTGCAGAGGTACGCGAATCACTTCGTATCCGGTGCGTACCGATCGGTTCCATGAACCGTGTTGGGACGCGAAGATGTCTCCCCGATATTCATCAGGGAATTGCTTACCCTCATAGAACGTCATCTCGAGTGACGCGGTGTGAGGCTGCAGCAGAACGTCGGGAACGATCGCCTTATCTTTTAGCTCGGGATGTTTGCCCTCATGGCGTGGATCCTGATGATTACCGATGTACCACCAGGGCCAACCATAGAAGCCGCCTTCTTCGACTTGGGTGATGTAATCGGGCACAAGATTGTCCCCCAAACCATCACGCTCGTTGACCGAGCACCATAACGCGCCGGTCTTAGGATTAATCGCCAGGCCGCCTCCGGCATTGCGGATCCCGTACGCGTACACACGCATGTCTGACCCGTCGGGATTAAATTCCAGAATGTCAGCTCGATTTTTTTCCTCCAGCGTAGTGTCGGGATCGTCCACATTCGACGCCGAGCCGACCGCGACAAACATCTTCGTACCGTCGCTGGTGAACTGCACGTCGCGGGTCCAGTGTCCTGTACCATGAGGGAGGTCCACAATGTGCTGCGCCGGTCCGCTCGCCTGCAAGTCTCCATTCTTGTACGGAAATCGGACGACAGAGTCGGTGTTTCCTACATAGATCCATTGGGGATTCTCTCCCGGAGGATAGAAGGCGATGCCGTAAGGCTGGCTGAGTCCGGTAGCGAAAGTGGCCACTTGTTCGGGCTTCCCATCGTTGCTGATTCCGTGGAATACCTTTATCTCTCCGCTGCTGCTCTCTGCCAGGAAAAAGTCGCCGTTGGGGGCGGTCCGGATCAACCGCGGATTATCAAGTCCCGTGGCGTACTGCTGCACGCTGAATCCAGTTGGAGCCTTCGGCCATGCGTTGCGGGGGCGCGCCACCAACTGAGGCGCGTTGCTCGCTGACTCACTAGCGTAGGGCGCGGGAAGATCTTGTGCCGTGATCCGGCGGATTTTTCCCGGCTGCTCAAAGCGGAAGTCTGTGTATGGCGGTTGCGGAGGCGGTGCGCTGGTCTTGACGGGCTTCACCTCGGCAGGAGCAGGCTCATTCTTTGCTGAACTCGCGGAATTTTTCAGCGACTTTAAGTAAGTGACAATCTGCCATCGCTTTTGCTCAGGTAAAGTCGCCCAAGCGGGCATACCGTTATCAACCGATCCTGTCGTAATGAACCAGAATACCTCTCCGTCCGATGCCGATTGCGTGGGCCCATGCGCCAAGGGAGGAATGTTCCCAGTTCCGCGTCCCCTGATGCCATGGCAGGCGCCGCAGTTTGTGGTATACAGTTTTGCGCCCGCCGCTATGGCGGCTTGTTGCCCCGCATACGGATTCTTCGATTGACTGCTGGATGCGGGCGCGTTATGAAAGTGCGCGTCTTGGGCAACCAAAATCGAGGCCGGAAAAATTAATGCAATGGCACTTATTGCCGCGGTGAGGAAGCTGCGGCGGGTACCTACTCTCATAGTTCTTCTCCATCAACGTTGTTCTCCAGCAACCCTCGCCTACTGTGAATCGGGTTGTGCTGCGTAAGCGGCGGTCACTTGCTGAACAGAAGCAACTTCGTTGCCATCCCGTGAGGGCGCGCTTTCCCAACGAGGTGCGGGTTTGCGGTGTTCTTTGCGCCTCATGCTCAACTTCGCATGCGCGTCATGGGTCGCGAGGTCAGCGGTTCGACGCAGACTGTCTACATACGGACACTCGGAATTCACTCTCGCTCGCGGGAGGGTATGCTGCTTACGCTTTCCGCCGGGGAGCTATTGGGTATCAGGCCAATGGCTGCTACTGTAAGTGCCGCAAGGCGTCGGGTTCCTGCGGCGCTGAATCCACATCCTTGCTTCTCTGGAGATAAGGGCGGGAAATTCCTAATTTTTGCATCCTGTGGATCAACGTGGTGCGCTTCAAGCCAAGTTTCGCGGCAGCACCTTTCGGTCCCCCGATCACCCACCTGACTCCTTCCAGCGTGCGTAGAATCAGCGTGCGTTCGGATTCTCTCAAAGTAGTGACCGGGGTGTCGGTGGCAGCCGAAGCGACGGCAATCCCCCGAGTGCCCACCGGCGGCAAAGGATTGGGCAACACGCCATCTTTTGAAAGGATTACCGCACGTTCGATCAGGTTCTGCAGTTCGCGGATATTTCCTGGCCACTGATAGGAACTGAGCGCAGACATGGTCTCTGGAGGAATGAGTTCAATTTCCCGATCCATGCGCCGGCCAAACGCCTCGACAAAGTGCAACACCAGGGCGGGAATGTCTTCGCGACGCTCTCGCAGCGGCGGCAGCAGGACCGGAAATACATTCAGTCGATAATAGAGATCGTTGCGGAATTCGCCGCGATTCACCATCTCCATCAGATTCCGATTCGTTGCAGCCACCAGCCGGACATCCACTTGGTGAGTCCGAGTGCTTCCCAAACGTTCAAATTCCTGTTCCTGCAAGACGCGCAGAAGTTTTGGCTGCAGCGCTGGCGGGATGTCACCCACCTCGTCGAGAAAAAGTGTGCCTTTGTCCGCAAGTTCGAAACGGCCAACCTTTTGCGCGATGGCGCCAGTGAATGCGCCCTTTTCATGGCCAAAAAGCTCACTCTCCAGAAGATCCAAAGGGATTGCAGCGCAATTCAACCTAACGAAGGGCCGTCCGCACCGCAAGCTGAGGTTGTGAATCGCGTGCGCGATCAACTCCTTGCCGGTGCCTGTTTCGCCTTGGATAATAACCGTGGAATCCGTTGGCGCGACACGTTCAACTTGCTCGAGCACTGCTTCCAGCGCAGGACTATTGCCTATGACCTGCTCGAATCTGCGCTCGTCAGAAACTTGGTCACCAACTCCGAATCTTTCGAAAGCTCCCACAGAGAACCTCCTGGCGCGCGGGTGAACACTTCGCTATCGGTTCAACTTTCCAAAGCCGCTCGAACACTTCCGAGCAAGGCTTCATCGTCGAATGGTTTTGCCAGGAACTCCACTGCGCCTGCTCTCAATGCCTGCATCCGCATTTTTGTGTCGCCATGTGCCGTGATGAAGATAGTCGGAATCCTGCAGTGCTCGGCATTCAGCTTGGCCTGCAATTCCAGGCCGGACATTCCCGGCATTCGAATATCCGCAATCAGACATGCGGTCTGATGTTGCTGGCCGGACTTCAGAAATTCTTCGGCTGAGGCGAAAGCTTGCGAAGGCAGTCCAACCGATTTCAACATGCCTTGCAGTGCGCTGCGCATTAAGTCGTCGTCATCGACGATCGCAACTAATTTGGTGTTGCTTTGTATGGCCATGGTCAGAAACTAGCAGCGTGGTCAAACTTGCGCAATCATACTTTGGTATGTGAGTTCTTAACCCCAGCCCATTGGAATGCTTTGGATGGCCCGCAGCCATTGAGGCACAGCAGCCGACGTGGAGACGCGGCGGCCGCCGGTTATTCGTTGCCGTCGGTGACGCTGGGTAGAGTGAGGTGAAAGCTCGCACCGCGCGGAGAATGATTGGCCGCCCATAAGCGGCCGCCATGCGATTCCACGATGGACTTGCTGATTCGAAGTCCCATGCCGGTGCCGTCACGTTTGGTGGTAAAGAAGGAATCAAAGATCTGGTCCTGCTGTGGGGGCAATCCCACACCCGTGTCGCTGACCGAGACCATCAATTGCTCGTCTTCGGCGCGACGCTGCGACTTGACGGCGAGCTCGCGCGGCCCGGCCACATCTTTCATCGCTTCGATGCCGTTGATCATGAGGTTCATCAGCACCTGCTGCAATTGCACGGGATCACCCATGATCCGCGGAAGGCCTTCGGACAGTTCCGTGCTCATTGATATGGAGTATCGGGTGGCCTCGCTGCGCAGGAGTACGATCATCTCTCGAATAACATCGTTCACATCCACCAGTTCACGATGCAGACTTTCGTTTTTGAAGAGCGAGCGCATTCGGTTGATGATGTCAGAGGCGCGGACCGCATCCTTGACGATCCTCGAGGCAGCCTCCCGGGCTTCCTCCACATTGGGGTGGTGCGGTGTAAGCCAACGCAAGCACGTATTGGCGTCGGTGACGGCGGCGGTAATCGGCTGATTCACTTCGTGCGCCAGGGAAGCCGTCAACTCTCCCATCGTGGTCACTCGACTGACGCGCGCTAGATCCGCCTGCGCCTGACGAAGCGCCTCTTCGGAGCGTTTGCGCTCGGTCACGTCCGTCGAGCTACCCACGAATTGGACCAGCTCCCCGGATGCGTTTAGAACGGGATGGCCGACGGTGTGGATGTGTCTGACCGCGCCACTCGGAAGAAGGATCCGGAATTCGATTTCGTAATCCGACTCTCCAGCTATTGCTCGCTCAATCGCCCCTTGCCACTTCGTTCGATCCTCCGGATGAACGCGCTGCAGCCGTTGTTCCCAAGCTGGCGCGCCCTGTGCTGGCTCGTGGTCGTATATGCGATACCATTCCTCGGAGAGATGCACCGCGTCTCTTCCATCTACCTGCCAGACCCAGCTTCCGGTATGCGTAAGCCTCTGCGCTTCCGCCAAATAAGCCTCGCTCTGCCGCAGTTGCTCTTCCGCACGCTTGCGGTCGGCAATCTCACGGCTTAGTTTTTCATTAGCTTGAGTCAGTTCTGCCGTTCTCTCCGCGACTCTCACTTCAAGCTCATCGCGAGCTCGCGTAACCCCACTCATCAGCAGCGCAAACACCAGGAACACAAGGTCATAAAGAACGCGAGACATCGTGCTGATTCCAGGATCGAAGACATAGCTGCGGACGAGCGCCGAAAGCACGGCTGCGAGGATCCCAGGCTTGGTGCCGCCGTACCAAAATGTTATAGCGATTGCAGACAGGGCGAGTGCATTAAATGCCAGAGCCAAATGGAAGTACAGGAACAATTGCGCCAGACCGGTTGCCGCCGCGACCGCGGCCACAGCAAATCCATAGCGCATTGCAGGCGCCCCTACGATCGGCTTCGACTTATCCGGATATTCCATCGGGAGAAAATGTCTCACGACATATATAGATTTGTGTGAAGTAGCCCGCGATGAATTGTTTCCGGCCAGAACGACAACACAGGCTCAATTCAGAGCCGACCGGCCGTACCCGCTTCCATCAAAGGCGTTCTCAATCTAATTGCAAAATATGATAGCGCAGTAACGTGACCACGGGTCGGGCGGGACCGGGCGGATTCGACGTATAGCACTCGCTGTCCAAATGCCGACAGCTCATCCGGCTATCGACACTCGAAACAGTTAGTTTTCTAGGACCACTACCTGAACCTCGTTGCAACGCCTCGGTTTAGCGGGAATGATGTGTTTGGAGATCTGTATGCAATGAGAGGAAATGACGTAGTCGCCGATCCCACGGGCTGGAGTCGACCCCCCTCAAGCTTACTCAGGTCGGTGCAGGAAACGGCGCTACGTCAGCTTGTACGAAATGGAGAAATGTAGTGCTCAAAGTGCTCTTGACTTGGCTTGCTGATGCGCCAGATGCGGAGCCCAGCCATAAAGCGGGTCCGCAGTAAGGAGAATTAATTGTGAAGTTTCTAAAGCAAAGTTTATCTCTTATTCTTTCGTTTTGCATTTTGTTAACTACCGCGCCGGCAGCTTTCGCTCAGGAGCAACAACCAACTGCGCCACCGCCGGTTCATGCCGCGCAACAGACGCCCGACCAGCTGCAGCAGCTCGTAGCGCCGATCGCATTGTATCCGGATGCGTTGGTGGCACAGATCCTCGCCGCAGCTACTTATCCCGACCAAATCGTGGAAGCAGACCGGTGGCTGCAACAACATACCGATCTCAAGGGCGAAGAACTCGGCAAGGAAGTCGACAAGCAGCCTTGGGATCCGAGTGTGAAAGCGCTCGTGGAATTTCCTTCGGTGCTCGCCAACATGGACAAGAATCTCTCGTGGACCTCGTCGCTGGGCGATGCTTACGTCAACCAGCAGCAGGAGGTCATGAGCGCCGTACAAGTAATGCGTGACCGCGCGGAAAAGGCAGGCAACTTAAAAAGCTCATCGCAGGAAAAAGTCAGCAAGCAGGGGCAGACCATTGTGATCGAGCCATCCGATCCCGAAGTCGTATATGTGCCTGAGTATGACCCTTGGCTGGTGTACGGAGCGCCCATCGGGATCTGGCCGGGATGGTATTCATATCCCGGACTTTACATTGGCGGCCCGGGAATTGCTTTCGGCCTGGGGTTTGGAATCGGCTTCTTTGGCGGATTTGGCTGGGGCTGGGGACATTGGGGATACGATTGGCGTGGTCATGGAGTTCTTTTCGACCACCACGGGTACGTCTCTCACAGCAGAATTTTCGCTAATCACAACAACTTTAACCGCGCCGGTGGATTTCATGGCGGTGGGTTTCACGGTGACGCAGGGCGAGGATTCGGCGGGGGACAGCATGGATTCTCCGGTTCACACGGCCAATCAGGGACCCATTCTGGTGCCTTCAGCGGATTCAATCATGGAGGAGTCTCGCGCGGATTTTCCTCTCGTGGTCAGTCGAGCTTCGGTGGAGGTTTCCACGGAGGCGGAGGCTTTCATGGAGGCGGAGGCCATGGTGGTGGGGGACACCGCTAATTCGGTTCAACACTGAGGACGCAACTGATGATATGGAGAAAGAGATCATGCAAACGAACAATATAAAGCTTGAAATATTTAGAGTGAGATTCGCCTGGGTATTCGCATCAACAGTCTTTCTTCTGCTGCTGGTAGGCCTCCTGCTGCTAGTGGCGGGTTTCGCTGAGTCGAGTTTCGCTCAGGAGTCGCAACCAGAGCGGTTCACAACTCCAGGGGAAGCCAGTAACGCGCTCTTTCAAGCTGCGCAAAAGCAAGATGAGCAGACTCTGGAAGCCATCCTGGGAGCAGGAAAGGACGTCACATCGTCGAATGACGAAGTAAACGACAAGCTCGAGCGCGAGCAGTTCAGCAAGAAATATGAGGAAATGCACCGCCTGGTTCGAGAGGCTGATGGAACTACGGTGCTGTATATCGGAGCCGAAAATTGGCCCTTTCCTGTCCCCCTGGTCTCAAAAGACGGGGCCTGGTACTTCGATTCCAAGACAGGTACACAGGAAATCTTGTTCCGAAGGATTGGAGAGAATGAGACCACGGCGATGCAAGTCTGCGAGGAGTTTGCGATCACGAAGAAAGAGCATGACGCGAAGCCAGCTAGCTATGACCCGATTACGCAATTTGCCCAAAGCTTGACCGCTTCCAACTCCGCGAATTCCGCGGGCAAAGAGTCTTCGCCTTTTCAGGGGTATTACTTTCGAGTTCTTGCAGCGAATTCGGTCGGCGGAGCGGACGACCATGTCTCCAGCGGCAAGTCCCCTGGCAGCGTGATTCTGGTGGCGTATCCGGCGGAATACCGGTCCTCTGGGGTGATGACGTTTATCGTCAAACAGGATGGAGTTGTGTACGAAAAGGATCTCGGATCGAAGACAGCGAGCATCGCTTCGGACCCGAAAGGAAAGTTCGGGTCAAAGTGGCGCGCCGCGGAGTGAACCAGGAAAATTGGAGAGGGAATATAAATATGAAAAAGAAAAACGGAAGTAGAGAAACTCTGTCGGCCGCCAGCAGCGGTACTATCTCGCTCGGAGGTGAACTCACAGTCAACCGTCTCGGCTACGGGGCGATGCGTATCACTGGTGAGGGAGTTTGGGGGCCACCTAAAGATCGAGCGGGAGCAATTGCAGTTCTTCGTCGCGCCATCGAGTTAGGAATCAACTTCATCGATACGGCTGATTCGTACGGTCCTTATATTAGTGAAGAACTGATCGCCGAAGCGCTGGCGCCTTATCCGAAGGACCTGGTTATCGCCACTAAGGGTGGATGGAACCGCCCCGGCCCGAACCAATGGACCCACGATGCGACCCCGGCGCACTTGCGTCAGGCTGTGGAAGGCAGCTTGAAGAGACTGCGACTTGACCGCATCGATGTCTACCAACTGCATGTGCCCGATCCGGTGGTGCCTCTTCAGGCCTCGATCGAGGCCCTGTGCAACATGCAGTCAGAAGGGAAGATTAGGTTTGTCGCGTTGTCCAACGTAACGGTGGAGCACATCGAGCGCGCCCGGAAAATCTTACCCATCGTTTCGGTCCAGAACCGGTACAGTTTCGCAGATCGTGAATGGGATCATGTCGTGGATTATTGCGAACGCAACGGAATTGCATTCATTCCGTGGTTTCCCCTGGGAGCAGGGACTGTTGCCGGCAGGCTGTTAGAGAGGATTGCGAAAGCCCGCCACGTGAAACCCATCCAGGTCGCCTTAGCGTGGTTGCTGAAGCGGTCTCCGATGATGTTGCCCATCCCCGGGACTTCTTCGATCGCGCATCTTGAAGAAAATGTGCAGGCGTCGTCGTTGCAATTGACTGAGGAAGAATTTCTGGAGTTGACGGGGATTACGGAGTTGGCTTCCTGAACCAGTGGCGATTGCGTCGACATTTTTGACAAATGTCCGGGTGCGGACGGTCCTCTGACTCGTGGGATTCGTTTTCGCACCCGCCGCCGCTAAAAGGCCCCAAATTACTGCGCTTCGTGCGAAGTGACATTTGGCGATCTGAATGCAAATCAGCAATCAGGAATCCCAGTTGGCGTCACAGAAACACACAGTGGACGTGTACGGGTTGTCGATTGCACTTCTCATAGATTGCACTTCTGCTTTGCCGCCACATGGATTCCAATTCTTTCCAGCCCAGAGGAATGTCCGCATGACCGCACGTCGTAGTAGCGATTGGAGATTATTGGCGCAACAAGTCACGAAAGAAATGGATTCGGAAAAGCTGTTGATTTTGGTAACGGAGCTTAATCGCGCGCTGGATGAGGAGTTCGGGGCGTCCGATCAGCAGCGAAGTCCAGTGGAGAAACCTTATAACGGTAAGGATACTAAATAAAAGGGCCGGATGTGCCTTTGCTCAAACTGCAAGTACTTCGCGCAAGACAGTTATATGTCTTGATACTGATGATTGTGTTTGTGATTACCGAGGCTCGCGCTCATGCGCAATTCTCCTTCGAGGAAGGGCAAACGTCGTTACCTTCGTCGACCCATGAGGTCTCCAGAGACAACCAGTTATCCTCGATCGAAGCCGCACCGTTGAATCAGTTACCCGCCGGTCCGTGCCGCTTACGGGTTCCCGATGCCATTCCCCAGGCGAAAGCCAAAGATACTGTGCCGATCAACGAACCCCTGCCTTACACTCCGTTGTCCGCGCATTGCAAGTTCAAAATCTTTCTGACGAGCACCTATTCGCCCTACACCTTCTTGTCGGCGGGTTTTCAGGCAACTCTGGACCAAGCCGAGGACCAGTGGCCCCACTATGGTGGAGGAATGCAAGGTTGGGGAAAGCGATTTGGGGCGACGCTGGCAGATACTGAGTCGCGGAGGTTCATCCAGACCTTTGCTCTGTCGGCGATCTTGCATCAGGATCCCCGCTATTTTCCTTCGTACCGGAGAAGGCTTATTGCACGGGCTTGGTATGCCGCAACCAGAGTGGCGATAACCAGGAAGGACAGCGGTGATAATACATTCAACACGTCCGAGTTCCTCGGCGCTCTATTTGCCAGTGCATTACAAAACAGCTACTACCCGAGACACGACCGAAGTTTCGGGGAAACTATGAATCGCTTTAGCGGTGCGCTGAGCTCGGATGCGCTTGGGAATCTCCTGCGCGAATTTACGCCGGACATGAAGCGTCTTTTCCGGAAACATGCACCGGAGGAAATCCTGCGGATCGAGGAGAAGCTTCCGATTCCCGCCGACGATAGGCCGTAGCAAGAGCCGAGACACCGGAGTGTCTGCGCACTGCAATCGAAAATCTGAGTTCTGTCGAAATACGGACGCCGTGTCCGTCGCAGGACTTCCTTTGTGAATTTCATTGAACGCCTTGAAGACCCAACTGCTACCAAGTTGCTGACAATACGCCACTAACTCACTTTTCGGGCGATTGGAAAGCAGCGTGCATTTCTTGTCTCCACGGAGACCCAGACATATGCAAGCAACAGAAGCAGACTTCGGAAACGAACAGCAACTGGACCTTTGCATTCCAGAAGCAAGAACCAGGGAACTGCAGGACGTACTTTCGCGTTACTTGCCGGTGTTTTACCGAAAGGCGTATCGGCAACTCGGCAATGAAGCCGACGCGGAGGATGCGGTCCAGGATGCATTACTCGCCGCCTACAAACACTTGGACCAATTTAAAGGGCAGGCGCAAATGTCGACTTGGTTGACCGCCATTGTCACGAATTGTGCGCGTATGCAATTTCGCAAACGGCCACGTCAGATACACCTGTCGCTGGATGAACGATTCGGAGAAGAGCAGGAGTTTTGCCTGGCAGATCAGTTGCCGGCTAGCGAACCAAGTCCTGAAGATGAGACCCGAGCGTCCGAGCTGCATAGAAACCTGCTGCGATATGTGGCCCAGCTCTCGCCTCCGTTGCGCAAGGCATTCCAATTGCGTGAGTTGGATGGCCTCAGCACGAGCGAAGCGGCGCACGTTCTGGGAGTGGCGGACGGAACGGTGAAGGCCCAACTGGCGCGGGCTCGCGCGAAGCTTCGTCGGCTTATGAGGCGGACGCTTAATGCAAACCCTGGTTTGACGCCTGCGAACTGACGATAGTCCCTAACTGACGAATCAGAAAGAAATTCTATGTGGATTGTTCGACTAGCATTGCGGCGGCCTTACACCTTTGTGGTGATGGCGATCCTCATCCTGATCATGGGGGGACTCGCGATTGTTCGCACTCCTACAGACATTTTCCCTACGATCGATATTCCCGTCGTGAGCATCATCTGGACCTACACCGGTCTCATCCCGCAGGATATGGCGGATCGAATTGTTGTCATCACGGAGAGAAACCTTACTACAACCGTGGACAACATCGAACACCTGGAGTCTCAGTCTCTCTATGGAATCGCAGTTGTGAAAGTGTTCCTGCAGCCGACCGCCAATCTTCAACAGGGCATTGCACAGATCACGGCGGTCTCGCAGACCCAACTCAAGCAATTGCCGGCGGGTACAACGCCGCCGCTCATTATTGCCTACAGCGCGTCGAGTGTGCCGGTGCTTCAGTTAGCACTTTCCGGCCAAAATATGTCAGAGCAGGAACTCAATGACTATGGCCTGAATTTTATCCGGACACAAATTATTACAGTGCCGGGAACATCCGTGCCCTATCCCTATGGCGGCAAACAACGGCAGGTGCAGGTGGATCTGAATACGACAGCGTTGCAGTCCAAGGGACTATCTGCTCTGGATGTGGTGAATGCGATCAGCGTACAAAATCTGATCCTGCCCACGGGAACATCCAAGATCGGCTCCAAGGAATACGACGTATCCGTTCCTAACGCAGCACCGCAGACCATCGCGGATCTGAACCGGATCCCGATCAAGACCATCGGCAGCACTACCATCTACATGAAAGATGTGGCATGGGTGCGCGATGGTTTTCCCCCACAGACCAACATAGTGAAGGTCAATGGGCAGCGCTCAGTGCTGCTTACGATTCAAAAGGCGGGCAGCGCCTCAACCCTCGATGTGATTTCTGGCGTCAAGGCCCTGCTGCCTCAAATTGCGTCGACAGTTCCACCCCAACTCAAGATTACCCCCTTGGCGGATCAGTCCATTTTTGTTCGTGGCGCCATCAGCGGAGTGGTACGGGAAACGCTGATTGCCGCGTGCCTGACCGCTTTTATGATTCTCACATTCCTGGGCAGTTGGCGCAGCACCGTCATCATCGCGACCTCAATTCCTTTGGCAATCCTGACCTCGATTATTGTGTTCAGCGCCATCGGACAAACGATCAACATCATGACGCTCGGAGGACTCGCTTTAGCGGTAGGCATCCTGGTGGATGACGCCACCGTCGAGGTCGAGAATATCAATCGCAACCGGGAGGCCGAGCCGGAGAAGGACATGGACGAAGTCGTCCTGGACAGTGCGTCTCAGATCGCCACGCCGGCTTTTGTCTCCACGCTCTCGATCTGCATTGTATTTGCTCCCATGTTCTTACTCTCCGGCGTGGCTCGATACCTCTTCGTACCGCTTGCCGAGGCTGTGGTCTTCGCCATGTTGGCTTCCTATTTCCTTTCGCGAACCATCGTCCCGACCATGGCGAAGTATTTATTGCGGAGCGAAAAACCACACTCCGGAAATGCACCTAGCCGCAATCCACTAGTACGTCTGCAAAAGCGTTTTGAGGAAGCCTTTGAAAAATTCCGTCAGAGCTATCGCAGCCTGCTGGAGGCCTGTCTGCATCACCGGCGTGCTTTCCTGATTGCATTCTTCGCGGTTTGCCTCGGCTCTCTGGCAATTCTGATTCCGTGGCTGGGCCGGGATTTCTTCCCCACCGTGGACAGCGGCACGTTCAAGCTTCATATGCGGGCTCCCACGGGAATGCGCATTGAAGAGACAGCCAACCTTTGCGATCTGATCGAGCAGTCGATTCGAAAGCAGATTCCAGCAGCAGAGGTGCAGAGCGTTATCGACAACATAGGCCTGCCCTACAGCGGCATCAATCTCTCTTATAGCAATTCGGCCCCGGTTGGCACCCAGGATGCCGATATTCTGGTGACCCTGTCCACCAAGCACCATCCCACAGACGACTACATACACCAGCTTCGCCTCACCCTGCCAAAGCAGTTTCCGGGTGTAAGCTTTGCATTCTTGCCGGCCGATATGGTCAGCCAAATCCTCAATTTTGGCCTCCCCGCCCCTATCGATGTTCAGATCGTCGGAAACAATCTGCAGGCGAACAGGGTTTATGCAGACGCATTGCTCGCGAAGGTGAGATATGTCTCCGGAGCGACCGATCTGCGGATTCAGCAACCCTTCGACGAACCCTATCTGCGCCTGAAAGTCGAACGCACCAAAGCGGAGCAACTTGGTTTCACTGCCCACGACATTGCGCAGAATCTTCTGGTGTCACTGAGTGGCAGCTTCCAGACTTCACCCTCGTTCTGGCTTGATCCAAAGAATCACGTCAGCTATCAGATCGCGACTCAAACTCCTCAATATCGCGCGGATACCCTTCAGGATATCCAGAACGTTCCCATTACAGGTACCGACCCTAACGCTCCTCCATCGCTCATGGCCAGTCTGGTGTCTACGGAGCGAGGAGCGGGAATGGCTGTGGTTTCCGACTACAACGTTGCGCCCGTCATTGACATCTTCGGTTCAGTCGCGGGTCGCGACCTTGGTGGCGTAGCCGGCGACATCAACAAAATTATTGACGCCACGCGCCAGCAAGTACCGCGCGGTTCTCGAATTGTCGTCCGTGGGCAGGTTCAGACGATGCGGGCATCCTACATTGGTCTATTGGGCGGACTGGTGGGTTCAATCGTGCTGGTCTACCTTTTGATCGTAGTCAACTTTCAGTCCTGGCTCGATCCCTTCATCATGATTTCCGCACTGCCCGCAGCTCTTGCTGGGATTGCCTGGTTCTTGTTCATAACGCACACGACGCTAAGCGTGCCGGCGCTTATGGGAGCCATCATGTGCATGGGCGTCGCAACCTCAAACAGCATCCTTGTGGTGAGCTTTGCCACGGAGAAAATGACGGAAGGAATGGATTCCGTCGGCGCCGCGCTCGAAGCGGGCTTCACACGTTTCCGCCCAGTGCTGATGACCGCGCTGGCGATGATCATCGGCATGGTCCCCATGGCTCTGGGACTCGGCGACGGCGGTGAACAAAATGCTCCCCTTGGTCGAGCGGTCATCGGTGGACTGATTTTCGCGACCGCCTCGACCCTGTTATTCGTTCCGGCATTTTTCAGCGTCTTGCAGGGCAAGCGGCAGCATTCAGCTCAAGTGGAAAGGTCACAGTAGGGAACAGCGGTATGGAGAAATTCATGTTGCCTCAAACGGAACATCCTCAAGACACCCCTCAAACCGGCGCGGAAGTACGCCCTTTGAATAGCGTGGAAGCACCAAGACGCTCGCGCAAATCATGGCTTGCACTGGCGATCGCAGTGATTGCGGTGGTGGCTCTGTTGGCGTCGGGTATCTGGTCCCGAGTCAAGGCCCGAAACACGCTGAATACGGAGACGGCTCAAGCGGCGCTGCCGGCAGTGTCGGTTGTTTCGCCCAAACGGACTGCGCCGGCCGACGAAATCATTCTTCCCGGCAACGTGCAACCCTTCATCACTTCGCCCATCTACGCGAGAACCAATGGTTATCTGAAGAAGTGGTATTTCGACATTGGCGCGCACGTGAAGCAGGGACAGTTGCTCGCAGTAATCGAAACGCCAGAAGTCGATCAGCAACTCCAGCAAGCCCGCAGCAACCTGCTGACGGCGCAGGCAAACCTCGAACTCGCTTCCATCACGAAGACCCGGTATCAGGGACTTCTGAAAAGCAACGCCGTATCCCAACAGGACGTCGATAACGCGGTCGGCACGTACAACGCGAATAAAGCAATCGTCGAGGCTGACCAGGCGGCCGTTGCACAGTACTCGGCGTTGGTTTCCTTTGAAAAGGTCTACGCGCCATTCGATGGCGTAATTACGGCGCGCAACACCGATATCGGCGACCTTATTAATTCTGGCAGCAATAGCAATGTGAAAACCGATCTCTTTCACATCGCTCAACCCGGAACGCTGCGTGTCTACGTGAACGTTCCCGAGGAGTACTCGCAAGGGGTCAAAGTGGGCATGACGGCGGATCTGAGTCTCACTGAATTTCCGGGCCGAAAATTTCAGGGAAAGCTTGTTCGCACGGCCGACGCCATCAATTTGACCACGCGCACCTTGCTGATCGAAATCGATATTGCTAATCCTTCCGGCACGCTGCTTACGGGATCGTATGCGGAGGTGCACTTGGCCATTCCGTCACAGGCATCCACCTTTTTGATTCCGGTCAATACTCTGCTGTTTCGCACGGAAGGCTTACGTGTTGGCCTTGTGAAAGACGGGAAGGTTGTGCTGGCTACGGTGACTCCCGGACACGATTTTGGGAATGAAATAGAAGCCGTGTCTGGTCTTAAAGCAAACGATCAGGTCATCCTCAACCCACCTGATTCAATTGTTGCCGGACAGGCAGTTCAAATTGTTCAGGCAACATTGCCGGGAGATGCCAAGTGAACCTGTCTCGAAAATCTGTTTTGGCCAAGATCCCGGGACAAGCTCTTTGGTTGATCTTGCTTGCGATAGCAGCGCTTGAGTTGACCGGATGCGTGGTTGGCCCAAAGTACCACCAGCCAGCGGTACAGGCTCCTCCTGCCTATAAAGAGGTAGGGGACTGGAAGCCTGCCCAACCCAATGACCAGAATCTTGGCGGTTCGTGGTGGACGATTTTTCAGGATCCGCAGCTCAACGAACTGGAAGATCAGATCAGTGTATCGAACCAGAATTTGAAAGCTGCCGAAGCGCAGTTCCGGCAATCCCGAGCCACTTTGCGTTACTATCGCGCCGACTACTACCCGACCGTGACAACCGCGCCATCGGCGACTCGCCAGCGCACCTCGTCGCGCCGGCCGCCACCGACTTCGACCTTCGATGGCATTACCTACAACGATTTTGTGCTGCCGTTCGACGTTTCCTATCAGGCCGACGTCTGGGGACGAGTTCGAAAAAACGTGGAATCCTACCGAGAGCAAGCGCAAGCCAGCGCGGCGGACCTGGCTACGGTTAACCTGAGTATGCATGCGGATTTGGCAGTTGATTATTTCCAGGCTCGCAGCCTGGATGCTGAGGAACAACTCCTGAACACCACGGTTACACAGTATGAACAAGCCTTGGAATTGACCGAGAACCGTTTCCAGGGAGGAATTGCTTCAGAAGTTGAAGTTGAGCAGTCGAAGACCATACTTCAGACTACGCGGGCGCAGGCGATTGATGTGGGTGTAGCGCGGGCACAGTACGAACATGCGGTCGCTATTCTTATCGGCAAGCCGCCCGCGGAGTTCAGCCTTCCCCCGCTACCTCTCACCGCACCGCCTCCGCACATTCCTCTTGGCATGCCTTCGGATCTGCTCGAAAGACGTCCGGATATTGCATCTGCAGAGAGGCTGGTTGCGTCCGCCAATGCCCAGATCGGAGTTGCAAAGTCGGCCTATTACCCGACGATCAGCTTGGGCGCGTCGGGAGGATTTGAAAGCTCCGCGATTACGACCCTCATCAACGGGCCGAGCGGACTCTGGTCGATAGGCCTCTCTGCCGCTGACACCATCTTCGACGCAGGAAGGCGCCGCGCTCTCACCGACCAGGCACGAGCCGCTTATGATTCTCAAGTCGCTACGTATCGACAGACGGTGCTGAATGGATTTCAACAGGTGGAAGACAACCTCGCGGCGGTGAGGATTCTGGAAAACGAAGCCAAAGTTCAGGACGAAGCGGTGGTCGCAGCGCAGCATTCGTTAGATCTTTCGATCACTCGCTACAAGGGAGGAGTTACAAGTTATCTCGAGGTGATCACCGCCCAAAATGCCGCCCTTACGGATGAAGTGACAGCGGTTAATATTTTGGGACGCCGGATGGCGAACACGGTGTTGTTGATTCAAGCCCTCGGCGGCGGATGGGACCGATCAACTTTGCCGGCCCGGCCCGAATGCTGCGGTAAGCTGGTGAGCAGCACAGGCTCAAATTAATTATGGCACGATTACGTCCGCGATCTTGCGCGGATTGCCTTCCGAACGCCCTTCTAACACGCCCGTTCCAGACAAACCGATCTATCAACATGCAGCGTGGTGTTATTGGAGAGTTTGATGGGTGTGATAGGAAATATGAATTGGACTCAGTGGTTGCCTACCTTTATCGTCTGCGAATCGCCTTGAACCCGATTCCTAAGCTCATCCAGATCGACGAAGGAGTACATTCCTTTATTGCCAAGACAGTGGGTAGTCTTCTATTTTGGGGTAGACTCACTTTCCTGCGTGAGCCGCCCTCGAAATGTTCACAAGGGCAGTCCTGTCGGCATTTACTGGCGCGGTTTGAGCAGACCTTCGATGCAGATGAGATTCTCCGCCCTTGAGCGACAGGAGCAACCAAACATGAAGAAACGAGCCAACAGGCGTTTTGTGCGCCTGCCATTCGCATCGGCGAGCGTTGTCATCTCTCTGGCCGCCGCACTGTTCGCGTGCTTGACCTTGCCCTGCTTCGCCGACGATGGACCCAAGCCGGACCCGGCTGGCATTGTAACTGGCGATAAAAGTGCCGTCGTGGACGCGGCCGGCAATCCTTTTGTCGTTCCCGAGCCCACCGACAAGAATGCTCCCGATTACGCCGCGAACAAGAAGGCGTTCGATGAGTTTCAGGCTCAGGTAGCGAAAGAACCGCTCGCGGTGAAGCTCGCTGACAGTGTAGGACACGTGCGGGTCGCGACTAATTTTGCCTGGACTTTGAACACCGGCTACCTGGTCTTGTTCATGCAGGCGGGCTTTGCGTTGCTGACGTGCGGGCTGGTGCGAAAGAAAAATGCGGCCCACTTGATGATGCTGAATTTCGCGGCGTACGTGTTCGCCTTTCTGGCGTACTACGCGGTCGGATATGCATTCCAGTTTGGAGCTGTAGGGATCAATGCTTCACCGGGCAACCTTGGTGGCCTTCCCACGCTGAACAAGTTCTTGATCGGGACTGGGCAGTGGGGATTCGTGGGCGGCAAGGGCTTTTTTCTGACCGGTCCCGCCTATGACAGCGCCAGTAACTGCTTCGCGCTATTCGAAGTGGTATTCATGGAGACAGCTGGATACATTATTGTCGGTGCTATCTGTGAGCGGATTACGTTCTGGGCGTTTCTGCTGTGTGAACTATTTATCGGCGCGATCCTTTATCCGATCTCCGGCTGCTGGACGTGGGGTGGAGGCTGGCTGTCGCAATTGGGGTCCACGCTCAATCTGGGTCACGGTTATGTCGACTTTGCCGGTTCCTCGGTTGTCCACGCAGTCGGCGGATTCTGTGCCATGGCTCTGGCAATCATCCTGGGCCCGCGACTCGGCAAGTACGGTCCCGGCGGAAGGATCCGCGTTTTCCCCGCTCACAACATCGTGTACGTGGTGACAGGGACGTTTATCCTGCTTTTCGGATGGATGGGATTTAATCCTGGTTCAACTTTGGGAGCGACCGATCTTCGCATTTCTGTAGTGGCTGTAAACACCAATCTTGCGGCGGTTGCGGGCTCCGCTGCGGCGATGCTGTTGTGGTACTTCCTATTCGGTAAGCCGGATATCACGATGGCATGCAACGGAATGCTGGCGGGACTGGTGGCGATCACCGCGCCATGCGCCTTTGTGTCCCCTACTTCCTCGGTCGTCATTGGCGTGCTGGCAGGCCTTCTGGTGTGCGGAGGCGTTCTATTCAACGAACGGGTACTCAAAATCGATGATCCTTGCGGCGCAATTTCGGTGCATGGCTACTGCGGATGGCTGGGTGCCGTTTGTGTCGGCATCTTTGCTGATGGCGTCTACGGAAGCGGTTGGAACGGAGTCGGTGTAACTTCTTATTTGGGACGAGCGGGTCAGGGCGTTACGGGCCTTATCCACGGTGACACGCGGCAGTTCCTGGTGCAACTCGGTGGCGCAACGTTGTATGCGATTTGGGCGTTCGGTGCAACTTATGTCGTCTTCTCACTGGTTAACAAAGTGAAGAGCATGCGAGTGGCGCCCGAGGTGGAAGAGGAGGGGCTCGACGTTCCCGAGTTCGGCATGCCGGGCTATCCGGAAGATGCGGTGGTTACGCCGTACTAGTGGCCAGAGGAGTGCCGGACCCTGATTCTGCTGTAGGCTTGCTCTATGCAAACTCATCTCGGCCGGGCGCTGAGGACTGTTCCCGGCGCGCTCGGTATGATCACGCTCGCGGGCGTCGGATTACTCTTCGCTTGGGATTTCCGTCCAGCGTCTTTTCCTAGCGGAGCGCATGACTTTCTAGCCGCGTTTCCCCTTGCCATGATCGCCGCGGCGTATTTGATCTACCAGGCAGCGCAACGTCCGGGACCCCTGGAATTCGTCAAAGCGATCCTGCTTGCCAGCGCTTTTCTCTTCTGGGCGGCGAATCAATTGTGGCCGGGTCTGCCTTGGGCTACTCGCTTCAATGACATTGCGATCGCCCTCTTCGTGCTCGATATCTTCCTGGTCATCATTGGCCGGCCCGCCATCTCTCAGAAGAATCTTTAGCTGAGACCTTTGCCGATCAGGATGATCGGACCCGCACTGATGTACTCGCGCAGTCGCTTTCCGTCTTCCTAAATAGGAACGTCGAACCCTTTTCTTTCCGTGTGCAGTGCTTTCGGAGATGCTGTACGAAATCGCTAAGTGTTTTGTGGCTTTTTGATTGCAGTGGGTCACTGGAAGACAAAAAGCCGCCACCTTCTAAGAAGGCTGTTCCATACAGATAGAGGGTTTATGACATTTTTATGAACTTTTTACCCGCTCTTTACGGGTTGTCGAATGTAATCGTGATGTGACCGCCAGGAACGTTTTGAAACGCCTTCGCCTTTCAGGTCAGATTGCGGGCCGTCAGTTACTCAAGGAACGGGGATTTCAGACCGGAAAGGATTCCAACTTGAAAATCACGAAGACTCTGTTGTGGAGAAACATACCTGTTTCAGCTTGCTTTCCCTTGTCTATGTTCTGTCTCGCGAGCTGGGCAGGGCCCTGTTACGCGCAGACTGGGGCGCAAACCAGTGTTCCTGCGAAAGTGGCGATCCTGCACGCCCCCTCGTCAGATGGATCTGGCGCAGGAACCGGGGACAGCACAGCGCCTGCAACAGCTCAGCCAGCTGCCGCCCCTGATGCGGTGCCGCTTGCGCTTGAGAAAGAGCTTGCGGAGATGAAGGCACGCATGGAGCAGATCGAAACTCAACTGATGGAACTGAAAACTCATGCGGCCACGGCACCCGCATCGTCGACATCTGCGGCAGTATCAAAATCCGCCCCTGTCACAGAATCCGGGACTAAAGCAACAGATGTCGAGTCATCGACAGCGAGTGTCAACCCGCCGACTCAAGAGGCACGTACGGGTTTACCAGGAAAGCCGGCGCCTACCCAACCCTTTGCGTACGCGGACTGGACTTGGCTGAACGGAACGGCTCGCAACAAAGACGCGGTGTGGGATTCGAAATTCTTCACTCCGGAAATTCGTTTCGATACTCATTATGTGATGGACTTCAATCATCCGAGAGATGATTCGATGGGCGGTTCCACCGAAATCTTTCGGTCTAACGAGATACAGTTAGAGCAGATCAGCTTTGGCGGCGACTTTCACTGGCAGGATGTTCGCGGCCGGATTTTGACCATGAATGGAATGTTCGGAGTCACGACGCCGCGGAATGACGCCAGTGCCGGGCGCGGCCAGTGGGACCTTCGTGGCGCTTACAAATACGTGTCGGAAGCGTATGGGGGATACCACTGGAACGTTAATCACGGGCTCAATTTCGACGCAGGAATTTTCGTCTCCTATATTGGTCTTTTCAGTTATTACAATTTCGATAACTGGGCTTACCAACCGTCGTACGTGTCATCGAACACCCCTTGGTTTTTCAATGGTATCCGCATCCAGTGGTTCCCAACGGATAAGTTGAAGATTGAGCCTTGGATCATCAACGGCTGGCAATCCTATGGCAGATTGGGCAGCAAGCCCGGTCTAGGAGGGCAAATTCTATATCGCCCGAAGCCCTGGCTCTCGCTTGTCTTCAATAACTACGGGATGGGCGAAGATACGCTGGGCAACGGCAATGGCCAATTTGGCCGCTCCCGCATCCACACTGACGACAGCATCGAAGTCAAATACTACGACAAGCCTCATGATTTCCTGGACAAGATGGCATTCTCCGTCACGGGTGATTTGGGGTGCGAATACGGCACGGCCCCGAACAGCGTTGGCGCCCAGGGACAAACGCTCGTTAACAGCGTAAATTGCCACCATAACACTGCCACCAGCCGTAAGCAGAGCTTCGCCGGATGGATGGTCTACAACCGTTGGTGGTTCGATAAAGATCGATACGGCTTTACGTTGGGCGGCGGAGCAATGTCGAATCCAGGGCGCTACCTGACTCTGCTGCCGCCAATCAATGGGGCCGATGCCATCACCGGGTCGCCGTATTTCACGCAGAACCCTGGTGATCCCTTCAAAGCCTGGGATACCTCGGCCACGTTTGACTACATGCCGAGACAGTACATTACTTTCCGCGTGGAGTATGGGTACCGCCACGCGAATGTACCTTACTTCACCGGTCGCGGCGGTATAACCCCAACTGTCAATACGACCCCCAGCACGATTCCTAACCCGAGTGCAGGATCTGTAGTGGAAAACACCAGCTGGGCACCAGGCGCGTTCTTGTCGTCCACACCCGGCTTCACGTGCGTGGCTGGAACTACGGGTTTCTGCCCCGATCTGCGGAAAGACGAACCCAGCATGAGGTACGCGATCATGGTCAAGTTTTAGTTCAGGCGAAGCTTTGAGTCTTCCTGACACGAGAGCTGCCACGAAGACGACGATGCGCGCGACAAAAAAAGGGGAGCGTACCGAAACTGTTTGCAGTTCTGGCGCTTCTCCGCAGACGCTTCTTTTGGACTAACGACGCGGCCGCCCAATCCTTTGGGACGCCGTTCCCCAGGTTCCTAATCGCCCATCAGAGTGGACGTCGATCACCTAAGCGCCGACCTTTAGTTCTGCTCCCCAACTAACCATACTCAAACTGATGATGACTTAACGTCATCCATGCCATGCGGCTGATACTCGTCAGATCCAAGTAATTAAGTGCCTTCACCAGGACGAGTAAGAGAGATCTACTTTTCCGACGAGCAGATCTGCTCATCGCAAGTCATGAGCAGATCGAGGTGTCACTTACTTGAAGACTAGCCAACCGGACCGTCGGCAGCCTCCAATTGTGTTCGTGGCGAATTTGCGGATGTTCTGTTTGTTTCGCCGTCTTTCCGCTCCAGAGTTAGGTTCTACAGGGTCTTTGCACTCATTCCCAGGTGTCAGTCGTGTCCACAGAAGGATCGGCGAGACTTTGTGCGACTTTAGATAGGTTACTTATGTAATAGCGGGCGCGCTCGAATAAGTGTTTCCTTACAGGTTTAGGTTCAAACTATCTACTAACCTATTGAATTCGTAATGTATGTCTCTAGCATTCATAAGTATCTCGGAGCGAGTTGTATTCATACTGATCAGATTGCTGATTGGGGGTTGGCTATTGTGCGCTCTCGCATGGGGGCAGCAGGTGACTTCATCCTGGCAAGAAGAGGTGCGCAGGCGCACGGCGGCGCACGATTGGACCGCAGCCCTGGATATCGTAGATCGCGAGGTGTCTCGATCGCCAAAGGATATGGATATACGAGCTTGGCGCGCACGGATTCTGCAGTGGTCAGGGAGGCTGAAGGAAGCTGAACTTGAATATCAGGAGATACTCGCCGCTGTTCCGAATGATCCTGATAACTGGATGGGCTTGGCAGCGGTTTACTCGCGCGAGGGGCGAAACAGGGAAGCGTTACAAGCGCTGGACCGCTCCGTCGAACTAGACCCGAAACGTGCCGATATTCGGGCGGCACGCGGTGCCGCTTTGCGAACTCTCGGGGCCGAGAACGAAGCGAGGCTGGAATTCAGCCGTGCAGTGGATTTGGATCCAACGAATGTGGAGGGCCGCGCCGGCTTGGTCTCTCCGCGCGGCGAGGCGAGGCACGAATTACGGGTGGGCATGAACACTGACCTCTTCAATTTTGCCGATGCCAACCGGGATGAAGGACTCACCCTCATCTCCAAGTGGACTTCGCGCTGGATGACCAGCGTGTCTGCGGCAGGGTACGACCGGGGAAGCATTGCGGCGGAAAAAGTCGTGGCCAGCTTGACCGGGCAGGTGCCTCGATGGGGTGCGCTAACGGTCGGAGGGGCGGCGGCACATGACAACGGCGTCATCCCGAAAGACGAGGGGTTCTTTGACTACGACCGCGGGTTCAAACTTCACGCCAGCAGCTTCATCCGCGGATTAGAGATTGTGTATGGGCAGCACTGGTATTGGTACAGCACGGCGCGGATTCTGACCATCAACGAAACCACGCAGTTCTACCTGCCACGCGATTGGACGTGGGCGCTGGGAGTGACGGGAGCAAGAAGCCATTTCTCCGGAACAGGTGCGGAGTGGCGACCTTCGGGAATGACACGAATCGGATTTCCCATCGCGAAGTGGGAAGATCGCCGCCTCGGAGGGAATGTTTTCTTGGCCGTCGGAACAGAGAATTTCGCACAGGTCGATCAGATTGGAGAATTTTCTTCCCAGACGTACGGAAGCGGTTTGCGCTTCCAACTTACAGCGCGCCAGGACGTAACCGGTTTCGCCGCTTATCAGAAGCGGTCGCAGGGTCGGACAGAATCGAGCTTTGGGTTTACTTATGGGATCCGCTTTTGACACATTTCGCAAGCTAGGTCCGGCGGCCTTTGTGCTGAAGGCGATCATCTTCGTGATCGTAGCTGACGTGTTGCTGTTGGCATTTATCCTGCTTCGGCGAACCTACCGCAAGTGGTACTTCGCGAATCGCGACGCGCGTATGCTGGCAATCCGCCAGCAGTGGGATGCGCTAATTTCAGGAGAGATTCCATTCGCTGCGTGGCGCACCAAAACATCGGAGCGGGAACTAATCGAGGCCATGGTGCTGGACGCTTATGAAGTCGCCAATCCAGAAGAGTCGGCGCGCCTGCTGAAATTCATGCGCGCCAGCGGGCTGGTTGAAAAACGCATCCTGGAGGCTCGCCACCACCACGGATGGCGTCGGCACAAAGCACTGGTGGCACTCGCTCGAACGCGCGCACCCGAAGGAATTCGGGCCTTGGCTGAGGGACTGCGCGATCGCGATTCGGAAACCAGGCTGGCCGCTCTACGCGGTCTGGGCCGGATGGCTTGCCCGGAGGCTGCGAAGGAGATCCTGAACTGGGTGGATGACGCCGGACTGGTCGTGCCAGTGCTTCCGTTGCAAAGCGCGCTCATCCAGACTTGCGCGGAACGTCCGCAGGAATTATTGCCGCACCTGCACCATGCGGACAAACCCGTGCGTGAAGTGCTGGGACGCGTGCTTGGAGAAGTGGCTACGCCTTTGCTCGGCTCGGAGTTGATGCGGTTCGCTGATGACGATTTGCCTGAACTGCGAGCTGCAGCGGCTCGCGGGCTTTCGTATCTAAACGCTGTCGAGGCGGTCAATATTCTGAGTGAGCTGGCAAAGGATACGGTATGGTTTGTGCGCCTGCGCGCCATGGTCAGTTTGGGCGGATTTTGTCACCCGACGGCCCTCCCAATTTTGGTTCAGGGACTAACCGATTCGAATCGGCTGGTTCGCCTGCGAGCCGCAGAAGGTCTCGTGGATTTCAAGACAGAATTGCTGCCGATCTTCGAAAAAGTCGTAGCCCTCCAAGACCAATACGGTTTACATGCATTCTTAACCGCTCTCGAAAATGCCGGCTTGCAGGGCAGTCTCGTTGCAGCGATCAAGAACAGAAACAGCGGGATGGAGACTAATGAGACTTTGCTTGAGGTATTGCGCACAGCGAACCTTTCTGCCCCACCACCCGCGCCCGAGGAAAACACTCTCGTCAAGGCGGCGGCGCAATCGTGATTCACCTTTTGGACTGGGCCAATCACGCGCTGTTCTACTATTATCTCGCTTCAAACCTCGCGTACCTGATGATGCTTGTCATCGCGTTCAGGACCAGCGCAGCACACCTCCGGCACCTCGAAAGCATTCGCCTGGACTGGATTAAAGATTCCCCGATGGTTCCTCCTGTCAGCCTGCTTGTTCCCGCGCATAACGAAGAGCAATCTATTTGCACTGCAGTGAGGAATCTGCTTGATCTTGATTATCCCGAACTCGAAATAATCGTCATCAATGATGGGTCCACCGATAATACGCTGCAGATAATGCAGAAGGAATTTCGCCTGCGCGCGGTGAGAGCCGTCTATGTCCCGCAGGTAGTGAGCGCTCCGGTCCGCGGGTTATACCGGAGCGATGTCGACATGCGCCTTCTTGTCATCGACAAGAGCCCCGCCGGAAGCAAGGCGGATGCGGTAAATGCCGGTTTGAATGCGGCAGCTTCGCCCTATGTGTGCGTTGTCGATGCGGACTCGGTGCTTGAGCGCGATGCCCTGCTTCGGATTATGGTGCCTGTCCTGTCAGATCCTAACCGTGTCGTAGCAGCGGGGGGGATTGTCCGGGTCTTGAATGGATCACAGATCGAAGCAGGACGAATCCGCCGAGTACGCCTCGCGAGGAAAAGTATCGAAGTTATCCAAGTCGTCGAATATCTCCGCGCTTTCTTAATTGGTAGGGAGGCATGGGCACGCGGCAACATGCTGATGATCGTTTCTGGAGCCTTCGGAGTATTTCGAACCGATTTGGTGCGCGCTATAGGTGGGTACCGGCGTTCCGCCATCGGCGAAGATTTCGATCTGGTGGCGCGCTTACATCGTCATTTGCTCAATAATCACGCCGACTACCGCATCGCATTTGTTCCAGATCCCGTTTGCTGGACGGAAGTTCCATCGGATCTACGCTCCCTCGCCAGACAGCGGGCGCGCTGGCAAAAAGGTCTGTTGGACGTTTTGTGGCCCAACCGGGATATGCTCTTCCGGCCGCGCTACGGACGTATCGGATGGTTAGCGCTTCCGTACTTGTGGATCTTCGAACTATTAGCCCCTGTCATTGAAATTACCGGTTTTGCATCGGTCTTATTGGCGGCACTCTTTGGCGCGTTGAGTTGGACATTCTCTCTTCAGTTCGTGCTCTTCGGGTATGGGTTTGCGACCGTCATTTCAATTGGATCCGTGCTGCAGGAAGAACTGACTTACAAGCGATACAACGACTGGCAAGATGTTGCCCGACTAGTGAGCTACTGCTTCCTCGAACATTTTCCTTACCGCCAAATGCATATGATCTGGCGGCTGCAAGGCCTCTGGCAATACCTTCGAGGCGACATGGCTTGGAGGCCAATGAAGAGGCTAGGACAGGAATCTGTAGACCCAGACAAGACAGGTCCGACCCCCCTTCCTGCCAGGTGAAAACATCTTTTCCTGTCGAAATAAAACTAACTCGCCGGTTGCTGTTGCGTCATGCAGTGCGTAGTGCCGAGTCCCCAGACGAGATCGCCCGAATAAATGGGGACGATCTTGCGCGTGGGGAAGAGATCTGACAGCGTGTTGAGGGCGATGCGGTCGTTGGGGTCGTTGAAGACTGGTACGAGCACGACGCCGTTTGCGATGTAGAAATTGGCGTAGCTTGCGGGAAGGCGTCGCTGCTCGAAGATAACGGGCGCGGGCATGGGAAGTTCGACGATGGTCAGCGGCTTGCCCGCCTGATCGCGCGCGGCTTGTAGTAGCCCCAGGTTGTCACGCAGCGGTTTGTGATTTACGTCTTTGCGATTGCTCTCGACCATGGTGACCACCGTATCCCGAGCGACGAAGCGGGTCAGGTCGTCGACGTGGCCGTGAGTATCGTCCCCCGAAATGCCTTTGTTGAGCCAGATTACGTGTGGGGCACCCAGGTAATCGGCGAAAAGTTTTTCATAGTCTTTGCGCGACATGCCTGGATTGCGCTGCTGGACTTTGCTGAGTAGGCATTCTTCGGTGGTGAGGAGCGTGCCTTGTCCGTTAACGTCGATGGAGCCACCCTCGAGGACGACGCGTGTGTTGCGATGAGTGGGACGGATTTCTTGCGCGTGGGCGACGGTGGACATCAGGGCGCCGATTTTTTCGTCGTGACGCCAGTTGGAGTATTTGGCCCAAGCATTAAAGCCGAAGTTCATGGCGAGGAGTGAACCCTCAGGGGCTAAAGCCCGCATTGCTTTCGCATCGTCATTGGCACGACTCAAGTCGCGCCCTTCCCGAACTTCATGTGGGGACGGCCCCCCAAGCTTGCCCTGAGCGGAGCCGAAGGGGCTGTCCGGCCGGGCGAAGCCCGGCTTTTCCTTCACGAAGATGCACCCCGAATCGCGCAGCCAGGCGCGGTTCGTCGGCCATCGGTGAAATCGTACGTTCCCGGGAAACGCATTCGCCCGTTGGAGCAGCTTGCGAGCCTGATGTTCTGCTGCAGCGTCGTTCACAATCAAGTCCACCCGCTCGTGGCGCGCGAGATTTCTGATGATCTCCGTGTAGACCCATGGGATCGGTTCGAACTTACCCGGCCAATCTCCGTGATGGTGCGGCCACGCCAGCCAGGTAGCATCGTGCGGTTCCCATTCGGCGGGCATGCGCGGGCACGCAGACAGACTTAAAGCGTTACTTGAAGTCAGGGCTGAGGCAATCTTCACGGAGATTCTTACCGTCCGTCCAAAAGCCGACTCGAGATGGGAGCATACGCATCGATCCGCCGGTCGCGCAAGAACGGCCAGTTGCGGCGGATATCTTCGAGGGCTTTCAGGTCGACGTCGCCGATCAGAATTTCTTCGCGGTCGTGAGAGGCTTCGGCTACGACGCGGCCAAAAGGATCGCAGAAAAAAGATCCACCCCAAAATTCAAGTCCATGACCCGGCGTAGATTTGCCGCGGACGTTGCCAGTCTCAAAACCAACGCGATTCACAACGGCGACATAGACGCCATTCGCGATGGCGTGGGCGCGCTGAATGGTGCGCCAGGCGTCGTGTTGGGCGACGCCGAACTCGGCTTTCTCGGACGGGTGCCAACCGATGGCGGTGGGATAGAAGAGCACCGTCGCGCCTTGCAGAGCGGTAAGGCGTGCGCCTTCGGGGAACCACTGATCCCAGCAGACAAGAGTGCCGAGGCGACCGGCTGTAGTATCGAGCGCGCGAAACCCAAGATCGCCGGGCGTGAAGTAAAACTTTTCGTAATAGAGCGGATCGTCCGGAATATGCATCTTCCGGTAAAGGCCGCGCAGCGTTCCGTCCGAATCGAAAATCGCCGCTGTGTTGTGATAGATGCCGGGAGCACGCTTTTCAAATAACGACGCGATCAGGACGACGCCGTGCTGGCGGGCGGCTGCGGCCAGTTTGTCACTGGCGGGACCGGGAATGGATTCGGCCAAATCGAAGAGCGCGTGATCTTCGCGCTGGCAGAAATATTGCGACTGAAACAGTTCGGGCAGGCAGACGACTTGAGCGCCGCGTCCGGCGGCGTCGGCCACGCGGTCCAAGGCTTTCTGAAGATTCTGTTCCGGCTCCGGGCCGCAGGACATCTGCACCAGGGCTACGCGAAATTTGTCAGGGGGCACGCGAATCAGTCCTCTGGTCAATATAGCATTTGCGCGGCAGCTATCAGCCGTCAGCTAACACGGTTGGATGGACTTCGACCGAAAAATTGACAGACCGCGCAATAAAGCACGAGTGATGAGCGTCTGCATGAAGAGCGACGGCTTTGGCTCCATCACTGTCAGAAGAAATCTTTATCGTTGGCTGCAGCGTTACTCGTGTGAATTGCGCCGAGCCGTCGCTATTCTCGTCCATCACTCCAAGCGCCGAATCGCGATAGTCGACGACGGTCACATGATTGACGGCGCAAAGATGCAGATACGACAGCATGTGGCAGGCGGAAAGGCTCGCGACCAGAAGTTCTTCCGGATTATAGCGAGACGAGTCCCCGCGAAAGCTTGGATCGCTTGATCCCAAAATCTGGGGCTTGTCCCCGGCCCCGATCGTGTGATCGCGGCGATAACCGCGATAGGTCTTGGTGCCTTCGCCGCTATTGCCGGTCCACTCCACTCGAATCTCGTAGTTATGTTGTTTCATCTGGCACCTTCTGTTTTTCGCGCGCCCATGACTCTGACACTGCCCGCCCCTTGTGAACATCGTCCACAACAAGGATCAGCCGGTGATCGTGATCGCTGTAAAGCACTTCAATGTTGACTCCAGCATGAGCCATGCGGCGTGACAATTTGCCAAGTTGGCCGGGCTCAGACTGGTTCAGCCGTTGGATAACGACTTCTCGCTCGTTGAGTACTCGGATGCCCGCCCCTTCCAATGCGCTTCGAGCCGGAGCCGCCGCCCCGTCTTCAAACAGGAAGTGTGCCACTCCTTGACCGTCGACAACCCACGCTCCGCCGCCTTCGATGCTTACTCCGGCGCGGCCGAGCGCGTCCCCCATATCGGCCAACGCACCGGGGCGGTTGTCGAGCAAAATCGTTAGATCTTTCATGGTTGTAATTCCTCGCGCCTTCAAGTTTGTAGGCTACCTGTCGACGACGCATTTGATGCAGGTCATCGCGCGTGCATCCTTTCTCCTTGTTCCTGTAAAGTAATGGGTCGGGAGATTTGGATTCGAGTTTGGAGGCGTCATCTTGAAACACGGCAATCATAGCGGTGGACATTCTGCGGGAAAGCCTTCGGAAAAGTCACAGGGTAGCGGGCACGCCGGCGAGGGTAAGGATCGTCATCTGCATAATCCCATTGAGGACCGGCTGATTCCTCTGGAGCCGCTCGATTTGGGTAAAGTGAAGTCGATCGACGACCTGGTGCGGGCTATGTCGAAGACGGCATTTACCGGGCGTCAGCTGGGCGAGGCTGCGGACGTGCTCGAAGCGATGGCGCGCGATGAAGAGTGTTTCGTGGTCATGACCCTGTCAGGCGCCATGACGGTCGCGAAGCAGGGACTGATCGTGACCGAGTTGATCGATCGCGGCATTGTCAATGCCGTCGTTTCAACTGGCGCCCTCATGGCTCACGGATTAGTCGAAGCGACCGGGCGCGCGCACTTCCGCCACAATCCCGAAGTTTCTGACGTGGAACTGTACGAGCAGGGGTACAACCGCGTGTATGACACGCTGGAACCTGAGCAGAATCTCGACGACGTGGAAGAAGTGATGTCGGCCGTGCTTGAGGGCTGGGACCACAACGAGACCATGTGCTCCTACAAGTTGAATCACGCGATCGGGGCTTATCTGGCGAAGACCGCGAAAGACCAGCGCGGAATTTTGAAGTCGGCGCATGAGATGGGCGTGCCGGTGTTCGTGCCGGCGTTCAGCGATTCGGAGCTGGGCCTCGATACGGCGCTGAACAATCGCCTCCGCGAGTCAACCGGCAGGCATAAGATCCGCTTCGATCCATTCGAGGATCTGGAGCATTTTGCGGCGACCTTGCTGCGGCAGAAAAAACTGGGCATCCTGACCATCGGCGGCGGAGTGCCGCGCAACTGGTCGCAGCAGTTTGGTCCGTTCTGCGAACTGCGGCACCGGCGGTTGGGTGAGAATGTTCCGCTGAAACGGTATCACTACGGGCTGCGGATTTGTCCCGAGCCCGTTCATTGGGGCGGATTGTCGGGCAGTCCTTACAGCGAGGCGATTTCGTGGGGAAAATTTGTACCCCCGGCGGAGGGCGGCAGGTTTGGCGAAGTGTTTGTGGACGCTACTGTGGGGCTGCCGTTGATTGTGGCTGCCGTGTTCGAGCGACTGGATAAGAAGGGGAGCAAAGCCAGCAAGGGAAAAACGGCGGCGGCTCGGAAGTAAGAAAAGTCAGCGCGTAAAACCGCTGTTCATTTTCCGGCGATGATTGCATGCCCGCCCGATGCGAACGGAAAGGTGTTGCAAAGTTGCTAGCGGGCGCCGACTTCGGCTGGCGACGAATCAGTTGCGGCGAATTGCTGATCCTTAACTTCTTCGTCGAATTCATCGGATGAACGACCATCGAGCCGCGTCTTGCGGTAGAGCGGCGCCAGGATGCTGTTCTCCAGCACTCTCGATTCCGCTTCCACCCAGTCTTGCAGAGCCGTTCCTTCGGCTTGGCCACGCTGATTGTAGAGATGCTGCGCGTGCAGCCGAATCTTCCTTTCGAGCAAATCGGTCATGAGTGCTTGCTGCTTCTGTCTGCGGGTATTGATATCCAAAACGAGTCCTCTAACTTAAAAAGGTATTTTTCTACAGTTCTATGATACGGGAAGGCTGTTAACGGAAGGTTACATTTGGGAGGGCTAGGGGGTTACTAAAGTATAAGTATAGCATGAAGCCACTCCGGCAAGGGCGGTCATGGAGCCTAGTAGTGGCTCAGTTCAAACTGAACCACTACTCTTAGTCTAGGGACATTTGCTGCAGGAAGGGGGCCATCCGGCAGCGAAAGTTGAGGTTTTCAAGGCAAACGGGACGAAAATCTGTTATTCGAGGCGAGGAACGCAGCAGCAGCAGTAGCAATAGCACATAACTGCTCCCATTGCGCCGGCCTTGAAGGCATATCTCTTACCCTGTGGGATGTACATCCAGTCGCCCGCTGTCAGTTCCTTGCCGGCATAGTAGATAGAGCCGCCCACCATGAAGCGGATGCCATCTCCCGCGTCGTGGGAGTGCTCTCCGACCTCGGCATTGGGTGGGGCAGCGGAAATAAATAGCTGCGAGGGGCCACTGAGGTAAACCGGCAACTGCCACTTCTCAAAACCGTCCGGAACTCCGCCGACTTTGAGTTTCGTCTGCAGCTTGCCCACGTCGGCGTCGCGCGATGTAATGATTCTGCTCTGCTGGTCGAAGTCTTTCCCGACAGCGCGTCTGATTCGTTCTACCCCTTGCTCGAAGGTTATCCAGTTTGTGTTTACGTCGCTCATTTTCTTGTTCTCCTGCCGAATGACTTGCAGGGCGACGGATTGCCCACGGCTCTTACATCCTCTGCTAAATCGAGGTCAAGGGGCGTGTCCGACCCTTGCTGCATGGATGGTGTTCGGAGCAGGGGAAACGTATCAGTACAAACTGCAGGACGGCCCAAGAGCAGAACCTGGGTGCGGAGTTAGCTTGTGCGACACCTGTCTCAGTCGAAAATCAGCACCGCCGAGGCAATCACCGTGGTCCATAACCCCCGTTTATCCCCCACGGCGGATTGCGTCACGTTCGCTGTACGCACAATCTTGTTCGATAGGCGATAAATCTGTTTCTTCTCATCCCATGAGCGGTCGGGATCAAATTCAACGTTCAACGTCGTAGCCAACATTTCGGCGGCGAGTTCTTCGGCATACTCTCCTGCGGCATCTTCGGTTTCACCGAAAGAATGATGCTCGCTGAGGTATCCGTAGGTGTTCTTGTCGGCGGGAATGGCCACTCCGATCGAGGAAGCGAGCAAACGGTGGGCTTCATGGGTGGAGTTTTCAGCGACTACGGCAAACACCACCTCGCCGGGGCTGAGATATTTCACACCCTCTTTGCGGGCCAGCATTTTGCAATTAGGCGGGAAGATCGAGGAAACGCGCACCAGGTTCTGGGCAGCGATGCCGGCGTCGCGCAAAGCCAATTCGAAAGAAGTTAACCGCTCGCGGTGTTTTCCAACTCCCTTGGTGAAGAACATCCGCTTGGGAACCATATCTTTGCCCAATTCTGTAGCCTCCGGCACCAAAAAAATGAGATTGAGATGCACAATTTAACACAACGCTCTGTAAAGGATAGATGAATTTACGCGCGAGACGAAAAAAATGACGGGAAGTCGCTGGCGCGGTTCCCGTCACGGTGCCCGGATTCTTCGGGGGGAGGGCCCGGGCAAAACCGAATCACTCTACCACAGGGCGGGGCATGATCGAACACCAAGGCAAATACTTTTCGGTTTAGCGAACATCAGCGCCTGTCACTTGGCCGCGACTGAACTGACTTCTATGGTGTCGTCGGTTAAAACTCCCGTGACGGTCGCCGTCTTGCCTGCCTGTTTGTCTAGCGCGGATAAAACGGATTTGTCGCTCGTTTGCAAAATATAAATCTTTTCACCCACGATCAATGCGAAATTGGACCCATGCGCCACGCAGGTGCGCGTGCACTCGGCGGCCGGTCCGTCCATATGCTTTCTGCCGCACATGGCATCGCCAACCTCACCGGTAAAGGTTTGCTTGCGGGCGACGAGAGCGTAGAGATTAGAAGTAGCGGTTACCGACGACATTATCAGAACTATAGCTGCGAACCAACGAGAACCACGGTTCATTCCACGTTCTCCTTAGGAAACGGTTTGTCTTGTTTCAGTAGTTTATGCCCCAAATGATGGGATGCCAGGGAACTGAGCCCTCTGCACCGGCTCAGTTTCAGTCGATCGAAGCTCGGCGGTTTCCTCGCCACTGCCGCCAAACTGAGCACTGCCTAAAATGCCTCACTGCGGTGCCTTGGCTGTGTATTGCAGATCAACATCCACGGTTTTGTCCCGCGTAATGGCGGTCACATGAGGGTCAACTTCCCAGTCGAGATTAGCAGGAAGCAGCTTTCTGGCCTGGGGCAGGAATTGTTTGAGGTAGGTGGCGTCGTAAACGTCGCCGGGACGAATCTTCCAGGCGGCCCGCAGCCTGGCCGTCAGACCATTGTCGATCCCGCGAAATTCAAGCTCACCCATGCGATAGACAGAACCCTCATCGATCGTGAGATGAAGAGCCACGGTCGCAGCGACGTCATTGAATTGGGCTTCCACTTTGACGCTGGCAAGAATGTATCCTCGGGAACCGTAAAGCTCTCGAACGGATTTCAAGTCATCTTCTAGTTGAACGGTGTTGGCAGGCTGTCCAGGATTGGCATGGATCAGCGGTTGTAGCGTGCTGTTGGGAAATTCTTTGTTGCCTGACCATTCCATCCCCGTGAGCTTGTACTGGATGCCGGGAGTCACCGGAAATATCACATCGACGAATGCAGCCTGCGGGTTGTCAACGGAATGCAAGTCCGACGATTTGACGACCTTGGGCTGTGCCGTGGGGCAAGCCGCCTTAAGATAGCCGCGCTCTCGGTAGATCGGCAGCAACGCGCGTTCGATGAAGGAATTCATGAACTCACGAGAGTACTCACGATCCGTCAATCGTTCCCCCGCAGTCCGGAGCGCGCTTAACTCGGCAGCCCCGGCGCCGGGAAACTCGACCTGGCGGATGCGAATGCTCACTCCGGCAACGTTGTATTCGATCGCCTGCAGATGATCACTCTTATCCGCTTTGCGCAGATATTCGACGTGGCCGGGAATACTGTTTTCAACCAGCAAAGCCTGCAGCACGTCCGATACTTGGTCCGTCAAACGGCCGCTCGCGGGCAACTCACCGTTGAAAAGTGGAACTCGCTCGTGCACTTTCCTTAGCAATTCTTCGTCGGTGAACCAGACAAAATCCGTGAAGCGGGCGGGGACAAATTTATCGGCGTCGGTCACCTGAAATTCCAGCCTGGTTCCGGCTGACGAATATGAGAAGGTGAAAGCGATATTGCTGAAAGCACCGCTCTCGCCGAGTTGCCGCGCGGCCTTGCGAAAATCGTCCTCGTGCGCGACCGTGTTGACCGGCAGTCCGCTGGCGGACGCCACCTCAGCGGACGTAAACCGCTTTGTGCCGATTACCTTGACTGAGATCAGCTTATATGCGGTGGCCGGCATCGGACTAGCCGCCGCAGCTTGTCCTTGCGCCGCGGCGTGGAGGCACACCGCACAGATGAACCAAGAACCCAGCAGCGAGCGTATCAGGAATGGAAGCGGTATCATGAGTGGCAAGTCAGTGCCCAACTCCCGGTTGCCAGTGATACGGGCGCACTGGTCTCTCCGGCGAGCATGGCAAGTATAAGACCAGTTCGCAAGCCATAGACAATCAGCCAAAGACAATCAGCCAAAGACAATCAGTTGTATTTCGAGGATGAGACGATTTAGATCGGGGGGCTGCTGAGAGTGGAATGTTTGACCACCCTGCCAACCATCTTCAGAACCTTGGATGGCTCCGAAGGTCGGAAAGCTTCGTTCTCGGTGGCCTCAATCAGGCCGCCCTCGACGGAATCAAGGGCCAGACGCGAGCGCTCCAAAATCGTGAAGAGATACTTCTGCGCAATGGGACGATCAGCGGGATGAATGAGCTCCCACCAGCGGCGGATTGATTCCTGGACCTCTGCTTCGTTTTTCTCGCCGACAACCAGAGCATCGATTAGCCGGTAGACCTTGCTCTTGATCGCTTGATACGAAACCGAAATCTCCTGGGGCATGGGGTCTCCGGACTTCTTTGTTGACCATAGCAATCTGCCAGCCAAACCGTAGGTGCTTGAACTGTAAGTCCTTTTAGCTGTGAAGACTTCGGCGAAAATCCTGCGAATGGAATAAAGCGAATTCCGAATATGAATTCTGGAAGTTGTCCAAGCACATTGCACGATCTCTTCTGATATCTTCCATGCGAGGCTGCAGCACAAACTCTTGGAGGCGGGATGAAAAAGATGGGTTGGATTCTTGTATTTCCTGTTTTGTTTTCGATGTTCGGCTTCGCCCAAAGTGAAGCGCCAGCGAGCGCTTCCAACGTTGCCCAAGCTGAAGACCGAATGTTTTTTCCCCGAGACACGTTCTGGGGATGGGCGCAGTTTGACCTGGCGCCTCCGCATAATGAAATCGATCCCAACCTTTGCGCCGGCAACGCCGGGCAATATGGCGGCGTAAACGCCCCTTGCAGCCTGTTTGCTCGCTATATGCTGTCGGGAATGCTGGAGGTGCGTCCCTTTGGCCGGGGCCAGCTGCGGCGCTTCATGGTGTTTGGAGCGCCAGCGTTTCTGTTTGGCAAGACCATCCCGCAGACCCTCTACACTTGGTCGCCCGATGCAATTGGCATTGAGCATTCGTGGGGAGTTGGGATCTTCATCGCTAAGGGATTTGAATTTCGCGTGACCCAGCACTTCTTGTTTGACCGTCTAGGCGCCCGCAGCACCAACCTCGGGCCGGCTGATCTGGGCAATAATGGGCCTTGGGGGCGCTACATGACCGTAGGGGTGCATAAGTCATTCGGGACGAGAAGATGGTAATCCCAGATTCAGGCGGCGACTGCAGGCGTGCGCCTTCGCTGAACCAGCCAGATGACGAAGGCAACAAGTAACCCGAGAGCCAGGAAGGGGGCAAGAATGATGGGCACAAGCCAGCCGTGTCCGCCCATCGAAGTGACGTCGCCTGAGATGGTGGCAGCGGGATCACGCCGTATCTGGCCGCCAAATACGGTCGCATCGCCGGCAACTTTAATTCCTTCGTCCAAGCGGATATCTCCACCGAACGTGGTCACGTCCCCGGCTACCTGTGCATGGTCTTCGAGGATCACGCTGCCGCCGAATACCGTTACATCGCCGGCCACCTGGCCTCGCACGCGGATGCTGCAGGCAAAGCAGGTGACGTCGGCGACCTGATCGTTCGGACCGATATTAATGTTGTGTCCGACCTGCGTGTAGCTGCGATTGTCTTTCGCGAAAGCGACGCTCGAGAGTGCCAGGCAGAAGACCAGAAGCGCGCCGAAAACGGTTCTCGGCCTTCGATGATTTTCAGTTCTGAAGAAGAAACGTTGGCTAGCGGACTGGGAACCGAGAACTCGGAACTGGAAATTCCCCGGCACCTTGTTCATGAACCGGACCTCCACTTCGAAATCTAGCCCCGGAATCGAATTATGCCATAAAGCTACTATAAGAATAACTTACTGTGCTTCGCTGAAGGTTCCTTTATAATCATTGGTTTTGTAAAGATAGGCGGAACTTCATAGGGAGGCTGACAAATGGCGGACTCTTATAACGGTGTGTCCGTGCCGTCCGACGGGAAGAAGATCGGCTACACTCGCGGGAAATACGAAGTCCCGGATAATCCGATCGTGCCTTTTATCGAAGGCGACGGAACCGGACGTGATATTTGGAAAGCATCCCGGCGCGTATTCGATGCAGCCGTGGAGAAAGCTTATAAGGGCAAGCGCCGTGTTGCTTGGTACGAAGTCTTCGCCGGGGAAAAGGCTAAAGCAAAGTTCGATAACTGGCTGCCCGATGAAACCATCGACGCCGTTCGCGAATTTCGGGTCGCCATCAAAGGTCCGCTCACCACGCCGGTGGGCGGCGGCATTCGGTCGCTCAATGTGGCGCTGCGTCAGATTCTCGATCTCTATTGCTGTGTCCGTCCCGTGAAGTACTACAAGGGCGTGCCTTCGCCTGTGAAGAATCCCGAGCGCATGGATGTCGTCATCTATCGCGAAAATACCGAAGACGTCTATGCGGGCATCGAGTGGGAGCAGGGAACTGCGGACTGTGCGAAATTAATCGAGTTCATCAATAAAGACATGCTGAAGCGCGGAAAAAAACAGGTCCGGCTCGATTCCGGCGTGGGCATCAAACCGATCTCCGTTACCGGAACCAAGCGCCTGGTGCGAATGGCGATTCTTCACGCACTCGAGACTGGCCGCAAGACCGTGACGCTGGTGCACAAGGGCAACATTCAGAAGTTCACCGAAGGCGCATTCCGAAAGTGGGGATACGAACTTGCGACAGAAGAATTTCGAGACCAGGTGATTACCGAGCGCGAGAGTTGGATCATCGACAACAAAGATAAGAACCCGAACCTGACGGTGGCGCAAAATGCCGAACTAGTCGAACCGGGGATGGAGTTCGCACCCCCAGCGTTTCGCCAAACGGTGGAACAGGAAGTGAAAGCGGTGCTCGACGGCATCTATGCTACCCACGGCAAAGGCCGGTGGAAGACAAAAATCATGATCAACGACCGCATTGCCGATTCCATCTTCCAGCAGGTAGTCACGCGAGCAGATGAATACTCCGTGCTGGCTTGCCCCAATCTGAACGGCGATTACATTTCGGATGCCTGCGCGGCGCAGGTCGGCGGCTTGGGCATCGCTCCCGGCGCAAATATTGGCGATGGCTACGCCATCTTCGAAGCCACCCACGGAACCGCTCCAAAGTACGCTGACAAAGACGTGATCAATCCCGGGTCGGTGATGCTCTCGGGCGTAATGATGTTCCGCTTCATGGGATGGAATGAAGCCGCCGATATGATCGAGAGCGCGATGGAGCGGACCATCCTCCAGAAAAAAGTTACCTATGACTTCGAGCGCCTGATGGAAGGCGCCACCAAAGTCAAAACCAGCCAGTTTGCCGACTCCATTGTCGAGAACATGGGTGCGGCGGTGCTCGTATAGGGATTGTGCGATCGAGTCATCGGGTAACTGTGCGATTGGAATTGTCAGATCGGATTCAAACTATGGCACGGTTTTGATCTTCAATCGCCCCATCCCTCAATTGCCCAATGACTCAATTGCCTTACCCTGTGTCACCCCGTACCCTCTGTGTTAAAGATTTTTTACTCTTTCGAAAGGAATCATTCATGCGCAAGAAAGTAACCATCGTAGGCTCCGGAAACGTGGGCGCGACGGCGGCCCACTGGATCGCTTCCAAAGAATTAGCCGACGTCGTCCTCATCGACATCATCGAAGGTGTTCCGCAAGGCAAGGGCCTGGATTTACTCGAGGCTATGCCAATCGAAAAACGCGACTCTTACATCACCGGCACCAACGACTACAAAGACACCGCGAACTCCGACGTCGTCGTCATCACCGCCGGAATCCCGCGCAAGCCCGGCATGAGCCGAGACGATCTTCTCAACACGAATTACGGCATCATGAAGGCGGTCGTTGGCGAAGTGGTGAAGCATTCACCGAACTGTATTCTGATCATCGTCTCGAATCCGCTCGACGCCATGGCGCAAGCCGCCTACAAACTCAGCGGATTTCCCCGCGAGCGCGTCATCGGCATGGCCGGAGTGCTCGACTCCGCCCGCTTCCGCGCCTTCATTGCCGACGAACTGAAAGTCAGCGTGGAAAATGTGACCGCTTTCGTCCTTGGTGGACACGGCGATACTATGGTTCCATTGCCGCGCTATTCCACGGTCGCGGGCATTCCGATAACCGAGTTAATCGAGAAGTCACGCCTTGAGGCCTTGGTGCAGCGCACCCGCGACGGGGGCGCCGAAATCGTGAAGTATTTAAAGACCGGCTCGGCCTACTACGCGCCCTCTGCCGCCGCGACTGAGATGGTCGAAGCAATCCTGAAAGACAAGAAAAAAATTCTCCCCTGCGCCGCATATCTGCAAGGCGAGTATGGCATCAACGGCCTCTATGTCGGAGTTCCGGTAAAGCTGGGCGCGAAGGGCATTGAGCAGATCATCGAAATCAAACTTACTGCCGAGGAGAAGGCCGGCTTGGATAAAAGCGTGGCAGCGGTGAAGGAGTTGGTGGGAGTGATTGGGGTCTAAAGTGAATCTCGGGGTTGCTTGATTGACTGTGATCGGCCAGGGCGCGAGTGACTGGGAAGGGCGCGAAAATCGGGATGGGCACGAGTTCTACTCGTGCCACTGCGAGTCCCAATCGATGCCCGCTTAGCCGCTCAGGTTTCCGTCCTGAAGCCTCTCGGCTGTTTCATCCGAGGCGTGGTGGGTTCAAGCCTGGTTTAACAATAGTCACTGACCATGGTACGACAAAGATAATGAAAGAAGTCGCCATCTCCGAGTTCAAAGCCAAGTGCCTCAGCATCCTGGAAGAAGTCCGCAAGACGCGGAAGCCAATTCGTGTCACCCGTTTCGGTGAACCTGTGGCCGAAGTCGTCCCTTCGACCGGTGAAAAAAGTAAAGGAAGGAACTCGGAAGCATGGCTGGAAGTATGAAAATCGTCGGCGATATCGTCGCCCCACCGGCAGCTTCGATGACTGGGACGCGTGGCGGGAATGAAACTGCTCCTGGACACCCACCTGGTTGTGGAGCCTTGGTGAACCTCATCGGCTCTTCAAGCGCGTAGCGAAGGAACTGGACGATCGACAAAATGAGCTGTGGCTTTCGCCGATCAGCATGTGGGAGGCGTTCCTGCTTTTCAGGAAGAAGCGCGTCCAGATATCGACTGATTTTGCGACTTGGCTTGCCACCAGCCTAAGCGTACTTCCTGTCATGGAGGCTCCGCTTACTTTTGAGGTTGCACGTACGCTGCTGACCGTTGGCTTGCCGCATGAAGATCCAGCCGATCTGTTTCTCGCGGCTACCGCTAAGGCGTTCGGGCTAACGCTCATAACCGCCGATCTTAACCTGACTAAAACCGAAGGCGTTTCTGTTCTCGCAAATTAGCCTCCGAGTTCGTCCCTCCAGCCTCACTGCCACACATCCGTAATCGTCGTCACCGACGCCGACTTGCCTGCATAAGGCAGCCCATAGATCGCTTCCAAAGTCCGCAGTACGCTGTAGTGGTTAATGTTCTCGCTGTACTTCCCAGGTTTGACCATCGGTCCCACAAAAATGGTGGCAATCTGATTGGCCGTTGTCCCCTGATCTTCATCCCAGGTAACGATCAGAAGGCTGTTGTGCGTTTTCGCCCACGTCGCATAGGCCTGCAGATGAGTCTGTAGCCAGCTGTCGGCTTGCTGAATAGTTCCATCGTGCATGTCATCGAGCAAGTCGGGAACCACCCAGGAGATCGTCGGGAGGCTGCTGAAATTAGTTGGAAAACTGCTGAAAGGCTTGTTGTCCGCGGAAGGTGCGTTGGAAAAGTCCGTCCAAGGCGCGTGCTTGCGAGCATATTCCCCAGAGGTGCAAACTGTGGATCCCGTAGAGGGCAGCCCCTCTGCATATCCCGTGAACGTCTTCTTCGCCGCAATCAATTCGCTTCCTAAATTTGCCGCCGAGAAACTGTGTGGGCACGAGTCGTCAGTAATGCCTTGCGTCGATCCTGAAAACAGTGCCAGGTAATTGGGCTCGCTCGGATGCGTGATGGCATGCGAATTGGTGAATGAAGCTCCTTCGCTCGCCAAAGTGTTGATGTAGGGCGCTTGTGGCGATCCAATGATCTGCGAATACCCGTGATTTTCTTCGATAACTACTACCACATGCGCCGGAAGCGGCATGGCTGCCGGCCACGGGACTTCGGCCTCGCTTTCCGTTTGAGCCATGCTCAAGGACACTGCAGCAAAAGAAACTACCAGAAGGATGAAGCCTGCAAGTAGCGAGCCGTAAAAAGTGGACTTAAAGTAAGGCATGAAGTAATTCCTTTCCTGTGATTTTAGGCAGAAGGGCGCCGTGGTTACGGCGTTTCCCATCCGGATTTGCTCAGGCGAGGGGCGCTACAATTTGAATCGGTAACTTCATATTACCATCGCATCCGATTGATTCTCAACCGGGGTTCGAGATGGTAACGGCTATATGGATTGAGCATCTCTATCAGAGTTAGAATCAGAATCAGACGCGCTCGATCGTGACCGTCTTGACCACGACATCTTTGTTCGGCTTGTCCTGCCGGCTGCGCGGGACTTCAGAAATTTTCTTTACTACGTCCTGCCCTTCGATCACTTCGCCGAAAATTGTGTGCTTTCCGGTGAGCCATGTCGTGGGCGCCACCGTGATGAAGAATTGCGATCCGTTGGTATTGGGGCCGGCATTCGCCATGGCGAGTTTCCCCGCCTTATCGAGCTTGTGCGGCGATCCTTTGGTTTCATCTTCGAACTGGTAGCCGGGACCACCCATTCCAGTCCCCTGCGGATCCCCACCTTGAATCATGAAGTCCGGAATCACCCGATGAAAAATCGTTCCATCGTAGAGTTTGTCCTGCGATTTTTTTCGTGTCGAAGGATGCGTCCACTCGCGCTTACCCTGTGCGAGTTCTACAAAATTGGCTACAGTTTTGGGCGCGTCTTTGTCAAAAAGGCGGCAGACGATGTTGCCTTCGCTGGTTTCGAATGTGGCGTAGAGTCCGGGTTGGCGGGTCATGGAATCCTTTCAGAAGTCTCGTTCGTCGATGGTCGTGTTTCATTCGTGATCTTGCTGCGAATCAGTTAGCTAGCCGGACAGCGAGGCTGTCTTCCATGATTCGTTGTTAGTTAGATGGCGCTTTCGGAGCGGCGGCTGCCGGCTTCCTCGCTGGCGTCGCCGATTTGACTGCTGGCGTCGCGGAACCAGCGCGCTCAATCTTGATATGAGTAATCTTCACAGGGCGAAACGGGCGGTCGTTCCTTGGATCGGTGGCCATACTTGCAATCTGCTTGACCAGTGTAACCGAGGCATCGTCGCACTGCCCGAAGATCGTGTAACTGCCGCTAAGATGCTGACTGTGAGCGACATCTTCAGTGATGAAAAACTGCGAGCCGTTGGTATCGGGCCCGGAGTTGGCATAAGCGAGCCGGCCGGGCCGGTCAAACCGTAAATCCGAGGAAACCTCGTTCTTGAATTTATATCCGGGATCTCCCGTACCATCGCCCTTCGGATCGCCGCCCTGGATCATGAAGCCGGGAATCACGCGATGGAAAATGGTCCCATCGTATAGGGGCACCCCATGCTTTTTCGCGCCGCTGGCTGGATTTGTCCAGTCTTTTTTCCCAGTCGCAAGCCCGATGAAATTTTCCACGCCAATGGGTGCCTTGTCGGGAAAGAGAATACAAGTCATCTTGCCCACTGTGGTCTCGATGATCGCCGTAGGTTGTCCTGTCGCCGCATGGGTCGGTGCCTGATGGACGGGCGTCTTCGCCGCCGGCGCAGCCTGCGTGCTCGACTGCCCCAACGCTGAAATCACACCCGCAACAAGTAAAACCAAGAGGAAAAAAACATCCCGCATGATTGCTCCTTTCATTCGGCTCGAATGAGCAATTTATCCGCAACGTTGCATTGTACGACAGACTCTGGCGTCAATGGGGCGGTTCAGAAGCCTGCATCTGCCGGCTGGCGGTCTCAACCTGGCTGAAGACGCGCAGCAGATTCCCGCCAAGAATCTTCCTGATGTCATCGGCGCTGTATCCGCGGTCGAGCAGTGCCTGCGTGATTTTAGGTAAATCGGCGGCGGAATCAATTCCTTGCGGAGTAGCGCCGCTCACTCCATCGAAGTCAGAGCCGAGGCCAACGTGATCCACTCCTGCGACTTTGGCGATGTGATCGATATGGTCGATGAGCGACTTCAGCGGCGGGCGCGGAATCTTCGCCATCCACTCGCGCTCCATGCGGTCGATTTCAATGTAGTTAGCCGGTTTACCCTGCGCCTTCAGCGAGTCGATATACTTCTGGATCGCGGCAGCCTGATCCTTACTCTGTGCTTCCATGGCTTTGCGATAGTCCTCGTCGACGAATCCCGAGAAAAAGTTGACTTGCACCGTTCCGCCATTCTTCGCGACCGCCCGCAGCATGTCATCCGTCATATCACGGGGATGATTTACCAGCGCGCGTGCCGAAGAGTGCGATGCGATGATCGGCGCCTTCGTAATGGCGATCGTATCCCAGAAAGTTTTGTCCGAGACATGCGAGATGTCGACAATCATGCCGAGCCGGTTCATCTCCAGCACGACCAGCTTGCCGAAATCCGTCAGCCCGTTGTGATGCTGAATCTTGGAATCGTTGATGTCCCCCGAAGAGTCCACCCACTCGTTGGTGTTCGACCACGAAAGCGTCATGTAACGTACGCCGAGGCGGTAGTAGTCGCGCAGAAGGTGCATGTCGTTCTCAATGGAATGTCCGCCCTCGATGCCCATCAGCGCGGCCAGTTTGTGCTCGCGGTGGGCGCGTTGAATATCAGCAGCGGAAAATGCCATCGTGATTTTGTCGGGATGTCGAGCCGCCTGCTCGTACACGGAGTCGATCAGATCAAAGGTATGTCGCGCGAAGTGGCCCTGGTTGGTTTCGGGATCTACCCAGATCGAGAAAAATTCAGCGCCCAGATTGCCGCGGCGAGCTTTCTCCAAACTCACATGACCGATGTCGTGAGGATCGGTCGACCCGATGTCGAAGCCTTCATCGAGAAAGCGCTGGGGTGTGTCCGCGTGCGTGTCGACGACGATAGCCGAATCGTCAATAGCGCGAGCCTCCGCACTAATCGGTTTATCCGAAGGATTCGACAATTGCGCAGCAGACGAAGCCCCGGCTAGCATTGAGCACGACAGCGCGAAAATTCGAAAGTGAGTCATAGGCTTTCTTTGCTGCCGGGAGTGAGCGAGCAAGTCACAGATTGTATAGGTCGAGACGCCAAGAAGAAAGCAAAGGCCGATAGTTCTGATTGACGGAAACGATTAGCGAAGCGCCGCGAGCGCCAGCTCAACGCATTCCAGCAGCGGCTTCTCTGTATCAATGACGGCCTTGGGCGCCGTGATCGTTTCGAAGCAGGACTTCACATCCTGATAGAGCTGGAAATCGCGATTGCCGGCAGGGTGCGATCCCGCCGCCGACTGCTGTTCCAGACGTTGCCTGGCGGTATCTTCCGAACAGACGCATTCGACGATTCGCCACGGTTGGTGGAGCGAAGCGGCTGCGCTCACCACGTTATCAATCTGGTAGCGCCGCGAGAAAGTGCGGCCGTCGAGAAAGATAATGCGGCTACGTTGCCGCTGCAAGAGTTCGCCAGCTATCTCTGTCATGACGTGCAGACAGAAATCATCTTGCTGGGAGGAATATTCAATCTCGTCTGGCAAAAAAAGCTTGTGCCGTATCTCATCTTTGCTCAGCACTCGGCCGCCCAAGCGCCGGGCCAGCTCGCGAGCGAGCGTAGTCTTGCCGGTGCCAGGTAGGCCAGCCATGAGCACAATCATGTCGAATGAAATTATACGAGGGCTAGTTCGCGGTATCGGCGGCGGCCGTGACGGTAGTGGGTTCAGGCCGTTCCATTGGAACGATATCCTGCGTTTCGCGCCAGTCGGCGTAGCGGCCCGAAACCATAATGTGGAATACCCACTGATGCCGCTCCTCTTCCGGTTCAACCAGGCCGAGGGCTTTCATGTAGAAGAGGTAGTGCTGCATCCAGTGAATCTGTTCCGGAGTCATGCCCCGCCGTTGCAGATCGACCGTAAGACCCGCGAGATGAGAGGAGGCGGTGTCGCCCTCCGCAGGCGCAGCATTGCGGTTGTGCCGGCGAAGTTTTTTCTGGATCTTGACCGTACGCACCGCCGAGTTCACTTGAATCTGGTCATGGAAGCGGTGGTAGTAGGCTTGCGAGAGATCCTGCACGAAGTCGCGCGTCCAGGGACGGCAGTAGCGCCGGGAAGGATCCAGGCGGGGATCGAAACGCAACGTCTCGCCCGCAATGATAGGCAGCAAAGCTCCGCTGAACTTCAACGCTTCCAACTCGTCGTCATCCTCGATACGAGGCAATTCCAGCCGGTCGACTTCCGCATTCTGTAACAAAAGCGATTCGTGCGAAGGCCTGAACATGGGATTCCAACGCCTCCAGTGCAACCGGTGCAGCCGGTGATGGGAAGCCTGGTGATGCGCGCTGGTCGTGGTCGCCCCAAAAAGCGGGCAGCACGCGCAAGCCAGCAACGAAATAAAAATCAGTAGGCGCTGTGATTTAAGTCGCAAAAATCGTTCTCGTAGTCTGCCGCAGAGGTTGCCTGCAACCGGTTCGGACATTCTAAGCCATGCTGTCAAGCAATCCTAAGACTGATTGTTTGGCTCACCGTTACGAGCGTCATCGGGATGAGGTGACCTTCCGGTGACCGATACGTTGGTTACCCTCTGGTTACTTCCCACTCCGCAACGCGTTCTCTGTGAAATAGGAAGCACGCGTAACGCCATCTGCGCACCGCGATTACGGCGGACTCATGTCCTACCACTGCAAGCGCTTATCGAATGTTAGATACCGAACAGGGTTGGCAAGTTGCGCAGGAGTGACAGAAATCAGCGCCGGAAAAGGTCACCTAAGGCTTGTTTCATGACCGCTCCGCTCACCTCGGAAATAGAGCGGGTCAGAGGGATATCCTTGGGACAAACCTCCACGCAGTTTTGCGCGTAACCACATTCCTGGATGCCGCCATCCCCCATCAGCGCCGCTAGACGCTCGCGTTGCAGCGATTTGCCCGTGGGATGAGTGTTGAACAGACGCACTTGTGCAATCGTTGCCGCGCCCACGAAGCCTGTGTCTTCGTTGAACTGAGGACAAGCCTCCATGCAGCAGCAGCAGGAGATGCAGCGCGAAATAGGGTAGGCCTGCTCCTGCTGTTCCGGCGACACGCGCGGACCCGGACCGAGATCATAAGTGCCGTCGATCGGAACCCAGGCCTTTACCGCTTTGAGGTTCTCGAAGATTACGCTGCGGTCCGTGGCCAGATCGCGCACGACAGGAAACTTTGAAAAGGGTTCGAGCCGCACCGGTTGCTCAAGATTGTCGATGAGCGCCGAACAAGCCATGCGAGCTTTTCCATTGACCAGCATGGCGCACGACCCGCAAACTTCTTCCAGGCAATTCGAGTCATAAGTGATGGGCGTGGTCGCCTTGCCATCGCGGGTGACGGGGTTGGCGGCAATCTCCATCAACGAAGAGATCACGTTCATGCCCGGATGCCAGGCAAGTTCAAACTCCTCCCAATAGGATTTGGAAGTGGGATTGTTCTGGCGCTTGATCTTGATGACGACGGATTTATTAGCCATTAGCTCTCAGCCTTTAATTCTTAGCCCACGATCGCTTGCGCAGCATGACAAGCATTACATCTTGGTTGTATTCGTATCCTGTTTGCCGCCATCCCGTGGCAGTTCGCAACTGCTGCCTCACGTCGGAGCAAAAAGTCCGTACGCGACAATCGCCGCTCCCAATGCTACGAGCATCCACTGGTGCTCGTGGACACCTTTGCCCGCTACGTACACGCCGAAAATCGCAACCAGCCATCGGCGAACTTTGCCGAAGGCAATGATTCCCGCTTCCAACTTACTTTGCCGCGTCATACTTCCTCGCCCTCGGCGGAATCAGCGAAACATCCACCGGCTCGAACTCAAACCTAGGCTCATCCGCGTCCGGCGCGAAATATGCCTTCGTTGTTTTAAGGAAGTTCTTGTCGTCGCGGTCAGGGAAATCCGGCTTGTAATGCGCTCCCCGCGATTCGTCGCGCAGTCGCGCCCCTTGCGCCACCACCTTCGCCAATTGCAGCATGTTGTAAAGCTGACGCGTGAACACCACGCTTGTGTTCGCCCACTGCGTTCGGTCGCTCAGGTTCACCTTGCGGAACCGTTCCAGCATCTCCACCAGCTTCGCATCGGTCTGCACCAAATTCTTGTTGTAGCGGATGACCGTGCAATCCTTGGTCATCAATTCCCCTAATTCGCGCCACAACTTGAACGGATTCTCCGTCCCCGAATTATTCATCAGCAGGGAATTGCTCTCTTCCTGCTTTTTCTTCTCCGCCTCGAAGACTCCGTTACCGTCAGGTAAGGCCTGGAGCCCGCGCGCATACCTCACGGCGTTCGGACCTGCGATGCCTCCGCCATAGATACACGACACCAGCGAATTTGCGCCCAGCCGATTCGCTCCGTGATATTGGTACTCGCACTCGCCCGCGGCAAAAACTCCGGGGATATTCGTGGCCTGCTTGTAGTCCACCCACAGCCCGCCCATGGTGTAATGCATGCCGGGGAAAATCTTCATGGGCGTATCGCGCGGGTCGTCTCCCACAAACTTCTCATAGATTTCGAGAATGCCTTCCAGCTTGCGGTCGAGAATCTTGCGGTCGATGTGGGTGAGGTCAAGATAAACCATCGGCTTGCCGTCAATGCCGAGGTGGTGCTCAAACACAACTTTAAATATCGCTCGCGTGGCTACGTCGCGCGGCACCAGGTTGCCGTATTTTGGATACCACTCTTCGAGGAAATACCAGCGCTCATTCTGTGGAATGGTCTTCGGATCGCGCTTATCTCCAGCGGTCTTCGGAACCCAGACGCGCCCGCCCTCGCCGCGCGCCGATTCCGACATCAGCCGCAGCTTGTCCTCACCAGGAATGCAGGTAGGATGAACCTGGATGAATTCTCCGTTGGCATAAAACGCGCCTTGCTGATAGAGGGCGGATTGCGCCGATCCCGTACACACAACAGAGTTGGTCGATTTGCCAAAGATGGCTCCGTTGCCGCCAGTAGCGATGACAATGGCGTCGGCAGGAAACGTGCGGACTTCCATGCTGCGCAAATCCATCGCGCAGATGCCGCGGCAGACGCGGTTCCCGTCGAGCACCGCCGACAGAAATTCCCAATGCTCGAACTTCTTTACCTTGCCTTCGGATTCATAGCGCCGCACCTGCTCATCGAGCGCATAAAGTAATTGCTGCCCGGTAGTCGCACCCGCAAAGGCGGTGCGGTTATATAGAGTCCCGCCAAAACGGCGAAAGTCGAGCAAACCCTCCGGGGTGCGATTGAAGGGAACACCCATGCGATCGAGTAAATCGATAATGCCCGGCGCCGCCTCGCACATGTCCTTCACTGGCGGCTGGTTCGCGAGAAAATCGCCGCCGTAGACCGTGTCATCGAAGTGCTGCCACGTCGAATCGCCTTCGCCCTTCAGATTCTTCGCTGCATTAATTCCGCCCTGGGCGCAAACCGAGTGGGAACGCTTCACGGGAACAATCGAAAAGAGATCGACGCTGGCGCCCATCTCCGCGATCTTGATGACTGCGGACAGTCCGGCGAGACCGCCGCCTATGACAATAATTTTCGGAGATGCCATCGTTCCTTATCGGCTTTCTGCGATTTGCGGGTTGAGCGTTACGTTAAGCATTACTGTGGTGCCCTGAGCTGCGGCGCCCGGACCCGCCGGCTGTTGCGGATACTTTCGAAATGTAGCCAGGCTGGCCAATCCTGCGCCGGTCAGCACGAAGAAGAACACCACGCAGACGACCAGAAATCGCTTCCGCGCTCTCTCGCCGGAAACGATGCCCCATTTGGCGCAGAACAGCCAGATGCCATATGCGAAGTGCCACGACGCCGCGATCAGGCCCACAACATAAAATAAAAACAGCGCTGGTTGAAGTACCTCAGCCTGTACCTTGCCAAACGAAGCGTTAGGATACGCGTGCAAGTCGACGCCGCTGAATCGCATCGTCCAGGTGTGCCAAACGATGTAGACAAATGCGATGCCGCCCGTCCAGCGCTGCGCCGTGTACATCCAATTCCCACTCCAGGGATACGCGATCGTATTTCCATCGCCGCGATACCAGATATAAAAACCGTAAAGGGCGTGAAAGGCGATCGGCAGCCATATCCCGAACAGCTCGAGAAAAAATACCAGTGGAAGGTTCGCGAGAAATGCTACCTGCCGGGCATAAGCGTCAGGGCCGCTGATGGCGGTCGAGTTTGAAACCAGAATATGCTCGAGCAGAAACGCGCCTACGGGAACGATGCCTGAGAGCGAATGCAGCCGGCGCAAAAGAAATGATATACCGTGGCCCGCCCGGAGCGGCGCGACACCCCTTACCACACCATCCTTTACCGCGCCATTCTTTACCACACCATCACGTACCGGTGGAGCACCAGAACTGGCTACTGACGCCACAGATCGCTCCTCACTATCACGATTTTCTCGTTCATTTCGATCGTTGGTTCTGCTTAACCGTCGAAAAATGGCAAAAGAACTTTTTATTATCCGGCCCAGAGAGAAGTTAAGTCAAGAAAGCAGAGCGGCTCCGTCATCAATTCCGTTAATCTCGTACACCATCTTTGCACCAATCAAGGAACTCCCGGAACGCCTTGCCTCGGTGGCTATAGTGAGATTTTTCTTCGGAGGATAATTCCGCGAATGTCTTCCTGATTTGCGGAAAATAAAACAGGGGATCATAGCCGAAACCATTCGTCCCTCGCGGTGCGTCGAGAATAATTCCCTCAGCTGTGCCACGAAAAGTGGCCAGGGTTTTTCCGTCCCGAGCGACAGCCAGCACGCAGACAAATCTACCGATTCTTTGGGCGGCGGGAACGCCCTTCAGTTCACGCAACACGCGGGCGTTATTGGCTTGGTCATCCGTATTGGCAACGGCTTGGTGTGGGTCTTTACTGTGGAGATCAGGCGCTGCGAATCGAGCCGAATGTACGCCCGGAGCCCCATTCAGCGCATCGATCTCCAATCCCGAGTCGTCCGCCATGACGATCTCTCCCGGAACATACAGACTGTACTCCTCGGCCTTCTTGCGGGCGTTCGCTTCGAATGTCAGCCCGTCTTCAACGACAGTAGGAAGGGAAGAGAAGCGAGGAAGTCCAGAGATCTCGACTCCGTGCGTCAGAGCCGCTGCGGCGAAGTCTCGCAGCTTACCCTGGTTCGAAGTTGCAATAAGAATTGTTCGCATTCCAAGTGGCAGATTAATAATCAAGCGGTGACCGCGACGAACTCTTTTGCAACAATATTAACGTCATCAACATTGCCGCTGCCGAAATCCCCGCACCCATCCCTCGATCCCACGTCCGAATAAAAGTAATTTGCACGCGATTCTCGCCCGTGTCTACTGGAACCAGCATCTGTCCTGACCCTTCGCGCATACCCGTTTGGACTGAATGTCCATTTACTTCCACCCGCCATGCCGGATAGTTGAACAGACGCAGCGCAAGATTGTCCGGCGCAGACATGTTCGCAGTGAACAGTTTATGTTCCGCATCCCACCGCGAAATTTGAATCGCAGCGCGAGCGGGCCCGACTACACTCACACGTCGCGCATCTTTATCTTTATCGATCGCCGAAGGTTCCGCGCCCATCGGGGTATATTCATCCGTACCTTCGTATCCCGCGCCGCTTGCCACATTGTCGTGTATTTCGCGCAAGTCCGCGGCCGTGTCCCACCACGGCGGCTGAAAGTGATGCCAAACGAAACCAAGCAGGCACAACGTTGCGAAATAAAGCGCGACTCGCGCGGTCCATTTCCGAACCCCCAGCGCCGTAAGCAAAGTGAACGGAACGCCCAAACCCAGCAGCCATCGCCATGGAAACTGCATAAAGCGCAACTTGGGCAGAACATTCCACAGCGGATTCGAAACTGAAAACACCAGCACTGCACACACTCCGGCCCACGCCACGAGCGACCACCAAAGTTCGCGATTCCGGTTGCGCCAACCCCGCGCCATCCAAGCCACCGCAATCGTTATGAAGATTTCTGCGAGCGCAATCCAGGAAATAAGGCGGTTGAAAACATCATGATCCGGGTCGTCGGTATTGGCGAAAAGAAAATTGTCCAACGGTCGCGAGCCGCCGGAGACCGACTGCGCGAGGTTGGCCCACCGCTGTTCGTAAATAGCTGGCAATAAGTAAAAAGCTGCCAGAGCGGCCCCGAGAAACACCGCAGTGGTCCCAACCAACAGAATGCGAGGCGAACGCCGCTGCCACGCCAGCAACAACATCAGCAATGCCAGTGAGTAGTGGATCATCACCGCGGCGGGGGCATTGACCAGCCACGCGGAGGCGAGAACCAAAGCCAGAAAAATCGTGACGCGGCGGCCCTTTTCCTCGGCTCTCCATACCAGCAAGAACAACAGCGGCAGCAACGCGCTGGCCAGCAGTTCGGCAAAGGCGCTGCGCCAGTAAACGATCACCAAGTGATAAGGGTTCACAGCATAGAGAACCGCGGCATAGGTCGCGTCGCCGCGGTCGAGCCATAGCCGCGCCAGCAAAAACATGGACACGCCCGCGGCCACAAGTACCAGCAAAATATAAACCTCGCTCACCAGGGTCCAGGGAAAGATCGCGCTCAGTCCGGCGCCTAAAGTCCACGATAATGGCGGGTAGAAGACGAAACGCGGCTCACCGTATCCAAAGTGCGCCAACGCAGCCCACCGCGGATAAATAATGCCCTGTTTCCATTGCGCAAGAACTTCCAGCCAGGTGTACAGGTGGAATTCGACATCGTGTCCGGAGGGCGTTCCGAGAAAAAGAAAGGGAACTTCAACCGCAAATACTGCCGTGACAATCGAGATAAATGTAGTCCACGTCAGGCGGTTGCGCGGGCTTGCGAGCTTGCTGACAGGGAACGAATCGTCCCCTTGCCCGGGTTTTGTAGTTGCAGCCAGTTTCGCTCTCACCAGATTCGGTTTGCAGATGCTCTCTTAAGCGTGGGCACATGCGTTCGCAAAGAAACACGAATAGGATTTATGCCGCATCTCTCGTGCAATGCGCGACGTCCAACTTACTAAGGCGCGCGCCTGCAAACGTTTTATTAATCCAGATTTAATGTTTCTGAAACCAGTGCGCAACAAGAATGAACTACGGTAGCCGCAATGGGGTGGATGATAACACGGAGTTGAAGAACTCGCGCCACGAGACGGGGCGCGGGTTCTCAACGCCGAACAGCCACGCCGGCCTCTCGCAAATTCCGCTACGCCTGCCCGCCCGTCCTTGTTCTGCCTGAGCTGTATTCCCGGACGTATTCAGCCCGCTACCTGCCGCGAGGGGCATTTCGCGAGAGGCATTTCAGATCAACGTGAACGGGACAATATCCACTGGAATGCATAACAAAGAAGCAAAGCAGAAGTGCTCAGAGGTGGAAACAGAAATTATGTAGCGACGCTCTCACCAGACCGCTGGCGTCGAAGCTCAGCGAGAAACTCATCCTGATCTAATGTGGATCCTCGTTGTAGCAACTCGAGTAGAGGATCTTCAATGTTGTCTGCGTCCTCATTCGCCTGTCTGGGAACAGGTTCGAATTGAGTCAGGTCCGCCCTCAGGGAGCGAGGAGAAACAATAAGATCAAGCATGGATTCGGGGCAACTGCGAAGCAAGCCAATCAGATTTCCTACGTTGGCGCGCTGTTCCGGCGTGCGGGAGGGGAACTCAACTCCCATGCCTTGACCTGGATGCGTTACCCTCACCAATCCCTCGGTGTGCACAGCGATCTCTTCAGTTTTTAGGCAAAGATCGACCAGAGCATGTTCGGGAAAAGGCGAATCGCTCTCCAGATAGCAACCCCCCAAGCTTAAATCTGTAAGCTTGCAGTGCGGGACGGTCTCTTCCGGGTCCGTGGCGCTGGTTCCCGACGCAGCTTGCACCCAGGTTTTAAGACTAGCCTTGGTGCAACCGTCTAGGTCAAGAAAATGAATGCCTGTTTGACCGTTTGGATTCGCCCATGCCACCTGTCCGTGAGCGTCAACTGCAACGCTTCCGTCGGTTACCTGAAAGCGGAAATGCAGAAGAGTGCCCGCGGTCTGTGCTTCGGCCGTGAGTACCTCCATTCCGGTCTCGCTAAGATCGAGCAGAATTCCGTCCGTTGGTGGACCGGTTGGCAGACGGATCTCTACCGGCGCTTGCACTGGAACGCGATGAGCCCTGCGGCGCTCGCGGTTTAACAATGCGGCTACGGCCCGCAAGCCAGCTTTAGCTTTCTTTTCAGTGAGCGCTTTATATAGTACGAAATGCGCGCCGCTGCTAAGAATGTTGCGTACCTTGGCACGTTCCGCAGCCAAAGCAACCGTCACGGGTGGATTTCCGAAATTGAGATGGCGGGATTCTTGCAGAACTTCGGTGGCAGCCTTGGGATCCTCGAAATCAACGACAAAAAGGTCGAATCGCTGCTGGTGACAACGGTCGATCGCCGTCGGCAGGTCGCTGAAACGTTCCACTGCAATCCCGTAGCCCGGCAGAACCCGGCCAAGGATTTCGGATGCTGCATCGTCAGTGGAAACCAGCAATGCCAGAAGGGTCATAACTAGATCGCTCGCCGAACCGTGGCGAGACTACGGAGACTATGGCCAACGAGGCGCCGTTGATCGGCCTGCTTTCCCTGCCGTACTCGAACCGCTTCCCGCCTTCGCAGCCATAGCATCGGAATGAGGCGAAGCCTCGTCGCCTTCCATTAGAACTGCGTTGTCTTCATCGTCATTTTCGGCCAGCAAGGGAGCCACTTCCCGCAACTTTTCCGCCGCCTGCTGGAGCATCTCGATCTGCTTGCCCAGCTGGGCGTATTTTGTCTGCTTCTGCCGCAACACTTCATGAATATCTTTCATACGACCCCCTTTGGAGAATGTAAGGAGATACGCTGTGAGGGTCAACGGTAATCGCGGCTTGTGGGTTACTGCGGTAATTAGAGGTGCGCCAAGAGCTGGTATTTGAAGGGAAGCGAGACAAAAAGCGAAAGCCCCGCGAGCGGCGGGGCTTTCGAGAGGCGGAGCGGATAGGTTAAGTTAGGCTTTCAGCTTCCTGCGCACAACACCAGCCAGACCAACGAGGCCGGTTCCAAGCAATCCGAGAGTACTGGGCTCTGGAACGGTGGTGATGATCGTTTCGCCGCTGCCGAGGGTCGCAGATCCCATGAAACCACCATCGCCAGTGGTGAACGAACCAACCCAAGTTTCATTGGTGATGCCGAATGCGCCCTGTCCGGTGAACCATGTGCCGGAAATCTGGCCCTGCACAAAGTACACGATTGACCCGTTGACCGCCACTTGACCCGTCAAGGTCACAGGGGTGCTGAATGAACCTGAAAAGATCGTGCCGTTGGGAACGCCGTTGTTGCCATTGCCTACGATCACGAAGCTTCCGCCGCCGTTGAACGTCGAAACATTACCGACGGTACCAACGTACGAACCGGTCGAGAAGTTCAGGGTGCCGTCGTTTCCGGGGGCTCCTGTGCCGAGGCCTGTCGCCTGAATGATCGTAGAATTGGTAAGAGTCAGGCCGGAGGAACTTCCCGCCAGCGTACCGCCGCTATTCGAGAAATCAACCGTGCCTGCAAAGGCTGACAAAGGCAAAGCCAAGGCCAGTAAAGCCAGTAATGCTATCCGCTTCATATTCACTCCTCCTGATATACTCGAAACCCGTTTTCAATGTCCTGGAGGCTTCAGGCCTCCTCTGGCGGTGGCGCGCAATGCTATCCGCATCACTTCTACGTGCACCCTTGGTGCCAAATGGGCACAAAACGTAAGCTATTGATTCGCAGGCAGTTAGTTCGCTGTCAATCCAGGTCGCCCAAAGTGAAACTGCAAAGCGATGCACACTAATACAAGTCCTTTTGCGTCATCACGGGATCATACGCCATGCCTCGGTTGTGTGATCCTCTAATCGCCTGTGATGAAACGGTTTCTCCGCGGATCTGCTCCTCCCTCAAGAACGCCATCGCCAATCTTGATAACAACAGGGCCGGAGACATTGCTCCAGGGGCCGGTGACGGTCACGATGTGTCCTAAGGAAGAGAGTTTGTCGGTAGTGGCTTTCGGAATGCGCGATTCCAGATTGACTTTGCCGGGCGTGTAGTTGTGCATGCCGAAAGAACTGTAGAACGCTTCAGTCTGGAAACGTGGGGCCTCGACGGCTTCCTGGGGCGACATGTCGAAGACCAGCATGTTCAAAATTACTTGCAGCAGTGCCTGGTCCTGATTGTCTGCGCCGGGAGTGGAGATCGCAATGAACGGCTTTCCATCTTTCAGGATAATGGTGGGACTGAGCGTGACGCGGGGGCGCTTGCCGGGCTGAATCACGTTAGGATGACCGGGGATGGTGAGGATCGACTGCAAGCGCGTTCCGTAGGCAATGCCGGTATTGCCGGCCATCACGGCGGGCACCCAACCGCCGCTCGGCGTGGCGGAAAAAACATTGCCGTCGCGGTCGACAACGTCCACGCAGGTGGTGTCTTTCACGTCGAGGTTGGCGGCTTTGCCGTCGGGCATCGGGATGTGGTAACCGGGAATGGATCCCGGCCGCGATTCCATCGACGCTTTCGTGGGATCGATCAGCTTTCTGCGCTCGGCTGCATACTCCTTTGAGAGCAGCGTCTCTTCTGGAATCTTGCTGAACTTCGGATCTCCGTAATACATGTCCCGGTCGGCGAAGGCGAGCTTGGCGGCCTCCATCACAACGTGAAGATATTCAGGAGAGTTGTGCTTCATGCTCTTCAGGTCATAACCTTCGAGCAAGTTGAACATTTCCAGCAGAACTGGGCCTTGCGACCAGAACCCGGGTTTAACGATCTCGTAGCCGTGGAAGGTTGTGGAACGAGGCGTGTCGACCTCGGCATGGAATTTTGCCATGTCGTCGTAGGTGAGAAGACCGCCGTGCGATTCGGAAAAGGCCCCCATCTCTTTAGCAATGGGACCACGGTAGAAATAATCGCGAACCGCTTCGATCTGATCGATGCGGTCGCCAATGGTCGTTTGCTCGGCCTCCGCCATGGCGCGCAAAGTCTTCGCTAGATCCGGCTGATGAAATATCTCGCCGCGCAGTGGCAGTCTGCCGTTGACGTTAAAAAAATACTTTACCGACAACGGCCATCGCAGCATTCCCTGCGCACTGACTTGCAACGTGTCTGCGAAAACTTCCGTTGTGGGGAAGCCATCGGCGAGTTCAATCGCAGGGGCTGCAACTTGCGAAAAGCTCATCGTGCCGAATTTTTCCAACGCAAGCATTGCTCCGTCAAACATCCCAGGTGTGGTGGTCGCCAGGATTCCGTGGGCCGGGATCGGAGGCTTGCGGTCGTTTGTCTCGTCTGGTTCTAAAGGCCGAGTCTTGAAAAATTCAATGGTGGCCTTTGCTGGCGAGACGCCCACACCTGATACGGCTACGGCAGGTTTTCCATGCAACTTGATCAGCACGGGCATTTCGCCGCCCATGCTGAAGTGATCTTCTTCCGTTACCGCGGCGGCCAGAACGGCGGCGACGCCCGCATCTACGGCATTGCCTCCGGCACGAAGCATGCGCATGCCGGCTTCGGTGACGAAGTTGTTGCCGCCTCCCACCATTTCGTGCGTGGTCCGCACCGCGGGGAACATGGTTTTAATCGAGGGCTGCGGCGCGCCAATCTCTTCCGGAAAATTGCGAGGAACGGGTTTCTCCGACTGCGCGGCAAGAGGCAGAGCGAAAGAGAACAGGGCTGCAGTTACGATGAAGCAAGATTTCATGACACTCCTACACATCAGTGTTCTTTCAGACCCGCTGTAGCGCGGGCCGAAGCTCGCGAATGTCTTTGACGCTCTCGATGGCAAGGATTTTCTCGATGAGAGCCGCGCACTTCTTAGCGCCAACGACCGGATTTATAAGGTCAGAAGCCTTCGCGACTACCTCGTCGCGGGTCATGGGATTGTCGGCCGTACCGCGAACATCGCGGACCCACTGAGTCAGTTGCGTGCCATCAGCCAGGGTCAACTCGACGATGGCCTCCCGCCGTGGGCGCCGGGCATCGATTCGAGGGTCGGCGACGAGCTCTACCTTCGCGCGCTGGCGCAGCACGGCGGGATCCTCCATGCGGTCTTTGTCATGAATGGAAGCGAAGGTAACAGTTTTTTCCAGAAGCATCAGCGCTACCAGGTGCCGCAAGCAGATGTCAGGCATCTCACAGTTTTTCACTGTGTCGACTTCGTCGCTGGCAAGGCGCACGACGACCTTCTGCACATCGTCAGCAGTAAACGAACGCTCTTTGAAGAAACCGGCGAGCGCGTCGAGCGGAGCCTGGATGGGTGATCCCACGGTCCACTTCTTGATGTTTGTCCGGGTTATCTCGTAGCGCTCGCCGAGTTTCTCGACTAACTGGGTTGGATCAGCTTTGGGCACCCCGTTTTCCCGGGGAGCGTAGGCCTCAAAAAAATTGTCGGGACCGGAAAAAATGTCGTCCACGCCGGTAAAGCCGGAGTGGATCAGCATTGCGGTGGTCACAGCGCCGGCGGCGGGCTTGCCTCCGAACAGGAAAGCTTTCTCCATGTGTGCGGCATCACGCCTCCACGCGGCAATCCCCGACGCTTGCTGCGCGCTATAATCCAGCAGAAAACGGAACTGTAGTGCGTTAAGACTTGCTGCACATCCTGCGGCCGCACAAGCACCGAAGGCCGCGACAGTTCCGTGCGTGCTCCGGTGGGTGGCTTCTTGATAGTTCACGCCGCCCATGCTCATCGTGACACGAGTTCCGATATCGTACCCGAGCGTAACCGCGCGCAAGAATTGCGTGCCGTTGATTCCGAACTGCTCACCAACCGCCAACGCGGCGGGAATAACCGAGACACCGGGATGCGAGCGGGATGGGCCGTGCGAATCGTCCGTTTCGTCGGCATGCGCCAGAACACCATTCGTCAGCGCCGCCTCGATAGGACCGCATACGATATTGCTGGCGACTACCGTCGCGGTTTCCTTGCCGCCATAAGATCGCGCGAACTGGACCGCCGCGCGCCCTGGAGGCAGCTCAGATCCCGAAATCATCGCGGCCAATGTATCCAGAATGTGATGTTTAGTCTTCTCAATGATTTCATCCGGCAGCGCACGGCCTGCCGCAGCGCTCATATAAGAGCTGAGCTTTTCCATAACCGGACTCACGCCTTGTGCTGTGACGTCCCGGCTGGCAGACGTTTGTGCCAACGCCGCCACCTGAGGGAGCGCTGCCGTGGCCATGACAAGTCCCGCAAACTCGAAAAAACTACGCCGCGTCAGCGTTCCATCGGGGCTCTCGTGCGCGTCGTCCTTCTCCTGCTCATGTCTCATAATTCGCTTTATGCAAGCGTTTCAACGCAGCGTTTTTCTGATCGAAACATTTGGAGCTTCCGATCGAAAGTCTGGCGGCCCCGGATGGGTCGCCAGTTCGCGCGCCCGGGGTTTACCGCTTTCTCGAATGCGGGCGGGATGGTCGCGCCCCTTCCGACAAGCAATTAAGATTTCACCTTGGCGAAGTTTGACTGTAAAGACCCTCACTCTGCGAGTCCAATTAATTCTTTTTAAGGGCTGAAAACGAATATCGCATGCACGCTGAGTCGATCTCAATGGCTGATCAAACGTTCGTCCTCACGATTGATCGGTTGTCGTCCTCTTCGAGGTCGCTCGCAAATCGCGTCTCGAATCACAGTCTTTGGAATCCGAAGCCAGTGAGAGGGATTTCACGGCCGCGCGCCGTGACCCTTTGAATGTCCACGATGCTGCCTTCGGTAGCGATGAGGGCGTGGTCAAAGTTATTCACCGTGGGGCAAACATGTCTGGGAATTAGATAGAGAACTTCTCCTAGTGCTGGCACGGCTCCGTTTGCGGGGATATTGAAATTGATCGGCAAGTGTTCTTCGCTCGGCCCGAGCGGCTGTGCTTCGGGACGTCCCGAGACCACGCAATTTGGCACGCCCCGATCAACCGACAAAGTCTTATGCCCCGCGTCACAAGTGATCGAGTTTGCAGAGGGCTTGCTCACGACACGCGTTAGAACCACTGCAGCTGGAGAATATCCACTGTTGGGCGGCAGTTGTGCCAGCGAGGACGAGTCACAATAGACGACAGTTCCGGGGGAAACCCGCCACAGAAAACCAGAGCTTCGCCATCTGGCGTAGTTAAGGGCACAAGGGAATGTTGGCGTCCCCGAGGTTACTAATTCTGGAACGCCGATTCCGCGACTCTTCAAATCCTCGGCCAGCCCTAACAATCGATCGTAAATTTCATGTGCGCGCGCCTTGCGGTCAGGCAGTTCGAGCCCCCCCAGATGTCCCTCGTAGCAGTGCAGACCACGGAAAGGGATGTTGTATTTTTCGAGGCCGGTAATCAAGCCAATAACTTTATCAATCCCATCCAAGGGCATTCCCGTTCGATCCATTCCGGAATTCATATCTAGAAACAATCCGACACGACTACCTTTCCAAGCGTGGAGACCTTCGGCATCGTCAATCAGCGCAGAAACCGCAACCTTCGGGTACCGACTCGCAATTTCGCGCACCCGAACTGTATTGGGGCCGAGAGCCGTGTAGGCCAGCAGCACGTCCTCGGCGCCACATTCGCAAAGCGACAACAGCTCGAGACTCGTTGCGCACTTAAATTGTGTTATTCCTTGTTGCATCATGAGTTTCATGGTCATCGCGAGCTTGGCCGTTTTGACGTGTGGTCGCCAGCGATTGGCGTCTTCACCCAAGAGCCGAATCGTATTGCGAATATTAGCCTCCACGATGTCGCGATAGATGATCAGAGCTGGCGTCAATACGGCCTCAGCGCCGGCCAATTGATATTTCGATTCAGTGGGCAACTCGCTTACCACGGCTTGTCCTGAGAACATTCTTCCTCCGAAGAGCAATCATTGTACGCTGGTGCTTTCGGCAGCAAATTGCCGCCACCAATAGACCGTGGAGATGGACCCTAGCAAACGCGATGCGCGACGGAATATTTACACTCAGTTTGCTGGCTGAATTCTTAGCGCACCATGCTCGAAGATCAGAATTCCGCGGAATTCTCCAGACTATAATCGAGAGGAAATGAACATTGAGTTGCGCGAGCCCAAGACGGCCGATGATTTTGCTCTCTACTACGATTTGCGATGGCGCATACTCCGAAAACCTTGGACGGAAGACCGAGAAAGCAGCAAGGACGAGCACGAATCCCTGGCAGTACACCTGATGGCCTGGGCGGATAACAGGCTCGTTGGCGTGGGACGACTTCATTTCAACACGCCTCAGGAAGCCCAAATTCGCTACATGGCAGTGGAGGACTCCTATTCTGGGCGTGGCGTGGGAACGGTCGTTCTAAAGGAGCTCGAAGTTCGAGCTGAACGTGCCGGCGCGACTCGCATGGTTGCGAACGCCAGAGAAAACGCCCTGAGCTTCTACAAAAAGCACGGCTATGATTTGATCGATCGCGCTGACACGCTCTTCGATTCGCTCGTCCATTGGCGCGTGGTGAAACTTCTTAGCACGACCCGCGGCAGTAGCTAATCAAACTACGGAATGTACCGAGCAACAAACATTGCTGCAGCCTGAGCGAACCCGCCCGATTGATACAATGAGTGCCCATGGCCATCAATTTCCGTCAACTTGAGGTCTTTCGGGCGGTGGCCGAGAGCAATAGTTTTACGCGCGCAAGCCACGCGATGTTCATCTCGCAATCCACGGTCAGCCAGCATATCCGCGCGCTTGAAGATTCTCTTCAGGTAACGCTCTTTCAGAGAGATCGCCGCAATGTTTTGCTGACGACAGCGGGACAAAATCTCCTCGAGCATACCCGGGACATTTTTGAAATGATCGAGCGGGCCGAGGTGGCCGCCAAAACTGTCAAAGACCCTTACCACGGAAAGCTTTCGTTCGGGTGCGCCTCCACGACTCTGTTGTACCAGCTCCCCCCGATCCTGATGGAGTACACCAACAAGTATCCGAACGTCACGTTGAATATTTTCAGTGGAACCGTTCAAGACATCGCGAATCAGATGTGGTCGGGTGCTCTGGACCTCGGTCTCGTCATCTTGCCCCTCAGTGCGCCGGCCCTCCGAAAAATCGTATTGCTTGAGGAATCTTTTGTCGGGCTTATTCCCAGAAGTCATTCCCTGGCTAAGAAGGCTCACCTGAACATTAATGATCTCGCGGGAGAAAAGTACATCCTGCAGCGTCGCGGCCATAACACACGGAAATTAGTCGATCAATTTTTCTTCAAGAAGCGAATTGCGGCCAATGTTGTGATCGAGTTGGATCATCCCGAAGCGGTCAAGGCCATGGTGGCCCGCGGATTTGGTGTGTCAATTCTCCCGGCGAGCGTATTTCCCGATAAGCGAAGCTCTGCGGGCATTCGCACTTTTCCAATTCCGCATCGGGACCTGCATCGCGCACTTGCGATAGTTCATTCCCGGACGAAACGGCTCAATCCCATTGTCGTCGCACTCTCAGACCTCCTTCAAAAGCACTTCCGCCGACAACGTGGCGCCGGCAAATGATTCCTTACCATCGTATTTACCGATAAATCATTATGCGGATTATGAATTGGACCTATGAACTTTCCTGGTCCAATATATCCGGTGCCTTTCAGTAGGCAGTTTATTTGTTTGTTGGACACAGCGATGTGTCCTGTACTTCCATTCATCTGTCGGACATGCGGAGCGAAAATAGATGGAACTGATGCAGCTTGAGATGTTCGTGGCCGTTGTCGAGGAGCGCAGCGTGCGTCGAGCTGCCGAGCGCGTGTTTCGCACACAACCCGCTGTGAGTATTGCCGTGAATAAGCTCGAACGGGAAATCGGCATGCCCCTTCTCGGCGGTCCGCGTCACAAGGGCCGCGAGCTGACCAAGGCGGGGGAGATTTTGTACGAGTGCGCATCCAAAATGCTCGGCCTCAGAGATGGCGTTCTCTCGCTCTTAGTGCGTGAGCACCGCAGCTCTTCTGGACGGCTCTGCATCGGTTCTGTTCGAACCAAGGACCTTCGGGCGATTTCTGATGTCGTACAAAAGTTCACGCGGCAGTATCCTAACGTTCGTGTGAGCTACGCCTACGATAGCCCCGACAATTTAGTCACCGCGTTGCGAGAGCGGAGGATTGATCTTGTATTCTTGTTGAATCAACCTGACGAACTGCTGGTAAAGTCCAACCTCACCGTAGCCAGCGAACTCCGCCTTGAGCGAGGGGGCACTCTTTGGTTCGTACGACGTCGGAGTGGTCAGTCTCATCTTGCCAGGATTTTCGATGCCATGCTTCCGTCTGACGGCGATCTGGCACGCGCTTCCGGCCCTCCCGCAAATCTCGAAGCGGTTCGACATCTCGGAGAGCCTCGGCAAGTACCCGCAGTCAGCCGCGGCGAATTTTCCCTGCCGCAAGGTGACTGAAATCAACGGCAAGCGGGCAATCGCCGTACAAGCCCGCCGATGATCTGCAAGCTCCTACTGGAAGAAATCAAAATCTTTTCCGTGACCGGACTCCAGCGCTTTCTCGTAGACTGCTGCGGCGGACGCTACATCCTGTAGCGATGTTCCTGTCGAATCAAAAATAATGATCTCGTCCTGTGCCACCCGTCCTGCCTTCTTACCGAGGATGATCTCCCCAAGTTCCGCATGGACGTCGTCCAGGTTCATGCCTTGGTCTAGCGCATGATGCAACTCTCCGACATGGGCGCATTGATCCAACAAATCAACGACCACTTTGTTTTGCCGCAGGAGTTCTGGGTCGAGCTCCTGCTTGTCAGGGCTATCCGCTCCTACAGCGGCGATGAAGGTTCCCGGAGCTACATCTTGGGCGGTTATAATCGGCCTTCGTGACGGTGTGCAAGTGACACACACGTCGCTGTTCTGAAGAGCGGTTGCGGGCGCTTCGGCGAGTTCGATTTGAAGGCCGAGTTCTTTCGACATTTCTTGTTGGAAATCCTTTAACTTCGACTGGTCTCTCCCTAAAACGTAAACTGTCTTGATTGGAAGAACAGAAACCAGCGCGCGCAACTGGATCCGTGCCTGTACCCCGCTCCCGAAAATTGTCGCCGTCTTGCTGTCAGCTTTCGCTAAATACTTCGCAGCGACAGCGGTAGCCGCTCCTGTCCGGTAACTGGTGATGATTCTTGAATCCATCACCGCCAGCGGATAGCCGTTGTCCCCATCAAACAGCACGATTACGCCTTGAATGTTCGGCATGCCAAAGCGTTCAGCGTTGTGAAAAAATCCTCCGTTGACCTTGAGTGCGAAATACTGTTTCCGCAACTTGAGACCGCCGGCTTTGATGTGAAATTCCCCTTCGGTAGAATCTACGTGCAGTAGACCGGGCTTTGTAGCTTTGCCGGCAGCGTGTAAACGGAAGGCTTCCTCCACCGCGATGACGTATTCTTCAAACTTCAGCAGTGAGGACACGTCGTGACGCGTCAATAATAAACTTTGATAAGGTTTCATTCCGGAAGTTCTCGTATCCCCGTCGCTGGATTTACACACGAACATCAGCCATTCAGCATGCCTGCATAAATGCCAGGGTCGACGTTGCCACCGCTAATGACACAGCACACGGAACGTTCCCGGAATAGATCTGGTTGGGTTAACACTGCAGCTAGACTGAGCGCGCCTGTGGGCTCAACCTTGAGATTGGCAAATTCGAAAAGGAGTCGCGCTGCCTCGACAATTTTTTCCTCGGGCACCTCGACGATCGTCGAAAGATTGCCCTGGATGATCGCCCAGTTGTGCTTGCCGAGACTGAGCGTTCTTGCACCATCCGCGATGGTTTGAGGCTCGCTTTCATTTGCCACGATGTGTCCGGCCCGTAAAGAACGGGCTGCGTCGTTTCCAAGAAGGGGCTCGGCGCCCATAACCTCCATCTTCTTCCGCGAGCGCTTTAATCCCGTAATCAGGCCCGATATCAACCCTCCGCCTCCAACTGGAGCAATTACGATATCCAGGTGCCGGTCGAGGGCCCCGATCTCCACGCCCAAACTGCTGTTTCCTTCAATGACGAGCGGGTCGTCATACGCACTTGCAATATATGCATCGGGGAATTGCTCTGAAAGCTCCCGAACCCGATCCGCTCGACTCTTCACTCGAACATCAACTAGGTCGACGTGTCCGCCATATTCAATCACAGCGTCAACCTTTACTTTTGCGGACGTCACGGGCATAACAATGGTGCAAGACTTCTTGAGGAGCGAGCAGGCATAAGCCATCGCTTGCCCGAAGTTTCCCGAAGAAGCGGCAATAATCATTTCTTGAGGGACATGAGAGGCTACGTTATACGCGGCGCGAAACTTGAAACTACCAGTGCATTGAAACGTCTCGGTGGCCAGGGTCAAGGTGAGTCCTAAGCGCTTATCGAGACGCGGCGCCTCAACGATCGTGGTAGGCCGTATTACACTTTCGATTTGTGCTTCGAAACCCTTGCCACTCATCATGCGCCTCTCGCTTCACTGACTTTTTTCTTGTGGTTCTCGTATCGACTGCGCCGACTTAGAAGTTTCACCGACAGTTTTAACAATGGCTAAGTCCGGCGCCCCGGGGCACTGGAGTACGGCGGCGGGGACGAGGCACTTGCATAGACGCAGACTTGAAAAAAAACAAAGACAACGCCCGGCGGTTCTTCTCTATGAGTCTTGAATAACATGGAACATTGAGAACAAAACTTAATAATCTTTATACGGGACCGATCACTTAGCTCCGCATTTCAAGGTCGGTCGTAACTCGATGAGTGCGGAACTGAGTGCAAAAAAGGCACGGTTTCGCCTTCCCATCGGGCAATGGCCATGGTAGCAACGCAGTTTCCAAGAACGTTGATGGCTGTCCGGCCCATGTCCATAAGTTGGTCAATGCCGAACAGAAGAAACACCGGTTCCATCGGCCAGTGGAACGAAGTGACAACAGCTAAAACAATGACGAGAGACGCGCGAGCCACCCCAGCCGTTCCCTTACTAGTGATAAGTAAAGTAAGTAACATCACTAGCGTCTGACCAGCACTCATATGGATTCCCGCGGCCTGCGCAACGAACACGAGAGCGATGGATTGATACAAACTAGAGCCGTCAAGATTGAGCGTGTAGCCGGTGGGCAGTACGAAAGCAACTGTTTCGCGCGCGACACCCAGGCTCTCCATCTGTTCCATGGCACGCGGCAAAGCAGCCTCTGAACTCGAGGTTGCAAATGCTATTGTGACTGGCTCGACCACCGCTTTCAGGAACCTGCGGAGAGGAACACCCAGCGCGACGCAAATTGGAAGAAGCACACACACCGCAAAGACCACCAGCGCGCCGTACATGGTCAATAGCAGCTTTAAGAGTGGAAGCAAAACTCCCATTCCCATTCGTCCCACGGTGTAGGCCATCGCCCCAAAGACACCGATCGGCGCGGCAAGCATCACGATATTCGTGAACTTGAACATCGTTTCTGAGAGGCCTTCGGCAAATGTTAATAGAGGTCGCCGTTTCGGCTCCGGAACCATGGCCAGTGCCACACCAAAAAGAACGCTGAACACCACTACCTGCAGAATCTGGCCTTCGGCAACCGACTTCGCTATATTTTCGGGAAAAATGTTTGTCAGTAACTCACTGATCAAATGCGGGGCGGCACTTATGTTTTCTGTGTTGACGCCCGACGGAAGGTGCACGCCAGCTCCAGCCCGCGTAATGCTGATCGCAGCGAAGCCGATAACCAGCGCTATAGTGGAAACGATTTCGAAGTACACCACGGCTTTAAGCCCCATGCGACCAACTTTTCTCAAGTCCGCATGTCCCGCGATTCCTACCACCAATGTTCCGAAAAGGAGTGGAGCGATAATTACTTTGATGAGGCGTAGAAAAATCGTTCCGAGTACTTGAAGTGGTACAGCCGCTCCCGGCCAGTCGTAGCCAAACTCCGCTCCCGCCACTATTCCAAGGAAAATCCAGACAGTGAGCGAGCGCCGTTCCAGGGCGTAGCCGGCAAACAGAATGATCGCAATCCATCGCAGAATTGCGAACCATGGCCCGGCAAGAACAATCCAACCGAAGTGAGTACAGCCGCTGAGTGCCGCGACCACGAGTACAATAACGCCCGCGCCAATTAGGAATTTTAATTTCATCGCGCCATGAGCTTCCGTCCGGTCCTCGCTCTCACCGGGGGCGGTAAAAGATTGTGACAGCTTAGCGACCTCTCTCCCCGATTACAAATCCGACATCGTCGATAACGCGGGCAGAATCTTAAGCGCCACAAAGCAGAAGTCTGGTGCAAGCGCGCTGGCAGTCCTTTGTAGATAGCACAGCTTTAAGGCAACGCATATAAATAATGTTTATCAAATAGTATACGGGTTATCGATTGCGATGATAAAAAGAATTCGTTTTCCATCTAAATGCAATTCACGTAGAGTACGTCGAGTTCGCTGAACGCGGCGAGTTTCTTAGGGTATTGACGCCGCCGAGCGAAATGAAATTGCACATTTATCCGTTCTGCACGGTTACTCACTTAGCACCCAGACAACTTTCATCTTCACAGCCGGAAAAGCCACAGCAGTGGCTTGAGAACAGGGAACGAGGGGGAATGTTTCAAATGAAACTGCGGGGGATTAGGTGTGCGATGTTCACTTTGCTGGTCGGGTTTTCATTGCTGTTACCGCGTCCTGTGCGATCTCAGGTTGCCGGCGGTTCACTATCGGGAACCATAACTGACCACTCCGGCGCCGCCGTCCCCCGCGCCAATGTTGAGATCAAAAATTCAGCGACGGGAATCACTCGAAGCGTCACTACGAATGCCGATGGCTTCTATACGGCGGCGAATCTTCTGCCGGGAAATTATGAAGTCTCAGTTTCAGCTGCCGGATTCAACACCGAGATTAAAAAAGGAATTGTGATCAACGTCGGGTCACAGCCTGTATTTGATCTGGTTCTAGAGGTTGGCGTAGTAGTAAACCGGGTAGAGGTAACAAGCGAAGCGCCCGCAGTCGAGCTCACCAGTTCGGAGATCAGTGCGACCGTCAACGCCACGACTGTCCGCGAGCTGCCTTTGAACGGCCGCAGTTGGACCGACTTGGCAGCCCTGCAACCTGGCGTAGCGACCATCCAAACACAACCCAGCTTCTCGAGCGGATCGGATCGCGGCAACCGCGGTTTTGGCCAACAGTTGACCATCTCTGGCGCGCGCCCGCAGCAAAATAATTATCGTATCGATGGCATCAGCATCAACGATTATGCGAATGGAGCCCCTGGCAGCGTTCTTGGTGGAAACCTGGGGGTGGATGCCATCGAGGAATTTTCCGTCCTCACAAGCAATTATTCGGCGGAGTACGGCAAGACTTCCGGAGGCGTAGTCAACGCGATCACGCGTTCAGGAACCAACGCTTTCCACGGTAGCGGATACGAATTCATACGCAACAGTGCACTCGACGCGGCAAACTTTTTTGAGGATGCCGGAAATATACGGAAAGCGCCTTTCAAGCGAAATCAGTTTGGAGGCACGATCGGCGGTCCGATCATCAAGAGCCGCACATTTTTCTTTGCCGATTATGAAGGCATCCGGCAATCGAAGGGAATCACTAATAAGAACATCGTGCCGTCTCTGGCATCGCGGGCTCTGGTTACGGATCCTCAAGTCTTAAAGTACCTCGCACTTTACCCTCTCCCAAATTCCAGTTGTTCCCCCACAGACACCGTGTGCCAATTTACCTACTCCAGCCAGCAGATCGTCACAGAAAATTTTGTCACGACGCGCGTCGACCACAAAATCTCCGAGAAGGACAGCGTGTTCGGAACTTACGTGTACGACAAGACGCCCTACACTTCACCTGACTCGATGGGCAACGTGCAACTGAGCACCCAGTCATCGCGGCAGATCGTCGCCGCTGAGGAGACGCACAGCTTCACGCCGAACTTTGTGAATGCGGTTCGGTTTGGCTTTAATCACGAGTTTGTGAATAACGATGTCGGCGTAAAAGCGCTAAACCCGGCGGCTGGCGATACTTCCTTGGGCTCGTTTGATGGGCGTAATGCGTCGGTCGTAAACGTCACGGGTCTTACGTCCATGTCGGGCGGAGTCGGGGGACTGCCGGCCAACATGTACGATTGGAATTCATTTCAAGGGTACGACGATGCTTCCTGGGCGAAGGGCAAACACTCGATAAAATTCGGCGCGGCGTTCGAGCGCATGCTATTCCAAATTACCGCTCACAGCGATGCCAACGGGGTTTGGACCTTTAAGAATTTGAATTCTCTTCTGAACAACAATCCCAGCAAGTTTGGAGGCGGCGTACCGGGTGGACCGACCACTCGCGACCTTCGCCAGAGCATTATCGGCGGTTACTTGCAGGACGATTGGCGTGCGCTGCGCAACTTGACGTTGAATTTAGGTCTGCGCTACGAGATGTCGACGGTTCCTTCAGAAATCAACGGCAAGCTGGTCAATCTCCGCAATCTTAGCGACGCGCTCCCGGCCTGCGGAGTATTGGTGGCAGGTTGCGGGACGAAGGGCGCGTTCTTCGCGAACCCCACGCTGCATAACTTTGAGCCACGCGTGGGATTTGCCTGGGATCCATTTCACAACGGAAAATTGGCGGTGCGCGGCGGGGTTGGATTGTTCGATGTTTTGCCGCTGCCGTATCAGTTCATCATTGAGGAAGACCAGGCCTCTCCGTTCTTCCAATATTTCTCGAAAAGTTTTCCTACCGGAGGTGCAACTCCCAATCTTGATTTCTTTCAGATACCCACATCGTCAATCACTCCGAACAAATTGCGTTCCGCGTATATTGACTCCCATCCAAAGCGCAATTATGTCGCGCAATGGAACCTAAGTTTGCAGTACGAACTTACTCCGAGCCTTGCGGCCATGGCCGCTTACGTGGGCTCGCGAGGCGTGCATCAACCCTTCCGCGTGGACGAAGCCGATCTGGTTATGCCGACCTTGACTTCCGCCGGATATGTCTGGCCGCAAGTAGATGTCAATGGAAACCTTATATCCGGACCTAATGCCGGGAATGCACCGTCGACCATTAATCCGAACTTTGGCTCAATTCACGCCACGTTTTACGACGGCCAATCTTATTTCAACGCCCTCGAACTGCAGATGGTCAAACGCATGAGCCATAACTTCCAGGTACAGGGCAGCTTTACCTGGGGCAAGAGTATGGATACCAGTTCTGCGACGCTGGCTGGCGACGCTTTTGGCAATTCCATCTCCAGCTTGAATTATTTCGATACGCGTTTAACGCGCGGCCTTTCCGATTTCAACGTTGGTCGGAACCTCGTTCTGAACGGCACGTGGAGAGTTCCCACGCCAAAGTCGTTTACCGGCCCAGCGCGTTGGGTAACCGACGGCTGGCAGCTTGGGTTAATCTTCACGGCCAGTGATGGCGTGCCTTTCACTCCGACTTGGGGAACTGGCGGCGACCCCGCGAACACGCTCAGCAGTGATGACTATGCCTATCCGAACCGCTTGAGCGGCCCCGGGTGTAAGACGCTTACCAACCCCGGCAACCCGTTCAATTACGTCAAGACGCAGTGCTTCACGGTTCCACTCGCGCCGAATGACGCGTTCTGGAATGCTTATTGTGATCCCACTCCGCCAAGCCTGGGGGTGCCGATTCGCGGAGACGCTAACAATCCTCCGGTTGCGAATCTCTCGCCTTTGACATGCTTCAATCTCCGCGGGAACTCCGGACGCAATATTTTGAACGGTCCGGGCATCACCAATCTGGATTTCTCGATCTTCAAAAACAATCGCATCCCGCGAATCTCGGAAAACTTTAACGCGCAGTTCCGCGTGGAAATGTTTAACGTTCTTAACCATCCCAATTTTGCACCCCCGGGACCGGGTGATGGCAATACCGACATCTTCGATGCGACCGGAACGTCGCTGGCAGGCGCGACCGCGGGTGTGCTGGTTAAGACAACCATCCCAGAACGCCAAATTCAGTTCGCCCTGAAAATTGTGTTCTGAGGGGCGATACGTAGCGGCAGAGGGAGTCAGGCTTCCTTAAGGCCCACGGAAGTCGGCACACCGGGTTATGCACGATTGCATTTACTTCCGTCTGCGGAAGAGCGTGCATGACGTTAGGGCTGCTTCGCAACGACGAAGGCCTTCGCCGCGCCCTCGGGCGTAGCGCAATAATATTTCGCCGCCGGCTCTTGCTGGCTCGGGGCAGATTTCTCCAATACCGCCTCGGAGTCTAGCCCCGCGAAAAGTGTAAACATGCCCACCGGCTCTGATCTCGCGCTGTTCTATGCGCGCGCACACTCGTTACTCCAGTGATTCCGTTACCTTCCTCGTTAGCCTGAACTCCCAGGCGCTGGTGTACGGCGGACGGGGTTGAACAGACGGCCTCTTCCGCGTATCGTCAACCTTTTGTTCGTGGATTGACCCAAAAATCTAAGTCGCAATTATTCTTGATGCTCGCCTCGCCTGTTCTCGCAACTCGGTCGAAGAAGACTACCGGCCTCCGTTACTGGATGTTGCAGGTTCTAGAGGAGTGCGATAACGTGGCGGCCGACTTCAATCCGGATTCGGTTCACGATCTGCGCGTTGCGCTGCGCCGCTGCCGTTCCCTGGCCGATGGCTTGATGGCGCTCGATCCCGATCCCGACTGGAAAAACATGAAGAAGGCCGGCAAGCGGCTGTTTCAGCGCCTGGGTGATCTCCGGGACATCCATGTAATGGAGGAGTGGGTTGAGAAACTAAAACAAAAACAAGAACAAAAACAAAGTAAGACAAATAAATCCTATACGGAGCGGCCCTTCTCCCTCCCTGTCCAGGCTGCCAACCAGAACCTTGACCCCACCGCAGAGTCAGGCGAACCACAAGACAACTCCGAAGACGCGGCGGCCCAAGCATTGCTCAGAATTCTCAAAGCGCGCGAGCAAGAACAAGAACATGAATCTCAATCGGCTCTCGGAGAATTCGATCGCAAGCAATGGCGCCGCTGGAGCAAGTCTCTTCCGGCATCCGCTTCCCGCATCCGTCCCCAGAGTCCTCTGTTCAAGCACCTCGCGCTTGAGCGTTGGACCGAAGCCCGTCAGTTGCACGCCCGCGCCTTGCGTAACCGTTCTCAAACCGCTTTTCACAGCCTCCGCATTGGCATCAAGCGCTTCCGTTATACCGTTGAGAACTTTCTTCCCGCTGAGCACAAACTCTGGAGCGATGATCTCAAAGAAATGCAGGACTTGCTGGGCGACGTTCACGACCTCGACGTCCTCTGGTCGACTGCTTTCGCTTGTCAGATTTTTCCCGACGACGACTCCCGAGGCCTCTGGCGCGAACGAATTCTCTCGCAGCGTTCAAAACGCATCGACGGCTATCGCGCGAAAATGGTCGGCGAAAATTCTCTCTGGCTGGTATGGCGCTCGGCGCTCCCGCAGGGCAAGCAAGTTCAGGACCTTGCGACCCGCCGCATGAAGCTTTGGGCGAACAGCCTTGATCCTGATTTTGCTCACTCCGAGCGCGTCGCGAGTCTCGCCCTCCAACTCTACGATGGCCTACTCGCTGCATGGCAGCCCGCAATCGATGCGTCTTCTGCCCGATCCAGCCTGCTGGCCGCCGCTTTGTTGCACGACGTTGGTAAGTTCAAGGGTAATAAGAATCATCACAAGAAATCCCTCAAACTGATTCAATCCCACGGCAATCCGCTCGGCTGGCGGCCGGCTGAATTTCGTCGCGCCGCTATCGTAGCCCGCTTTCACCGCGGAGCGTTGCCCACAAGAAGGCACCAGTTATTGCGGGATCTTCTCCCCGACGAGCAAAAAGCAACCATCCAGCTCGCGGCGATTCTCCGGCTTGCCAATGCCCTTGACGCTGCACACGACGGTCACATCCGCCGCGTTAAAGTGGAAGGCATTCAGGGCAAGGCGGAAAAAACTTATCGGAAACGCACAGCAGGATTTCTGCGCAAGCTGCCGGGGCATGATCGAAATGAACCGCTAGTGATCGTCGCCGAAGGTTATACGCTATTGGGATCTGGCGCCCGAACCATCGCGGCTGAACGTCACCTGCTGGAAACGGTTCTCCACCGGCCCGTACTAGTCAGGCCAATGGCTCTCCCAGCTAGACCGGCTTCCCGTCAAATCCGCTGAGTTGGTCATGGCTGCTTTCGCGGTTACAGGACTGAGCGATTCCATCGGAAGCGAGTCAGATACTTTCGCGCCCCAATTTCTCCAGATACAAGTATTGTTGTTTCTCTGGGCTTTCCTGGCTTGGCCTGAAGCAGAAGCCCAGAAGCCCAGAATCCCAGAAACCCAGAAGCCGAATTATGACCCACGGTCAACTAGTCGAGAAAGCTGTCCACTGGCTGCGCCGCTACCGCTGCGGAGTCGTCCTCTCAGAGCAGGCTTGCGTTAGCGGGGAAATGCCGGATGCTATCGGCTGGAAGCGCGCTTGCCATTCCGTGCTGGTCGAGTGCAAAGTCACGCGCGCTGATTTTCTTGCCGACCGGGCCAAACCTTTCCGAGTCAAGCCTGCGGACGGAGTGGGATGCGAGCGCTTCTATCTAGTCCCCGCCGCACTGGTGCGCCACGAAGAACTGCCGATCGGTTGGGGATTACTCGAATATCGCAACGGCAAAATTCAGACGGCGCATTCCTCGGCAAAGGATCTTCGGAGCGCCACTGGCTTTCGCTACGAAATGAATCTGCTGCTGGCGAGCTTGCGCCGCGTAGAGGTGCGCGTGGAACCGCAGAGCATTACCGACTTTTTGAAGTGGAAGAACCGCATGGCGGAATACAACCGAGGGACCCTGCCAGAAGGGTTAGGGGCGGCGGAAGAAGAAGCCAATGTTTTCCTGGAACCGGATGTGACCTGCTAGCCGTGTGTGACGCGGTTACCGGAAAGCGGAAGCCGATTCACAATTCCCGCCGCCCTTCCATCGCCTTCAGCATTGTGATCTCATCGGTGTACTCGATATCGCTACCCACCGGAATGCCCATTGCGATGCGCGTAACTTTCACACCCGCGCGCTTAAGCTGCTGCGAGAGATACGTGGAAGTTGCCTCGCCTTCCACCGTAGGATTGGTCGCGATGATCACCTCATCCACGTTGCCCGCATCGACGCGCGCAATGAGGTTGTTGATTCGCAATTGGTCAGGCCCAATTCCGTGCAGGGGAGAAATGGCGCCGTGTAGTACGTGAAATACGCCATTGAAGTGCTTGGTTTTTTCGATGGATGCGATATTGGTAGGCTCTTCGACCACGCATACAAGCCGTTGGTTCCGAGTTGCGCTGGTGCAGTAAATGCAAGGGTCAACGTCAGTAATGTTGTTGCATACCGAGCACAATCGCAGACTGGCTTTGACGTCGCGCACCGCGGCGGCCAACGCCTCGGCGTCTTCATCGCTGGCGCGCAAGATATAGAAGGCCAGTCGCTGAGCACTCTTCGAGCCGACGCCCGGCAGCTTCTTCAACTCATCAATCAGCCGCGACATCGGCTCCGCAAATTTAGACATAGGAATTTTGTGAGTGGCTAAAGCCCGCCGATGCCCATTCCGCCCAGCATTCCGCCCACCGTCGACTGCATGGCCCCATCAATTTTCCGTGCGGCCTCGTTGACCGCCGCGAGAACCAGATCCTGAAGCATTTCAACATCGCCCGACTTCACCGCTTCGGGATCGATGCGCAGGCTAAGAAGTTGTTTTCGCCCATCCATCTTCGCAGTGACGGTGCCTCCGCCAGAAGAAGCCTCAACTACCGTTTCCTGCATCTTCTTCTGCAGGGTTTCGTACTGCAACTTGGCCTTCGACATCAGCTCTTGCAAATTAAATCCGTCCATAGGGACCTCGGCTTCCGCTTTCCGGCACCCGGCTTCCGGCCCGAAGTTAACCTGCGGGAAGCGGGAGCCTGTCGCCGATTTATCTACCGTTTCTCTCTGTAATCAATGACTGTACGAATTTCTGCGCCGAATTTTTCTTGCAGCCGCCGGACTACCGAATCCTGCTCCGCCCGGCTACGGCCGCCCTGTCCCGAAGCTGCATTGGTGGCCCCGTTGCGCTTTGCCGTTGTTGATGTCACAGCTGCACCGGCAACAATCCTCAATTTGACGGCACGTCCCAGAACCCCGCTCGCCGAGGCAATCGCTAATCGCCGGGCGTCAGCACTCAGCGACATATCGATTACGGTCTGCGACTCTGAAACTCTGATCACGAGTTCATTTCCTTCCACCGACCAGTCGCCCGCTTCCAACATCGAGACCAGGATGCGTTGATTGCCGTCCGCAAGCGCTTGCAGCACGGCGGCCTGCAGCCTCTCAACGGGCGCTGTGAATGCAGGGGACGTAGCCGTTGCTGGCGCCGTTTGCGGTGCCGCCAAACCTTGCGCGTCAGCCTGCCGCTCTGGTCTCGAAGCTAACTGAAGTTCCGTGTTCCTTTCTCCGAGAGCGGGCGCGGCAGAGCCCATAATCACGCGTGCTGGCGTGCTTCCGCCGGCCACGATGCGAGATCCTGCCGAAACTGAATCCGCCGCTGACTCCTGCCGCGGACTGCCCTTGCGCGCCGAATCCGCCGCAAACGGAGAAACCTGATTCGGACGAGCGGGCCCGATTGCCTCAGTGCGCCGCACTTCGCCCGCGACACTTGGCGCTGTGGCAACAATCGAGGGCCGCGCAAATGGTTTCGGAGCATTCCCGGCGCTGCTCCCGATGCTCGAAGAACCAGCAACCTCGCTGAGTAGTTGTTCGATCGGAAGTAACCGTTGGGCGTGCGCCATCTTTAGCAAACCCAGCTCCAAATGAAAGCGCTGTTCCTGCTTGTAACCCAAGTCCCCATGCGTGCGCAGCATGATCTGTAAATGCCGCGTCAGGTCTTCTTCTCCAAAAAGATCAGCGACGCGCTCCACGCGCTCGCGCTCGTCGCTTGATATCTGCAGCAACGTAGAGTCCTTGCCTGCGATCTTGGCCACAGTAGCGTTCCGCAGGAATCGCACCATTTGCCGCGCGAAATGTGTTGGGCTGTGCCCTTCGCTGATGAGATGGTCGACTTGCCGCAGCACTTCGTCACTCGTGCCTCGCGCCACCGCCTGCATCACTTCCTCAAGAATGTGAGCGGGCGCCGCGCCGACAAGACTCCGCACCGAATCCGCCGTGACCTTTCCTGTGGCCGATGCAATAGCTTGATCGAGAATCGATAGCGCATCGCGCATGGAACCGTCGCCGGCTTCAGCCAACAAGGCGAGAGCGTCGTCGTCCGCTTCAAGGCTTTCGCGACTGACGAGGTCGCGCAGTTGGGCGACGATGGCGTCAAACTTTACGGCGCGAAAACTGAAATGCTGACAACGTGAGCGAATGGTCTGCGGAATGTCTTCCGGCTGCGTTGTCGCCAGCATGAAAACAATATGGTCCGGCGGCTCTTCCAGAGTCTTCAACAGCGCGTTGAAGGCGGCGTCAGTAATCTGATGAGCTTCGTCGAGAATATAGATCTTGAAGCGGTCTCGCGCCGGGCGATAGCGCGCGGCCTCGCGCAGTTCGCGGATTTCATCGATGCCGCGGTTGGTGGCGGCGTCGATCTCAATCACGTCAACGGCGTTTCCCGCGCGAATCTCCGTGCAGGATTCGCACACGCCGCAAGGCTCCGCCCCCGGCTTATCGGACGCGCGGCAATTCAGGGCGGCCGCGAGAATTCGGGCAACGGTGGTCTTTCCAATACCGCGATGGCCGCTGAAGATGTAACCGTGCGCGGTCCGGCCCTGTTCCAGGGCGTTCTGCAGGGTGCGGGTGACATGCTCCTGGCCGATTACGTCGGAGAACTTTTGGGGACGATATTTACGAGCGAGGACCGTGTAGCTCATGAGCAGGAAAAACAATTATACAGCTCATGTGGAGGAACTTATTTCCTCTTGCAGAGTCCTTCTGTATCCATGCTCACAGCCGCGAGTAGTGCGCTCGACGGTGGTGGGGAGTAATCCGTTTATGGAGTGGGTGCGGCGAGAGAGCAGGTCCCGTTTGTGACCTGAGCCGGTGGCGATGGCGGGGTAGCCCACGGCACAAGCGTGAAATCAAAAAACTCATCCATCGTGGCGACCGGACTAGTCGTACTCCAATAGGCATCACGTGCCGTAAGCGGTGAAATCTTGAAGCGCTCTTCAACTAGATTGAGCCACGCGGTAGAGTCTCGTAGCGTGTGGGAAACGAAGTTCTTCTTGGCAAAAGGCGAGATCACAATCAGCGGGATACGGTAGCCGGTCATGCCAAAGCTGCACACCCCCGATGTCGCGGTCATGCCATAACACGCATCGTAGGAATTCTGAAGGTCTATGGGATAAGGAAAGCTGTCAGGAACCGGAACCGGCTGCGGCTGCACGTGATCGTAAAAACCCCCGGGCTCGTCGTAGGTAAAGATCATCGCTGAATCCTTCCAGCTTGGGCTGGTCATCAGATCATTGATCAGGCTCGCGGCGTACGCGGCTCCCGCCTGGATATTTACGCCGCCCGTTATGCTGTCTGTGGGATGCTCATCGAGCCCCGCGTCCGACGCTGGCTCGATAAATACGACTTGAGCGAAAGAGATATCGTTCTGCAAATCGCTTTGGAATTGGGTCGTGGGGACGAAATTCTGGTATAGAGCGGGCGTGGCTTGGATGGTCGCTTCATACGTGAACATGTTGATGTAGGAAACATTCGCAAGGCACTTGTTCTGTGCAGCTCCGGTAAGCGAGGAACAGTTCGTCCCGGTGGTGGGATCGGTGGAGTTCGGGTTTACATAGACCTTCCAGGTAATTCCCGCGTCCTGTAGCGCTTCGAGAATGGTCTTGTTACTGAGGGGCCCTTCTGGCGGCGCCAAGGGATAAACGTGGCCCGCCGAAGTGCCCGCCAGAACAAACATACGGTTGAGCTGGGAACGGCTCATCACGGGTGCGAACCAGCGGTCCGACGTAGCGAACTTGCTAGCCATGAAATAGTAATAGTTAAGATCGGCGTCGGTGAAATAGCCCATGCTCCGGTAGCCATTCACGTCGTGGACCGGCTGGAGATAATACTGCCGGGCATCGTTTGCCGCTGCCTGTGCCCATCCGTTCAACAGCCCGGTCGAACCACTCGGAGCGGAGTAATTCCAGTCGACGTGAGCTTCATTCCAGAAGGGGCTTATCTCCTCCGTGCATATGGATTGCATGTGGAAGGACGGGACTGGAGTTGCACTTGGACTTGCTTGACAAGCAACTGGCGGAGGCTGCGAAGGATCGCAACCGGGCACCGTAGGAATGAGCGCGGGATTAGCAGGCGGATTGAACTGCGGCAATCCATCGAACGCCTGGTCCGGAATGCCCTGGTTCGCCCAATATTGCCGCATGTAGCCGAAGTAGTGATCGAACGACCGATTTTCCTGGGCGAAGAAAATAATGTGATTAATACTCTGCAGCGACCCGCCAAAAGTTGCTGTCACGGCGCTCGCGGCCGTCAACGTCACGCTGCAGGCCGCCGTGCCCGTACACGCTCCCGACCAACTCGCGAATGTGCTGCCCGTGGCGGGAGTCTCACTGAGCGTCACTACCGTGCCCGATGCAAAATTCGCAGTGCAAGTGGCCGTCGTGGCCGTAGAGCAATTGATTCCCGCTGGAGTGCTCGTCACCGTTCCCGTTCCGCCGCCAGCCTCAGTCACCGTAAGTCCTAACCCGGTTGTGAAACTGTCGCTGATGCTCGTTGCCGCGGTCATGGTCACGCTGCACGTGCTGGTACCCGAACAACCGCCGCCGCTCCATCCCGCAAAAAAGTAACCAGTCCCGGCAGTCGCAGTCAGGGTGACCTGCGTGCCTTGCGCAAAGCTTGCTGAGCACGTAGTGGGACAATTAATTCCCGCGGGAGCGCTCGTGATTGTTCCTTGATTCGAAGCGGGCGCGGTAACGGTCAATTGATACGTAGTAGTTCCGGTCGTCACAGGAGCCGGCCGCAAACCCTGGCATCCCGTTAGCATCACAGCCAACAGGCCAGTCACAGCGAACCCAATCGATCGTCGTCTCATGACGCGCAGACCCCTCCGGACTAGGGGAATTGGATGACGGCGAGGGGGAAGCGGGTTGGTTCCTTGATCGGACACGAATGTACAAAAGTCACAAACCCAGCCCGGGATGCTGAATTCCCTAAGGTGAATCCACAGCGCCCTACGGTGCTTTACGTATGGCATTTTTTAACGCTCCATTATTCAAATCCCTGAGTAGATTCGAAGAATAGTCTGCATTCTTATTCGGGAAGTCGATGCCCATGTCTCGCCAGCGGGGGACTATCTGCGGGGAACTATCGAAGAGATCCTTGCTAAAATCGCGGCCCAGGGGATAGGCTAGTGCCGTCACGAATGCGGTGAGGCTCAATCGCAAGAGCAAAAACAAGAAACCAAAAACTAAGAATTATGATTATAAGATCTGCGCGGTGAAGGAGTTCCTTATGCAACTCAAGCTAGCGTCACGAACCAAGGATGGCGTTCAGATCGTCGATTGCAATGGCCGGATCGTCTTTGGCGAAGAATCTTCGCTGTTGCGGGATACGGTCAAGAAAGCAGTGTCGGAGAATAATCGTATCGTGCTCAATCTCGGCGAAGTCAACTACATCGACTCCGGCGGACTAGGCACACTTGTCGCTCTGCGCACCACAGCGCAAAACGCTGGAGGTACCATCAAGCTTGTCAATTTAACCAAGCGCGTAGGCGATCTGTTGCAAGTCACCAAGCTGCTGACGGTTTTCGATGTGTACAACTCAGAGGCGGAAGCGGTCGATTCCTTTCGCGAGGCGGCCTAGGCGGGACCAGTCGTCGTTGCAAACCGTGCGATCATAATAAAGATCGCAGTAGAGATCGCAGTAAAGATCGCGGCCCATAAGCTCTATAGCCAAAACTGCTCGCCCACGAATGCTTTCGCGCGTCGTCTTCATCCTTTGCCTGCTGGTCAGTGCCAGCGGTTTCGTGTCTCCGCCCGTCGCCCTGACCATTGGCCTCATATTCGGGTTGGCACTTAAACATCCTTACGTTCGTGCTTCTAGAGTGTTGTCCAAATTCTTACTCCAAGCCTCTGTGGTGGGACTCGGCTTCGGAATGAACCTCCATCAGGTCGTTCACGCTGGCCGCAGCGGCTTCGTCTACACCATGCTGGGAATCACTTTCACCTTGATCATCGGAATGGGCTTGGGAGCGTTGCTGAGGGTGCAGCGAGTTCCTGCGTTTCTTATTTCGACCGGTACGGCGATCTGCGGAGGCAGCGCGATCGCCGCCGTCGGTCCCATCACCCACGCCAGCGACGAAGAGATGGCCGTAGCGCTTGGCACCGTCTTTGTGCTGAATTCTGTAGCCCTGCTGATTTTTCCCGCCATCGGCGCGGCGCTTCGACTGACGCAATCGCAGTTTGGACTTTGGGCCGCCCTCGCCATTCATGACACCAGTTCCGTGGTGGGGGCGGCCGCCAAGTATGGGGTTCAGGCTCTCGCCATTGCGACCACTGTGAAGCTAGCGCGAGCTCTGTGGATCGTGCCAGTCTCGCTCGCTACCGCGATGGTGCGCGGCGCCAAGGCGAAAATTCAATGGCCGTGGTTCATCGGGTTGTTCTGCCTGGCGGCAGTATGCAATACCTATCTGCGGGCCGGGGCGCCCGCCTACGTCCTCGCGGTTAAGCTCGCGAAGATTGGATTAACCGCCACCTTATTCCTGATCGGTACCGGCATTTCAGTGGCCACCATCAAGCGCGTCGGCCCTCGACCATTGTTGCAAGGAATAATTTTGTGGCTAATTGTTTCCATTGGATCACTCTGGCTAATCCGCATCGGTTGGATTTCGCTGTGAAGAAAAAAAACAATAGCAATAAAGAGGGAAGCAATATGTCGGGGAAACGCCGAGCAAACCCACGCCCCGCCCGATCTTCGGACCCATCCGCTCCCGATAAATCTTCGAAAATCCGGATGCGGATCGAAGCCGCCATTCGCGAGATTCCAAGGGGCAAGATCTCCACTTACGGAGCAATTGCTCGAGCCGCTGGCCTTCCGGGAATGGCTCGCCAAGTCGCGCAGGTATTGCATCGAGGATTCAACTTGCCCTGGCAGCGCGTGTTAGGTGCGGGCGGAGAAATCAAGCTGCGCGGCGATTCCGCCATCGAACAACGGCTGCGCCTGGAAGCCGAAGGGGTGCGTTTCCGTGGCCGAAAGGTAGATATGAAACGCCATGAGTTCAAGTTCAAGCGCGCATCCGTGCGGCCGAGTTAAACGTCGCCTTGGCGCCGAGAAAAGTGGTTCGTTTCCTCAAGTTTAATTTCCGCGTACCTCAGGAAAATCCCCTATGGCCAATCGCTAAAGTCTAGCCATAACATCCCGCAGCTGGCAGTCATATTTGTTCAAACGCCGGAGTTAAGCCTTCCCGGCAAAAAACCGTCCCCTAGCCTAGGGGCAGAGGGTATCCAGATGCGGAACAACAGGTTTGCCTTTGGCTGTCTCGTTGCAGCATTGCTGGCCGTCTCTAACTTAATGGTGCCGCGAGTGCTTCTCGCCGCAACGCCGTCATCTGGCACGCTTTCGGCAAGTGGTACGGTCACCTATACCGGCACCACGACTACCGAAAATCCGGCTAATTTCGATCCTTCCACGTGCCAGACCGCAGGCTACTGCGACGTGTTTACTCTGACTGTCAACGTCTCGAATTCCTTTCGCACCTTGCACCCAAACTTTCGCGTAAACATTCAATTCGCGTGGACCGGCAACACCAATGAATTCGACATGTACGACTATTTCAATGGCGCGGTGATTGATACTTCGGCGAACAGTTTTGTCACCGGCCAACTCACCCGGCTCGAACATCCGGCCAATGGCGTCTACACAATTTACGCCAGCATGTCAGGCGGCGTCCCCAGCACTACTTATACAGGCACGGTTACGCTGCAGGCCACACCTCCACCGATCCAAACCATCGCCAGCACTTATACGCTCGATCCCGATGGCAAGTTCGGTCCGCAGATGTTCGAGTTCACTTCGGATCAGCAATTGATCGCGACGTCTTCCTCTGGGTCGGCGGGACAGGACGTGGAACCCGGCATCGTGATTGACCCTTTCGGAAACATTTACGTTTCGGCGATCGAAGGCGTTCCAGCAGGATCGGATCTGTGGCGCTCCACTGACTACGGCAACACCTTCACCTATCTTGGCAAGCCTGACCAGTCAGCCGGCGGAGGAGACGAAGACCTGGCTGTCGGTATTCCATTTGCCGCGAATCAAATTCTGGGCGACAGCACAGGCCGTTTGTATTACTCCAGTTTGAATCTGGCTGATATCGATCTGCAGACTTCTACCAATGAAGGCAACTCGTTTGTCCTGGGAGATTCTCCGGCGAAAGTTGTCGACCGCATGTGGCTTGCAGGAGCAGGCACCTCGCGCGATTATTTGATCACGCTGCAACTGGGCGCTGCGTTAAACGGCACCGACAGCCTGATCGTTACTGAGTCTGATGACGGGGGAATCACCTATCCCAATGGAGCGGTCATCAATCAGTCGCTGTTGGCAGGCACGCCGGAAACTGGCTTCCATTCGAATATCGTTGCCTATCCGGGCTACTTGGGCGGGCCCAGTCCGAATAGCTCTGTCTACACAACCTTCACATCCGCCGACGGAGTAGATCTCTACGTTGCATCGTGCGCTGCGCCCTGCAACCTGCCGGCACTGCCTTCCGGCGCGCCGCCGTCGAAACTAAATTTCACTTCAACTCTCGCTTTCACTGCGCCGCCGGGAGCGGCCGTAGGCAACGTATTCACTCCCATTGCGGTGGATAACGATGGCAATCTGTATGTCGCCTTCAGCATGCAGCAGCTCGACACCAACGGCAATCAGACCGGGCAGAATGTCTACGTGATTTGGTCGACCAATGGCGGCAAGACCTGGTCAAAGGCGTTGCAGGTAAACAATCCGGCAGACGCCGCAACTGCGACCGCCATGCTTCCGTGGCTTACTGCAGGCGACCAGGGCAACGTAGGAGTTTTCTGGTACGGCACTAACGTCGTCGGCAATCCGAACAGCCAGAGCATATTCGCGAATGCCAAGTGGAAGATGTTCTACGCCTATGTAAACATCACAACCACTAAACCGTCCGTGCAATACGTCGTGGCGAGCGGTACAACTACCGGCACCGCGGATCAAATGGCGGGCGTCGTTCACTACGGCTCGATCTGCACGCAGGGCCTGAACTGCAACACCAGCGTGCCTGCCGGTAATCGTGAACTGGCCGAGTATTCCGAGTTAACGCACGACCCGCTGGGCATGATCCACATGGCGTTTTCGGAAGATAACGTGACCGCCGGCACTGCCTTTACTTGGTACAACAAGCAAGTCGCTGGACCTGGTCTGATTCCAAACGTGGGCACCGGTGCAGGTTACTTCAGCCTTGGAAGCGGTACTGGCAATCTCGGCTTCCTGGTAGGAACCAAGACTACATCCGGCATCCGCGAGGGGACGCTAAGCTATCTCGACACTTCCGCGCACATCCTGCTCACTGACACGACCGGATTCTCGACCGTGAAAGTTGGAACCAATACCGTTCAAGTCAGTGGAACGGGAGTATTGCAAGACGGATCGAGCGTGATCTTCAGTGCCATCGGTACCGCGGGCGGAGCGGGTACCGGAGCGTTTTCGATTTCCTGGCCCGGATACAGCGCCTCTGGAACGCTAGTGCAAGGGCTGATCATCAAATGAAGATTGTTAAATGAAACAGGCGGATCGGGCCGGGCGGAAGCCCGGCCTTCGTTGTTTCTGCCAACGACGAACGACCTACCGACTAACGACCGCTCTTAAATTGCTCATCAATCTCCACCTGATATCCCGTCACCATCTTGTTTGTTTCATTCGCCATGCCGACGACCGCCATTAACTCCTTAAACATCGCATCGGTCATCCCTTTTTTCTGCGCTGAAACCGTGTGGGAAGCGATGCAGTAGTGGCATTGATTGGTCACGCTTACCGCAACATAAATCATCTCTTTGATCAGCGGATCCAGCGCCCCAGGGGCCATGATCTGTTTAATGTCTTCCCACGTGCGCTTCAGCGTGACCGGATCGTGCGCAATCGCCTTCCAGAAATTATTAACCCAGTCAGTCTTACGCGTCGCCATGATGTCGTCATAAACCGCCCGTACTTCCGGGCCGGCATCTTTATATTCAATTAATCCCAACGTCGCCATGAGTTCTCCCTCAAATCGTTCACCACAGAGTCACGCTTAGGCTTCGCTCAGGGCAGGCTCCGACCCAGAGGAGCAACCCCAAAAAAGCTGTCTCTGTGACACCGTGGTGAATGAGTTTTTTAATTCGAGATGCAGCTACTTCGGCAGTTCTCCGCTCAGCAATTTCTCCAACCCTGCCGCCGGACAGCGCACCCCTACATAGAACTGCCCAAACAGTGCATAGACGGCGCTGACGTGATCAAAGCGCATTTCGTAGATCAATTTCTTGAAGACCAGCGGATCGTCGGCGAACAGATCAACGCCCCACTCCCAATCATCAAAACCAATCGATCCAGTAATAATCTGCTTGACCTCGCCCGCGTAGCGTCGCCCCACCAATCCGTGATCGCTCATCTGACGCGCCCGCTCTTCGATGGGTAGCGTATACCAATTCTTGTCCTCGCCTCGCCGTCGATCCATGGGATAAAAGCAGATGTATCGATTCGGTGGAATCTCTGGAAACAGGCGCGGATGCATCGCCTCGCGATGCCGATCAAGTTTGCATTCAATCTCAGCCTTCCACTGATCGGAGTGCGGCTGGATTCCCTGATCGGTGAGCTCCTTGTAAATCTTTAGCGTCGAATCGTAAAGTCCTAGCTCGATGATGGAAAGGTAAGAAGAGGTAGGCTCAAGATATTCGCTCAGCCGCAGTCCCGCGACCTTCAGTTCTGCCTGGTTAAGATCGGCAAACGATTTTCGGAAGTGCACCAGCATCAAATCGCCCTTGTGACCAATTAGCGAGAAAAGAGCGGACTGTCCGTCCTTATTCTTTTCCATTTCGCCAAGGGCGGCCCCGAATTCCTCGGCAATCTCATTTCGTTTTGCTTCTGGTAAAGCCCGCCACGCTGTCCACCGGAAACGCATCATCTGATGCAGTACGCTGTAACCTTCGGTAGTTAGCGGCACTTCGGGCATCTGTGCGGCAGTATTCTGCGGACGTACCGGTTGAGTCGAAGTAGCAGTCATTGGATTCTCTCGATGCGTGCTCATCTGGATTCAACATACATTGTACGCAAGACCTGCGGAGCCAGCGAGTCGACGGTTACAATCATGCTGGCGGGTTTTCAGAAGCCGAACTGAGGCTTTTCGTAGTGTACGGTTCTGTCCGTAGTGATTAATTCAAAACTGTCGCGACCCGCACGGTGTGGGCAAATGCAGCTACAAAGATCGATCCTGCGGAATACAATCGCAACGCTGAGCATCATCCTTGCCTTGGCCACTTTACTCCCCGCACAGCAGAGGCGCCTCTGGGTGCTCCGCCCGTCCGGCGAAATGGCGGAGTACGATCCCGTAACCTTCGCTCCTAAATCAATAATAAAAGTTCCAGCAGACGTCCTTACTTCATCGCAAGGACTCTCAATTAATCGTCTCGGCCAAATGCTGTTTGCGCCTTCGGTATCACTTCCGCTCGCCGAAGACGATCTCCCAGCCGGTAAAACAGTTTGGTTGTCGAACGGCCACACCGTAACCACGCTCACTCGCGAGGTCTCCCGCGTCACCTCGACAGCCGGATCGAATCTAGCCATAACCGAGTCGGCCCCGACACCATTTCTTTCTGCCGATGGCGCGCATCTCTTCTGGTTTTCCAATCAAGCGCGCCGTTTGCAGCGCGATGGCGTTGATCTCTCCACCAAAAATACCTGGCAGGCTTGGCAAACCGATCTGGCCGGTGCGGCACGTCAAGATGTGGCATCGATCGCTTTGCCCGATTGCCCGTGCCCGACCGGGGGCTGCGAAGAGACCTGCCCTTACGAAGAAACATGGGCTCCGGAAGGCGGAGTCGGGAAGTTTTTTCTGGTAAGCCGCTTCGTCTCGTCAAAAACTCAGCCCGTCTACCAGGCAACTGCACTTTACGAAGAAGACTCCGGCAAATGGAGCGCGATGCCACTTCATCCGCCACTACGACGCATCTTGGATGCCGCCGGTCCCGCGGCCATTCTCGAAGCGATTCCCGATACCGCCTGCTGCGGCTGGGAAAATCAAAGCGATGACCAAACATTGCTCCGCCTCCGGGAAGACAGTCTTACGGTTTTCGACGAACAGGTCGCTTACAAAAATCCTGACTACGACGTAAGCTTCTACACCGCAAACAGTAAGGTATCGCCCAATCTCGGGTCGGTAGCGGTTACAATCGCCGCCACCGCCGCGTCGAACAAGCCGATTCAGCTATCGGAGGAAGGGCAAGCCAATCCCGAAGAATCGCTACGCATTCGCAAAGCTTTGCTCGATCTCCCGGCGGTCGAGGTGAAGAGCGTCGTCGACAATCCCCCGAGGCGCACCGCATTCCTTACGCATTGCACTCTGGTCGGCTGGGTCAGCGAGAAAGAAATTCTCATCGTCGAGGGGAATCTGCTTGTGGTCTATAACATCTCGAATGGATCTCGGCATAAATCGTCCATTCGGGTCGAGGATGCGGCACACGTCTTTCTTCGATAAATCGCAGACTCCGCAGCCGGCCCCGTAAAAGTCCGGCTCGGGAGGTTTCTAGGTTAGAATTGAATCAGCAACGAAACTTTAAGGAGTCCACAAATGTATCCGGAAATTATGGTTATCCCGATGCGCGAAGAATTAACCCGTTTGGGTATCGAGGAACTGCGCACTCCTGACGCTGTCGATCAAGCTCTGACCGGCCCGGGAACAACCATGGTGGTCGTGAACTCCATCTGCGGATGTGCCGCGGGCCGCATGCGTCCCGCTGTCCGCATGGCTCTCGAGAAAGCCACTCATCCTGACCACGCCTTCACTGTATTCGCAGGCCAGGACCTCGAAGCCACCGAACGCGCCCGCGGATATTTCACAGGACAACCGTCATCCTCGCCCTCAATCGCGATTCTGCGCGACGGCCAACTCGTCTACATGATGCCCCGTCGTGACATCGAGTCTCGTGAAGCTGCCGCCATTGCCGCCGAGCTCAAAGCAGCATTAGATAAGTTTTGTGCGAGACCGGCCACAGTCTAGACATCTCGTGTAGTTTCGAGCGTCTCCAGATTGTTGCGGTTCAGAAGTGAGGATGTCATTCCGGGGAGCCGCACCGGCGACGAGAAACCTGTTGTCCGCCAGCGCAATTATTTCTTCGCCGCCCCGCCCATCATAAACGCCTTCACCACAATCCCGTTCGGCTGCACGCCCACCGGAATCATGGTTAACAGGGAATACTCCGTGGGCTCCAGCTTTCGCGGTGTACGCTTCTGGATCACGGTCACGTCACCCGCCTGTGTATCCAGCACCAGCAGATAATTTTCGTCCTGCGACAGCGCCAACCCGTCCGGATGGCTCCCCACAGACAATGTGGCGATTCTTCTACCCAGGTCAATGTCGTAAACCGCAACGCTGTTCGATCCAAAGTTGCTCGCGTACAGCCGCGAGCTGTCGCGCGTGACCAGGGCATGCGTCGGATGTTGTCCGATCAGGGTGCTGCTGCCGACTTCATTGGTCCCAGTCTCGATCATTGAGATGCTGTCCGAATCGAAATCGCACACGATCAGTTCGCCGCCATCGGGCTTCAGCGCAAGACTCACTGGGGTTCGCCCCACATCCATCAACGCAAGCACGTGGTCCCCCGTCAACTCACCCGAAGTCCTCCCGCTTTCCAATGCGAGGGACGCCACCTGCGACGATCCCGAACATGCCACAAACGCTTTGCTCGAATCTGGCATGATCGCGATGTCTTCCGGTTGCTGGCAAACCGTGAGGGTTGAACGCACCCGCAGCAACTTCGCGTCAATTACAGAAACCGTACTGTCTCCGCGGTTCGAGACCACAACCGTCGCCCCATCCCCCGAAACCCGCGCCAGCCCTGGCTCGGAGCCCACCCGCACGTTGCCGAGCACGACGCGCCTCTCCAAATCGATAACTGAAACATTTGCCGACCCCGAGTTCGCCACATACGCGCGCTTGCCATCTTCCGAAACATCGATAAAGTAAGGCCGGCCATGCACCCCAATCGTGGCCACGACTGAATTTTTTTCGGCATCGATTACGCTGACGTTGTTCGATCCCGTGTTAACCACATAAATTTCATTTTTCTTGCCATTTGCCGCAATCCCGGTTGGCTCCGTGCCCACAGGAATCGTCTTCGCCAGTTCAAACGTCCGCAAATCAATCACGCTCACCGTATTGCTCTTGCCATTGCTGACGTAAGCATATTCGCGGTAGGCCGGTGCGTAAGCCGGCAACGCCCGCTCATGGAAATACCACCAGCCCACCCCGCACAATAAAGGGATCAGAACAATGATGAAAAGGAGTTTTCGCAAGATGATGGTGGCTTTCTGGAAGCAATAAGATTATCAGACAGAGTTCGAAACCCCGGTCGTCTAATGCGGCGAGGATGGCGGTATCGAGGATGGTTGCGCTGAGGATTGAGCTTGCGTGTCGGGCGCTCTTGATGCGCCGCTCTTCAACGCGCTGTTCAATGCAGCCGCCGACTCGGCGGAGAGTTGAATCTCTCCACCCAGCACGGCGTTTAGTCTGCCTGGCCCACTACCTTCAAACAGCAAGCGCCGGAGCGTGACCTTGCCTTGCGCGCCAGCGGGAAGCACTGCTTTGTAATCTGAGCCTCGAAGCACCGTGGAAAGAATCGACTCCGCGATTTTATCTCGCACTGTCTCTCCTAAAGAACCCGAGCGCAGCAACTCGCCGGTCAATCCTGCGGCCGCAATTCGATCGACTTTCGGGTCCAGCTGCAGACTGCCATCCCTTCCAACCGCAAGCGTGAGCTTTACCTCGATCGTGCCGTTGCCTTCGGCCATTTCGTTCACGGTGCTTCTCCCAAAGCACGCCCAGCGCTCATAGTGCAAATTCACCACAGCCAGGATTGCTGGCTCCGACGGAGTGAGCACCGCGGTCTGGATCGCGATCCGCTCGCCACATGGGTCCGACTTGTCGAGTTGTCCCCGCAAAACCTCGGTGATGTTTTGCTGCAAGTCCGACAGGTCCGTGATCAGTTCAAATTTGAATGTATTATCGCCGCCTTCTTTCGTCCCTTTCGAAATCGTCCCCGACGTCGTAACCGCAATCGGTTGGTTCTCGAAGTTGACCGAGTTTTTCACCGGCGCAATTCTGATCGCAGCATTCTCGCTTTCGCTCGTGATGCTCATCTCTCTTCCGAGGCCGATCTGCTGAGTCTGGAAGCTGGTGAGCTTGATCTCAAGACTTTTGGCGCTATCCGCGATCTGCGGCCCCGGCGCCTTTGTCTCCTCAAATTTATCGTCAAGCGCCTTGGCCTGTTGCGCTAACTCCGAATCTGCCTTGGTCAGGAGTCTGACCGGTTCTTTGAAGCCGGACTTTTGCCGATCGGAAAGTCCCTGCAGAAACTTCTTGTTTCGATTGCGCGCTACTTCGAGCGCTTGTCCAAAGCTCTTATCGCACGTGGCAAGTTCAGAAGAGTTATTTTCTTTCGCGGCCGCTGCTAGAAGGGACTGCAATTCCGTGCGCGCCACTTCGGTACTCTTCACCATCAAGTTGTAATCGACGATCTGTTGGCTAGTGGCTTGCAGGGCCAAAGCTGCATGAAAATCTTTCAAATCGTCTTTCACGTCAAGGCCGGTCGCCTTGCCCCCTCCACTCAACCCGCCTCCGCCAGCCAGCCCGCCCCCGACATGTCCGCCGCCCGCCCCATGCTGGGCAAGCATGTCGCACGGACAGGCCAGCAGCACTGCTGTAAGAACGAATGTCCCTACCCGGAAATGATCATTCTCGCCGCCAAACATTGCTCAGATCTCCAACAAGCAGTACACGCCGCGATGGATTCACGAAGGCGGCGGATGAAATTAAGGGCGCCATTCAATGGATTGAAGCGGCGGTCGACACGGACAGCGCAGGAAAGGATTAGCTTGGCGTATGTCGAAAGAAAAATCCAGAGACTTTACAGTTCTTTGCACAAGATGGAGAAGAAAAAACTTCACGATGAGCGGTCTAAGTATCTTTAGAGGGCGGATTACACCGGCTCGATCACTTTCAGTCCGCGTACCTGGCCAAAATGACGCTTGTTAAAAGTAGCTACCGTGCTACCACGTTCCAAGGCGGTGGCAGCCACGATAAGGTCATAAGCGCCGATCAACTTGCCGGAGGATTCCAGCGCAGCGCCGATTCGCGCGTGTACCAGTGCGGTCGTTTCGGTGTAGGGAATAATCGGCATTCCTTCCAGGACCAACCGCACATACCGTTCACGCTTCGCTCGGTGCGCGCCAGTCGCCCGCTCTACGCCGTGCCATAACTCTGCGATCGTGATGGCGGCAATTTCAAATTCGTCATCGGAATGAGCCGCCACCCAACCTTTGAGGTCGAAACTCTCCCTTTCGCCCCTGATGATGACGTCGGCATCGAGAATTATCGCCATCGGTTGGCCGGAGGCTTCAGGGCTTTGCGGGCTTTCCCCAAGTCGCGGCGCCAGGCCTTAGCCTCGCCCGCCGGCAAGTCGGCCTTGCTCAGCGCATCGGCCAGATCGCGACCCAAGCATACCTTCTCGCCGTTCGGTGCCAGCCGCGCAACCGGCGCGCCATTCTTGAGCAGAACGAACGTTACGTTCTGATAATGAACGCGGTTCACGCAATCGGCAAAATTGCGCGCCGCCTCAGTGACCGAAATGGCAGTCTCTTTCATAAAATCAGATTATCAGATTATACCAGAAAGAGGGCAACTTGCGCCCAGGGTGCCGTTGGTTTGCGCACTTAGAACGTGCCGAGCAGAAGAATAGCCATGCCAACGCTAACAAAGGTTTCAAACACTCGAAATCTTCCGTAAATACAACGCCTCTGTCCAAAATATAAGGAGCTCGACCATCTACTTCACCCCCACCGCCTCCCGAACCCCAATCCCAGGCACCGTCCTACCCACCACCGCCGCGATCTGCCGCACCTGCTTCATCAAGTCGTCAAACTGATCGGGAAACAACGACTGCGGACCATCCGACATCGCTTCATCGGGCTTGTTATGCACTTCCACCATCAATCCATCCGCGCCCACCGCTACCGCCGCGCGCGACAGGGGCGTGACTTTGTTTCTCTTGCCCGTCCCATGGCTCGGATCGACAAAAATAGGCAGATGACTCAGACGCTGCACCGCCGGCACCAGGCTCAAGTCGAGCGTGTTGCGCGTGTGATCGGCAAACGTGCGAACGCCGCGCTCGCACAGCGCCACGTTGTAATTGCCTTCACTCAAAATATATTCCGCAGCCATCAGGAATTCTTCGAGCGTCGCCGACATGCCACGCTTCAGCAGTACCGGCTTCTTCGCCCGCCCGGCGCGCTTCAGCAACGAAAAATTCTGCATGTTCCTCGCCCCGATCTGGATCATGTCCGCATACTCTTCCACCAGATCAAGCGACTCATTATCAATCGCTTCCGTAATAATCTTCATCCCGTACTGCTGGCGGATCTCCGCCATGATCCTCAATCCTTCTTCGCCCAATCCCTGAAAAGAATAAGGAGAAGTCCGAGGCTTATAAGCTCCGCCACGAAAGAACTGCGCCCCCGCGCGATGCACTCGTTCGGCCACCGCAAACGCCTGGTCGCGGCTCTCAATGGCGCAGGGCCCCGCCACAATCGCCAATCCCGTGCCACCGATTGTGGCCTCCGTCCCTGCAAACCGTATGACCGTGTTGTCTTCTTTTAGATCGCGGCTTACCAGCTTGTAGGGCTTCGAAACCTTAATCACTTCCTGCACGCCCGGCATCTCTTCCAGCGTGCCCTGTTCCACCTCGCCCTTATTTCCAGTGATGCCAATCGCGGTGCGCTGTGCTCCTGGCATGGCGTGCGCGCGGTAACCCAATTTCTCGATTTTTTCGCAGACGCCCCGCACCTGCTCTTCAGTGGCATGCGCCTTCATGACAACTAACATAAATTTGTCCTATCCCTGCTCGTGTGGAAAGTCTGTGTTCGAAGTTCGTGTGGGAACGGGCACTCTTGCCCGTTCATGTCGAGCGAAGCTCGACTAGTTTTCCCCGCCACCAGCAAACATCAAGTCTACCTTCGCCCACTCTTGCACCGCAAACGCGGCGGTCGCCCACCACTCTTGCCGTGACCGGCCAACATGACCGGCCACGAAAAGATCGCGTGATAACGGGCGACTCGACCGTCCGGCTCGCGAAGCGAGCCCTTTATACTAACCTCATGCCACGCTCCCTCGCCCGCGAGCAAGATATACTCACTCGTCAAGCGTCAAAACGCCCGCCCCACCTCACTTCCCGCCGTATCGGCATTCATACCTCCACCGCCGGAGGAATCCACAACGCCGCCGAGCGCGCTTACCGTATCGGATGCAATACGCTCCAGATTTTCTCTTCCAGCCCGCGCCATTGGGCGCCCTACGAGCTCAGCAATCCCTTGTGCGAGCAGATGCTCCAACTGCGGTCGCAATACAATCTCAAGCCGCTCGTCATCCACACCAATTATCTGGTGAACCTTGCCAGCACCAATGAACTATTCCTGAAGAAATCCATAGAAGCCTTCCGCGGTGAAGTCGAGCGTGCCCTCGCCGTATGCGCCGACTATCTTGTTCTTCATCCCGGCTCCTTTCGCGGAACGGATCGCGAAGCCGGTCTGCTGCAAACCGCCGCCGCCATCGCCGCCTCCACGCACGGCCTTGACCTCGCCCAAGCCGGCCTTACCATCCTCATCGAAAACACTGCCGGCTCTGAATTCTCTCTCGGCGGCAGCTTCGAACAAGTCGCCGAAGTCATCGACCGACTCCGTGGCATCGTCCCCATCGCCGCCTGTATCGATACCTGCCACACGCACGTCGCTGGTTACGACCTTGTCAGCGAAGAGGGCATTTACCAAACCCTGCAACATCTCGATGCCACCATTGGCTTGAACAACGTAAAAGTAATCCACTGCAATGACGCCAAAGCCGCCCGCGGATCCAAACTCGACCGCCATCAGCACATCGGGAAGGGAACGATCGGCATCCAGCCCTTCCGCATCCTCCTCAACGATCTCCGCCTTGCGCACGCCGCCTTCATCGCCGAAACGCCCATCGACAAGCCTGGCGACGATCGCCGAAACGTCGAAGCCCTCAAGAAGCTGGTCGCTTAGCGTCGTTATCCTTTACTTTGTGGCATCCTATTGCCCATGAGTATCATGTGTTCTCGAGGTCTCTCCCTGGCAACGATATTCTTCGCGATGCTGTCCAATTCCGTGTTTAACTCAGCCGCTCAGTCCAGCGAACCTCCCGACAGCCACGCCGTCGAGATCGCGATGAAGAACGTTATGTATCACTACACCGACCCCATTGCGGTCCATATCATTCACCTTCAGGGATACCTCACTCCCACCAAGCCGGGAGCCACCGTCGTCTTCGATGATAAAAACTCCTTCACTCTCGTACTCGCGTCCGCCGAGATTTCGATAAGCTGCAGCGCACTCGCGCAAGTCCTGAACGAAAATGTTTTTTCCGCGTCCGACGCTCCCCTTAAGAGTCTCAGCATCGAAAGCCAAAATGATCAGCTCACCATCAAAGGCACGCTTCCTCAGAAGGCCAACGTCACTTTCGAAACCGTGGGGACCGTCTCCGCCGATGCGGATGGCCGCATCCGCCTCCACTCCGACCACATCAAAGCCGCCCATCTTCCGGTCAAAGGCTTACTCGATCTGCTGGGCATCGACCTGCCCCGCCTGATCGATGTCCACAAAATTCGCGGTATCACCGTCGACAAAGATGACATCATCCTCGACCCGGAACAGATTCTTCCGCCGCCCTATATCCGCGGAAAAGTCACCGCTGTTCGTATTCAAGGCAACGAAATCATCCAGACATTCGGCTCCCCACAGCCCTCAAACTTCGCTGCCAAGCAGCCCGGGAATTACATTGCGTTCCGCCACGGTGACATGCAATTCGGCAAGCTCACCATGCACGACGCCGATCTCATCATGATCGACATCGACCATCGAGACCCATTCGATTTTTTCCTCGATCACTATCAGGACCAACTCGTCGCCGGCTATACGAAAAGCACTCCACAGTACGGCCTCCACACCTACACCCGCGATTACAACAAACTAAAAAAGCGGCCGACACCTCGCACCATCAAGCAGTCCAATAACAAATAAGGTAGCGAAGGCCGCCTCTGCTGTCCCAGCGCAGCTCCGGCCTATGTGACGGCACTCTCCCCGCGACTCCGAAGCGACTGCGGCGCCTCGGCTGGTTTGTGTTAAACTTGTTAAACAATGCTCGGTATTCGCCTCGAACCCGAACTCGAAGAAAAGCTGGAATCTCTTGCCAAAGAAACCGGCCGCAGCAAAAGCTACTATGCTCGCGAGGCCATCCGCCAATACCTCGAAGACCGTGAAGACTACCTGAAAGGGATCGCTGCCCTGGAACGCCGTGAACCCACGATTACTTTGGCAGAGATGGAGCGGCGTCTTGGCTTGGCGGATTGAAATTACCCGCACGGCCGAAAAGCAAATTAAGAAACTGGATCGCGCGGCGCAGACTTCAATCGTGATTTTTTTGCGGAAACGATTAGAACCCTCTTCCGACCCTCGCCAATGGGGTAAAGCCCTGCAAGGTGAAAAGCGCGGACTGTGGCGCTACCGTGTCGGCGATTACCGCCTGATCTGCGATATCCAGGACGAACGCATCACCATCCTGATTCTTGAACTTGGACGCCGGGATTTCGTGCGCTGTCCCGCCTCATTGTAAAATCTAAGGTTTACCCGCGACCTCTCATCGCCCTATGTCACCGCAAGGAAAAATGCAGGAAGAAACGGAACCCGCAAGCAGCCGCCCCAACGACGAGCGCTACGATCCTCAGCGCGTAGAAACGAAATGGTTCACCCGCTGGCAGGCCGACGCCCAGCTCTACGCCGCTGACCGCGACTCGACCAAGAAAAAATACTACGTTCTCGAAATGCTCCCTTACCCCTCGGGCGCGCTTCATATGGGCCATGTGCGCAACTACGCCATCGGCGATGCTCTCGCGCGTTATATGTGGATGAACGATTACAACGTCCTTCACCCCATGGGCTGGGATTCCTTCGGCTTGCCGGCGGAGAACGCCGCGATCCAAAACAACACGCCGCCGCGCCAGTGGACCCTCAGCAACATCGCCAAAATGAAGGCGCAGATGAAGCGCCTCGGCTTCGCCTATGACTGGTCCCGCGAAGTCACCACCTGCCTGCCCGATTACTACCGCTGGAACCAGTGGTTCTTTCTCAAGTTCTACGAGAAGGGTCTCGCCTATCGCAAGAAGAGCAGAGTCAACTGGTGCCCCAAGTGCGCAACCGTTCTCGCCAACGAACAAGTCCTCGCCAACGGCTGCTGCTGGCGCCACGAAGACACGCTGGTCGAGCAGCGCGAGCTCGAACAGTGGTTCCTTCGCATTACCAAATATTCTGACGAGTTATTGTGCGATCTCGACAAACTCGACGGCTGGCCGGAAAAAGTCCGCACCATGCAACGCAACTGGATCGGCCGCAGCGAAGGCACGCTCATCGATTTCAAACTCGACTACGCCGAGAACCACGGTGGTTTCGGCCCCGCCGGTTCCACCATCACGGTTTTCACCACGCGCGTCGACACCATCTTCGGCGCGACTTCGGTCCAGCTCGCGCCGCAGCATCCTCTCATCGCCGATCTCGCTGCTTCCAACCCTGACCTCGCCACCAAAGTCGACGAACTCATCGTCGAGCAACGTAAAGCCAAAGAAGTTGGCGACATCGGCGAGATCGAAAAGCACGGCGTCTTCACTGGACGCTACGCCATCAATCCCTTCAACAAAGAAAAAGTCCCTATCTGGGTGGCCAACTACATTCTCATGGATTACGGCACCGGCGCCATCATGAGCGTGCCCGCGCATGACGAGCGCGACTACGAATTCGCCAAGAAATATAAACTCGAAATCCGTCTCGTGATCCTTCCTCTCGCCGACGACCCTGAAGAAACCATGGCCGAGCCCCAGCTTCCGTATGTCGGACACGATGGCATGCTCATCAACTCCGGCCCGTACGGCGGCCTCGCTTGCGCCGACGCCATCAAAAAAATGTCCGCCTTCGCCGAACAGAATGGATTCGGCAAGGCCACCGTCACTTATCGCTTGAAAGATTGGGGAATCTCCCGCCAGCGCTATTGGGGTACGCCGATCCCCATGCTCTATTGCGAAAAAGATGGCATCGTTCCCGTACCGGAAAAAGATTTGCCGGTGATCTTGCCCGAGGCCGTCGATATTGCCCACGCAACTGGCTCCCCGCTTGGCAGTGTGCCCGAGTTCGTCAACGCGACTTGCCCTAAGTGCGGCGGTCCCGCCCGCCGCGAAACCGATACCATGGACACCTTCGTCGACTCGTCCTGGTATTTCTACCGCTACACCGACCCGCATAACGACCGCGCTCCATTCGATTCCAGGATCGCGCAGTACTGGTTTCCCATCGACCAGTACATCGGCGGCGTCGAACACGCCATCCTGCACCTCATCTATTCTCGCTTCTGGACGAAGTTCATGCGCGATCTCGGCCTCATCACCAACGGTGAACCAGTCGAGCGCCTCTTCACGCAAGGTATGGTGATCAAAGACGGCGCGAAAATGTCGAAAAGCCTGGGCAACGTCGTCAGCCCCGACGAAATGGTCGCCCGCTACGGCGCCGACGCCGCGCGTCTTTACAGCCTCTTCGCCGCCCCACCCGATCGCGATCTCGACTGGCAGGATTCCGGCATCGAAGGCATTCGAAAGTTCTTGGGACGGATATACCGCGTCGTGACGGAACAGAACGAGGCATCCGTCGTCCCCAGCGAGTTACCCGTCGATAATAGACGCGGCCCTGCTGCTCGCACTCTTCAGCGAAAATTGCATCAGACGATTAAGCGGATTTCCGACGACTTCAACGGCCGCTGGCATTTCAATACGTCCATCTCAGCTCTCATGGAGCTTAACAATCTGCTCTCTGGAATGAGTCAGGATATCGCCGCGGGAAATATTCCGCCTGAGGATTTGACTGAAACGAAGAGGGTGATGGTTCTCCTCCTCGCGCCCTTCGCTCCCTATCTTGCTCACGAACTCTGGGAGATGCTCGGCGAAAAAGAAAACCTGCTCAAAGCTTCCTGGCCAAAATACGACGCTGCCCTTGCCAAAGAAGAAGAGCTCGAAATCCCCGTGCAGATCAATGGCAAACTGCGCAGCCGCGTCACCGTGCCAGCCGAGTCTACCCAGGAGTTTGTTCTCGATCGCGCGCTCGCCGACGAAAAAGTCCAGGCTTTCATTGCTGGCAAGCAGATCGTAAAGAAGATCTACGTCCCCGGAAAGCTGGTGAATATCGTCGTGAAGTAACACCGCAGCGGCAACAAAAAAGCAGGCCCGTCAGAGCCTGCTGAATGAAATTATCCGTTTTAAAAAGTGCTCCTTACTCGCCTCCTAACACCAAAGCATCTGATTTATTATTAAATTCGATCTCGTCCAACGCTTTGGTATTGTCCTGCAGCGTCTTCGTTGTCACCGCGTCGTACGGTGACGGCTGCCCGAGATTCTTGATTACGCCCTGAGTAGTAGCCACAGTTTTTCCATCCCGCAGGATTTCAATCTTTACGTCATTGGCTGTGCCAGTCCATTGGGCCTTGTAGCGTCCCGGTCCAAGTTCGGTCGAACCGACATGCACCGTCTCAGACAACGTGAAGCTTCCAGAATGATCATCCTTGGCAAACGCGCCCGCTGAGAGAATCAGCGTTACGATGGCAAAAGAGGCAAAGTATTTCAAAGACTTCATGTGATTTTCTCCTATCTCAGTGAGATGCTCACCGTCACCGCCGGTTGCAGATATCGTGTCGGAATTATGTAAAGTTTCTTTACGAATCTATAAACCCAAAATGCAAAGTCACGGCTTCGCACTGGCATATTTCAAGCCTGCGGTATCCTGATCATGAGCAAATATCAATGTCTCCCATCTCCCCCACTCTTGAAGGATTCCGTGCTGCACTTCGTCGCCCATCGCTGACGTTCGCCGAGATCGGATGGCGCTGGACCGTCGGAGCCGTCGCATGGGCGCTCCTCATTTTTTCCTTCATCCAATATCTAGACACTTTGCCGGTCACCCCCGCCGATGCAACTCTGCTCGCCACCCAACAACCATTACTTGTCGGAAAAGCGATTTCCCATATTTTCCGCGGCAGCCTGAATCGCGCTGCGTTCACCTTCTTAGTCGCAGCGCTCGCGGTCGCTGTGCTCTGGATCGTCGCCGCCTCGCTCGGCCGCGCCGCCACAGTATGCGCCCTACTCGATCATTTCCGTAGAGACGGTGCTGGCGACTCTACGCCGATTTCCAGCTCCTTACATCTGCCCGCTCTTCGCTGCCTGCTCGCTCTCAATTTCCTGCGCGTCGCGCTGACGCTGGCCGCAATTCTCGCATTCATCGCAGCCGCGGTCATGGCAAGCTTCGCCTCTCCCGGCACCAGCCCGCAGCCCACATTGGCGTTCATGCTTTTTCTGCCGTTCGCCGCATTGATCTGCATCGTATGGCAAACCTTGAACTGGTTACTGTCGCTAGCCGCAATCTTCGGGGTTCGTGATGGCGACGATCCATCGAGCGCGCTCACTGCCGCCGTCGCCTTCTCACGCGATCACGCCGGACCCGTCTTCGCCGTCAGCACCTGGACCGGGCTCGCTCACCTCGTCGCCATCGGTGTTGCCGGTACTGCCGTATCTCTGCCCCTTGCTTTCCTCGAGTTTGTTCCCGCGCGCCTGATCACCGCCGCCGTCGTTCTGGTGATCCTCGCCTACTTCGCGATCGTCGATTGGCTATATATCGCCCGCCTTGGCGGATACATTTGCATCACCGAAATGCCAGAGGCTGTAGCGATCCATGCACCTTCACTCCTACCTCCGTCGACTGGCCAACCCTCCCCACCGCAAACCGCAATCGACCGCGACGAGCCAATCCTCAGCGATCTTCCAAACCTTGCCCCGGAAACGTAACTCGCTACCTGTTCATGTGGGGACAGCCGCCCTCGGCTGTCCGTCGAGCGAAGCTCGACGGTTTCTTCTCAGCTCTCCGGAAACTGAGCCACTGCGAGGATTCACTTTCCCTTTACATGCCTCACCCAATTTGAGAAACTCATCCGTGGAAACCCAGTCCAGACCCACCCAGTCTCCCCTAAGCGAATCCATCGTCATCCTCGATTTCGGCGCGCAGTACACCCAACTCATCGCGCGGCGCATTCGCGAGCAAAATGTATTTTCCGTAGTGCTTCCTTGCACGGCCTCGCTGTCGGAGATAAAAAACTGCGCTCCCGTGGGCATAGTGCTTTCGGGGGCTCCATGGTCGGTCTACGACAAAGATGCTCCCCCTGCGGACCCGCGCATCTTCGAGCTTGGCTTTCCCGTGCTCGGCATCTGCTACGGCTTGCAATTTATGGTGCACACTCTGGGAGGAAAAGTTCGTCCCGCCGAGAAGCGGGAATACGGCCACGCGGAAGTTGACCTCATCGCGGAATCAAAACTGTTCCACGGATTGGCCAAGCGCCAACCCGTCTGGATGTCCCATGGTGACGAAGCGCTCGAACTTCCGCCGGGATTCGAGCTGACCGCGAAAACTTCGCATGCTGTAGCGGGAATCCAGAACGTCGCCAGGAACTGGTTCGCGGTGCAGTTCCATCCCGAAGTACATCACACAAAAAACGGTACGGAAATCCTCCGCAACTTTATTTTTAAGATCTGCGGCGCCAAGCCTTTGTGGACCCCGCAGCACTTCATCGATTCCACCATCGCGCAGGTCAGGCAGCAAGTGGGCACTGGACGCGCCATCTGCGCGCTTTCCGGCGGCGTTGATTCTTCTGTCGCCGCGGTCCTGGTCGATCGCGCCTTGCGCGACAAGAAAGGGAACTCGCGCCTCACCTGCATCTTCGTCAACAACGGCGTTCTCCGCAAAAACGAATTCGAGAAAGTTCAGAAAACTCTCCGCGACAATTTGGGGCTGCGCCTCGATGCCGTCGACGCCACCGATCGCTTCCTTAACAAGCTGAAAGGCGTCACCGATCCCGAAAAGAAACGCAAAATTATCGGCAACGAATTCATTAAAGTATTCGAAAGGGAAGCCCGCCGCATCGAGAAAGTTGAAGGCAAGGTAAAGTGGCTGGTGCAGGGAACGCTCTATCCCGACGTCATCGAGTCGCGCTCCGTGCGCGGCCCCTCGCAGGTCATCAAGTCGCATCACAACGTCGGCGGCCTGCCGGAAAAAATGAAGCTCAAGTTGATCGAACCTCTCAAAGACTTGTTTAAGGACGAAGTTCGCAAGATCGGCCGCGACCTCGGCATGCCCGAAGAAATTCTGCAGCGCCAGCCTTTCCCCGGTCCTGGCCTCGCGGTCCGCGTTCTCGGCGAAGTCACTCCGGAACGCCTCGCCATACTGCGCGATTGCGACGATATCGTTGTCGCCGAAATCAAGAATGCCGGCCTCTACACCAAGATCTGGCAATCGTTCGCCGTGCTTCTGCCGGTAATGTCCGTCGGCGTCATGGGCGACATGCGCACCTACGCCTACACCTGCGCCGTCCGCGCTGTCAGTTCCGAGGACGGCATGACCGCCGACTGGGTCGCCCTCCCACACGAAGTTTTGAAGACAATTTCCACCCGCATTGTGAACGAAGTGAAAGGCGTGAACCGCGTCGTCTACGACATCACGTCCAAGCCCCCCGGAACGATCGAGTGGGAATAAATCAATTCTGCCGAAGTGCTGGCATCGGAAACGCAATGTTATACGTCTTCGCTCCGACTCCCGTTCCGCCTTCACAAGTATTCGGCGGGGTCGTGCACACCGACCGCGTACCCTGGCACTCAGCCGCCCAAAACATATAGCCAAGCATTCCGCGCGTGGTTCCAGCGCCGTTCGGTGCGACCGTCTCAACATAGCTTCCCGTGCTGTTTTGCAGCGATGAACTGAAGTTGACGCACTCCGGCGCAGGATTATTTCCGGTGACAAGGTACACGCTACCCGCAAACTTGGCAGGCGCCAGCGGCCCAATCGGAGGATTGTATTGCGGCTTGCCGTCAACGTGCTCCTGCCAATTTGACTCCGCTCCCGAAGTGCTCGGTTGCTTGTTCGGCACCATGGCGTTGGCATAATCCAACACTGGCGTCGAAGTGTTCAGCCAGTTGGGGGTCGCATACTGACATAGTCCAATCAGGTAGCGATCTCCAGCGGCCAGGTCAATGGTCAGGCGCGCCGCCGGATTGGCTCCGGTCGCGTCATACGGAAGCTGAGAGCGATACGCATTGATGAACGCCTGCAGCCCGCTGATATTCGGGCTGGAGCTGTTCTCATAATCAATTTCAAACCCCACGCCCAGACTCTTGGCCACCGCCGCCGCATTCAGGCCCAACTGCGTCGCGTTCTGCGAAAGCGCCTGATCCCAATAGGTCGTATAAGTAATGCCGCCCATCGACAACATCACCCGAATGTTGTGCGAGGTAAAATAGCTCACAACCACCGAATTCATTCCAATCGGCACCCCATTCACCGTCTGTGAATCATTCGTTTTATTCAGCAGCTTAAGCGGCTGCACAAAACTGAGGACGACCAGATTCACCGATGGAAGCCCCGATCCATCCCCGCGATCGATCATCCAGTGATTTTTCGTGTCGAAGTCGGTCATATCGCGCACACTCGCCCATGTGCAATAGTCGCTGCCGCAATGCCATGCGCCATAGATTTCAATTTGAGTCTGTGCGTTTGCGGAACGGCCAGCCAAAACCAAAGCTGCCCCAAGAGTAAGTAGGACCATCCATCTACGTGCCATGCGCACCCTTCTTCACGCGTTACTCGTAAGCTCGCGCTTTGTTTTTATTTCTAACTCCGACTCTCACGCAATCACCTGCCTTCGACCGACAGCGAAGAGCGCCCGCATCCTACTTCAATCCCCGAGAATGAACCCGCTATTTGTTTCAGTTCTTACGAAAACGGAACAAATAGAACGTATCGCGATCACCAAAGCAATCCGACGCCATTGATTCAAAAGAGGAACATCCTGAAGGTCACTGCAATTTATTTTCGCAGTGGTTCCCCCTAGGACTGTGCTCGCGGTGTTTGGTTTCCGTAAATAGAACCGTCTTGGGAGTAACACCGGCTCCCACGTCCACTCACCTTGGTAACAGGCATCGGCCTTTGAATCATTTAAACTGAGAATGGGGCACGTATTCCAATTCGCTCGGGGGATCTGAGCTTCCTGCGAGGTGTGCGAACAGGCGAGGCCCTGCGTCGCGCAAAGACTCGCTCGACCTCATTTCTTCGATCTCAAACCTACAAATCTACCAACTCAAACAGGAGAGATTCTGATGGCACAGATTCTGATGGCTAAGGTTCTGAAGGATAAGATGCGACCTGCTATTTTGTTCGCGGTTGGGTTTTTTCTTTTGCTGGGAACCCTTGCGGCCCAGGGGCCTGATCGCGACGACGGGCAATTCGTAATTCTCAACGCGCAATATGGTACTGAGCAACGCCATGTCGATGTCACCCACCGCTTGCAGGACCTCGCACGTCACGGCCGGCAGTTCCAGGTGGAGTTCAACACCATCAAGGCGGATCCCGCTCGCGGACAGGCGAAAATGCTGCGCGTTTATGCGCGCGGTCCGAACGGCCGCGAACGCGTCTTCGATTACCCGGATGGCAGCCTCTTTGACGGATCGCGCTTCCAGGGCTGGGAACGCGCCGACTGGGGCGAGCAGCACTGGAATGGCGGATGGAACGGCCATGAAAATCATGACGCCGATCATGACGCCGACCGCCGCGACTTCCGGGATGATCACGATCGCAGGGACGATCACGACCGCGGCGAGTTTCTGATTCTCGCCGCCCAGTACGGCACCGAGCGCAACCACGTCGACGTCACCCACCGCCTGAAAGAGCTGGCTCGCCACGACGTCAAGTTCGTCATGGGCAACAACACTTTCGGCGTCGATCCCGATTACGGCCGCCGCAAAGTGCTCCGCATTTATGCCCGCGGTCCCAACGGACGCGAACGCATGTTCGAATACCCCGAAGGCAGTTGGATCGATGGCTCTCAGTTCCGCGGTTGGGGCTCCGGAGAATGGGGCAGCGACAACGACCACTGGAGCGGACGCTGGAACGTCGAAGACCGCGAAGAACACGAAGAGCACGAGCACCACGACAATCACTAACCGCCAGCGGCGGGTGCGCCCAACTCCGATCAAGAGCGGGCGCCCCCGCCCGCGGCGCCTTGACCTTGATTCTGATTTCAGTCGAGTTGAAAACGAACGGTCACCTGAGTTGGCCGCTTAAATTCCCTTGTAAGGCTTATATGGAGTCTCGGCCTCAGGTTTCTTCGGGTAAGGCTTATACGGAGCCTCGGGAACCGCGGGCTTCCCGTACGGTATGTAAGGAATCTCAGCCGTCTCCGGCTTCCTCGCATAAGGCTCATAGGGAGCGTCCGGCACCACCGCCTTTTCGTACGGCCTATAAGGAGTCTCAGGCAGCGGCGGTTGCTTAGCGCGCTCCGAGTCCAGAGGCGCCCCAGGATAAGCCACTGGCGGTTCCCCGGAATTCTCCAACCTGCACTTATTCAATCTAGGCACGTTCAACATAGGACGCCCAATCTGGAGTCCTGATGCGGACTCGTTGAAAAATCTAGTCTTGACGTAGTGATGATGCGCTCTTCCTGCTTCTCTTGATGATCACAATTGATCGTTTCTGAACATAAGCTAAGTCTAGGGATTGGCCCCAGTCCTTCCTGCCAACCCCCGTCACGATCCGCGCCCGAAATCTTGTCAAGAGCAAAACTTGAAGGGGCAACGACGAGGTCAAAGTCAAAATCAACGTCAAAGGCGTCGGACAGGAGTGTCCGACCCACACGGGCAAGGTCAAAATCAAAGTAGGGACGGACGCATTCGTCCGTCCGCCTTTGACTTGACTTTGATTTTGATTTTCACCGGTAAGGGGCGCGGCTTCAGCCGTGCCACGAACGCATACCCGATGGGCTTATGCAGAAGGACAAAAGTCGTGTCGTCGGCATCACTACCGGAGTGAGATAGCGAAGGCTGGCCTTTGCGCCTGTGGAAGGCCAGCCCCGCGCAACTTTATCGACGTACTAATTTCCGTCGCAGAAAGCTCCCCATTCCGCACAATCCGGTTCCGAGTAATACCAGACCTCCAGGTTCCGGCGTCGTCGTCATACTCCCGCTCAGCACGCTGCTTTCCTGAAGAGAATAGTAGCCAGAATAGTTGTAGGTCCCGTAAACCCCAGGCGTGCCCAGAGTCTCGGTGAAGAACCACGTCTTGCCCTCCGGCCCGGAGAAGTTCCCGCTGAAGACATCCGTTTTCGAGTTGAAGGTCCAGTTTCCCGAGGCCTCGTACCAACCTCCGTCGAAGTAGACGTAGTCCTGGGCGAATTTGGTGATTGACCCCGTCGTGGTCCCTCCCCAAGCCTCGAAGTAGTCGTACCCGCTGCTCGTATAGTTGGCGGTCTCAACCAGGCCAATGCCGGTGCCGTAGGACGCCGTATAGGGGCTGCCGGTTGGGAAGGTGTAGATGTAGGAGTAGGAGTTCGATCCCGAAGGGACCAGGTTAACTGAGTCGGCGGACGCCGGCAGAGCGGCGTACGTGAAAGCCAGGACCGCCACCAAAATGGCAAAGCGCTTCATCTGTTTTTTCCCTCCAAGGAAGCCCTAGTTTGCAGCAACCAGCGTCCAATGAGAATGGCTCAACTGTGGCTGGCACAGCCGTAACGTCACTAAAGTTCCGCGGGGCAGGGCGATGATTCTACTGCTGCCTTTGACGTTGCCCGTGTGGGTCGGACACTCCTGTCCGACGCCTTTGACTTTGATCTTGATCATGACGTTGCTCATGATTCAGATTCTGATCGGTAAGGGCACGGCTTTAGCCGCGAGGGGACAAGAACGTCTTATCGAAGCATAAAAAGGGATCTCATTCCGAATCGGACGGAAAGCCCGGTGAGAGCCTGCCCTGAGCGAAGCCGAAGGGAACCTGCTTGGATTTGCACTGTCATCCTGAGGAAGCGGAGTCGCCCGCGAAGCGCGCGACTCCCAACGAAGGACCTATGCAACTCGCGTGCAGCGTACCGGCCGACGCGATTTGTCCCGTGAAAATGGGGAACGTCCCGGCTGTCCCCACATTTTTCACATCGTAGCTGTGGAAATATTTGGAGTGGGCAGGACTAGTCTTTCCTGCCAATTCTCACTGTGGGTGCCCCGTCCTTGTCCCTCCGCTCTTTGGAGGGGCAGGGCGGGGACTTTGACTTCGACGTAAAGATACTGCGGGAGGTATGAGGTTTTCGATGGAGCGAAACGGTGGGCCAGCACCCCAAGCCTCTACTTCTGCCCCGCTTTCTTCTCCGCCTGCTTCCGCGCCTGCACCGTCCAGGGCGGGACGATTCCATTTTCGCGCGCATAAGCTACCACCTGGCCAAGATGCTCGTGCGCGTCCGCAACCAGAATGTAGATCACGTCCCCTTCATTCGCCTGCGGGCCCAGCTTCGGTAGCGGCTTTGCGAAATCGGCATTGCTGATACCGTGAATGGTCTTCTCACTGAACGCCCACGATTTCTTCAGCTCGGCGATGATGCGAGCCTTGTCGGTTGTCGATTTCTCAAATGTTTTTCCGTCAAAGCCCTCCGGCTTCGGCGCTCCCATCAATCCCAGAATGCCGTAGCGTTCGCCCGCCACATGCAAAAATACTTCTGCAAAGGAACGCGAGTCCGCCGAAGGGCGCCAGGTAAACTTATCTGCGGGAACCGCATCGGCAAGTTCGACAAATTTCTTTTGCACCGCTGCAAGATCGACTAGCGACTGCGCTTTCATGTCATAACTTGGAGCCGTGTGGTCCGCCGCGCTCGCAGCTTCCGTATTCTGTTCCGCTCTCGGCTTCGCCCAGGCGCTCAGACTGACCGCCAAAAATACCGCTGTCCACAAAAGTCGGTTCATATTCGATCTCCTCTCGAGCCGGTTGTCCCTTAGACGAGCCTCGAACGAAATCGTTTTATTTGCGTTTGCCCGGTTGTTTTTGTGTTTTGTATTCCTCCGCTTGAAGCCGAGTCGTAGGCCAAGGGATGTCATTGCGAATCGGGCTGAAGGCCCGGTGAGGAACTTGCTTGGATTTGCTCTGTCATCCTGAGGAAGCGGAGTCGCCCGCGAAGCGCGCGACTCCCGACGAAGGACCTATGTAACTCGCTTGCTGCCTGCCCGCCGACGCGATTTGTCCCGTGAAAATGGGGAACGTCCCGTCTGTCCCCACATTTTCCTTGACTCTGATCTTGGTCTTGACTTGGGTCTTGATTTTGACTTGGGTCTTGATTCTGACTTGGGTCTTGATTCTGACTTTGATCTTGACTCTGACCGGGAAGGGCACGGCTTCAGCCGTGCCGAAAAAGAGCCATCCAAATCAACCCGGCTTCAGCCGCTGAGGGGACGCTTCCCGCCATCCAACACCAGGGACGAAACTTAAATGCCCGCCCCCGCCCCCACCCGCTCGCCGAAAAACGCGACGGACGAGGCAGCCTCAAGTTAAGACAGTGCCGACAATCGCGACACGGCAGATTTCGTCTCCCACATTTTCGGTTTTCGTAACAATCCCAGTAACCACCTGGGCACCCGTCGGAAAAGGCGCATGATTCTGGAACAGGGAAAATCACGAAACCAGCAGGAGGATTAATGACAAACAAGCGAGACGAAAAACTGGATGCACATATCACGACAACGCAGGCCGATCAAGACAGAGGCACGATCGTGAAAAAGGGTGACCAGCTGTTGCCCCAACCCGAAGAAACCGACGACCTTTCGCAGGAAGATATTCACGAGAACCTTGCGTAAACAGTCGCGAGCCAAAAGGTCTTTGTCATTCCGAACCCGTCAGCTGAAAGGAAGAAACGCCCATGGATCCCGTGCAAGCTTCGAATGCAACTCTACTCAGCCCGCCGTATATTTTTCGCCTATCCATTCTTGCAACGGCGGGACTGGTTCTCATGTGGGGTGCCTTTTGGTGGGCGGTCACGCGGCGAGGAGAAAGCGTCCGCGGAATCTTGGCAAGTCCAGGGTTCTTCAGAACCGTGGTCGTCATGGGAGTCGTGGCAGCAACCACCGTCTTGTGTCTTGCCGGTCACCTGGAGAGCAATCTAGCAGGCGCGATCCTAAGCGGAATCGTTGGCTACGTGCTGGGCCAGCTGTCCGGGCACGCTCCCAACCCTAGCCACGAATAGGAACCCCGGAGGGCAGGGCGGGGACTTTGACTTCGACGTCAGAGGATTTGACTTCGGTTGTAAAGGGTCGGCCAGCCCCGGTTTTCGAAAGGTGGGCACCACGGATCTCGATCCCAGGTGGATTCGTCAATCCATCTGCGTTGATTCCACGGGAGAGCCGAAGTTCACGTTTGCGAATCCCCTGATACCATCGTCCGAGGTACCCCACCCTTCGAAAACCGCGAAGGGTGGGCCATCCTCCAGGCACAGGCCGTGACGCCTTCTGACCACAGCTCCGCTTCACCCTCTCCAAATGGTGAAAAGTATCCCGTTCGACTTATCACCTTCAGAGACTTAGATCGGGTCTGGTATCGGGTTGACAATACAGGGTTCAATAAAATTGGATACATCACACGGAAAAATACGGTCGTTCATCCGCGTTGGAACCGTGGGCTTACAGAGGCCGTGCTTAGCCGCGTGCAACGCTATCCCCATCGCCTGTTCGAGAGGATTGCAAGTACCCAAACTGAAGCAGACAATGTTGAGGCGTTCTTCACCCAGAACACTCCCAGCGTCGAACTCTTCAACCTCGGATTTCAAGCCATTGCCCGTGCCAACGATCTTTCTTTTTTTGAGAACCCCATCAGAATTCCGGTTCTGGACGACATCAGTCCCCAAGAGTTCGAAAGGAGATGGGAAATATTCTCCTCAACGCTACGTCAAGCCGACATGATATTCGTCCTCGACAGCACGAGCCTGATCAGCAAATTGATCGCACGTTTCGACCATGGAACGTGGAGTCACGTTGGAAACTACAGTGGGGAAGGCACAGTAGTAGAAGCGATAGCCCAGGGAGTGGTGGAGAGGGACATAGCGGTATACCGCAACCCGCGATATAGGCTTGGGATATACAGGCACAAGACCCTTGATCCAAAGAGTGCAACCCGCATGGTGGATTTCATGAGGTCACAGCTAGGAAGGCCATACAATTTTCGCGCGCTCATGCGTCTTGCCGTATTGAAGCTGTTCGGAATACGGCCGGGGAGGGGAGTTCGTCCGCCGCGACCGAATGAGGTAACGCCGAACGATCTAGCTCGCTCTGACAGAGTGGTACTAATCTGCGTGGTTTAGCCTCCCCGCGCTTTACCCCCCAACCCCCCGCATGCTATCCTCACTACTGTCACCAAGATAAATCGAAACTGAGAACAGGAGTGCACCAGGCGAGTGTTAGCCAGAGAGCAAAAGAAATCCGTAATTGACCAGTATCAGACGCACGCGACTGACACGGGGAGTCCCGAAGTTCAGATCGCCATCATTAGTGAACGCATTGGCCAGTTGACGGATCACTTCAAAGCGCACCAGAAGGACCACGGCTCGCGCCGCGGCCTGCTCATGCTGGTCAGCAAGCGGCGTCGCTTGCTCGACTACCTCAAGAGATACGATTCCGAGCGTTACAAAACCGTCATCGGGAAACTCGGCATCCGCAAGTAAATCCAGGAAAGCAATATCCTGATCTTTCTGGAACTGGATTCCAGGCAGGAACTTTCCGGAACTGATTCTCTGAGAACCGCCGCCTTCCTCTTGAAGCCGGAACAACATTGAGCCAATTCCACTGTGCGCACATACGGGCATTCAGCTCTCATGGCATCCATTCTTCCATGAACGCGCCTACCTATCCGCCAACTGTCAGGCAACCCGCACCTTTTGCAGGACGCAACCAGGAAAGCGCGACCGCTCTCCTGATCACACGAAGTGATCACAATATAAGGATGAAAAATGAAACCAGAAGTTAGCACTGTGACCGTCGACCTAGCCGGCGGCAAGCAACTCTCGTTCGAAACCGGAAAACTGGCCAAGCAGGCCCACGGCGCTGCCGTTGTAAGAATGGGCGATAACGTCGTCCTCGCCACCGCAACCTCGAACCCCGACCCGCGAGAAGGCATTGACTTCTTTCCTCTCACCGTTGATTACCGCGAATACACCTACGCTGGCGGACGTTTTCCCGGCGGCTTCATCAAACGCGAAGGCCGCATGAGCGAACGCGAAGTGCTCACCAGCCGCCAGATCGATCGTCCGGTGCGTCCGATGTTTGCCGAAGGCTTTAAGTGCGAGACGCAGGTCATCGCCTTCGTGCTCTCCGCCGATGCAAGCAATGATCCCGACGTGCTCGGCATCAACGCCGCCTCGTGCGCGCTCACAATTTCCGATATCCCGTTCCTCGGACCGCTCGGCGCGGTGCGCGTTGGCCAGGTTGGTGGACAGTTCATCATCAATCCCACATACGACGAAATGCGCGAAAGCATTCTGAACATCATGGTCGTTGGAACGTCTGACGGCATTGTGATGATCGAGTCGGGCGCGAAAGAAGTCAGCGAAGAAGTCGTGGTTGACGCCATCGAATTCGCCCACACCGAAATCAAAAAGATTTGCGCCGCCATCAACGACCTGCGCAATAAAGTCGGCAAGAAGAAGAGGGAAGTCACTCCTCCGGAATTCGACCAGAAATATTACGATCAGCTGAAGAAAAAAGTCGGAGCGCAATTATCCGACGCGCTCGACACCAAGAAACATCCGAAAGCCGAAAGCTATGCGGCGGTAAAAGAAATCAAGAAGAAGCTGCAAGCGGAAATTCCCGAAGACGACGAAGAAGCCCTGGCGAAACTGAAAACATATTACGAAACTCTGCGCGAGCGCATCTTCCGCGAAGAAGTTCTGGAAAAGAAACGCCGTCCCGATGCCCGCGCCTTCGACGAAGTCCGCGACATCTGGATCGAAGCCGGCATCCTGCCCCGCACCCACGGCAGCGCCATCTTCACCCGCGGCGAAACCCAAGCATTAGTTACAACAACACTGGGCACCAGCGACGACATGCAGCGCCTCGAAGGCTTCGAAGGCGAAGCCAAAAAACGCTTCATGCTCCATTACAATTTCCCGCCGTTCTCGGTTGGAGAGGTTGGATTTATGCGTGGCGCGGGCCGGCGTGAGATTGGACACGGCGCTCTCGCCGAGCGAGCGATTTCTGGCGTGTTGCCTTCGGAAGAGTCGTGGCCCTATGCGATGCGCGTGGTTTCGGACATTCTTGAGTCGAACGGGTCGTCGTCGATGGCGACGGTTTGCGGTGCGTCGTTGTCGTTGATGGATGCGGGCGTTCCGTTGAAGGCTCCGGTTGCGGGAGTTGCGATGGGGTTGGTGAAGGAAGGCGAGCAGTACGCGATCCTCACCGACATTGCGGGCGCGGAAGATCATTACGGCGACATGGATTTTAAAGTTGCCGGAACGAAAGATGGAATTACCGCGCTGCAGATGGATATTAAAGTTGCCGGCATCACTTCGCAGATTATGCGCGAAGCGCTGGCGCAGGCCAAGCGCGGACGGTTGCACATTCTCGGCAAGATGGAAGAAGTGATCACGACGGGGCGTGAAAAGATTTCTGATTTCGCTCCGCGCTTCTACACCGTGCAGATTCCGGTCGACAAGATTCGCGATCTGATCGGGCCGGGTGGAAAAATGATTCGCTCGATCGTCGAGCAGACCGGAGTGAAGATCGATGTGGAAGATTCCGGGCTGGTGAAAGTTGCGTCGAGCGACCAGGCGTCGGCGGCGAAGGCGCTGCAAATCATCGGCGATCTGACGGCGACGGCAGAGGTCGGGAAAACATACTTGGGAAAGGTGACGCGCCTCGCGGATTTCGGCGCGTTTGTCGAGATCATTCCCGGCACCGACGGATTGCTGCACATCAGCGAAGTGGCGGAGCATCGCATTGGTGACATCCGCGACGAGTTGAAAGAAGGCGATCAGGTGCTGGTGAAAGTGCTGGCGGTTGAAGGTAACCGCATCCGTCTGTCGCGCAAAGCGATTTTGAAAGAGCAGCGCGCGAAGATGGGCGGCGGAGAAGTTGCTCCGGAGTCGGGCGACGGCGGCGGAGAGATGGTTTCCGCTCCGCAGCACGAACGCGCTCCGATGACGGGCGCGCTGGTGATTGAAGGCGGCGGAGATTTTCCTGACGAAGCGGAGAGCGAACCGAACTTCAATCGTGACGGCGCACCGGTGGCCAGCACCGACCGTCCGCGTGGGGATCGTCCCCCGGGCGGAGATCGTGGAGGACGGGGTGGCCGGCCCGGTGGCGGCGGACGAGATCGTGGGCGCGGCGGGCGCGGTGGACGTCCCGGTGGCGGCGGCGGGCGCGATCGCGGACGCGGCGGGCCGGGCGGGGGAAGACACTAAGAATCTTTGCCACGGATTTCACGGATTCACGCGGATAAAAACTTAAGAACGAACGAGGAAGCCACGATTTTATAATCGTGGCCTTTTCGTTTGCGGGCTTACGAGTTGTAGCCGGGGCCGCGGGGGAAACCGCATTCTTTCCAGAGCTTCTCCCAATTCCACATTGCGGACGTTACCTTGGGCGGCAACGGGTATCCGAGTTGATGCGCGAGCATGCACACCTGCCCGCGATGGTGGGCTTCGTGAGAAAGCATGTAGCACAGCATCTCCACGCCGGCCGGCCAGGGCCGCGCCCAGGCGTCTCTGCGAAAATTTGTGACGCGGGTCTCGTTCTTAGAACCTCCCTTACCATCGCCGAGCGCTTCGGCGAGCATCTCCACGCAACGAGCGGCGCTCTCGGCCAATGCCGCGCTGGCCTGCTGCAGCGTGCAGTGGGTGCGGTTGAGTTGTGTTGGAATCTTTAAATGCGGAGCGGTGAGCCTGACCCACTTGCAGCGGACATTGTGCATGTGCGTGAAGATCGCGGCGATGGTGCGGGTGCGGGGGGTGCCGGGCGGTTTGGCTGTCCAGATTTCAGGGTGAAGATGTTCGATAAGAAGCCGGTTGATACGGTCGTTGGCGGCGAAGGTTTGGAGGGCGGTTCGGGCGGGCTGGGTGGGAACCTTGGGTGGACGCGTGGTCACGGGATGCTGTTCCTTGGGCTAATGATACGTCAGAGTAGCAGGCTAACGGAGGGTTGGAGAACGTCCCGTCTGTTCCCGATTTTTCCTTTTGCTTGGAAATCACTTGCTTACCGCAGCATCCCGGCTACGAATTTACCGGCCTCGTAAATGAAGCAAGCGAACAACAACGCGCGCAGCGCCACTTTTTCGCAAAACGAGCAGAACTCGTCGACTCTCTTTGCAAGCTGCGCGAATTTATTCTTTGGGGCCAACAGCTCACCTGCCCGATTTCCCCGCTGCTCAGGCGCTCACTGCGACCGAGACCGTGATTAGCTTGAACGCGATCAATTCGCGGAAAAGGTCGCTAACCTTCGCATCGAGTCTGTCTTTGTCGAATTCGATGTATCCGATATCTCGGAAGTTCGTTGGAAAGGTAACGCCGCTCTCCTTAAAGATGACGACCCGTGAACCATATAACGCGCTAGCAGCTCCCAGCTCAAAGACCGCGTTCTCACTCGGCCTGAAAATAGTTTGCCCGTTTAGATCCTTGAACTCCTCATCCGCGGTGAAAATGATGATTGCCGCGCCACATTCGTTCATGGAATCCGCCACCTTTTGCGAGATTGGCCTTCCCTTGTTCGCTTCGTCCACTACTACTCTGTGTGGAATCTTGTATTCTGACAAAAATTTCTCTAGCTGTTGCAGCGGGACTCTATTTTTTCCGTGGCCTAGGAATATCGCATTCTTGGTGAGAGGTACCGATGGTGCCCTTACTTCCGCTCGGACCTGGGGAGATGGCGGTTGCTCTACATTCGGATCGTACTGACTTTTTTCGCTCCCGCCTGCATCCACCGCTTCCACCTCATCGAGCGACGCAACGCCGACTGGTTCAGAAGCTAGCCACTTACCCGTCGTTGCTTGCCGAATAAGCCCCAAGTAATCCGCATTTTCGTAAAAGACCGTCGCGCATCGAGCCGCCTGATCCTTTGAAACTCCGAAGTCCCGCACAAGCGCGTTCTGAAAGAATTGCATGTCCGGTACCTTCTTCCCTTTGTAGGCGCCGAAGATGTTCTTGAAAAGCGGCGGCGTGAGCGCTGATTGAAACAGCGCCTTACTCTTGGCCTCATCGGAAGTCGGCGCAACTATGTCCCTTGCAAGCGTGGTCAACGCGACCTTCGACTGGTTGTAGCTCCCGGTCGACAAGCCGTATTTGATCGATGATGAGAGAAGCATTCGGAAGTCGGAGCTGCCGGGACTTTTGTCGATTGCAATTGCGATATCAGTGGGTGGCATCGGATTCCCACTGTTCTTCTCCTCCAGCGCTAGCGGAACGCGGAGGGCCGTTTTTAGCGAGTGCTTCGGGAATTCGGAACCGCCGTTTGCGGGCTGTTCCGCCTCTGTATTCACTTTCTTGTTAACCATTTGTACACCTCATAATAATACTCTTAAAATTATAAACATAGAGGAAGTAATAAGTCTAGATATGTTTCCTTACGCTGAATATAAGCACGACTCCTGAGATTGGTCGTGTCGGCTGCTTTGCACCTGCTCGGCGAGCAGCACCGCCTCGGAGCCGTCACAATTCGACCGAAGCGCAAGGAGGATGTCCTCGTGGGCGCAGCAGTTGAGGGTGGCGGATGTGAGAAACGCAGAAAATACCGGTAATTCGGTGGTTTTCGGTCGACCCTGACCCCTTGGCACGCAGGTGCATCTTTTCCAACCGTCGTCAGGTCGCCAT
>Ga0210394_10000292_pt1 | contig 115962 bp, 106 predicted proteins | sample IncBWC12MmetaG_FD_160121 | JGI IMG/M metagenome (GOLD analysis project Ga0210394, IMG submission 160121) | Forest soil microbial communities from Barre Woods Harvard Forest LTER site, Petersham, Massachusetts, United States - Inc-BW-C-12-M | ecosystem: Environmental > Terrestrial > Soil >...
ATCCCCGATGCCGGCACCGCGTCTGCCGGCGCGGCGCCCGGGTGCACCCGCGCCGCCGACGTGATCATCATGAAGCGCAGCTCGCCACCCAGTGCCGACAGGCGCGGGTACTGCGCAGCATCGCACCAGACATCCAGTTCCGCATCCAGCGGCGCGCCGATGTCGCCTGCGATGCGCAGGCGCTCGAGTTCGCGCGCGACATCAGCGCGCAGCGCGATCAGCGCACTCCAGTCGATCGCATCGGCCGGCGGCGCCGGAAGCTCGTGCCAGGTCGCCAGGAACACCGATTCGGCCCGCTCACCGCGCAGGTGCCGCCACAGCTCCTCGGCGGTGAATGACAGGATCGGCGCCAGCCAGCGCACCATGCTCTCGGCGATGTGCCACATCGCACTCTGCGCCGAGCGGCGCGCGCGGCTGGCCGCCGGCGTTGTGTACAGCCGGTCCTTCAGGATATCCAGGTAGAAACCGCCCAGGTCCACCACGCAGAAGTTATGCACCTTCTGGTAGATCAGGTGAAACGCATAGTCGCGATAGGCGCCGACGATCTCCTGCTGCAGCTCGCGCGCACGTGCAATCGCCCAGCGGTCGATCGCCACCAGTTCTGCCGCGGGCAGGGCCTGCTGCGGCTCGAAGTCGTAGAGGTTACCGACCAGGAAGCGCAGCGTGTTGCGCATGCGGCGATAGGAATCGCTCATGCGCTTCAGGATCTCCTGCGACAGGCTCATCTCGTTCGAATAATCGGTCGCCGCGATCCACAGCCGCAGCATGTCGGCGCCGAGCGTCTTCATGATGTCCTGCGGCTCGATGCCGTTGCCGAGGGACTTGGACATCTTGCGACCCTTGTCGTCGACCGTGAAGCCGTGCGTCAGCACACCGCGGTACGGCGCGCGGGCGTAGAGAGCCTCTGACATCAGGATCGCGCTGTGAAACCAGCCGCGATGCTGGTCGGAACCCTCAAGGTACAGATCCACCGGCGCGCTGAAATCATCGCGGATCGCGGCCACGCACTCGAATGACAGCCCCGAGTCGGCCCAGACGTCCATCACATCGGTGAGCTTGTCGTAGTCCCTGGCCTCCTCGCCCAGCAATTCTTTGGGATCGAGCGCAAACCAGGCGTCGATGCCGCCGCTCTCAACACGCGCGGCCACTTCCAGCAGCAGTTGCTGGGTGCGCGGGTGCAGTGTCGCGCGATCCTTGTGCACGAACAGCGCCAGCGGCAGGCCCCAGATGCGCTGGCGCGAGATGCACCAGTCGGGACGGGTCTCGATCATGCTCGCCATGCGCTGCTCGCCCCAGGCCGGCGTCCAGTGCACGTGTTTGATATCGGCGAGCGTGTGCGCGCGCAGGCCGCGCTCGTCCATGCTGATGAACCACTGCGGCGTGGCGCGAAAGATCAGCGGCGTCTTGTGACGCCAGCAGTGCGGATAGCTGTGACGCAGCGGCCGCTGATGCAGCAGCGCGCCGGTCTCTTCCAACTGTTGCACCACGACGCCGTCGGCGTCCCAGACCTTCAGTCCCGCCACCAGCGGCGTGTCGGCGACGAAGCGGCCGTCGGCGCCGACCGGATTGACGACCGGCAGGCCGTAGCGCCCGCCAACCACGTAGTCCTCCTGGCCATGCGCGGGCGCGGTGTGCACGGCGCCGGTGCCGGCCTCGAGCGTGACGTGCTCGCCGAGGATCACCGGGACCGTCTTTGCGAGCCACGGATGGGTCAGGGTCAGGCCTTCCAGCACGTTGCCGCTGAACTCGCCCAACACTTCCAGCATCGCAAGGCCGAAGCGCTCGAGCGAGGCGTTGGCAAGGTCTGCCGCCAGCACCAGCACCTCGCGCGCACCGGCGCGATCCACCGCCACCGCCACATAGCGAAACGCCGCGTTGACCGCGACCGCCTCATTCGCCGGCAGTGTCCAGGGCGTTGTGGTCCAGATCACCAGCGACACGCCCTCGCCAAGCCGCGACGCGTCGATGCCGGTGCGGTGCGCGAAGTCGGCGACATCGGCGACGCGAAACGCGACGTCGATCGAGCGTGAGGTCTTGTCCTCGTACTCGACTTCCGCTTCCGCGAGCGCCGAGCGGCAATCCAGGCACCAGTGCACCGGCTTGGCACCGCGATACAGGTGGCCGTTGGCAATGATCTTGCCCAGCGCCCGGATCTGCTGCGCCTCATAGCGCGGATCCATCGTCAGGTACGGGTGATCCCAGTCGCCGAATACGCCCAGGCGCTTAAAGTCGGTGCGCTGGGAATCGATCTGTGCGGCGGCAAACGCGCGGCAGGCGGCGCGAAAGGCCACGGCATCGAGTTTCTGGCCCGGGCGGCCATGTTTCTTTTCCACCGCCAGCTCGATCGGCAGGCCGTGGCAGTCCCAGCCGGGGATATAGGGCGCATCCTTGCCATCCATCGTGCGCGACTTGACGACGATGTCCTTCAGGATCTTGTTGACCGCGTGGCCCAGATGAATCACGCCGTTCGCATACGGCGGCCCATCGTGCAACACGAACGAAGGCCGGCCGCGCGACACCTCGCGGATGCGCTCGTAGATACGCTGCTCGTTCCAGCGCGCCAGCTGCGCCGGCTCGCGCCTGGCCAGGTCCGCTTTCATCGGAAAGTCGGTCTGCGGCAGATTGATCGTCGTCTTGTAATCCACTACTGGCTCACCATCACTGGCTGTCACCTCGGCTGCGGCGCCCGTGCGAGGGGTAGTCATGCGCCGATGATCCGACGCGCTTCAGCAGCATCGCGCACCATCTGCTGCACCATGTCATCCATCGACGGGAATGTCAGCTCATCGCGCAGGTGCGCAATAAATTCCACTTCCAGCTCCTGACCATACAGATCACCATCGAAATCGAACAGGTGCGCCTCGAGCAGCATCTGTGTGCCCTGGACCATCGGCCGGGTACCCAGGCTGGCCACGCCCGGATGCGAGCTGAAACCCGGGCCGCTGACCAGCACCGCAAACACGCCCTGCAGCGCCACCCGCCGGCGTTTCACCGGCAGATTGGCGGTCGGAAAACCGATCGTGCGGCCGAAATGGTTGCCGTGATGCACGCGCGCACGCATGCCATAGCCGCGCCCGAGCATGCGCTTCGCGCGCGCAAACTCTCCGGCCGCCAGCGCGGTGCGCACCCGGCCGCTGCTGACGCGCTCGCCCTCCACCGGCACCACGTCCACCAGGTCCACGCTGAAGCCAAACTGCGCGGCATTGTCCGCGCACCAGGCCGCCGTCGCCTCCCCGCCGCGGCCGAAGCGAAAATCATGCCCGACCACCACGACGCGGGTGCGCGCCGCAGCGAGCAGTTCCATGAACTGCAGCCCCGACAGCGCACGCAGCCGATTTCCGAAGCTCAGCACGCACAGGCGCTCGATGCCGGTACACGACAGCAGCCGCCAGCGCTCGCGGAAATTGGTCAGCCGGGCCGGCGGGTTCGCGGCCTGCAGGAACTCGCGCGGCAGCGGCTCGAAGGTCACCAGCATCGCCGGCACCGACAGCCGGGTGGCATGCGCACACAGGCGCTCGATCAGCGCCCGGTGGCCCAGGTGCAGGCCATCGAAACTGCCGATCGTGACCACGCAACCGCGTGAATGGACCGATTCGAGTCGGCGGATGAGCTCCATGATCCTCTAGGCAGTGTTCAATGCCGCTGCGCCGCCGATCGGTAAGCTCCACGGCCATCTAAGCGATTGATTATAGCCCGATCCGTGCCGATATTGCCCCGCCTGCATTGACAAGCTTTTAAGCCCTGCCCACACTACGCGGCCCTCAAAGGAGCTCGACGCGTGGCGAATACGAAATCGGCGGAAAAGGCGGCCCGGCAGGCCGAAAAGCACCGGGAGCACAATGTCACGTTGCGCTCGCGCATGCGTACCGCGATCCGCAAGGTCAATGACGCGGTGGCCAAGGGCAACAAGGCCGAAGCCAACAGCAGCTACCGCGCCGCGGTGCCGTTGATCGACACGCTGGTCAACAAGCACATCATTCACCGCAACCAGGCCGATCGCCACAAGAGCCGCCTCGCGGCCCGCGTCAAAAGCGTCTCGACCTGATTCGCCCCTGTCCGCCGCCAGCTGTCCGCCGCCGCCGCCCGCTCAGCGCGCGCCCGGCACCCGCCGCTCGTAATCATCCAGCGCCAGCAGCAGCGACAGGCGAGAATCGCCGCGCGATACCTCGCGCCAGTGCTGGCCTTCCGGCCAGGGCTCGAGCGCACCGGCCAGCGCCCACAGCATGTTGAGTGACGAGGAGAGCCCGGCGCGCTTGAGCTCGAAGAACGTGCGCACCGGGCCGCGCCGGCGCAGCTCCTGCGCACTGTGCACGCCAATCTGGGCCAGCATCTGCTCGGATCGGGCGCCGAGGTTACGCAGATCCCGCACCCGCAGTTTCAGCTTACCGGCGGCAATACGCGCGCGGACTTTGGAATTGCGCATCCCCTATTGTCACCGAACGCGGCTAGCTGGCGAACTGGCCCCCGCTCAGGCCGCAGGCTGCGCCGTCGCCTGCTGCTCCAGGAAGTTCATCAGCGCATCGGCCAGTTCGCGCGTGCCGCGCCCGGTCGCCGCCGAGATCAGGAAGCGCGGTCCGCGGTAGCGCAGGCGCCGCGCGATGTCGGCAGCGAGCTTCTCGGCGTCCGCATCCGGCAGCAGGTCGCGCTTGTTGATCACCAGCCAGCGCGGCTTGCCGGCCAGCTCCCCGCTGAATTTCTTAAGCTCAGCGACGATCGCGCGCGCGTCGCGCACCGGGTCGGCATCCGGATCGGGCGGCAGGATATCCACCAGATGCAGCAGCACGCGCGTGCGCTGCAGGTGCTTCAGGAACCGGATCCCAAGGCCCGCGCCCTCGGCGGCACCCTCGATCAGTCCTGGAATATCGGCCATCACGAAGCTGCGATGCTCGCCGCAGTAGACCACGCCGAGGTTCGGATAGAGCGTGGTAAAGGGGTAATCCGCCACCCGCGGCCGCGCCGCCGACACCGCCCTGATCAGCGTTGATTTGCCGGCATTCGGCAGGCCCAGCAGGCCCACGTCGGCGATGACCTTCAGCTCCAGCGCCAGCGTGCGCTTCTCGCCCGGCAGGCCCGGGCCGAACTGCCTGGGCGCGCGGTTGGTGCTGGACTTGAAGCGCGTATTACCCCAGCCGCCCTTGCCGCCCTGGGCCACCTTCAGCTCCTGGCCCACCACCGCCAGGTCGCCGAGCAGCTCCTCGCTCTCGGCATCGCGCACCACGGTGCCGACCGGTACCAGTATGAACAGCTCTTCGCCGCTGCGCCCGGTGCAGCCGTTGGCCGAGCCGCCCTCGCCCGATGGCGCCTTGAACACGCGTGCGATACGAAAATCGGCCAGCGTATTGATGCCTTCCATCGCGCGCAGCCACACGCTGCCGCCATGGCCGCCGTCACCGCCGTCCGGACCACCGAACGGCACCGACTTCTCGCGCCGGAAGCTCGCGCTGCCGCGCCCGCCGTTGCCGGCCTGCACCCTGGCGATTGCCTCGTCTACGAATTTCATGCCCTGCCCGTGCCGTCAGCGGCTCGCACTCGCCAATCGGCCAAAACCCCATCATATCTCAAGGGTTTAGCTTAAGGCCGGGCTCGTCGTTCATCCCTGAGCGTAGTCGAACAGCGCCATGAAGCCGAAATCCATATGCAGCTGCTGGTGACAGTGAAAGAGTGTCAGCCCCGGGTTGTCCGCCACGAAATCAAACTCCAGTTCCTGGAAACCGCCCAGCATCACGACGTCCTTGATAACGCCCGCGGTCGCTTTGCCGGCAATGCGTGTCAGCTCGAAGCTGTGCCGGTGCAGGTGCAGCGGGTGGATGTCATCGCTCGCGTTGCGAAACTTCAGCCGATAGCGGCGCCCCTGATGCAGCGTGACCATCGGCTTCCCGCTCGCCATCGAAAATGCTACGCCGTTGAGGGTCCATTGATTGAAGCCGTCGACCGCGGCGTTGTGCTTGACGATCTTCATTTCGATCGTCTCGTCGGCTGCAGCCGGCACAGCATGGGTGCTGCCGAAGCGCTGGTAATCCCAGCGAAACGGCTTTGGCTGGCTCCACTGCGGCTTGCCCTTCTGACCGGCATATTCGACGACGATACCCATCCCGTGCCGGCGGTCATCATCGGCGGTATCGCCCATCACCCAAACTCCGGGATGATTCATGTCGACGATCGCCGAGATCCGCTCGGCGGTGCCGAGCCACAGTACCGGCACATCCGTTGGCGTCGGCACCGGATTGCCATCGAGCGCCACGACGCGGAACACATGCCCGGGCAACGCCAGGCTCCGGATCTCGGTCGCGCTCGCATTAAGCACGTGAAACAGCACGCGTTCGCCCTGGCGCACGCGCACCGGTTCGGCGTGACCAAGCATCCGGCCATTGATCGCGAACAGCTCATAGCCCACCTCGAAGCCCCTGGCTTTCTCCGGCGCTTCAACGTCGGCGGCCTTTCCCAGTTGGCGCAGCGTGCTGATCGGCGCACCGGCGAGTACGTCCATCGCCATGTCGCCGCCGCGGCTCAAGGTCGGCTGGAACTCCTTCATCACCAGAAAGATCTCCCGATCGTAAGCACCCGGATTGGCGTTGGGCTCGATATAGACCGGTCCGACCTGACCGGTGTACGTGCCGCGGTTGAGATCGGCACCGGCGACGACATGCGTGTGATAAAAGCGCAAGCCCGAAGGTTTCGGCACGAACGCGATCCGGCGCATGCCGTGCGCCGGGACGAACGGCGAGCCTTCCTCGGCGGCGCCGTCCACGTCGCTGGCAATCATCTGCCCGTGCCAGTGGACCAGCTCCGGCGTGTCGGTGTCGTTGTGAATATCGAGCACCACCCGCTGTCCTTGCCTGAAGCGCAGCAGCGGTCCGGGAAACTGGCCGTTATAGAGCGTGGTCGAGATGATGTGCCCGGGAGCCAGTTCGAGCAGCCCGGTTGCGATGCGCAGCGTGTAGTCCGCCTTTTCGGTGTCGCCATCGCCCGCAGCTCGTGCCAGGCGCGGCAGCGCGCCGATCAGCGGCAGCAGTCCGGCGTATTTGAGCAGGCAGCGTCGATCGATCGTCACGGGTGCTTTCTTCCGCTCGCCAGAGGTGCGCCGTGCTGTGCCCTAGAACCCCGGTAACGAAGCGCTTCGACCAGTAGCGCAAACGCGGGCGCGAGCTGCCGGCGACTCGGATAGTAGAGGTGATAGCCGGCGAAAGGCGTGCACCAGTCGGTGAGCACGCGCACCAGCCGGTCTGCTTCAATGTCTGCCCGGACCATATCTTCCGGAACGAACGCTATGCCGAGACCGGCCCTGGCGGCCGCGAGACTCAGCGGCGCTTCGTTGAACGCGAGCTGGCCGTCGACCCGAACCTTGATCTCGCGTCCTGCCTTCTCGAACTCTCACGCATACAGCGCTGCTCGCGATGCATTCATGCACCCCATTCATAGGTCCATTCGCATTCTAGCGGCTAGTCGCGAGAACCGCGACGGTCTACTCTGCTCCCCACGCCGGGAGGAGATATGCAGAAGCGGAAACTGGGAAAGAGTTCTCTGGAAGTGTCGGCGCTCGGCCTCGGCTGCATGAGCATGAGCTTTGGCTACGGGCCGCCGGGCGACAAACAGAAGATGATCGAGGTCATCCGGGCGGCGGTCGCGCGCGGCGTGACGTTTTTCGACACGGCGGAGATCTACGGCCCGTTTACCAACGAAGCTCTGGTGGGCGAGGCACTGGCGCCGTTTCGCGGGCAGGTGGTCATTGCCACCAAGTTCGGCTTCAAGATTGCCGATGGCAGGCAGGTCGGCCTGGACAGTCGGCCCGAGCACATCAAGCAGGTCGCGGAGGCCTCGCTGAAGCGTCTCGATGTCGAGGCGATCGACCTGTTCTACCAGCACCGTGTCGACTCCGAGGTGCCGATCGAGGAGGTTGCGGGCGCGGTGAAAGCGCTGATCCGGGCCGGCAAGGTCAGGCACTTCGGCTTGTCCGAAGCCTCAGCGCAGACGATTCGTCGCGCTCACGCGGTTCAGCCGGTCACCGCTGTCCAGAGCGAATACTCGTTGTGGTGGAAAGAACCTGAAGCGCAGGTGCTGCCGACACTCGAGGAACTCGGCATCGGCTTCGTCCCGTTCAGCCCCCTCGGCAAGGGCTTCCTGACCGGAAAGATCGATGAGAACACGAGCTTCGACAGCACCGACTTCCGAAATGCTGTCCCGCGCTTCACGCCCGACGCCAGGAAGGCGAACAAGGCCCTCGTCGACCTGCTGGCCGTGATCGCAGCACGCAAGCACGTGACCACCGCCCAGCTTGCACTCGCATGGCTACTTGCCCAGAAGCCGTGGATCGTTCCCATCCCGGGTACCACCAGGCTCGAACGCGTTGAGGAGAACATCGGCGCCGCGGCGGTCGAGCTCACCTCCGACGACCTGCGCGAGATCGATGGCGCGGCAGCGAAGATCAGCGTGCAGGGCGCTCGCTATCCCGAGCACCTCAATCGCCTGGTTGACCGGTAAGGCGCTCAGCGAGGAATCCACATGGACGTAATCCACATGGAACTGAAGCCTGCCGGGTCGGGGTTTTGCTTTAGTTGGACTCGGCCGCCGGCGCTGTCTCGGCCGAGGGCGTCAGCACGCTGACGTACATGCGCTGCTCGGCACCCCTGACCCGAAACTGCACCCGCCCGCTGATTTCCGCGTACAGCGTGTGGTCGGTGCCGATACCAACGTTCTCACCGGCGCGTACCTTGGTGCCGCGCTGGCGCACCAGGATATTGCCGGCCAGCACGTCCTGGCCGCCATAGCGCTTCACGCCCAGGCGCTTGCTGTGCGAATCGCGGCCATTGCGGGTACTGCCGCCTGCTTTCTTGTGTGCCATGCCAGTGTTCCCCTACCGAGCCGTTACAGACCGCTGATGTCGGTCACACGCACCTGCGTGTAGTGCTGCCGGTGCGTCTTTTGCCGCAAATAATGCTTGCGGCGGCGGAATTTCACGATCGTGACCTTGTCGCCCTTGGCGTGCTTCTCGACCGTCGCGAGCACCTTGCCACCGCTCAGCAGCGGTGCGCCCAGGCGCACATTGTCACCGTCGGCGATCAGCAGCACCTCATTGAACTCGACCGTCGACCCAAGTTCCGCGCTCAGTTTCTCAATGCGCAGCACGCCGCCTTTCTCGACCCGATACTGTTTGCCGCCCGTGGCGATGACCGCGTACATTGTCTTCAAACTCCGTGTGTGTCGCCGCACCCCTGGTTGAGCGCCGCGCGGTTTAAACAACGCCGGCACGCGTGGGAAGTGCGAAAAGGTCGCGCATTCTAACGACGCCACGCCAGCCGGTCAAACGCCGCATTCTCTTGGAGAAACAAAGAGTTGAGTATTGATTACGGCAGCCTGGAAGCGCTTGAGGCAATCCGCGCGCTGGTTCGCCCCGACTTGCTGGCGGTCGACGAGGCCATCCGTGGCGGCTTTCACAGTGCGGTACCGCTGGTAGACCAGGTCTCAGAGCACATCATTGGCGGCGGTGGCAAGCGCCTGCGCCCGCTGCTGGTGGTGCTGGCCGGCCGCGCCTGCGATCCGGTAGGCATGGGCTGCATCCGCGCCGCCGCGTTCATCGAGTTCATCCACACCGCCACCTTGCTGCACGACGATGTGGTGGACATGTCGGTGCGCCGCCGCGGGCGCGATACCGCCAACGAGATCTACGGCAACCAGGCCAGCGTGCTGGTCGGAGACTTTGTTTATTCACGGGCATTTCAGCTCATGGCCGCGACGCGCAGCCAGCGCGTGATCGAGATCATGGCCGACGCGACCAACGTGATTGCCGAGGGGGAAGTGCTCCAGCTGATGAACGCGCACGATCCTGACACCACCGAAGCACGCTATCTGGAGGTCATCCACCGAAAGACCGCCCAGCTGTTTCAGGCAGGGGCCGAGGTCGCAGCGGTCCTGGGCGGCGCGCCCGAGCCGATCCAGCGGGCGCTGGCCGCCTTCGGGCGCCACTTCGGGACCGCCTACCAGCTGATCGACGATGTCCTCGACTATCGCTCCGATCCCCTCACCCGCGGCAAGAACCTCGGCGACGACCTGGCCGAAGGCAAGCCGACCCTGCCGCTGATCCATGCGCTCGCCCAATGCGCACCTGCGCGCACCGCGCTGATCCGCGAGGTAATCAAAAACGGCGGCCTTGGCCAGCTGGATGAAGTCATGGCGACAATTGAATCGACCGGGGGGCTTGAGTACACTGCCCGGCTCGCGCAAACCGAGGCCGATCACGCGCTTGCAGCGCTGGCGGCGCTTCCCGAGACCGCCTATCGGGGAGCCCTGGCTGATCTGGTGCGCTTCGCGATCGCGCGCCAGCATTGACGGCCGATCCTTAAGGCCATTTCGGGGTGTAGCTCAGCCTGGTAGAGCACTACGTTCGGGACGTAGGAGTCGCAGGTTCAAATCCTGTCACCCCGACCATTGATTTCACTAAAGGTTTTTCCGGCAAGCGTGCTAACGAAAGGGATTGAGGATCACAACACCCTCCACGTCTCTTCCGTGCGCCATGTCCTCGGAGTAAAGCTGCCGGCATCCAAGCGCGCGAGCCGCGGCGATGAGGGCGCCGTCCCAATACGAGAAGCCGTGCTTCGCTTTGATATCTAACGCCTGGGTGAGAATTGAGGCCGTAATGTCCTGCACCGCAAAGCGCATCCAGGTATGAATTAGACTGGCGGCAATCGCGTGCGGTATTGGATCCGGCCGCGAGGCCCGTGTTGCTTGGACGTAGAATTCCTGCAGCACTTGAACCGACAAAGCGCCGCCGTCCTCGTCCATAAGCGTTATCGCCTGCTCCCGCTTGCGTGTCTCGTTTGGGTCGCGGCTGATCGAATACAGCAGGATATTGGTATCTAGGAAATGAAGATTGCTCACGAGCGGGCGTGATCGTGCAGCTCGTCCCGAGATTGCTTGTCCGATGCCCGAAAAGAAGTAATACGTTCGCGGAGCGCGCGTTCCTCGCGTTTCAGGCGCTCGACCTGGCTTTCCCCGGAGCCGAGCCTAATGAGGAACTCCTTAACCAGCGCGGAAATAGATGTATCTCGTTCAGCTGCGATCATGCGGGCACGACGGTACGTGGCGTCATCAAGTGATACTGTGATATTCTTCACATATACACAGTATCACAGGACATCCATTCGATCAAGACGCTCGCCATGCAGCTTCGGGACGTAGGAGTTGCAGGCTCAAATCCTGGCACCCCGACCATTGATTTCATTTAAGAAAATATCTGTGGCTTTACTCGGGGTTCCACCGAATTTTCGCTCAGGGTACCATCGGGGTGTCAGCTCGACCTACTGATTTGCCCTTCCGTTGCGACGGCGTGTTCGGCCGAAAGGTCAGGCGAATGACCCTCTGGGTGGGAACATCGGGGTACAACTATCCGGAATGGAAGGGAAGCTTCTATCCCAAGAAATTCCCAACGACGAAGATGCTGCCCTATTACGCAGAGCGCTTTTCGACGGTCGAAATCAACTACACCTATTACCGGATGCCGAATGAGAAAATACTCGCCGGCTGGGACCGCGAGACGCCAGATCATTTTAAGTTCACTCTGAAGGCGCCTAAGCGCATTACCCACGATGCGCGGCTGCGTGACTGTGCGCATCTGGTCGGGTATTTTCTCGACACCGCGGTCACACTTGGACCGAAGCTAGGCGCGATACTCTTCCAGCTGCCGCCCTACCTGCGCAAAGACCTGGCGCTCTTGGACACGTTTCTGGCCAACCTGCCTGGTGGTTTGTGCGCGACCTTTGAGTTCCGGCACAGCTCCTGGCTCGAAGATGCAGTCTACGACCGTCTGCACGCAAAGAATCTGGCGCTGTGCATCGCGGACAGCGAAGAGCGGTCGATACCGTTCGAGATCACGGCCGACTACGGCTACTTCCGTTTGCGCGACGAGGGGTATCAACCGGCTGACATTGTGCGCTGGGCTCACGCTATTCGGGACAAGACATCGTCGTGCAGGGACGTCCACGTCTATTTCAAACACGAGGAGAAAGGCAACGGTCCGGACTTTGCACGTCAATTCGTACAGGCCTTCGGCGGATAGGGCGTGGCAGAGCGCAGCGCACTGACGATATTCCATCCTTGAAGGGAAGATCGCAGACATGGCAGTTCTGGTGACCGGGGCCAATCAGGGGCCCCGGTCGGGGGAGGATTCAAATTCAACCGCCCCTGATTGCAAAGGCCAGCCATTCCGGCTGCGTCAAACAGCGCCTACATTCCATAACTAGGAACATTTGTTTCGCGCGGCGGCACAAGCACAATGCCGCCCCCCTCTCCACGCATCACGGAGGACTTTGGAGCGTTGTCGTCGATACTGATCAAGCGCATTAGCGCCCATGTGACTGCAACTACCGCAAGCGACCCGATCCCCGCGCCAGCAAGAATCCAACCAACGGCTTCCATGACAGGATGCACACTGAATGTGCGGTGCCGGGCAGTCAGACGGTGGCGTCGAGCTGGGTCGGGCGTCGAAATGGCTCTTTGGTGCGTAGAATTCATGGCGGACCCCGAGTGAACACCATGCTGCAAGTCTACGAACGTAACTCCACCCAATAGCATCGGTCGCGAGGAAGTTGGTGGGTAGGCTTTGGCCTACTGCAGGAGCCTGGGCGTTAGTCCAAATCCCGGTGAGTTGGCCGCACTGAGTTGGTGGCCACCGAAGCGCGGCCGGACACCCTCACTTCGCGGACCGAGGCGATCGGGACGAGAGCTTCTGCAGCGCAACGATTTGCGGCCAGCGCACTTTGTGCGGTGCAGAGGTGCTTCAGAAGTCCTCGAGTGGAACAGCCTTCAAGGGATCGATACCAAAGAGGAGAAATACCCTGACTGCGGCGATATCACTGGCGATATCGGCGATACGCTCAAGCAGTTTGAGTAACCGGCTTCGAATTATTTTCGTGCAGCAAAGTGTTAGCACCGTTGTCTCAACCGAACCGACACCACTAATCAGCATTCATGCTCGAAACCGGGCGCAAACCCGACTGGCGGTCCAAGGAGACCCGTCGGCACTCTTTACTATGCCGTCCACGGGTTAACGACGTAGGAGTCGCAGATTCAAATCCTGTCACCCCGACCACTTCAATTCGAGGCTGCATCGATTACTTGCTCGCAGCGCCTCGCTTGGGCCGGCGCACGGCCCTCACCTTGCCGCTGCTCCCGCCTCCGCAGAAGAACTGATCGCCGCCATCGGACTCGAGCCCCGACACGCCCATTCCGGGCGGCATCTCGAGCGTCTCCAGAGCCTTTCCTGTTCCAGGATCGATTCGCGTCAATCCACCCGCGTCACCTTCCCAGGTGCCGTGCCAGAGTTCTCCGTCGGTCCAGGTAACCCCGGTGACGAAGCGGTTGGTCTCGATGGTGCGAAGAATCGCCCCGGTCTGGGGATCGACCTGATGGATCTTCCGGTCCCGATACTGCCCCACCCAGAGCGTGCCTTCGGCCCACGCGAGCCCCGAGTCACCGCCGTGGCCGGGAGCCGGGATCGTGGCGAGCACACGGCCGCTGTTCGGATCGATCTTCTGGATGCGATCCTCGGCGATCTGATACAGGTGATGGCCGTCGAAGGCCGTCCCTGCATGCGCGGCGACATCGATCGAGCGCAGCGTCTTGCCGCCCGCCGGATCGAGGGCGTTCAGCTTGTCTCCAGAAGCAAACCAGACGTTCTGGCCGTCGTACGTGACTCCATTCACGCGCTCGGCACCCGGAAAGGGTCCGTACTCACGCACGATCTCGGCGGTTGATCGACTCATGCCGACATCTTAGTCAATCGGCAGCGCCGCGGGGAGTAACAAGGTCGTCGTGATTCCCAGCACCGGCGGGGTCATCCAGCGACGCGCCCGCCCGCGACCGAATGACTGCGCTTTGCGTGCTGCCGCAAGCGAGTCGAGCGCCCGCTGCACGGTACGCTGGCTGGCTGCAAGTGCAAGCGCGAGGGCCGAGCTCGACCACGATTCACCGTCGGCGAGCAAGGCGAGCACCGCCGCATGCTGCTCTTCGACGGGCCGCGCCAGCACCACGACCTCGCATGCGCGGCGCGGCACCAGCGCAAATCCTCGCTTGGTCGCGCGCACGTCGGCCAGCCTCCGAAGCACCTTGCGAAGCCGCCCGACTTCGACCCGCAACCGTGCGCGGTACGATTCATCAGCGCGCTTCGCTCGGAAGGCCCGCGCCACCAGCGTGTCCCTCGGCACGTCTGCCGGCCACGCCTCGGCCAGCGCACGTGCGAGCGCGAACAACACCGGACGCCTCGCGAGCGAGACCTCCGTGCCTGCGTCACGCACGACATGACGGCACGCGTCCACGACGAACGCTCCTGAGGCCAGCAATGCTTCGACCTCCTCGAGCAGGAGCAGTCGCTCCTCGCCCTTCGCAATCAGGCGCGCAGCGGGCGTGTTCAGGACGATGTATGCACTCTCGACCTCCGCCACCAGCGCAGGGATACCTGCGTGGCGCGCGGCACGCTCCGCCCGGCCGAGCGCAGCGCGCGCCGCGCCGGTGCGCAGGCGCCGCACCGCGATCCCCGCAACCACCAGCTCATGGGCCGCCGTCGACGCGGGCGGCAAGGGTGCGGGGTCGAGCTCGGCGAGCGTACGCTCGGCGGCGTCGAGGCGCCCGATCAGGAGCAGGCGCCGGACCTCGAGATAGCGCGCGTGCGCGGCATTCACCCGGTCACCGTGCTGTTCGAGCGTCACCCGCGCTGCCTCGAGTGCCTTCGCAGGCCAGCCCAGGTCGCGCGAGACGAGCGCGATCTCGGCTTCGGCGACCACACAGCGCGCGCGGGCCACGGCCTCTTTCGGACCGAAGGCGCGTGCCGCACTTCGCAGCAGAGCCCTGGCACGAACCAGATCGCCGAGCTGCGCCATCGCGATGCCTCGAAGCGCGAGCGCCGGCGCATCCTGGCGCAGGGCGATGCGCTTCAATGCGCCGAGCGGATCACCCGCGGCGAGGGCACGCGCCGCAGCCGTGATCAGTGAGTCCATCGAAATCCCGCCACACTTGTCACTCCCACCGTTCGATGCCCCGGTCCTAAGCTATCTCACGAGCACCAACCAGCAGCGTATCGAGACCAAGGAGCAAAGGCGATGACCACACACACGAGCGCGGCACAGAAGCTAACACTAGCAGGAGAACCGCCGAGCGTTGATATTTTGCACAAAGTCGGAATCAAATCGTCGTCCCAGAATGACGTCTATCAGGCATTGACCACGATCGAAGGTCTTTCCGGCTGGTGGACCAGCGATACCCGCGGGGAAAGCAAGGTCGGTGCAGTGCTCGAGTTCCGTTTTGGCGCCGGCGGCTTCGACATGAAGGTACTTGAACTTCATCCCGCCACGCACGTGCTATGGCAAGTGGTCGAGGGACCCAAGGAATGGATCGGCACAAAAGTAAGCTTCGATCTCAAACAGCAAGGTGACTGGACCATCGTCCTGTTCAAACACCAGGGTTGGAAGGAGCCGGTGGAGTTCATGCACCATTGCAGCACCAAGTGGGGCGTGTTTCTGCTGAGCCTGAAGTCGCTGCTCGAAACCGGCAAAGGTGCCCCCCATCCCAATGACATCAAGCTCGACAGCTGGGAATAAAGGCGCGCCGAGCAAAGGAGAGAAACCGATGATCGACCACAAGACTGGAACGCGTGGAGAGTGGCATGCTGCCCGGCTGGAGCTGCTCAAGGCCGAGAAGGAGCTGACCCAGCGCAGCGATGAACTGGCGCAGCGGCGGCAGGAGCTGCCATGGGTTCGGATCGACAAGCAGTATCGATTCGAGACCGACGACGGCAATGGCTCGTTGGCGGACCTGTTTCGAGGGCGCTCGCAGCTGCTCGTCTACCACTTCATGTTCGGGCCCAACTACACGGCGGGGTGCCCGTCCTGCTCGGCGATCGCGGACGGGTTCGACGGCTTCGCCGTACACCTGGCGAACCACGACGTCGCGCTTTCGGCGGTGTCGCGGGCGCCGCTCACCAAGCTGCAGGCGTACCGGCGGCGGATGGGATGGACGTTTCCCTGGGCGTCCTCGCTCGGCAGCGACTTCAACTTCGACTTCAACGTCGCATTCACCGAGGAGCAACAGCGCGAAGGGACGATCGAATATAACTACCAGCGCGGCGGCCACGCGATGGACGCGACAACGGTCGTCCCGGAGCCCGTCGCCCAGTTCGCGGCCACATGCGGAACCGACGCGCCCACGTACACGCGCGATCGACCGGGCATGAGTGCGTTCGTGCTCGACGACGGCGTCGTCTACCACACCTATTCCACCTATGCGCGCGGACTGGATGGCCTGTGGGGCATGTACCAGTGGCTCGACCGCGCCCCCAAAGGGCGCAACGAGAGGGGCCCCTGGTGGCGCCGTCACGACGAGTACGGCAAGGGCTGAAAATGAAAGCACTGCTCAACCCCTGGATTGCCCGACTGCCCGCGGTGCTGCGCGAACTGCGCCCGGCGATGCTCGTGGCGCCAGCGATGAGCCGGGTCGTGGGTGTCGTTGGTGCAACCGGGGGACGGGAGATTTCACGGCGCATGATTTGCGAGCGAGCTTCCGAGCGAGCCTTCTTCGGCGTCTCGGCGCTGCTGTTCGCCGCCAGTACGGTGGCGACAATCGCCTGGTGCACTTCCATGTCGGCGATGGGCGCGATGCCGATGCCCGGCGGCTGGACGATGTCGATGGCGTGGATGTCGATGCCCGGACAGACCTGGCCTGGCGCGGCGGCGGCGTTCCTGGGCATGTGGGTCGCGATGATGGTAGCGATGATGCTGCCGTCCCTGGTGCCCATGCTGTGGCGCTACCGCAAGGCGGTCGGCAGGACCGGCGAGACGCGCTTGGGCCGGCTGAGCGCGCTGGTGGGCGTGGGGTACTTCCTCGTGTGGAGCGTATTCGGAATGGTCGCTTTTGCGCTGGGCAGCGCGCTGGCGGGGCTCGAGGTGCGGCTGCCGGGGCTGGCGCGCGCCGTTCCGTTCGCGCTCGGTGTGCTCGTCCTGATTGCCGGCGCGCTCCAGTTCACCGCGTGCAAGGCACGTCACCTTGCCTGCTGCCGGGAGGCACCGGGGCGCGGGCTTAGGTTGCCGGCGGACGCCGGCACGGCCTGGCGACACGGCCTAAGCCTCGGCCTGCACTGCAGCTACTGCTGTGCCGGCCTGACGGCGATCCTCTTGGGTGTCGGGGTCATGGACCTGCGGGCGATGGCTGTCGTGACGGCAGCCATCACCGCCGAACGTCTCGCACCGGCCGGTGCGCGCGTCGTGCAAGCCATTGGAGCCGTCATCGTCGGGGCTGGGTTGTTACTAATCGTGCGAGCAGTCGGGCTCGGATGACGCTGGCCGAGTGCCTGCGCCGCATGCGCATCACCGCAGGTCCATTCCAGTCACATGGGTAACACCGTGGCATTCCAGCCGCCGGCAAACATCGACTCGGCGTTGCGACGATAGATCTTGTCGATGACCGCTCGAGGCAGATGCAGGCCGCGGAAGCGCTGCGCCAAGTCTGCGGAGTGCATCGGCTCGGAAGTCGCCAGGAAGCGCCAATCCTCCAGCCATGCGGCGTGCACGTCGGCCAGCGCGCGTGCATCCGTGTCCGCCGGACCGTAGGCATCGTCGCTGCCGTAGAGGACCCGATCCTGGTATCGAAGCAGGAATTGCCGCACCTTGTGCGGGTTGCGCGCCGCCTGGTATTCGAGGTGCACCAGGCGTGCGGCGAGGTCGACGTTGGCCTGGGGGAAGCGATCGAGAAACTGCGCTACTCTGTCGACGTCCCATTCGAGCGATGCCAGATGCACGGCATCGAAGCGCAGCGCCGGGTGGTCGCTCAGCATCCGGTCGCGAGCGGCCAGGATCGCATCGTGCGAGGGCATCTCGGGATGCCGGTACATGTAGTACTGGGGGTGCTCGCGAAAATACTGCCGGTCCGAGCGCACCGTCATCTGATCGTATGGCAACCAGCAGTTGAGCGGTTCCGCCTGGTGGGCGAGCAGCACCAGGTGACGGCGCTCGAGATCGGCGATGATGGGCTCGAAGCGCCGGTCATCGATCATCACGTAGCGGCCATCGGGATCCTGCAGCGCCATGCCGATGTTCTTCCAGATCTTGATCCCGACCGCGCCCGCCTGTACGGCGGCATCGATCTGATGCAGCGCGCCTTCAGACCAGTCCGGCGCCTCGAAATGCTGTACCGAAAACGCCGCGGCGAACGCTACGCGTCCGGGATAGCGCTGCCGGAGCGATATGGCTGCGCGCTGCTGCTCCGACAGAGAAGGAAAATCCGGATAATCGACGTTGATGGTCAGGATGCGGAAGTGGTCGCGGATCGCCTGCGCCATGAATTGCGCGCCGTCGCCATGAATATGCACATGCGCATCGATCTTCTCGACTCGCCGGAAATCCTCGCGCACGTAGTAGTGCGCAGTGTCGTCGCTCGGCGCGCCGGCAGCGATTGCACTGGCACCGCAGAACGCGAGCAGAACGGGTAGTACCGGCGTCAGCGCGCGCAATGACTCATACCAGCCGAACCTCGACCCCCCGCTGGCGCAACTCATCGACTGCCGCCGCCGGCGCGCCACGGTCGGTGATCAGCAGTTGAATCTGTTCGACCTTGGCGATCAGCGAGATATTGCGGCGCACGAGCTTCGAGGAATCCGCCACCACGACCACCTGCCGGGCGATGCGGATCATCTTGGCATTGAGCTCGGCTTCCTGCAGATGGGGCGTCATGACCCCGATTTCAGGATCCAGCCCATCGGCGCCCAGGTACAGGCGATCGGCCTGCAGATAGTCCAGCGCCGCTTCGGCCATCGGGCCCGACAGTGAATTGGACTCGCGGCGCAGGATGCCTCCCGGCACGATCAGCCGCACCGACGCCACGTCCATCAGCAGCGCGGCCACGTTCAGCGCGTTGGTGATGACGTTGATCGAGTTGAGCTCGGCCTTGCGCAACGCGCGCGCGATCTCGGCGGTGGTGGTGCCGGAGTCCAGGATGATGGTTTCGCCGTCACGAATCAGCGCCACGGCGGCCTGGGCGATTCTGACCTTCTCGGCATGATGCTTGAGCTTTTTGACATCGAGCGGCTCGTCGTCCTCCTGGCGCAGCAGCGCGCCGCCGTGGGTGCGTACCAGCGCCCCGGCGGCTTCCAGCGCCGACAGATCCGCGCGCACCGTCACCTGCGAGGTGCCGAAGCGCGTCGCCAGCGCCTCGACGGTGACGCGCCCTTCTGCGCGCAGGAACTCGCAGATGCGCCGTCGGCGCTCCTCGATCAGCAGCCCGCCTTCGATTGCGTTCAGCATCAGACCGGTATCGCCTCGAGCAGCAGGGCGCCACGGAAGGCCAACGCCAGGCTGTTGCGTGGCCCGCCGATATCGCCCAGGTCCCGGTCATTGAAGTAATCGCGCACGCGGTAGCGGCCGGCGCGCAGCCCGCGCAGCGTCACCGGCCCGCTGAACTCATGCGCGTAAAAAGCATAGTAGAAGCGACCGTCCTTCTCGACCACATGCGTCTCGGGCTTGTCGAAGCCGATGTCGTACAACTCGCCGCGATAGATGCCCTGCGGCAGCCGACGCTCATTGTACAACGCGATCCATTTGCGCCAGAGCGTCTCGCGCGCGCTCGTCAGCAGAAAGGAATCCTTCGGCTTTGGATCGCGCGGCCAGGTGAATTTGGTCGAGATGATGCCGCCGATGCCGACGGTGGATGCAAAGTCATCCCCGCCGTCGCTCAATTCGACATGATCGCCGGCAAACGCAGCGCTCGGGCCCATCAGCGCCTTCAGGGTCTTGCCTTTGAGCCGCACCTGCCAGGACGACTCGGGATCGGACGCCGGCGCCTGATTGAACGAGCGCATATTGAAGAACGAGTAGGTCGTGCCGCAGGGACACAGCTCCACGACCGCGTCCGGATTGAGGCGCACGGCCGTCTGATAGATCGCCTGGAAGAAATCCTGCAGCTTCTCGACCGACTCCTCGGGCCGGGCATGGCGGTGCGCGGGATTGAAGCACGGTGCCACGCCGTTCAGGTGCTGGCCATCGATCTTGAGTCCCGCGTAGCCCCACTCGCCGATGAATTTGCGCACCAGCCCCAGCGTGTAGTCGATCGTCGCATCGTACGCCGGGCACAGATAGAAGCAGTTCCACCACGAGATATTCTGCACCGCGCCGTCCCTGTCGAGCAGCAGCAGGTCGGTGTGATCGTGCAGCAGATCAGAGCCGGGTGCCGCGGCCAGCGGCGCCCACCACAGCCGCGGCTTGAGATCCTGCGAGCGGATACTCTGCACCAGCTGGCGCATGTCGGCGTCGGCGCGCGGGTATTTGTCGCGGTTGGGATTCCAGTCACCGACATTGGACTGCCAGCCATCATCGATGACCGCCCAGCGCAGTCCCAGGTCATGCACCTTGGGTAACGTATCGGTAATCAGCTGCACCGTGCAGTCGCGCTCATAGCCCCAGGCACACCAGATCGGCTCGTAGGCGGCTGGCGGCGGCTGCGGCGAGGCGACGCCCCGGTCAGCCATCAGGCGACGATACGCATCCAGCACGCAGAAGTAATCGCCGCTGTGGGTGGCGATGAAAGTTTGCGGCGTGTCGAAGCGCTCGCCGCTGCCCAGCACGCGCTCGATCGGCTGCGTGATCGAAAGCGCAACGCCGCTGGCGTCGCAGCGCAACGGCAGCCAGACCTGCAGCGGCGTCAGCTCCAGATGCCCCACGGCAAGCCCGCGATCGCGCCGCCACACATCGACGATCGGGGTGCCACCACCGTAATCGGAGGCCTCCATACCCATGAAATTCGGCTGCTGGAAACCAGGCCGTACGGCCTGGACCCAGTCGCGACGGTCGGCATGCGTGCTGCCGCAGTAACTCCAGAACGGCGGCCCACCACTGCCGGGCGGCGCATCGTGCGCACTCGCCGGCGGCAGATGCAGCGAAGCGCAGGTCCAGCGACGAATGGCGAGCGGCTGCGGGGTGAGATTGCGATACGACACGCGATACAGCGCGAACCCCGGATAGCGCTCGAATAAACTGACCTCCAGCGACTTCTCGATGTGCGAGTCCGACACGCCGACCAGTCGCAGCTGCAGGCCGGGACCGAAGGGCCCCTCGACGCGCTGCCGGGATTGCTCACGCAAGGCAAATTGATCGACGCGCCGGCCATCCTTGAGCTCCAGACTCTCGGCGGCGGCCCACGTGGTCAGGTGCGAGATCCGCGATCGCATCCCGGCATCGAATTCGATCTGCAGGCGCTCATCGCTCAGCACGGCCATCGGCGCGGCGGCGCGCGAGCGCTGTGGCAACGCCTGCGCCGGCGTGCCCAGCAGCGCGCTGCCCGAGGCGACACCCGCGCTGGCGGCCCATTGCAGGAATCGACGTCGGCTGGTGCGATGCTGCTTCATGCGCTGACCTTTTCCAGACTCGTCATTATTGCAGGCCGGGCGGTAATGGTTGCGGTGCCGCGCGTTCCCGGTTTCATTCCTTTCACTTTCGACCCTGCAGTTTATCTTGACAGATTCGAAGACATACGAAATATTATAGGAAGATAAACGAAATATATAGGCGTGCTTTTACTTTCGTTTTCCTTCAGATAACATAAATAGGGAACCGACCATGCGCGTGAACCAGCGGCACGTTTACGTAGCGCTTCTGCTCATTGGTTTGCTGAGCGCGGGCCTGCAGACCGCTAGCGCGGAAGACCCGCAGGGCACGACCCCGAGCAGCGCTGCGAGCACCCCACCGACCGAAGCGCAGCTCGAAACGGTTGTCGTCAGCGGCCTGCGCGAGAGCCTCGCCAAATCGCTCGAACAGAAGCAGAACGCCAGCGTCGTGCAGGATTCGATCAACGCGCTCGAGCTCGGCCGCTTTCCGGACGACGACGTCGCCGACGCTCTGCGCCACATCACCGGGGTCTCGATCACCCGCACCACCGGCGGCGAAGGACAGTATGTTTCGGTGCGCGGCCTGGGTCCGGCATACAACATCGTCACACTCAATAACCGCATTCTCGCCACCGACGACGACGGGCGCGAGCTCGCGTTCGACGTACTGCCCGCCGACCTGATCTCCGGCGCCGATGTGTTCAAGTCTTCGCAAGCCTCGGCGCTGGAGGGCAGCATCGGCGGAACCACGGACATGCGATCGGCACGGCCATTTGACAACCCCGGCTTTCATACCGCGGCACGCATCGAAACCAACTACGACGACATGTCGCAGTTCTGGGGCAAGAAGGGCTCGGTGTTCGTCAGCGATACCAATTCGGCCGGTACGCTCGGCTTCCTGATCGGCGGCGTGCTGTCCGATACCCGGACACGCACCGATTCGCTCAACTACAACACCTACGACAGCGCCAATCCCGGCGTCTGGCCGCTCTCCGGGCCCGCCAGTCAGCCGGTGATCGCGGAGTGCTGCATCTCGTTCGGTTCGGTGATCGAGAAGAAAGAGCGCTCGGCGCTATCGGGCGCGCTCGAGTGGCGGCCCAGCGACACACTCCACGTGACCCTCGACGGGCTCTATTCGCGTTTGAATGATCCTCAGGTCGCCTACGACCAGGCGTACTACCCGGATTTCACCTTCGACGCGAATGGCAATCCCGAGTGGTCCAACGTCGTGGTCAAGAACGGCTACATCACCTCGTTCACCGCCAACACGTTCACGCCTGAAATCGTCAACCAGACCATCGCCCGCCGCGTCACCACCTCACTGCTCGGCTTGAATGCCACCTGGCGGCCGACCGAGGACTTCTCGGTCGATGCCGACGTCTATCAGTCCAAGGCCAATCGGCCGGAAGGCGGCAACGATGCCTTCGTGACCTCGGGCCTGGAATCGGCCACTCCCTACAACCAGGACATCATCAACTGGACCAACAATCCCAATGGCGGATTACCCTATATTTCCGTGACGCTGCCCAATGGCCAGAACTATGCCAACGCGCTGGCCTCGGGTGCGTTGAACAACAATTTCTGGACTGCGCACTACACCGGCCTGAACGGCAACAGCATCCACGACAAGGTCAGCGGCGGAACGCTCGACGGCACGCTGAAATTCCAGGACGCCGGCGCGCTGCGCCAGCTGCGCTTCGGCGTCGCAGAGACCCAGCGCCACAAGACGCGTGACGATTTCGACAACGACTGGACCGGCGGGTCAAGCCAGTACGACTTCTACACCACCCCGACGGGCGCCACCCCGATCACCTATGGCTCGCTCGGTGCCAACGTGATCTCGACCACGACTTTTCCCAACTACATGCAGGGGGCGGGCGGGAGCTTCCCGACGACCGTCGCTGTCTTCAATATTCCGAACCTGCTCAGTGCGCTTCAAAAGCTCAACGGCCAGCCGAACACGTACGTCGCTGGCGCCCCGAACTACAACTTCGCCGCTTCGCTGCCGCAGTTCAACGCGGTGAATTCCTACAACGTGCGCGAAACTACCTCGTCGGCCTACTTCGAGGCCGACTTCGCAGGTGCGAAGTGGTCTGGCAACATCGGCGTGCGCGTAGTTCACACCAGCACCACGGCCAGCACCGCGGTCAATGAAATCCAGACCATTACGATCGCCAACACCGCCGACCCGACCAACCCGGCCATTGTCGGTTACAGCAACCCGACGCCGACCACGTCGTCCGGCTCGTACACACTGCCGCTGCCGTCGCTGAACTTCACCTACCGCCTCAAGCCAGATCTGCAGCTGCGCTTCGGTGCTTCGGAAACCATGGCACGGCCGGAACTGGACCAGCTTGCCCCGACCCGCACCGACAACACGCTCAATCGGGTCTACGAGGTCACCTATGCGGGCAGTTCGACGCTGAAGCCGATTAAGGCTTATTCGGCCGATGTATCGGTCGAGTGGTATTACCAGCCGAAGTCGGCGCTGACGCTGGCGATCTTCGGCAAGGACATCAGGGATTTCATCACGACCGGGACGCAAAACAACGTCAATATCGGCGCGCAGGGATTCTTTAATGGCGGCACCACACCGGTGCCGGTGCTCTACACCGTCTACACGCCGATCAACGGCGACAAGGGTTACGTCAGCGGATTCGAGTTTGGCTTCCAGCACATCCTGCCGAGCGGCTTTGGCGTGCATGGCCAGTACACGCACACCTGGAGCCAGGCCTACGTCGCGGGGCAGTTCGTCGGTCAACTCGAGGGGGTATCGCCGAACAGCGCGTCGTTGGGCGTGCTGTACGAGACCGGCCCAATCAGCGCCAACGTCAACTGGGATTACGACGGTCCGTCGGTGGAACAGACATTCACGGAGATCCAGGGCGTGTCGGCGTACCAGGCCAGCTTCTCGTGGGTGACCGCTCAGCTGTCGTACGAGCTCGTGAAGGGGTTCAAGATCTACCTTGAGGGTAAAAATCTTGCCAATGCCATCGCCAGGAGCTACCTCGGCAACCGGCAAGATGCGGTCTGGGCCAGTGGTACTACCAGCACCAGCACGACAAGCTCCAGCAGCGGCACCAGCAGCGCCGTCGGCCAGGGCTATACTGCTTTCGGCCGCATGTACACCCTCGGCCTCAGCTACCGATTCTGAAAGGCATTGCGCCCATGACCGCCAGCCGCTGGCTGCGCTATGCGTTGCTGACCACGTTGATGTGGGGCGTCTGGGGCGCCTTCAGCTCGTTGCCCAGCGAGCATGGCTTTCCGGACACGCTGACTTACGTGGTCTGGGCGCTGACGATGATCGCGCCCGCCGTGTACGCGCTGGCAAGGGCCGGTTGGCGGCTGCAGCATGATCCGCGTTCGCTACTGCTCGGACTTGCCATCGGGCTGCTCGGTGCCGGGGGACAGATGTTGCTGTTCCGCGCGCTGACCGTCGGGCCCACTTACCTGATCTTCCCGATCGTCTCGCTGTCCCCGGTGGTCACGATCCTGCTGTCGCTGCTGCTGCTGCGCGAGCGCACCGGCATGTTCGGCTGGGCAGGCATCCTGCTGGCCGTGATTTCGCTGCCGCTGTTCGACTATTCGCCGGACAGCTCGACCCAGCACTACGGCGGCTGGTTCATGCTCGCACTGGCGGTCATGCTCGCCTGGGGGCTGCAGGCCTACTTCATCAAGCTGGCCAATCGCAGCATGAGCGCCGAGAGCATTTTCATCTACATGATGCTTACCGGGCTGGCGTTCATTCCGGTGGCCCTGGCGCTGACGGATTTCTCGCGATCGATCAATCTGGGTATCACTGGACCCTGGCTGGCCGCCTCGGTGCAGATCCTCAACGCGATCGGTGCGCTGCTGCTGGTGTATGCGTTCCGCTACGGCAAGGCAATCGTGGTGTCGCCGCTGGTCAACGCCGGCGCCCCGCTGCTGACGGCGCTGATCGCGCTGGCAGTGGCCGGCAGCCTGCCGGGTCCCTACAAACTGGCGGGCGTTGCTCTCGCGCTGAGCGGCGCGCTGCTGCTGTCGCTGCAACCCGAATGAACGCCTTGCTCGAATTGCTGCGCGCTCACAAGTCCGGCAACCCAGTGGGCATCTGCTCGGTCTGCTCCTCGCACTCGCTGGTCATCGAGGCGGCGCTGCGCGAGGCCGATTGCCAGGGCCGCTACGCGCTGATCGAGGCCACCTCCAACCAGGTCAATCAGTTCGGCGGCTATACCGGCATGCGACCGCTCGATTTCCAACACTACGTCGCAGGCATTGCCGCGCGCGTGGGGCTGCCGATGCAACGGGTGCTGCTCGGCGGCGATCACCTGGGACCGAACGTGTGGCGCAGCGAGCCCGCGGCCGTGGCGCTGGCGCGATCCGAGCAGCTGGTCGCGGACTACGTGGTGGCTGGATTTCGCAAGATTCACCTGGATTGTTCGATGAGCTGTGCCGATGATCCGGGCGCGCTGACCGACGCGCTCATCGCCGCGCGCGCCGCGCAGCTGTGCCGTGCCAGCGAAGCCGCGTGGCACGCCAGCGGCGGCGAGCCCCCGCTCTACGTGATCGGCACCGAGGTGCCGACACCGGGCGGCGCCGCCGAGGCGCTCGAATCGCTGGCCGTAACGACGCCGGCGGCCGTCACTGCGACGCTTGACGCCCATCGCGGCGCATTCCTGGGCGGCGGACTGCAGCACGCGTGGCCGCGCGTCGTCGCGCTGGTGGTACAGCCCGGGGTGGAGTTTGATCATCACAAGGTGATCGACTATGAGCCCGAGCGGGCACGCGAACTCGCGCAGCGCATCGAGCGTGTACCGGGCCTGGTCTATGAGGCGCACTCCACCGACTATCAGGCCCCTGCGGCACTCGCGGCGCTGGTGCGCGATCACTTCGCGATCCTCAAGGTGGGGCCGGGCCTCAGCTTCGCGCTGCGCGCGGCGCTGTGGGCGCTGGCTGATATCGAGCGCGAACTCGACATGACGCCGGCCGAACCGTTGAAGCAGGTGGTAATGGAAGCGATGCGGCGCGATCCTCGCCACTGGCAGGCCTACTACACCGACGCGCGCTCGCAGCGCTTCGATCTGCAGTACAGCCTCAGCGATCGCATTCGCTATTACTGGAACGTGCCCAAGGTCGCAGCGGCTTGCGAGGCACTGATCGCGAACCTGGACACCCGCCGCATCCCGTTGACGCTGCTGAGCCAATACCTGCCGCGGCAGTACGCGGCGATTCGGGCCGGTAGGCTCGTCAACGAAGCACGGGCGCTGCTGCTCGATGCTGTCGCCCAGGTCCTGCGCGACTATGACGGCGCCTGCCATCCACCCGGGGGATAGAACATGGATGCCTTTGGATTGACGATGGCGCAGATCGACGCCGCGGGCGCGCACTGGACCGCGCGCGAGATCCTGCAGCAGCCGGACCTCTGGGCACAGATCGAGGACTCGCTCGCCGCCGACTTCGCGCGCCTGGCGGGGTTCCTCGAGCCGCTGCTCAGCCGATCCGAGCTGCGCATTGTGCTGACGGGCGCCGGCACCTCGGCCCACATTGGCAACTGCCTGGCGCCCGCGCTGAGGCGCATCCTCGGCCGGCGCGCCGACGCCATTGCAAGCACCGACCTGGTGGCCAGTCCGGAGAGCTACCTGGCGGCCGAGACGCCGACACTGCTGGTATCGTTCGGCCGCTCCGGCAACAGTCCCGAGAGCGTCGCGGCAGTTGAGCGGGCAGACGCATGGGTGCGCGATTGCTGGCACCTGATCGTCACCTGCGACCCCGAGGGAGCGCTCTACCGGCGTGCGAGCCAGGCACCACACTGCTGCGCCATCCTGATGCCCGCGGCGAGCAACGACCGCAGCTACGCGATGACCTCGAGCTTCACCGGCATGTTGCTCGCCGCCGCACTTGCGCTGCGCACCGTGCCGGCCGACAGCGCACGAGCGGGCGGGCTCGCGCGGCTGGCACAGCAGCTGCTCGTCGATCGCCTGGCGCTGCTGCAGGAACTGGTAAGCGGCCGTGTCAGCCGCGTGGTGTATCTGGGCAGTAAGGAGTTCAAGGGGCTGGCACAGGAGGCCGCACTCAAGATGCTCGAGCTCACCGATGGTCGGGTGGTGTCCATCGCCGACTCGCCGCTCGGCTTTCGTCACGGACCCAAGACCATCCTGAATCCCGATACGCTGGTGGTCGTCTTTGTCGGCAATGACGACTACGCGCGACAATACGACTGGGACCTCATCGACGAGCTGCGACACGATGCGGTCGCGGGGCGCGTGGTGGCGCTCGCGGCGCGGCCAGGCTCTGGTGCGCATCCGGACGATGTGATTCTGGAAACCCCACGGGATCCGATGGACACTTCCGATCTCGAACTGTGCCTGCCGTATGCCGTGTTTGCGCAATCCCTGGCGTTGCTGCGCTCGATCTCGCTCGGTCTACGGCCCGACAACCCCAATGCGACGGGCACGGTGAGTCGCGTGGTCACGGGTGTCTCGATCCATCCGTGGCGCGGCCGCGCGTGAACACCTACCTCGGGGTCGATGGCGGCGGCAGCAAGACGGCCTTCCTACTGATCGACGAATCAGGGCGGGTGCTGGCATCGCACACCGAAGGGCCCGCCTACCATCTCGAGATCGGCCTGCAAGCCCTGCGCACCATGCTCGCGCGCGGTATTCGCGCCACATTGGAGCAGGCGGGGCTGTCGCCCTCGCGCCTGGAGTTCAGCTTTCTCGGCCTGCCGGCGTACGGTGAGGACAGCCGCCTGGTCGCGGCACTGGACAGCGCCGCATCGCCGCCGCTGCTGCCGGAGCATTACCGCTGCGGCAATGACGCGGTGTGCGCGTGGGCCGGCGCCCTCGCCTGCCAGGACGGCATCAACCTGGTGGCCGGCACCGGCTCGATTGCCTTTGGCGAGTTCGGCGGCCGTTCGGCGCGCGCCGGTGGCTGGGGCGAGTTGTTCAGCGATGAAGGCTCGTCGTACTGGATCGCGCGCGAGGGATTGAACCTGTTCTCGCGCATGAGCGACGGGCGCGCGGCCCGCGGCCCGCTGTACCAGATCCTGCGTAGCCATTTCGGACTGCAGATGGACCATGACCTCTGCGCCGCCATCTATGATCAGAATCAGATCCAGCGCAGCCACCTGGCAACCCTGTCGCCACTGATTGCCCAGGCGGCAGCGGCCGGCGATGCCCAGGCCTCGGCACTGTTCGCTCACGCAGCCGATGAGCTGGTAACGATCGTCGATGCAGTGCACCGTCAACTCGGGATTCCTGCGCAAGCAACCATGTCGGTGTCCTACTCCGGCGGCCTGTTCCAGCAGCCCGAGCCGCTGCTGACGCGTGTGCAGAGGCGGCTTGAAAGCCAGGGCGCACGCTATCGCGTGCTGGCGCCGCGCCTGCCACCCGCCGCGGGCGCGGCACTCTACGCCGCCCGCATCAGCGGTGCGCCGCTCAGTGTGCAGGCGATCAGCGCACTGGAGCGCTCGCTCAGCGCAGCCACGCGCTAGGATCAGCCTGAAATGCAGAAGCGCCGCTCCTGGTTCTGTTGCGTGCCTTCGGATACTCGGTTGTCAGCTTCTCAACACACCGTAGGCGCAGCGGTGCGCGCACGCACTTACATGTCTCCCACGGACCGCAATGTCTTGTCCGAAAGGCTCGTCTCGCTCGGAAGTGCGGATAAGGCTTTGTCATCCAAAGAAGCGCGTACCAGCCGTTCGACTTCATCAATTGGTACCGGGCGGCTAAACAAGTAGCCCTGCGCCTGCTGACATCCCAGCGTCTTGAGTATCTCAAGCTGTTCCTTCGTCTCTACCCCTTCTGCACAGGTGATCATCCCAAAGGCGTTGGCAAGCTGAATGATGGTCGAAACGACCGTGGCGCTGGTTTCATCCATCCCGAGCCGGCTTATGAACGAGCGGTCGATCTTCAGCATATCGATCGGGAGTTGCGCGAGCCGGCTTAGCGAGGAGTAGCCGGTACCGAAATCGTCGATCGCAACACGCATGCCCGCGGCACGAAGGGCTTCCAACTGCCCAATAACCGAGGCTGAGTCATCCAGAAGTGCGCCCTCGACGATCTCGATGTCAAGCCCATAGCCTGCACCGGAAGTGTCCGCGGCGATCTGCAGAAATTGCGAAGCGAACTGGTGGCGCCGCAGTTGCAGCGGCGAGACATTGACGGCAATCCGAATCGGGGGCAGTCCGCCGCTCTTCAGGCGTTTGCAATCCCTGGCGGCTTGCTGCAACACCCATTCGCCAACTGCGACGATCATGCCGGTGGATTCGAGGATCGGGAGAAAGACTGCCGGTGGCACGATGCCATTCTCAGGGTCGTGCCAGCGCAGCAGCGCCTCCAATCCGATGATCCGTCCGCCCGCTATCTCGATCTCAGGCTGGTAGTAGAGCAGGAACTGTTGTTCGGCAAGCGCCGTACTCAGGCGCTGCTCGAGCCCAAGGCGCTCCACGACTTCGGAGTTCATCTCCAGCCGGTGATGCAAGTATCGCTCGCCGGACTCCCTGGCCTTGCGCAGCGCCGCCTCGGCGTTCTGCAATAAAGTCGTTGCGACTTTCCCGTTCTCCGGAAACTCTGCAAGTCCGAACTTGATCGCTATATGAATATCCCGCCCGTTCACGGATACCGGCGTGCTGAAAAGGGTGGTGAGCTGCTCGTCGAGTAGTCGCAGTGCGCGCTCTGAAGGGCCGGGTTGAGTAATTACCGCGGCAAACGTGCCGCCCCCCAGATTTGCAAGTTGATCAGTGTTGCCGAAATGGTGTTTCAGGCGGTCGGCGACACATTGCAGAAGCCTGTCCCCGACATGTCGGCCGACTGAGTCATTGATGACGCATAGCCTTTGGATATCCAACGCGATAACAGTCCGGATAGATTCGGACTCCAGTTGTTGTTCGAGCGTGCGCGCGAGTCGTTCACAGAAGAGAGCGCGCTTGGCAAGGCCGGTGAGCGGATCGAAGTACGACAGAAACTCCACCGTCTCGTGCTTTTGCAGATACTGGAGCGCGAACGAGAGGTTGGCCGTTATTTCTTGCAGTATCAGCAGCTCTTCGCCATCGAGCGTACCCTCCTCGACGTTTCCGATGGTAAAGGCACCCACTGGGGTGCCATCGATGAGCAGCGGCAGGGAGGCCAAGGAGCGCATCCCCTCGGTGACGAGCCTCTCGGGGCTGCGAACCATCGGCTCGAGTTCGGTCAGGGCGTGCCAGATGCAGATCTCGGCGGTGCGCATGGCCCGTCCGGTCACGCTGGTGTCGGCTGCTCGGGTCTTTGCCACGTTAAATACCAGCGTCTTCATCTGCTCGTCGTTGAGGCCTGCCCAGGCAACTGGCCGGGCGGTGCGTGCGCCCGAATCGATCAGCACGATATATGCGCGGGTATATCCGCCCACGCCATGAGCGATGCGACAGGCTTCAGTCAGCAGCTCGGTGCGCGAGCGAATGCGAACAACAGCAGCATTGACGGCCGAGAGCATCTGCGTGATACGCGTGAGTCGCAAGACTCGTGCTTCAGCGTTGCGGCGCGCACCGCGCGCAATCGCATCCTCCAACGCGCGAGTAACGGCCGGAACAAGCCGCTCGGGATTACTCTTGAGTACATAATCGATGGCGCCGTTCTTCAGCGCCTGAATTGCGCGCTCCTCGCCAAGGGTGCCAGAGAGGAAAATGAAGGGGACATCCGGAGCATCGGCCGCTGCCGTTTTGAGTGCGTCGAAACCATCGAAGTGCGGTAGCGCATAGTCCGACAGAATCAGATCGGGCTTAAAGTCTCGTAGTGCCTCGCGAAAATCCGGTTCGGTCTCTACACGCTTCCATGTGCACGACAGGCCCGACTTCTTTAATTGTCTTATGGCTATTTCAGCCTCGGTGGCCACATCTTCGACGATGAGTAGACGTACTGGGGTGTCCTCGGGTGTGCGCACGATCGTCGTCCAGTCGTTGTGGGTCAGCTTGGCGGCCGATTCATGATGAGCCAGTAGTAGCCCAGGCGTGCGATCTCCTCGAATACCTTCTGCGACTCCACTGGCTTTACGATGTAACTGTTGACCCCCAAAGCGTAACTACGCACGACATCGGACTCTTCCGAGCTTGATGTCAGCATGACGACTGGAAGAGTTTGCAGGGCAGGTGTTGCCCGAATGTCGCGCAGCACCTCGATCCCATCGACCTTCGGCATCTTCAAATCCAGCAGCACCAGGCGCGGTCTGGCGCTTGCGCGACCCGCATAGCGGCCGCGGTGGTGGAGGAAATCAAGCGCCTCCGCTCCATCCTTCACCCACAGCAAGGGGTTACCGATGTTCGCTTTTTTCAGTGCACGCTGGGTCACCTCCGCATCCGTAGCGGAATCTTCCGCGAGCAGAATCTCGACTTCCTCGACTTCGCTCATACAAATGCCGCCTGTGGAAGGGTAAAAAAGAACTTCGCGCCGTGGTCAGGTTTGCCCTCTCCCCAGACACGGCCCCCATGACGACCAATCACCCGCTGTACAATGGCGAGCCCGACGCCGGAACCTGGAAACTCATTGGCACCATGCAGGCGCTGGAATACCCTGAAAAGCTTGTCCGCATAGCGCATGTCGAAGCCAGCCCCATTGTCCTTGACGAAATACACGGCCTCTGATCCTTGAATGCAACCGCCGATTTCAATTCGCGGCGCAGCGATCTTGCTCGAGTACTTGACGGCATTGGCGATCAGATTGACCCACACGTGATGCAGGAGGACGGCGTCGCCACATGCGCTTGGCAGCTCATGCACGAGGATCTGCGGCGCGGTGCCGGTGTAAGCCGCGAGCACTTCCCGCACGGCTCGCTCCGCGCCCAGCCTGGGATTAATGTTCAGCGCGTCGATGGGCTCTCGACCCAGGCGTGAGAAAGCCAGCAGGTCATCAATGAGGCGGCCCATTTGCTGCGCGCCGTCACGAACCACAGCGATGTAACGGCGCCCCTCGTCATCAAGTTTCGCTGCATAATCCTCTTGGAGCATGAGCGCGAAACTGTCGATCGCGCGCAGCGGCGAGCGTAGATCATGCGAGACGCTATAGGAGAAGCTCTCCAGTTCCTTGTTCGAAGTCTGCAACTCGATCGTCTTGCGCTCGAGCCTGTCTGCGAGTTTCTGGCGCAGGTGCAACTCGCGCCGCAGTCGAAAAAGACCCAGTCCGACTATCAGAATGACAACTGCGAGCAGTGCTCCGCACGCGCCGATGAGCCTGCGCTGGCTCAGCTCGTCAGCCAGAAGCCGCTGCCGCAGCAGCGAGCGCTCCTCGCCGGCCATTGCATCCAGCAAGTCGCGAAGTTGATTGACCTGGCCGCGAGACTGACCGCTCGCAATGAGCCTTTGGGCAACTTCGAAGCCCCCGGTCTGCCGGGCGAGTATCACCGCATTCATAAACTCAATGCGTGCGACGGCGTGCGAGTTGACAATGGCCAGTCGCTCCTGCTGGGCGCTATTGTCTGCGGTGAGTGTCCCCAGATCATGAAGGCTGGATTGAAGGTCGGTGATTGCTCGATCGCGTCCGGCCATGCTCGTGGGATCCCCGGTGATCACAAACTCCTGAGCCACGGACAGTGCCTCATCGGAGGAGGCTTTCGCGTGCTCCACGGTCTCCAGCACGATATGCGTATGATCAACCCAGTGCGTGCTCTGTATAAAGTGCGTCACTGAGTACCAGGCGAGCAAAGTGACCATGCACATGAGCACGAGGGCTGCGATGAACGCGACAGTGACAGCGTCTTCAATTGACAGTCGGGACACAAGTTTTCTTGCAAGGATTTTCATTGTGTCCCAAATCTGGCGCTACAGCCTGAGCGGCTTCGACCGTAGCACGCTCGGGCAAGTCAGGCTCGGACGAGGCAACTACATCCGTGGGGAAAACATGTGAACACCGTCACACTTTGCTGCGCCTCGTGACGCACCGCTGGAACGGGGCAAATCGCTACATCCCGACCGCTACATCCCGACCGTTGAAATCCTGTCTATTCCGATGACATCGGTAACGGCTCTGCCCAGGTCTCGCACTGGCGAAGGCGATGCCGTTGGTTCGCCGGGGTCGTTACGGTTTCGCGTCCTGCGCTGCAACGCCGGGCCTGATGCTGCCATCCGGCAGCGGGACCGCGATGGGGGCGACCTGCACCTTGGCGACTCCGATCTTTTGTGTAATCCCGATGTTGTGCGCGGTGGCAGGCGAAAGATCCACGATCCGGCCCCTTGCGTACGGTCCGCGATCCTGGATCGTGACTACCGCGCTTTGGCCGGTCTCGATGTTGGTCACCTTTGCCGTTGTACCCAGCGGAAGCGTTCTACTCGCAGCGTTGTCGCCGTTCGGATCCATGTTGGTGCCGTCGGCCATCTGTCGACCTGCAAACATGTTCGCGTAGAACGAAGCCACGCCGACTCGCTTGCGACCCGATAGGTCCGGCTGCGGCTTCGCAGCGGCTGCGGATATGCGTGGCGGCTCTGCGTCCTGCGATGTGGCGCTCGCCGCGGCAACGGGATCAGGTGCACACCCGGGCGCACCGACCGTGACAGCGCTTAGCAGCAGAATCATTGCAACAGGATTCAATTTGGAACGCTCCGCCATTGGGTCCACGTTGCCTCACGACGAGACCTTATTGATGCACAGGCCCGCAGAACGGGTGATGCGCCGAGACCGGCGCCCCCAACTTGGGATAATCGGCCTTCGACCCACCGTAGTCTGTACGCCGGCGCGCATTGGTGAGCCGCGTCGGTGGAGCCGACGTTTTCGGCGATGGCACGGTGGTCATGTTAAGCACTCCTGGCCATACGCCAGGACATCACGCTTTGCTGGTTCGCCTGAAGAACACCGGAAACGTGCTGCTCACCGGCGATCTGGCTCACTTCCGCGAGAACTACGATAACAATCAGGTTCCGAGCTGGAACACGAGTCGCGCGGACACGCTGGCCTCTTTGGACAGGTTCAAACAGATCGCCCGTAACTTGAAAGCCGTGGTCGACGGCCACCACCTGAATTTTCTCGATTCAAACGGCTACGTGGTCGAGCTCCGCGAGCGGTCTTGAGGCGGCGGGCACCCTCACTTTGCCATCGAGAAGAAATACCCTGGCTGCGGCGATATCACTGGCGATGTCGGCGACACACGCTCAAGGAGTTTGAGACCATTCCTGTCGCGATTCCCGCGTCGGTGCGGCGATAATCATCAATTATGTTGACTATCAGCCTAATCATTGATATTAATCAGTCACGGTGAATATCGCATCAACGCTTCGAATCTCCCCTCAGTCTGTCGCTGCGGACGGCAGCGATGCGGAGGGCGCCGACGAGGCGCGGCTCGACCTGGTGTTTCAGGCCCTGAGCGACCCGATCCGACGCAGCATCCTGCAGCAGCTCGACGGGCAGGCGTTGCTGGTGTCCGAGCTCGCAGCCCCGTTCGATATCTCGCTCCAGGGCGTCTCGCGTCATATCCAGGTTCTGGTCCGCGCGGGACTGGTGCAGCAGGAACGCAGTGGGCGCATCAGCCGTTGCAGCCTCGATGTGGGTCCGCTCCTCGATGCCGCCCTGTGGCTGAACCGCTATACCAAGTACTGGCAGGAGCAATTCGACGTGCTGTCGGCGACCCTGGCGCAGATCGACGAGCGGCGCGCCGCCGAAACCACACCCTCAAACAAGCGCGCACGCCCTGCGCGGCGCAAATGACGGGCAATGAAATGACACATGAAGGAGTGTCGGCATGACTAACCACAGCATCGTATCTCGGGACCAATGGGTCAGCGCTCGCCGCCGGTTATTGGCCAAGGAAAAAGAGTTCCTTAGGCTGCGCGATCAACTGAGCAGCGAGCGGCGCGAACTGCCGTGGGAGCGAGTGGACAAGCAGTATGTGTTCGAAGGACCCGCGGGCGAGGAGACTCTCGCGGATTTATTCGCGCGGCGCAATCAGCTCATCGTCTATCACTTCATGTTCGCTCCGGAATGGGAGGCGGGTTGTAAGAGCTGCTCGTTCTGGGCGGACAACTACAATGGCATCGTCCCGCATTTGAACCAGCGCGACGTGTCGCTGGCAGCCATTTCGCGCGCGCCGCTGTCGAAGCTGCAAGCCTTCGCCGCACGCATGGGCTGGACCTTCAAGTGGGTTTCCTCGGCGAACACGGATTTCAACTATGACTACCAGGTGTCCTTCAAGCCGGAGGACGTGGCGCAGGGTACCGCCGTATACAACTACGCACGCTACGATAAATCGATGACTGACCTGCCGGGCTTCAGCGTGTTTACCAAAGATGAGGCCGGTGCCATCTTCCACACCTACTCCACCTACGCTCGCGGACTGGACCCGATGAACGCGGCCTACCAACTGCTCGATCTCGTTCCGAAGGGGCGCGACGAAGCAGGCCTTCCTAATCCCATGTCCTGGGTCAAGCTGCGCGATCTCTACGCCAGATGAAGTCGGATCAGTCGAGGACCGCCACGATGAACTACACCGCCGGGTCGGAAAAGTTGAGTTCCTATCGCCGCCAGATCGCCGACATCCGCCAGAAAATGCGCACGACGCTGGCGGCGGTCGAGCCGCAGGTAGTAGCTGATTATGAATTCAAAACACCCGAGGGCACGGTACGATTGTCAGAGCTGTTCGGTAGCCACGCCGATCTCATGGTTGTGCATAACATGGGTTCTTCCTGCCCAAGTTGCACTCTCTGGGCCGACGGTTACAACGGCGTTCATCATCATGTGCTCACGCGGACTGCATTTGTGGTGTCGAGCCCCGACACTCCCGCCGCGCAGCAGAAATTTGCCGAGAGCCGCGGCTGGAAATTCCGCATGGTGAGCCACATGGGGACGACCTTCGCGGCGGATATGGGCTATCGCTCAGGCCACGGCGGCTGGCGGCCGGGCATCTCGGTGTTCAAACTCGCGGGACAGAAAATCCTGCGCGTGTCCGATGCGGCATGGAGCCCCGGCGATGATTTCTGTACCCTATGGCACTTCTTCGATCTGCTGCCCGAGGGCGCAGCGGGCTGGTCGCCAAAACTGAGCTATTAGTAGCCAAGTTTGCCATGTGTCCCCTGTGCATCGGAACTGCCACCCTGCTTGTCTCGAGCGGCACATCCGCTGGCGCGCTTGCGGCCCTGCTACTCAGGCGCCGTGCCGGCAAGAACGGGTCGCTCGCCCCACCCACGGACAGATCGACGGGCGGTGCTCGCCGAACTGCAGGCAGCATTCGAGAATGCGGTCATACGGCGAACCACGACCGGCAAACTAGACCGGACGTGACTCCTACGGTTCGACGCACCAACATGTCATCTGCTCGCTGAACTCCAGGGGCGTCGCGATGGATACTCTAGTTCCGCCTATCGTCTGCGCCTGAGCGCGCGTTCACAGAAACGGTTCAATTAATCCCGCCGGGGCGCCAAGTGCGCCCACGCCCGCAGCGCGCAAGGTGCTACTGCATGCGCTGGATGTCGCCCGGAGGTATGTGTTGGAAATCCGAGGGATCGTGGCGCGAGACTTCGCGGCTGTTTTCCAGCACCATCTCGACATTGAGCGATAGCTCGACCACCTGGTTGTCGAGCCTGTTGGCATCGGGCTTCGGAACCGCGGCCACCGCGTCACGCCACGCCTTTTCGATCTCCTGCTGTGCATCCACCACCGGCTTGCGCAGCGTGGAACCGGTGGGCGCATCGCCGAGCCTGACATGGGGCGTCGCGCGTATATGCATTTCTGCGCTCGCAGGGCTGAATTCGACGATCACGGCAGCAGGACTGCCCAGGAATGCGGCCCGGGGCAGCGTTTCTCGCAGCAGCTCGGCGGCCAAGCCGCTCACCGTGCAGGCATAGCCGAGCGAATAGCGCGACGATCGGGCCTGGGGATCGAGCCCCCCGGTGACACGGCACAGATCGCCGGCGCGTTCATAACTCTACTCGGTTCCAGTGCCGAGTCCGACCTTGGTCGCGTAGTCGAGCGCGGCGCTCTTGTCGCCCAGGTCGGCGGCGCGCGCGAAGAAATCAGTCGCTGCCACCGGATCCTTCTTCACGCAGATTCCCTCGTCAAGCATGCGCCCCGCCAGAAACGCCGTCTGGTCATCGTTCGAATTCACGATGGGATTCACCAGCTTGACCGCCGCGTTGCAATCCCCAAGCCTGACCGCGACGATAAGCGGATGTGACGATAAGGCGGTCGCCGACGCCAGCCTCGTCAGGCCCAGGCCGAGCGCGATCGCGGCCAAGCCCCCGCCCCAAAGCATATTCTTCAGGCGATGCAAGGCGTTGGTCGTTTCGCCGGTTGACGGCATCGCGTGCAAGTATGTGGCTACCCGATAAGCGCCGCAACATCGCGACCTGCCGGCTGCGCACGGCCGCCGTTACAGCTGTCGGACTGCCTGCCAGATGCTCTGCCCTGTTGCCGGATGATCGCAGCCAGCTATGCTTGCACCTGCGATAGTCGCGTAACGAATTGATTTAAGGCGCTCTGATTTAAGAATAGTCTTCGATGCCTTCAGGCAAGAGGGACACGGCCATGCCTATTCGTGCACTGGTGTTCGATGCCTATGGGACGCTCTACGATGTGCAATCGGTAAGAGGTGTCGCCACCGAGCTATGCGGCGACAAGGGCGAGATCATTACCCAGCTGTGGCGTCTGAAGCAGCTTGAATACACCTGGCTTCGCAGCCTGATGAGGTCGTACCAGGATTTCTGGCTGGTCACGCGCGCTGCTCTGGAGTTTTCCCTGGCGAGCGTCGGCATCGCGCCAGCCGCCGCGCTCTGCGATCGGCTCATGAGCAGTTACCTGCATCTCGATCTGTATGAGGAGGTTCTAAGGGCAGTTGCGTTGCTTGGTGACTATAAACTCGCGATCCTTTCGAACGGCAGCCCCACTATGCTCGATGCGCTGGTCAACTCCTCTGCAGTCGCCGGCTGCTTTGCCGACGTCATCAGTGTCGATCGAGTGAGGCAGTTCAAGCCCGAGCCGGCCTGTTATGCGCTGGTCGAACCGGCCCTGGGGGTCGCGACAGCAGAGGTGCTGTTCATCTCGTCGAACGGATTCGACGTTGCCGGCGCGAAGCGCTATGGCTTCCAGGTGGCTTGGGTCGAACGCGGCGGCGCGGCGCCGCCGCCGGAGAATTCTGTCGTAGGGCCCGCCGAGTTTTACCGGATGATTCGTGGCCGCGCCGAACAGCTCGGTTATGAGCCTGACTACCGCGTTACGCGCCTGACCGACCTTGCGCCACTGGTCGGCAGGTAGCCGCAGCTTTTGCTGCGGGGGGATAGGTCAATGACGAGCCGCTATTTTGAAGTCTATGCAGAGTGGATGGCCGATCCGCACGCCTTTTGGGCCAAGGCGGCGTCGGCAATAGACTGGTTCAGGAAACCTGTGCGCATTTTCGACTCGCAGCAGGGTCCCTACGGACGCTGGTTTCCCGACGCGACCTGCAACACCTGCTTTAATGCGCTCGATCGTCACGTCGCCGCCGGACGCGGCCATCAGGCTGCCATCCTCTACGATAGCCCGCTCGCCGCGGCCAAGCAGCGAATCAGTTATTCCGAGCTGCTGGATGAGGTCGCAACGCTCGCCGCGGTGCTTGGCGATTTTGGCGTCGGAAAGGGCGATCGGGTCATCCTGTACATGCCGATGGTCCCCGAAGCGGTCGCCGCGATGCTCGCCTGCGCGCGCATCGGCGCCATTCATTCCGTGGTGTTCGGCGGCTTTGCGGCCAAGGAGCTGGCGACTCGCATCGACGATGCCGGCCCAAAGCTCATCCTGACCGCTTCCTGCGGACTCGAGCCAGGGCGCATCATCCCGTATCAACCCTTGCTCGATCGGGCCATCGAGCTTGCCAGGCACAAGCCGCGCGCGTGCCTGGTGCTGCAGCGCCCGCAGCGCGAAGCGACGTTCAAGCCCGGTCGCGATCATGATTGGGCAAGCACGATCGCGGCCGCCAAGGCGGGGGCAAGCGAGCGGCTTGCGTAGAGCTCGCCGCCACTGATCCGCTCTATATCCTCTATACCTCCGGGACCACCGGCATCCCCAAGGGGGTGGTGCGCGACAACGGCGGGCATATGGTCGCGCTCAAATGGTCGATGGACAATATCTACGCGGTGAAGCCTGGCGAGACGTTCTGGACGGCTTCCGACATCGGTTGGGTAGTCGGCCATTCCTATATCGTCTACGCACCGCTGCTGCAGGGCTGCACCAGCGTTCTGTATGAAGGCAAGCCAGTTGGCACGCCGGACGCCGGCGCTTTCTGGCGCGTCATTGAGGAATATCGAGTGGTCAGCTTCTTCACCGCGCCGACCGCCTTTCGCGCGGTGCGACGCGAAGACCCGCAAGCGGCGTTGCTGAAACGACATTCGATCCGCTCGCTGCGCGCCCTGTTTCTGGCGGGCGAGCGCGCCGATCCGGACACGGTCGCCTGGGCCGAGCGCGTACTCGGCATTCCCGTCATCGATAACTGGTGGCAGACGGAAACCGGTTGGCCGATCGCTGCCAACCCGATCGGCCTTGGCCTGTTGCCGGTCAAACGCGGATCGCCGAGCGTGCCGATGCCCGGCTACGACATCGCGATCGTCGATGATGCCGCCAGGCCGGTTACCAGCGGCACCATGGGCTCACTTGTCATCAGACTGCCGCTGCCGCCGGGCGCGCTGCCAACTCTATACGGCCAGGACCAGCGCATGATCGAATCCTACCTCAGCGAATTCCCGGGCTTTTACAAGACCTCGGACGCGGGGTTCAGGGACTCGGACGGCTACCTCACGATTCTCGGGCGCACCGATGACATCATCAATGTCGCTGGCCATCGGCTGTCGACCGGTGGCATCGAGGAGGTGCTCGCCGCTCATCCGGACGTCGCCGAATGCGCGGTTCTGGGTATCAGGGATGAGATCAAGGGCGAGCGGCCTTGCGGCTTTTTCGTCCTCAAGGCCGGCGTGCTGCGTCCCGCGGCGCTCATCGAACAGGAGATCGTCGCACTGGTGCGCGACAAAATCGGTCCGGTTGCCGCCTTCAGACTCGCCATTGCAGTGAATCGCCTGCCCAAGACCAGATCTGGAAAAATCCTGCGCGGAACGATCAAGAAAATCGCGGATGGTGAGCCTTGGACGATCCCGGCTACGATCGACGACGCCAGCGTGCTCGACGAGATCTGCGCCGCACTGAACGGCAAGGGGATTGCAACCGGGGCCCCGGATTGAACCGCACGGCGCCTGCTGGCGGTGCGCTGCGCCACAGCCTGAAGCAGCGGCACATGACGATGATCGCCTTCGGCGGCGTCATCGGCGCCGGCCTGTTCGTCGGCAGCGGCGTGGTCATCAGGGCGACAGGACCCGCGGCGATCGTCTCGTTCCTCATCACCGGACTTCTGGTGGTGCTGGTGATGCGCGACGTCGGCGCGAGCCCATCCCGACGCCGGCAGGCGCGCGGCTCTCCGAGCAGCGCGTAGTGGAACCCGAGGCGCTCTGCGATCGGTCGCGCCTCAAGCGTCGAGCGTTGCCGCCGCGTGGCCCGAGGCGGCGCTCGCGGTCTCGAGCAGCAGCGGCGCCAGCTGCGCTCGCAGTTTCTCGAGCGTCCAGCGGCTGGTCGGTCCCGACAGGTTGACCGCCGCCACCGGGCGGCCACCCTTGCCCAGGATCGGCGCCCCGATCGTCAGGTCGCCCAGATAGCACTCCTGGCTTGCCCAGGCGTAGCCGAGCTCACGGGCGGCATCGATGATGTCGATGATCCGCGGTATGTCCTGCAGCGTGTGCGTGGTCAGCTTGCGCAGTGTCGAACGCTCCAGGATCGCGCGCACTTCCGGGCGCGGCAGTGCCGACAGATAGGCGCGCCCGGCGGCCGTGCAGTACATCGGCAGCCGCCGGCCGACCGACATATGGATGAAGAAGCGCTTGTGGCTCGGAAAGCGCGCGATGAACACCATCTCGACGCCGTCGGGCTCCGACAGGCTGACCGATTCACCGGTCGCATGATTCAGGTCGGCCAGATGCATGGTCGCCTGCTCGAGCACCGTATGGCCGGCCAGGTACGGATAGCCGATGTCGAGGGTCTTGGGCGTCAGCGCCCAGCCATGCAGGCGGGCAACGCGCCGCAGGTAGCCCAGTTGCACCAGCGTATGCACGCAGCGCTGCGCCGAGCCTGCGGTGAGCCGCGCGGCGGCGGCGATCTCGGCCAGCCCCTGCACGCGACGCTCGGCCGAGAATGCCGCCAGCACTGCAAACGCCTTCTCGACCGACTGATTGAACAGCCGATCGCGGCTGCGGGCGTCGACCGTTCGTGCGCCCCCGGCGGCCTTGCGGGTAGTGGCCGCGGGACGCGACTTGGGGCTCCTGGCGATGGTGGACTCGAGGTGCGAAGGATATGTCGGACAGGATAGCAGAGCAGCTGCCGGTAATTTTGCGTCGCCCTCGCCGCCTCTATATATTTACCGCCTGATCGGCTTACAGGTCACCGAACCTACAGGTCAGCCATGATCACACTGCGAATCAACGGCGAGAACCGCACCGTGGATGCGGCCGCCGATGTGCCGCTGCTCTGGGCGCTGCGCGACCTGCTGGGCCTGACCGGCACCAAGTTCGGCTGCGGCATTGCCCAGTGCGGCGCCTGCACCGTGCATCTGGATGGCAAGGCGGTTCGCTCCTGCATGCTGCCGATCTCCTCGATCGGCGATCGGGCGATTACTACCATCGAAGGCGTTGGCAAGACGCCCATCGGGGCCAGCGTGCAGAAGGCATGGCTCGATCTGGAGGTGGTGCAATGCGGCTATTGCCAGTCCGGTCAGATCATGTCGGCGGCGGCGCTGCTGGCGGTAACGCCCAATCCTGATGACGCGGATATCGATGCCGCCATGTCCGGCAATATCTGCCGCTGCGGCACCTATGTGCGCATTCGCGCCGCGATCAAGCTCGCGGCCAAAGCCACGTCCGGATAGCCCTCCGGTCGCACAGCACCTGCGCTGCCCATGAGCACCGTGATCGATCGGAAAGACGGCGTGCACTCGCCACGTCGGCGTGCGCTGCTGCAGGTGGGTGCTGCCGCTGCCGGCGGGCTGCTGTTTGGTTTCGAGACCGTTCGCGCCGCGGCGGACGAGGCAGGACGGCGCGGCAGCGGGAGCGTCTTTGCGCCCAATGCGTTCATCCGCATCGATACGCATGGCAGGATCACGCTGATCATGCCGCAGGTCGAGATGGGCCAGGGCGTCTATACCTCTCTGGCGATGATCCTGGCCGAAGAACTGGACGCCGCGTTCGAGCAGATAGTGCTGGAAGCCGCGCCGCCGAACGAGAAGCTCTACGCCAATCCGACGTTTGGCGTGCAGGCCACCGGCAACTCCAACTCGATCCGCGCTTTCTGGATGCCGCTGCGCAAGGCGGCCGCGGCCACGCGTTCCCTGCTGGTGCAGGCGGCCGCAAGAACCTGGAAAGTCGATCCCGGCAGCTGCAGCACCGACAGCAGCAGCGTGATTCACGCTGCCAGCGGGCGCAAACTCGCCTATGGCGCGCTGGCCGGGGCCGCGATGGCCGGTACGGTACCGGCTGATCCGCCGCTCAAGTCGATCCAGCAATTCAAGCTGATCGGCAAGCCGCTCAAACGCCTGGATACGCCCGACAAGGTCAACGGCGTCGCCGCCTTCGGCATCGATGCGCTGCCGGCGGGTGTGAAGTTCGCGACCCTTGCAGCCTGCCCGGTGTTCGGCGGCTCGGTACAGCACGTGGATGATCGCGCCGCCAGGGCTGTTCCCGGGGTGCGCCAGGTGGTCGTGCTGGATAACCTGGTCGCGGTGGTCGGCGATCACACCTGGGCCGCGATGCGGGGCCTGGCGGCCCTCGACATCGTCTGGAACGAAGGCGTGAACGCGCACCTCGATCAGGCGCAGATCTGGGACCAGATCGCCACGGCCAGCAACGCCGCCGGCGCGGTCGCCAAATCGGTCGGTGATGCCGACAAGGGCCTGGCCGCCGGCCAGAAATTGGAGGCGGTGTATCGATTGCCGTTCCTCGCGCACGCGCCGATGGAACCAATGAATTGCACCGTGCACGTGCGCCCGGACGGCTGCGAGATCTGGGTCGGCACGCAGGTGGCCGCTCGCACCCAGGCCATCGCCGCGAAAGTCTGCAACCTGCCGCTCGACAAGGTCATCGTGCACAATCATCTGCTCGGCGGCGGCTTCGGGCGGCGGCTGGAAGTGGACGGCACCGAGAAGGCGGTGCGCGTGGCACAGCACGTCGATGGCCCGGTGAAGGTCATCTGGAGCCGGGAAGAGGACATCCAGCACGACATCTATCGCCCGCTTTACTACGACCGGCTTGCGGCCAGCGTCTCCGACGGCAGGATCAACGGCTGGCACCATCGCATTACCGGCTCAGCGGTCATCGCCCGCTGGCTACCGCCGGCCTTCCAGAAGGGTATCGACATCGACGCGGTCGACTCTGCGGTCGACATCCCTTACGACATCCCCAATTTGCGCATCGAGTACGTGCGCGATGAACCGCCCGGCGTCCCGACCGGTTTCTGGCGCGGCGTCGGACCCGACAACAACGTCTTCGCGATCGAATCGTTCATCGACGAACTGGCGGCGGCCTCGCACAAGGACCCGGTCGCGTTTCGCCGCAACCTGCTGCAGGGTAAGCCGCGGCTGCAGACGGTGCTGGATCTTGCCGCCGGCAAGGCCGGCTGGGGCAGCCCGCTGCCGCAACGGCCCGGGCAGCGCAGCGGGCGCGGCATTGCAGCGCAGATCGCCTTCGCAAGCTTCATCGCCACCGTTGCCGAGGTCGAGGTCGGCAGTGATGGCGAGGTTCGGGTGCGACGCATCGTCTGCTGCGTTGACACCGGCATCGTGGTCAATCCGGATACGGTGATCGCGCAGGTGCAAGGCGGCCTGATCTTCGGCCTGACGGCGGCGCTCTATGGCTCGATTACCATCGGTAAAGGGCGCGTGCAGCAAACCAATTTCAACGACTACCGCATGCTGCGCATCGATCAGGCGCCGGCGATCGAAGTTCATCTGCTGCCGAGCGAGGCGCCGCCCGGCGGCATCGGTGAAACCGGCACCGCCGCGGCGCCGCCAGCCGTTGGCAATGCCATCTATGCCGCCACCGGGATTCGCCTGCGCCAGTTGCCAATCGACCGGGACATCCTGGCCGGACGGAGAAAGCAATGACGACGTTACGGGCACAATCGGGCGCGGCGGCAGTCAGGACCCTCATTGTCGTTGCGCTGGTGGCACTGCTCGGGCTGATCGTGTACCTGGCGCGTGCGGTCTCGGGCGGGCCGATGGATTTCGCCGAGCGTGGCACTGCTCCTGCCGCCGGCTATAGCGGCGCGGACCCGACCGGCGTCCCGGCCGAGTTGGCCGGCGCGAGCCTCACAGCTCGTGGCGAGTACCTGACGCGTGCGGCCGACTGTGAGGCCTGCCACACCAGCAACGGCGGCCAGCGATTCGCGGGCGGCCGGGCGTTCGTGCTGCCGATCGGCACTTTGTTTTCGCCCAATATCACCCCGGACGCCGACACCGGTATCGGCAGCTGGAGCGATGCGGATTTTCTGCGAGCGGTCCACCGCGGCATCGCGCGCGATGGCACGCGGCTCTATCCCGCCTTTCCCTATGCCTCCTACACCTATCTGTCGGACAACGACGTCGCCGCAATCAAGGCTTATCTTTTCTCGCTGCCACCGGTGCGTGCCGTCGCGCCCGCCAACACGCTGGCGTTCCCGTTCAATCAGCGCTGGCTGATGGCGCTATGGTCATCGATGTTCAATCCGGACCGCCGATTCAGTGCGAATGCTGCGATGAGCCCGCAATGGAACCGGGGGGCGTACGTTGCCGAGGCACTGGAACATTGCGGCGAGTGCCATACCCCGCGCAACCTGTTGCAGGCCCTGAACCATCGAAAGAAGTATGCCGGCGGCACCATCGACGGCTGGCACGCCTATAACATTACCGGCGACAAGGAGAGCGGTGTCGGCGCATGGAGCGACAGCGAACTGGCGCAGTACCTCTCGGCCGGGCACGCCTCAGGCCATGGCACCGCGGCAGGTCCGATGGCAGAAGCGGTCGACGTCAGCCTGCATTACCTTACTCAGGCGGACATCGACGCCCTCGCCGCGTATGTGCGCAGCGTGCCGGCGATCGCCAGCAGCGATGTGCCGGCACGACTGGCAGGCCCGGCGCCGGCGTCCCACTCGCAAGGGGTGACGGCAGGCATCGACCCGCGCGGCAAGGAAATCTTCGAGGGCGCCTGTGTCGGCTGCCACGGCTGGACCGGGGTCAGCCCGTTGACCCCCTATGCGACACTGATCGGTGCGCGCGCGGTGAACGATCCAAGCGCGATGAACGTGGTGCAGGTCCTGCTCGACGGCGAACGGCGCGGCAATGATCCGGCCGATCCGTTCATGCCCTCGTTCCAAGGCGCGTACTCCGACACCGAGATTGCCGCCGTCGCCAACTACGTCGTGGCCCGATTCGGCAGCCAGCCATCGAAGGTCACGCCCGAACAGGTGGCGGCGCGGCGACAGCAGGCCAGGTCTTCGGGCACCTAGGCAAGTCGATCAGACCGCGATACAGGCGTTGCGGCCGCTGTTCTTCGCCTTGTAGAGCGCCGCGTCGGCGCGGTCGAACACCGTGTCCACGGTGTCACCCTCGCGCAGCGCCGTGAGCCCGCATGACACCGTCACCTGCACTGGCGTGCCGTGAAAATGGAACCGCAGCGATTCGACGGCGACACGCATCTCCTCCGCCGCCAGCAGCGCATCGCCGAGCTCGCTGCCCACCAGCAGGCTCACAAACTCCTCGCCGCCAAAGCGGGCGAAGAAATCAACTTCGCGCCGGCCGCGACTCAACGCAATCGCGACCTCGCGCAACACGGCGTCGCCGCCACGATGGCCGCAGGCATCGTTGATCGACTTGAAGCGATCGATGTCCCAGACCAGGATCGCCACCGGGTGTTGAAAGCGTTTCCAGCGCGCCAGTTCCTCGGCGAAGCGCTCGTCGAACGACACCCGGTTGGAGACGCGGGTCAGCGTATCGATGCGCGAGCGCAGTTTCTCCAGATCCAGATTGCGGCTCAGCTCGCGCGACTCCTTCTCGAGCACCGCCAGCCGCGAATGCATGCGCTCCGAGCGCGCCGCGTTCTCGGCGAAGCGATTGCGCTCGCGCTCGCGAAATTCACGCACATTGCTCGCCACCACCTCGAGGCGTTCGGTCACCAGTGCGCGCAGCGCCGCCAGGTCATCGAGCGTTCGCACCTCATCGGTCATGCGCGTCATCTGCGTCAGCAGCCCGATATCGAGCGTCTCGCGGTCCCGGTGGTCGCGGGCCCGCTCGGCGCTCTCGCCCGACAGGAACTTCGCCATCTCCCCGAGGCGTTCGGTCACCTGTGCCAGCGTCACAACCGCCTCCGCCCGCTCGCGGGCGATCGCGGCACTGTGCTGGGCAACCAGATCGCTGACACGCAGCAGCACGGCGGCGAGGGCGGCATCGTCGGCGGCAGCGGCAAGATCGCTGCGCAGCGCCGTCAGATCGGCGCCGCGTGTATCGGATTGACCGAGCCGGTCGATCAGCATATCAACGGCCTGGCAGCTCGACTGCCAGCGCCGTTCCGGCACCGGGCCTGCACTGCTGGCAACCGGCGATAGTGGTGCGGGTGCCGGCAGCGGCGACGGCAGCGGCGACGGCAGCGTCGCCGGCGCTACCGCGGCAGGTTTCTCCACCGCCATGATCACGCCGGTCAGTGAATCAAACAGTGCCTTGAGCTGCGGCTCGTCGGCATCGCGACGGGTCGCGGCGCACAGGGTCTCGAGCTGCCTATCCAGGCGCGCATCGTTGCCCATCGCCGCTGCACACAGCCGCTGCACCAGCCGCCGCAGGATCTGCTCGATCCCGCGCCAGCGGCGTTCCTCGGTCTCCATCTCGCGCAGCGCGTCGAGATGTCGTTTTCTCCAGTCGACGGCTTCGGCCACGCGACACTCGCCTACGGTGATAGTCAACGAGGCTATCGGCCGCAAACGGCCTGGCTTGAGCTCGCGGCGGCGACATCGCCTGAGCCGGCTTAGCGCTGCCTGTCAGTTCAATAACTTACCTTCCCGCTCGACGAACGAGCGCTGAGCGGGCCTGGCAAGCGCTGCTATCGCGTCAGGCGCTTGCGGATTGACAACAGTTCGCGCCGGCGCTCGGGGCTGCTCTTCGGATAGGTCATCTTCAGGGCTTCGAGCGCGTCCAGGACGACCCGGGAGACGATCAAGCGCGAGTTCTTCCGGTCGTCGGCGGGAACGATATACCAGGGGGCTTGCCTGGTGCTGGTGGCACTCAGGCAATCCTCATAGGCCTTCATATATTGCTTCCAGTAACCGCGCTCCTCGAGGTCGGCCAGGCTGAATTTCCAGTTCTTCTCCGGGTTGTCGATGCGCTCGAGGAAGCGCTTGCGCTGCTCGTCCCTGGACAGGTGCAGGAAGAACTTGATGATGCGGGTGCCGTTCTGGTGCAGATGCCCCTCCAGCCCGACAATGGATCGATAGCGCTTGTGCCAGATGGCTTTCTCGCTCGATGGCGCATCCGGCAACCCCTCGCTGCGCAGGATCTGCGGGTGCACGCGCACGATCAGCACCTCCTCGTAGTACGAGCGATTGAAGATGCCGATCCGGCCGCGTTCGGGCAGTTCACGGGTGGTGCGCCAGAGAAAATCATGCTGCAACTCCATCGGGTTCGGATGCTTGAAGCTGACTACCTGGCAGCCCTGCGGGTTGACCCCGGACATCACATGCCGGATCACGCTATCCTTGCCGGCCGCGTCCATCGCCTGGAAGATCAGCAGGATCGCGTGGCTGTTGGACGCGTACAAAAGCTGCTGTAGCGCGCTCAACTGCGCCACCTGCTCGCCGAGCAGTCTCTGATAGTGATGCTCTGACTTGTAAGCGGGCGCCACGCGGGTCGGCCACTTGCGCAGCTTGACCTCCTCGCCTTCGCGTACCTGGAAATGGCTGGGATTAAATTTCATCGCGATCCCCTGTCGATGGTAGCAGCACGGCAGCGCCCTCGAAGCGCCCGGCCCGCAGGTCGGCCAGCGCCTGATTCGCCTGTTGCAACGGATAGGACGTGGTTTGGGTGACGATTCCGATTTCCGGCGCCAGCCGCAGGAAATCCAGGCCGTCCTGGCGCGTGAGATTGGCGACCGACAGCAGTTGCCGCTCCTCCCACAGTAATCGATAGGGGAAGGCCGGGATATCGCTCATATGGATCCCGGCACACACCACGCGCCCGCCCTTGCGCACCGCCCTGAGCGCCAGCGGCACCAGATCGCCGAGCGTGGCGTAGATGATCGCGGCATCGAGCGGCTCGGGCGGCGGCTGGTCGGATCCGCCGGCCCAGCTCGCGCCCAGTCGCCGGGCGAAGCCCTGCGTGGCCACATCGCCCGGGCGGGTGAAGGCAAACACCGATCGCCCCTGCCAGCGCGCAACCTGCGCGACGATGTGCGCCGCGGCACCGAATCCGTACAGCCCGAGCTTTTTCCCGTCACCGGCGATCCGCAGCGATCGCCACCCGATCAGTCCGGCGCACAGCAAAGGCGCCAGTGCCACCGCGTCACCGCTCTCGCCGAGTGCAAACGCATAGCGCGCATCGGCAATGGTCGCGGTGGCGAAGCCACCGTCACGTGTATAGCCGGTGAACAGCGGCGCATCGCACAGATTTTCCCGGCCGCCGATGCAATACGCGCACACCCCGCAGGTATGCCCGAGCCACGGAATACCGACGCGCTGATCGATGCGCAGCGCATGAACCCCCGGCCCGATGGCATCGATCCGGCCGATGATTTCATGACCCGGAATGATCGGCAGCCTTGGATCGGGCAGTTCGCCGTCGACGACGTGCAGGTCGGTACGGCACACGCCGCAGGCGGCCACCCGGACGCGAATCTGGCCCGGTCCGGGCAAGCGCTCGGGAAGCTCGCTCCATTCCAGGGCGCCGCTCAGCCGCTTCAGCACCATCGCCTGCATTGTTTACAGCGGCTCCGCGCCCGGCTGCGTACGCCAGCGTACAGACTGCACCGCGCTTGATCCTTAGGCTAGTTGAGAGCTCGACACTATCTGAAGGCGACGACGGATGCTGGAAACCATTTCCGTGTTGATGCACATCATTCGCGGCCGCAATCCGCTCTAGGTGCAGCCGTCGATGAACGCCCCCGCTACCTCGCCCCGCCTATCGGCCGCGCGAACGCGACGGCAGCGACGGCATGGGTCGCGACGCCGATGCTGGTCGATAGGCGGGATGTGGTGCTGCGTGGCCATCCGCTCGGCCAGCGCGATCGTCCGGTCGTCCACCGCGATCGTATCCGCGTCGTGGCAGGCCGACTCCGTAGCCGGGCCCCCAACCGCCATAGTCATAGCCATACGGCTCATAGAAGCCCACGTCGTAGCCGACGCTGGCGCCACCGCCGTAGCCCCCGCCCGCCACGCAGCCGGCCAGTGCTGCGAGCCATGCCAGGATCAGTGCGCGCCGCGACCGACGATTCATTAGGATTTTCATTTCGCGGTGTCCTTGCTGTCGGCGTCGGTCCACTCCAGCAACCCGAACGGTGCGCCGGCAGGATCGGCCACGACCGCGACCAGACCACCGTGCCGGTCGCGAAACGGCTGTACCAGCACACGACCCCCGAGCGACGCGACCCGGGTGATCGTGTCGGTCGCACTGGTGACGCGCACGAAGTTGAGCCAGTGCGGGTGGCGCTTGGCCGCGCCGCCGGCCGGCAGGGTGTTCAGGCTGGCGCGCGCCACATCCTCGCTGGACAGCACGATATGCATCGCGCCGTCCTCGCCCGGCATCTCGAACACCTCGTAGCCAAATACGTTCTGGTAGAACGCCGCGTCCTGGTCCGGATCGCGCGTCAGGACCGAGCTCCAGATCCACTCGCCGGGCGCCGCCAGTACATCCTCCGGATCGCCGCTGGAGGATTGCAGCACCGCGAACACCGCCCCCTGCGGATCGGCGAATACCGCCTGGCGGCCGCGCTCGGCGTACAGGCGCGGCGGCGCCAGCAGCTTGCCGCCGTGCGCCAGGATGCTGTGCTCGGCGTCGGCCACATCGCGCACCGAGATGAAGGTTAGCCACGCCGGCTGGCGCTGCTCGCCGCTGCGAAGCGTGTGCTGATACAGGCCGCCGACCGGCCGCCCGTCGAGCAGCGCCACCGAGTAGTCGCTCGCTCCGGTGTGAATGTCGTTGAAGCTCCAGCCGAACAGCGCGCCGTAGAAGCGTTTCGCGGCGGCCAGGTCCGGCGTCACGAGATCCGCCCAGATCACCTTGCCGGCGTGGCGTTCGCTGCTGGCGGGCTGCACCAGCGGTGGCAGCACGAAGCTCGCCGCGGCGGCGACTGCCACCAGCGCGACGCTCAGCAGCGCACCGAGGCTCAGTCGCACCAAAACGCCGTCTTTACCCCGATGTCGTCCATTCATGCTGTGGCCCCCGGATTGCGCCCAGGCAATCGCCCAAGCTTACCCCCGGCCAGCGCGCCGAGTGATTCGCCGCTCGCTGATCTGAACGGTAAACTTCGCCTACAACGACAGGCGCCGCGTTCACAGCCCGTGCGACAGAGCCTCGAAGCCGGATACGACGTCGAACAGTTCCTCGTCGATCGAGCTCTGGCGCAGGCGGTGAAAGTTCGCATTCATATCGACCAGCAATTCATCGATGTTTTTCTCTGCCCGCTGCATGGCCGCCAGGCGGCTGGCATTCTCGCTGGCGAGCGACTCGGCGCAGGCGCGAAACAACGACACGAACAGATATTCGCCAATCAGGGCCTGCAATGTCGTGGTTGCCATGCCCAACACCTCGGGCAGATTGCGCGTCGGCCAGTGCCGCTGCATCAGCCCGCGGCGCCAGGCCGCATCCAAAGGCAGCAGGCGCTCGGTCGCCGGGGTATAGATCGCGCCCGAGCTTGGCCGGTTATAGAACAGATAGAGCTCGGCGCCGCGGCCGGACGCCGCAAATGCATCGGCCTCGCGCAGAATCTGCGCCACCAGCGCGGTGATCGCGGCCACCGAGGCGGGGACGGCGAATACACCGGCGGCCGCGAGACCGGCGTCTGCCAGCCGAGCCTGCACGCGCTCGCCCACTGCCCAGACCTGGACTGGTTGGTGAACTGCCGCCAGCGTGTCGAGGGCGTGAATGGCGATCGCATCGTTGAACTGGCCCACTAGGCCCTGGTCGGAACCGAACACGATCGCACCGATGGCGCGGCCGCGTGTCGGTCCGGATGCGTCGGCCGCCGGCGCCGCCACCGCGGGGGCCGGGGTCGACCTATCCTGGCGGAAGCTCGCGCTCAGGCCGAGTTCCACAGTGCGAAGGTAATCGGCCAGTGCAGCGACCGATCTTTCGTATTGCACAATGCTCGATGCCGCCACGGCTTTCATCGTGCGCACCACCGATCCGAGCTCGCCGGCGCTTTCGATCTTGCGCCGCAGAGCGGCACTCGAGTCGCTCACGGCCTGGCCGCCGCCGCGGCCGACGCGGGCTGGAAACGTGCGAGCGCGTTGCCGGCCATCGTGACGATTGCGGCACGATCCTCGGCGCCGAATTTCTGTTCCGTGCTCAGCCGCTCGCACAGCGCTGGCGCAATGTCGGCGGCGGCTACGCGCAGCGCCTGCTCGGCGGCGCTCACCTGCTCGAGCAGCACGCGATCGAACAGCCCCGCCGTCAGCGCCAGCAGCACGGCGATCTGCGCCGGCACCGAAACCGGCGAGAATTCCGACTGCTTCAGGCAGGCACGGATACGCCGCCCGTGCTCGATGATCTTGCGGGTATCGTCATCCAGCCGCGCGCCGAACCGGGCAAAGTTCTCCAGTTCCTCGAACTGCGCAAAGGCGAGTTTGAGGTCGCCCGCGACCGCGCGATAGGCCGCGCGCTGCGCCTTGCCCCCGACGCGCGACACCGACTTGCCGACATCGACCGCCGGCAGTATCCCGGACTCGAACAGCGATGGCGACAGGTAGATCTGCCCGTCGGTGATCGAAATCAGGTTGGTCGGTATGTAGGCGGAGATGTCCTGCGCCTCGGTTTCGACGATCGGCAACGCGGTGAGCGAACCGCCGCCGCGCGCCTTAGCCAGGTGGGTGGCGCGCTCCAGCAGCCGCGAATGAATATAGAAGATATCTCCTGGAAACGCTTCGCGTCCCGGCGGGCGGCGCAGCAGCAGTGACAGCTCGCGGTAGGCGCGTGCGTGATTGGTCAGGTCGTCATAGACGATCAGCACATCGCGCCCCTGCTCCATGAAGTGCTCCGCGATGCTGGTGGCCGCATAGGGGGCGATGTAGGTGAGGCCGGGCGCATCGTTGCCCGCGGTCACGACGACGACGGTATGGTCCATCGCGCCCCTGGAGCGCAACGCGGCGATCACCTTGGCGACGCCGGACTCGCGCTGGCCGATCGCGCAATACACGCACAGCACGTCCTGGCCGCGCTGGTTGAGAATCGCATCCAGTGCAATGGCGGTCTTGCCGGTCTGGCGATCACCGAGAATCAATTCGCGCTGGCCACGCCCGATCGGGATCAGCGCGTCGATCACCTTCAGCCCGGTCTGCAGCGGTTCGGTGACCGGTGCGCGCTGTATGATCGGTGGCGCCGGCCGCTCGATCGGCAGGCGCCGGACCGCGACCACCGGCCCCTGGCCGTCGAGCGCCCGACCAAGCGGATCGATGACGCGCCCTAGCAGGGTGTCGCCCACCCCCACATCCATGACGCGGCCGGTGCGTTCCACCTCATCGCCTGCCTGCAGGTGCCAGTAATCACCGAGCAGCACCACACCAATCTCGGCCGCATTCACGTTGAACGCGATGCCGGACACATCGCCGGGGAAATTGATCAACTCTTCGGAGCCCACGCCGGGAATACCCGTCACCGTGGCGATCCCGGTCGATACGTTGGTGATGGTTCCCACTTCCCGCAGCCTGAGCGGGGCGCTGAAGGCCTCGCGCGCGCGAGTCAACTGCGCAAATGCGCTCTGCAGGGCGCACTGGAGACTGCCCGCGGTCGCGTTCATTGGCTGGCGCCTGACGCTGGCGCCGCCGCCGCCGGCGTCGAAGCTGATCCGAGGATGTCGCCGACGCTCTTCTCGAGCGCACCAAGGTAATCCGCGACGCTCCAGGCAAGCTTGCGTCCGCTCGCGTGCAGCTCCAGGCCGCTGATGAGCCCCGGCACGGTCTCGTAATTCAGCCGGCTGACGCTGGCGCCGATTTCCGACAGCGCCTGTTCGATGGCGGTGCGCTGCTGCGCCGGCAGTTCGAACGCACTGCGCACGACCAGCGCGCCGGCTGCAGCCTCGGTGGCCGAGGTGAGCAGCTTGCGGTCGGCGCCGCTCAATGCCCGAATGCGCTCGACGAACACACGCGCCATGCTGTCTTCCAGACTCGCGGTCGCCAGATCCGCCAGCACTTTGCGAGCGATCGCGAGCACCTGGTCGCGGGTCCTGCGTGCCACCTCGGCGCTCAGGAGCTGCTGTTCGCTGCGCAACAGGTCGGCGAGCCGCAAGCGCAATGCTTCGGCATCCTTGTGCGCCTGTTCGAGTAAGCGCTGATGCTCGGCCCTTGCCTGCTCGCTCGCCTGCGCGAGCAACGCCGCGCGCTGGGCGTCGAATTCCCGGTTGTTACGCTCGAATTCATCGCGCTCCTTGGTCGCGGCAGCCTGCTTGCTCGCAGCGTCCGCCAGCTGCATGCCAATGCGCTGCTCGCGTACGCTGATCGCGTTGAGCACGGGCTGGTACAGGAAGCGCTTCAATAACCAGACCAGGATCAGGAAATTGAGTGCCTGCGCGCCGACCGTGAACCAATCGATCAGCACGGGTCACTTTCCGGCGGCGTGAGCGATCACGCTGTTCCAGAACGGATTGGCGAAGATCAGGATCATCGACACCACGAAACAATAGATGGCCGTGGATTCGATCATCGCCAGTCCGACGAACAGCGTACGAGTGATCGTGGCGGACGCATCAGGCTGCTGAGCCAATGAACTGAGCGCCGTCGCCACGGCCTTGCCTTCCCCGAGCGCAGGCCCCAGCACGCCGAAGCCGGTGGTAATGCCGGCGGTGACGATCGACGCCACCGCAATGATGGTCATGCTATCCAAAGTGCCTCCTTCCGTTGAGGTTCGCTCATTGCTCAAGGCGCCGGCGCCGGGCCGCGCTCCTGCTCCAGCTCGCTGGCACGCGTCGCGGCCGCGATATACACCGCGGCGAGGATGCTGAAGATATAGGCCTGCACGATGCCGGTAAGCAGGCCGAGCAAAGTCATCACCAGCGGAAAGATGAACGGCGTGATCGTGAGCAGGATGGCGACGATCATCGATCCACTCATCATGTTGCCGAACAGCCGCACGGCGAGCGCCAGCGTGCGGGAGAATTCGCTGATGATATTGAACGGCAGCATGATGAAGGTCGGCTTCAGGTACGACGCAAGGTAGCTGCCGAGACCCTGCTCGAGGATGCCGAACAGCGGCACGGCTACCAGCACGCACAGCGCCAGCGCAGCCGTCGTCGACAGCGAAGCGGTGGGCGGCTCGTAGCCGGGGATGATCGTGCACAGCGCCGCCGTCGCCAGGAACAGAAACAGCGTGCCCAGGAACGGCAGATATTTGCGCGGTCGGCTCAAACCCACCGCTTCGATCTGCTGCTCGATGCCGGTGACGATGATTTCCAGCAGATCCTGCCAGCGCGAGCGCTCTGGACCCAGCGACAGCGTACGGGTGATGAGTTTTGAGCCCACCGCCAGAATGAGCATCAACCCCCAGGTGAAGGCAATCGTCGCGTTGAGCTTTAACGGCCCGTGCTGCCAGAAAACCAGCTGGTCGGGGCTAAGGTGCATGGTTGCTGCCGCCTGCTGATTGCGGCCGTGGGCCGGCATCTGCGGTGAGCCGGATCACGATGACGCGCGCCATGACGAAGCCGGCCACGCAAACCAGCAGCCGCTCCCAGGAGCCGCGCGCGACCAGATAGAAACCGAGCATAGCGACACCGGTTCGCAGCAGCAGGCTGAGGGAAAACCACAGCCCCGTATGTCGCGAGCCAATGCCACGTACGACGGTCCACCACAGGCCGCCGAAATAGGCCGCCCCGAGGAGCAGGCCGGCGGCGAGCGCCAGCAGCACTGCCGACAGGTCAATCATCGCCGGCACCGCCGTGCTGGTGGATATCCCTGCTCTCCCTGGTCACCCAATGCCACGCGTTCCAACAGCCCAGAGCCAGGCCACCGATGAGCAGCGCAATCGTCCAGGAGTGACTTCCCGGGTGGTGCCGGTCCAGCCATACGCCGAGCGCCGCACCGAGCAGCGTCGGCACCGTCACCGACCAACCGACCAGTCCCATCATTCCCAGCCCGGACCAGATGATCCGGGCGGGTCGGTGCTGCGCTGCAAGCTTGCGCGCGACGCTGGCGTCAATCTGCTTCTTGAACTGCGCCTGATCCGGCGCACCGTCGGTAGGGGGCGGCCTAGGCACGATGCAGCGCCGCCAGCCGGCTGACCAGGTTGGACTCAATCTTGGCCAGCGATGAGCGCAGGCTGCGCTCCTGGGCGTCGAGTTCGAGAAATTCCCGCGCCACCGCCGCGCGCAATTGACCCAGGTCGCCCCCGGCGACCGCCCTGCGCACAGAGACCAGCACCTCCTCACCGCTCTTCACCAGTACGCCTTCGTCGACCGCGACGTAGAGATCGGGCTGAGCCTCACACTGGTAGACCAGGATTCCCGGCACCAGTGCCGCGACGCAGTCCAGGCGCCGCGGCAGCAGCCCGATGGAGCCCTCGCGGGTCTGCGCGACGATGCGTACAACGCCGCTCTTGTCGACCAACACCCCGAACGGCAGCTGCAGCTTAAGATGCATGAACATCGGCTGCCGCTTGCGTCGTCGGCGCCGCCTTCGGGCTCGCACCTGCCTCGTCGACCGTGCCGATCATGTACAGCGCACGCTCCGGGTAGTCCTTGAATTCATCGCGCAGAATGCGCTCGCAGCCGTCAAGTGCGTCCTTGCGGCTCACCAGCTTGCCCTTGATGCCGGTAAACTGCTCCGTGGTAAAGAACGGCTGCGTCAAAAACCGCTCCAGCATGCGCGCGCGCCCGACCACCTTTCGATCCTCGGTCGACAACTGCTCGAGCCCGAGCATCGCGATAATGTCCTTCAGGTCTTCGTACTGCGCCAGCGTGCGCCGAATCTGCTGTGCAATCCCATAGTGCCTTTCCCCGACGATGCCGGGCGTGGCCATGGTGGAATTGGATTGCAGCAGGTCCACGGCCGGGAACAGGCCCTCGCTTGCCCGTCTGCGCGACAGCACGATGGACGCTGACAGGTGTGAAAACGTATGCACCGCGGCCGGGTCGGTCAGGTCATCGGCCGGAACGTACACCGCCTGGATCGAGGTGATCGCGCCGGCATCGGTATTGGCGATGCGCTCTTCGAGCCCGGCCAACTCGGTCGCCAGCGTCGGCTGATAGCCCAATCGCGATGGCATCTGCCCCAGCAGGCCCGACACTTCCATGCCGGCCTGGATGAAGCGGAAGATGTTGTCGATCAGCAGCAGCACGTCGCGATGCTCGTCGTCACGAAAGTACTCGGCCATGGTCAGCGCCGCATGGCCGACCCGGAATCGCGCCCCCGGCGGCTCGTTCATCTGCCCGAACACCATCACCATGTTCGGCAGCACACCGGCATCCTTCATGTCCCGGTAGAGTTCCTCGCCCTCACGACAGCGTTCGCCGATGCCGCAAAAGATGCTGATGCCGTCCTGGTGTCCGACCATGTTATGGATCAACTCGGTGAGCAGGACCGTCTTGCCCACGCCCGCGCCGCCGAACAGGCCGGTCTTGCCACCGCGCTCGAGCGGTACCAGCACGTCGATCACCTTGATGCCGGTTTCAAAGATCTCCGATTTTGTCGAGCGCCCGGCCAGCGGCGGCGGATCGCGATGAACCGTGCGCAATTCGACCGCCGCGGGCGCCGCCCCGCCATCGATAGCGTTGCCGAACACGTCGAACATGCGCGCCAGAATGGACTTGCCAACCGGCGCCTGCAACGGGCCGCCGGTGTCGGCTACGTTCATGCCGCGCGCCAGGCCCTGTGTGGCCGTCAATCCGATCCCGCGCACCGTGTGCGGATCGACCTGCGCCAGTACCTCGATCAGGACCCGCCCGTCTTCACCGGCGCGCAGCAGCGAGTAGACCGGGGGCAGGTGCGCGTCGAAGCGCACGTCGACCACACTGCCGCGCACGGAAACCACGGTGCCGATGTTGCGGGCAGTGGCCGGGTCGTTCATGTCGGCATCGGGCACTGATGCGCGCTGCCTGGCATCAGGGCGCGGCGTTAGCCGGCTCTTGCGCAGGCCAGCGCCAATTGCGAATCTCAGGCATGTCCTGGCCGTGCCGATCGATGTACTGCTTGTGCTCGATCAGTTTGTCACTCAGCTGCTGCTTCAGGTACACGCCCGCGCTGCCGGTCTGCGGCAGGCGGTCGACGCTGTCCATCACGAGGTGAAAACGGTCCAGATCATTCAGCACCGTCATATCGAAAGCGGTCGTGATGGTGCCCTCCTCCTTATAACCGCGCACATGAATGTTGTGATGGTTGGTGCGGCGGTAGGTGAGCCGGTGGATCAGCCACGGATAGCCATGGAAGGCGAAGATCACCGGCTTGTCCCTGGTGAACAAGCTGTCGAAATCCGTGTCGCTCAGACCGTGCGGGTGTTCGCTTGCGGGCTGCAGTTTCATCAGGTCGACGACGTTGACCACGCGGACTTTCAGCGACGGCAGGTGCTCGCGCATGATCGACACCGCGGCCAGCATCTCGAGCGTCGGCACGTCGCCACAGCAGGCCATCACCACGTCCGGTTCGACGCCCTGGTCGTTGCTGGCCCACTGCCAGATACCGACGCCTTCGGCGCAATGGCGTGCGGCCGCATCGATCGTCAGCCACTGCGGCGAGGGGTGCTTGCCCGCGACCACCACGTTGACGTAGTGGCGGCTGCGCAGGCAGTGGTCCATCACCGACAGCAGGCAGTTGGCATCCGGCGGCAGGTAGACCCGCACGATCTCGGCCTTCTTGTTGGCGACGTGATCGATGAAACCCGGATCCTGATGCGTGAAGCCGTTGTGATCCTGCCGCCAGACATGCGAGGACAGCAGGTAGTTCAACGAGGCGATCTTGCGCCGCCACGCCAGCCCCGCGGTGACCTTGAGCCATTTGGCATGCTGGTTGAACATCGAATCGACGATGTGGATGAAGGCTTCGTAGCAGTTGAACAGCCCGTGACGGCCGGTGAGCAGGTACCCCTCCAGCCAGCCTTCACACTGGTGCTCGCTGAGCATCTCCATGACGCGTCCGCTGGGGGCGAGAAATTCATCATTCGGCACGGTGGCGGCATCCCACTGGCGCCTGGTGGCTTCAAAGACGGCCTCCAGCCCGTTGGAGAGCGTTTCGTCCGGGCCAAAGACCCGAAAGTTACGCTGCTCCTGGTTCAGTTTGATCACGTCGCGCAGGAAGCGTCCCAGGATGTGCGTATCGCCGATGCCGCTCACCCCGGGTGAGGGCACGTCGACCCCGTAGTCGCAGAAATCCGGCATTCTCAGATCCCGCAGCAGCATGCCGCCATTGGCGTGAGGATTGGCGCCCATGCGCCGATTGCCCTCGGGCGCCAGGGCCGCCAGTTCCGGCCGCAGGCGCCCGTTCTGATCGAACAGCTCCTCCGGCTTGTAGCTCCTCATCCAGCTCTCAAGCTGCCCCAGGTGCTCGGGATGCGCGGCATCGACCAGCAGCGGCACCTGGTGCGAGCGAAAGGTGCCCTCGCTCTGCAGGCCGTCGACCGCCTTCGGGCCGGTCCAGCCCTTGGGGGATCGCAGCACGATCATCGGCCAGCGCGGTCGCGCCGGGTCGTTGGTGCTGCGCGCATTGCTCTGGATGCGCCTGATATCCTCGATCGCGCGGTCGAGGTTCGCGGCCATCCACTGATGCATCTGCCGTGGCTCATCCCCCTCGACGAAGTACGGCACCCAGCCGCAGCCGCGCAGGAACTGCTCGAGCTCCTCGTGCTGCATGCGCGCGAACACCGTCGGATTGCTGATCTTGTAGCCGTTCAGGTGCAGGATCGGCAGCACCGCGCCATCGGTGACCGGATCGAGAAACTTGTTGGAATGCCAGGCGGTGGCCAGCGGACCGGTCTCCGCCTCGCCGTCCCCGACCACACAGGCGACGATCAGGCCAGGGTTGTCCAGTACCGCCCCGAACGAGTGGCTGAGCGAATAGCCCAGCTCGCCGCCTTCATGGATAGAGCCCGGGCACTCGGGCGAGGCGTGGCTGGGAATGCCGCCGGGAAATGAAAACTGGATGAACAGCTTGCGCAACCCCGCCTCATCCTGGCTGACGTTGGGATAGATCTCGCTGTAGCTGCCCTCCAGATAGGTGTTGGCGACGACGGCCGGGCCGCCGTGCCCGGGACCGGACACGTAGATCATGTCGAGCTCATATTTCCTGATGATCCGATTCAGATGCACATAGATGAAGTTCTGTCCGGGGGTCGTTCCCCAGTGCCCGAGCAGCATGTGCTTGACATCGGCGAGCGCCAGCGGCCGCTTCAGCAAGGGGTTGTCGAACAGATAGATCTGGCCGACCGACAGATAGTTGGCCGCACGCCAATAGGCATTCATCCGCAGCAGCAGTTCCTGCGGCAGCGGTTGTTGCGCCCGCAGTGCTTCCTCATCGGCCATGGCGGTGTCCCTTGCAGATCAAAACAATCCTTGAGCGAGGCGCATGGCGCCGCAGGCTGCTGCGCATGGCAGGCGCCACCTCGTACAGATTAGACACCGCGCAGATGACAGGTCTGTACGCAAACGTACCGTCGCGCTCATCGCTGCCACAGAATGCGAGCCTCCTCGAGCGGAACCGCAACGCCGTCGAACTGCGGGCTCAGGCGCGGCGTGTAGTCGGTGTGCGGACGCGTCGCTGGCACCGAGCCGCTATAGCGGTACACGCCGGCAGCGGCCGGCTGCTGGGCGCGCGTCATCGGATAGCGCTCGGCATCACCCTGCCCGCTCGCATCGGCATACAGTTCCACCGCTACGCAATCGGGTGCAAGTTCAGCCAGGGTGACCTCGATCTCGAACGCATGGCCGCGCGCGCTGGTTTGGGTCTTCAGCACGCCAAAGTGCAGCCGGTCCCAGTAGCGCTCCAGCTGCCGCTGCCAGTCAAGGATCTGCTGTGCCTTGCGGGCCTTGTCTGTCACCCGAGCGCGCAATCGATCGGAGGCGGGCAGGTAATACTGTTCGGTGTAGTCGCGCACCGCGCGCAGGCTGGAGAAAACCGGCGTCAGGCGCGCCATGCTCTCGCGCATGCGGGCCACCCACGCGCTCGGAATGCCGTGCGCGTCGCGCGCATAGAATTCGCGAATCACCTCGCGCTCGAGCACCTCGTACAGCGCGCGCGCATCGGCCTCGTCCACCGCCGGATCGTCGCCGTGCTCCTGAGCGTCCCCGAGGGCCCAACCCACCTCCGGCGCGTAGGCTTCCGCCCACCAGCCGTCGAGCGTCGACAGGTTCACGCCACCGTTGACCAGCACCTTCATGCCGCTGGTACCGCAGGCTTCCCACGGCCGGCGCGGCGTATTGAGCCAGACGTCAACGCCCTGCACCAGTTGCTCGGTGAGCATCACATCGTAGTCGCTGAGGAAGACGACGCGCGAGCGCACCTCGTCGCGGCGAAGGAACTGCGTCCACTGGCGGATCAGCTCCTGCCCCCCGGCATCGGCCGGGTGAGCCTTGCCGGCCAGGATCAACTGCACCGGTCGCTCAGCATTGCACAGCAGGCGCAACAGGCGCTCCGGGTCGTGCAGCAGCAGATTCGGTCGTTTGTAGGTCGCGAAGCGCCGTGCGAAGCCGATCGTCAACACCCGCGCATCGAGCACCTGCCGTGCCGCCTGCACCGCCTCCGGCGACTCGCCCGACGCGGCCCACTGGCGCGATAGTCGGCCGCGTGCATAGCCGACCAGTGTCTCGCGGCTGCTGTTGCGGTAGCTCCAGAGTTGCGCGTCGGACAGGCGCCGAATGAGGTCAGGGTCGGATTCATTCGGCACGCGCCAGCGATCCTTGCCGCAGGCGCCGGTCCACAAGCGGTCGGACGCCGCGGAATCCCAGGTCGGTGTATGCACCCCGTTGGTGACCGATCGCACCGGCACTTCCGCCTGCGGCCAGCCGGGAAACAGCACGCCAAAGATGTGGCGGCTGACCTCGCCGTGCAGGCGGCTCACGCCGTTGACCGCGCCGCTGCCGCGGATCGCCAGATACGCCATGTTGAAGCTCTCGGTGCGATCTGCCGGGTCGCGCCGTCCAAGGGCGAGCAGCTGATCGATCGGGATGTGCAGCCGGCGCTGCGCGTAGGCGCCCAGGTATTGCTCGATCAGGGTCGGCGCAAAGCGGTCAAAGCCAGCCGCGACCGCGGTGTGGGTGGTGAACAGGTTGCCGACGCGGGTTGCCGTCAGGGCGAGCTCGAATGATTGTCCGGTCTGCTCCATCAGGCTGCGGGCACGTTCCAGCACGGCAAAGGCGGCGTGGCCCTCGTTCAGGTGGCAAACTTCCGGCTCCATGCCGAGCGCGGCCAGCAGCCGCCAGCCGCCAATGCCCAGCAGCAGTTCCTGCTGCAGTCGCAACTCCGGGCCGCCGCCATACAGCTCGCTGGTGATGGCGCGCCAGGCCGGAAAGTTCGCCGCATCGTTGCTGTCGAGCAGATACAGCTGGACCCGCCCGATCTGCACCTGCCAGGTGCGCAACCACACCGAATAGCCCGGCAGGTCGATCTTTATCCGCAGCCACTCACCATCCGGCCCGCGCAATGGGCTGATCGGCAACTGCCCCGGGTCGTTGTACGGAAACAGCGCCTGCTGGGCGCCCTGCTGGTCGATCACCTGACGGAAATAGCCCTGCTGGTAGAGCAGCCCGACGCCCACCACCGGCACGCCCAGATCGCTGGCCGCCTTGAGCTGATCGCCGGCGACATTTCCCAGTCCGCCGGAGTAGATCGGCAGCGCCTCGCTCAGCATGAACTCCATGCTGAAATAGGCCACGCGCTTCAAGGCCGACTGCGGATAGTTGCTCTGGAACCAGGCCGGCGCGTCGAGTGCCTGGCGACGGGTGCGCACCAGCATCTCCACCTGGTCGCGAAATTTCGCATCCGCCGACGCGCGCTGCAGGCACTCGCGCGAAACGGTCTGCAGCACCACCCAGGGGTTATGCGTGAGGTCCCACAGCTCGCAATCCAGCTGCCGCCACAATCCGTCGGCCGCGTGATTCCACGACCAGCGCACGTCCAGGGCCAGCTCCGCCAGCGCGTCGAAACCATCGACGTCGCTCGGCAGGCGCGTCGGCACGCTAGGCGACATACTTGCCGTGCCGGCTCATGGCAGCGCTGCCAGCGCCTCGCCGACGATGGCCTCGGCTTCGCTCAGCACTCGCTGCAGGTGATCGGCGCCACGAAAGCTCTCGCCATAGACCTTGTAGATGTCTTCGGTCCCCGACGGGCGCGCCGCGAACCAGCCGTTGTCGGCGATGACCTTCAGGCCGCCGATCGCGGCGCCATTACCGGGCGCCTGGGTGAGGATGCTGCGGATCGGCTCGCCGGCGAGCTGCTTCGAGCTGACCTGGTGCGGGGAGAGCTTTGCGAGCAATGCCTTCTGCGCCGGCGTCGCCTTGGCATCCACGCGATCGCTGACGCATTCACCGAACTGGCCGCTCAGCTGCCGGTAGAGCGTGCCCGGGTCGCGATCCAAGGCTGCACTGATCTCCGCGGCGAGCAGCGCCGGAACGATGCCGTCCTTGTCGGTGGTCCATGTCGTGCCGTCGCGGCGCAGGCAAGTGGCCCCGGCGCTCTCCTCTCCGCCGAAGCCCAGCGAGCCATCGAGCAGGCCATCGACAAACCACTTGAAGCCCACCGGGACCTCGTACAGCCTGCGGCCCAGTTTTGCCGCCACGCGGTCGATCATCTGGCTGCTGACGACTGTCTTGCCCACCGCAGCGTCGGCACGCCATTGCGGCCGATGCCGGAACAGGTAGTCGATCGCCACCGACAGGTAATGGTTCGGGGGCAGCAGGCCGCTGCTGTGGGTGACGATGCCATGCCGGTCATGATCGGTGTCGCAGCCAAACGCGATGTCGAATCGATCCTTCAGTGCGATCAATCGCCGCATCGCATAGGACGAGGACGGATCCATCCGGATCTTTCCGTCCCAGTCCACGCTCATGAAGCGGAAGGTCGGATCGACCTCGTCGCTGACCACCGTAAGATCGAGCCCGTAGCGATCCGCAATCGGACCCCAGTAATGCACGCCGGCGCCGCCCAGGGGATCCACGCCCATGCGGATCTTCGAGCCGCGGATGACGCCCATGTCGATCACGTTGTCGAGGTCGCCGATGTAGGCGGCGAGGTAATCGTGCCGGTGCGTGCTCGGCCGGCGCAGCGCCTGAGCCACGGAAATGCGCTTGACGCCGACAAGGCCCGCCGCCATGAGCTGGTTGGCACGCGCCTGGATCCAGCCGGTGACGTCGGTATCGGCCGGTCCGCCGTTGGTCGGGTTGTACTTGAAGCCACCGGCATCGGGTGGATTGTGCGATGGGGTGATGACGATGCCGTCGGCAAGCCCCGATTTGCGCGCGCGGTTGTAGCTCACAATCGCGTGCGACACCGCGGGCGTCGGCGTGTATTCGTCGTCCTGCGCCAGCATCACTTCCGCATCGTTCGCCGCCAGCACCTCCAGCGCGCTGGCGATGGCAGGCTCGGACAGCGCGTGCGTATCCATGCCGAGGAACAACGGACCGTCGGTGCCCTGCTGGCGGCGGTATTCGCAGATCGCCTGGCTGATCGCCAGCACGTGCCATTCATTGAAGCTGTACTGGAACGGGCAGCCGCGATGCCCTGAGGTGCCGAACGCGACCTTCTGTTCCGCGATCTGCGGATCAGGCCGATGGGTGTAGTAGGCGCTGATCAGCCTTGCGACGTTGACCAGCAGCTGCGGCGGCGCCGGCTGGCCTGCCAGCGCACTGATGCGCTCGTTACTCATGATCCACCGCCGAAGCCGGGGAAAAGGCAAACTGCTCGAAATCAAAGCCGGCCAATTCGCCGATGCCCTCGATCGACACATCGGCGGGCGGATTGGCGGCAATCACGCTGGCGTCGTGCGCGTAGTGCCCCTGGCGCGGGAAGATGCTGGTGACGCGCGCTCCCCAGTGTTGCTTCACTGTCGTGAGGATGCGAAGCTTATCGTCCACCATCACGTAGTGATGCGCCGGATAGCTGCGCTCGACCGTATCGAGCATCTGCTCCTTGTGGATGAAGATCAGCACCCGTCCACCGACCGCATTCCACAGCCCCGCGTGCCGGATCTTGCGCGGCTGCAGCACCACATCACCGTCCGAGAGGATCACGGTCGTTCCCAGCCGCTGCAGGTGCGCGATCGCCGCGAGCGCCCCGGGGTACAGGCGGCTGGCAAACGGGTAGTCCAGCAGAAACTCCGACACCCGCGCCAGGCGCGCATTACCCGGATTTTCAAACCGATAGCGCTGCAGGCTGCCGAGGTAATCCGCATAGCCAAACTCGCTCCGCAGCGCCTCGAATATCACCCAGTAGCGATCACGGGTCGCCGCGTCGAACTCGCGCTCCAGCAGTTGGCTCAGGTCGCGCTGTACCGCATCGTTATCGAGCAGGGTATTGTCCACATCGAACAGGAACACGACGCCGCCTGGCAAGGCCATCCGCATTTCCCCTTTCGTCCGGACCGCGTGCCCATCACGTCGGTGCGCCCTGTGCGACAGCGTACAGACAGCCGCTGCGCGCTGCACGCCCGACTACCCTTCGCTGGCAGAAATTTTTACAATGCCCGCCGGACTGCCAGCCAGCCTCGAGGCTGCGCCCGCCTGCTGCTGGCGTTTCCGACTTGCTATCATCTGCCCGCGGCCGCACCAGAATGGCGCCGGCTTCACAACAAGGATCCATGCCCATGAAGAAACCTGCCACTGCCAGCAAGCAAGAGCTCGTGCGCCGGCGCAACGCCCCGTTGGCGACCCCCACCGACCTTAAGGCGGCGGCGACCCGGGATATCACCGGCGCGATGAATGCCATCCTGGCGGACGTATTCGCGCTGTACCTGAAGACCAAGAATTTCCACTGGCACATGAGTGGCCCGCATTTCCGCGACTACCACCTGCTGCTCGATGAGCAGGCCGACCAGATCTACGCGATGGCCGATCCGATCGCCGAGCGCATCCGCAAACTGGGCGGATCCACGCTGCGCTCCATCGGACACATCGCCCGCACCCAGCGCCTGTCGGATAACGACGCCGAATACGTCGAGCCGCTCGACATGCTGGCCGAACTGCGCGAGGACAATAAGACCCTGGTGTCCGAACTGCGCGAAGCCCACGATCTGTGCGATGAGCACCGGGACATCGCCAGCGCCAGCCTGATCGAGGTGTGGATCGACGAGACCGAGCGTCGCACCTGGTTCCTGTTCGAGGCCTCGCGCGACGGCGATGCCACCGGTCACTGAGGTGGAATGGACCAGGACGTCGAAGCTGCCGGGCTGATGGCCCGGCCAGAGATCGCTCTGGCGCGCACCGTGCTGCTGGTCGATGACGACGAGCTGGTGCTCGCGCATCTGGAGCAACTGGTGCAGGCGGCCGGCTATGAGGTGCACACGGCCGGCGACGGGCATGCGGCGCTGGAGTTCCTCGCACAGCACTTCACCCCGATCGTGATCACCGATCTGAACATGCCGGCCCTGGATGGGCTGGCGCTGTGCCGTGCCATTCGACAGCAGGTATGGCCGGGCTACGTGTATATCCTGGTGCTGACCGTTCACGACGGCGAATCCGCCATCCTGGCCGGACTTAACGCCGGTGCCGACGACTACCTGAGCAAGCGCACCTCTGCCGCGCAGCTGCTGGCGCGCCTGCACACCGCGCAGCGCATCCTGGGCCTGGAACAGGCGTTGAAGCTCGAATTGGAGGAAAAGCGGCGCCAGTCACTGACCGATGCGCTCACCGGTGCCAACAACCGGCGCTATTTCGAGCGCCAGTTGCAGCAGGACTTCAAGCGCACGCAGCGTGGCGGCGGTCCGCTCTCGCTGCTGATGCTCGACATCGATCATTTCAAGCGCATCAACGATCGTTGCGGGCACGCGGCGGGCGACGCGGTGCTGCAGGAGCTGGTGCGGCGCATCCGGCATTGCCTCACGCGCGAGACCGACTGGTGTGCGCGCATCGGCGGTGAGGAGTTCGTGATCGTGCTGGCGGATACGCCGCTGGCCGGCGCCGCCCAGGTGGCCGAGCGCATCCGCCTGGCGATCGCCGCCGTTCCGGTCGTGACCGGCGTGGGTGCCCTCGCCGTGACCGCCAGCATAGGGGTAGTGGAATTCCATCGGGCGGCCAGCCGCGAGTCGGTGTCGGTGGAATCGCTGATTGCCGAGCTCGACGCGAACATGTACCTGAGCAAGCGCAATGGCCGCAACCGGGTCACCCTGCCTGTGCCTTCGACCGGCGCCCGCACCGGCAGTCGGTTACAGGCCGCGGCCGCCGCGCCGCAGCCGGATCGCGCCTCGCTGCACACCATCGTGTATGTCGACGATGAACCGGACATCCGCCTGATAGTGCAGACCTCGCTCGGCCTGACCGAAGGCCTGACGGTGCATGCCGCGGAATCCGGCGAACAGGCACTGGAACTCGCCCGCGAGCTGCAACCCGACCTGCTGATGCTCGATGTCATGATGCCGGGCCTCGACGGCCCGGCGACGCTGCAGCGGCTACGCGCCGATCCGGCGATCACCCACATACCGGTGATATTCATGACCGCGAAGGCGCTGCCCGAGGACGTGCAGCAGTTACGCGCCATCGGGGCGCTGGCAGTGATCGGCAAGCCGTTCGATCCACTGCAATTATCGGCGCAGCTGCTGTCGCTGTGGCAGTCGAGCGCCGCGCAGCCGCAACGCGTCGGCGGCAGCGCTGGCGCTGATCACGCGCGACTGCGCGATCACGTCACGCGGCTGTCCGGGAAATTCCTGGAGCGCACGGCGGCCCAGGCGGTGACCCTAGGTCGACTGCTCGAGAGCCTGCAGCCCGGCGATGCAACCGGCGTCGCGTCGATGCACGAGATCGCACACAAGATCCACGGCGCCGGTTCGATGCTCGATTTCCCGGCGGTGAGCGCGTGCGCGGGGGAAATCGAACGCCTCAGCGAACACCTGCTGGTCGCGGAGCCGGCGAGCGGAGTGGCCTCCGGCCGGCAGATCCGCGAGCGCCTGCAGGCATCCATCCAGCGGCTGGCACACGCCATCGACGCCGCCGTTGCCGGTCACGCCTCCAAATGAATGACTCGGATTCGGGCGGGCGCAACGATCCCGTCCGGGGTTGGCCGGTGCCCGTGCCGCTGCGCGGCGATTCCTGCGCCGGGCTTGCTGTGCGCCGTACCCACGCCGAGCGCGGCAGCCAGGCCGGCCGCGATCAGCACGTTGCGGTATGAGAGTCTGGACGATGAGCGGAATCCCATGCGACGGCTCCGACTACGAGATGCTGTAGTCTGCCCACGCCCGGCGTCGCCGGTCAGTGCGCTAGCGCACACAGACCCCCGAAAGCCAAGCAGCCCGCCCCGCATTGATGTACGGTGCAAGCCGGCTCGTGATCTTTCGCCTTGTCTGCCTTGGGCCTGCCGCGCCGTCCCGGCGCGCACTGTTGTGCTCAAAGTCTGCCACCTCAGAAGCATCGGCGAACCAGGAGGCGGGTGTTGCCCGCCGGCATTCCCCTAACGCTTGTGAGTACACCATCGTGACCAAACTATTCGTCGGCAATCTGCCCTTTACCGCCACCGAGGCCTCGGTGCGCACGCTGTTCGCGGCCCACGGCACGGTCGAGTCGATCGCGCTGATCATGGATCGCGATACCGGCCGCCCGCGCGGCTTCGGCTTCATCGAGCTGTCGAGCGCCGATGCGGCGCGTGCCATCCAGGCGCTGAACGGCAAGGACTTCGAGGGTCGCGCGCTAAAGGTCAACGAGGCCCAGGAACGCGAGCGCGCCGGCGGCGCGCGCCGCTGATGAAATTCTTGCCGATCGACGTCCACCACACGCGCTAGCAGGAGCAGCAATGTTTATCCCGAAAATGAGTACGGACGCTCTCGATGAGGGCAAGTGGTACATGATGGTGGTCGAGGGCAAGACCCCCCCGCGCCGCGCCGGCTACTGTGCCGGCAGCTGCAGCGGGCATGGCAGCGAGGCGGAAGCCAGCGAACACTTCCTGCAGTACCAGCTGGATCGGGAAGTCGATCTGTGGCTTGCGCGGCGCGGTGAGCGCGCCTGCGCGATGTGTGGCGAGCCGACCACGCTGCGGGCGCGGCTCGGCCGCAACTCCGAGCTGGTCGTGCTGTGCAGGCGCCATCAATCCACCATCAGCCTGCAGACGCTGGCTCGGCGCCGGGTGCCCGCACTGGCGGCGCAGGAAGCCTAGTTCTTTCATCTCGCGGCCACGGGTGGGAATCATGGGCTGGCGCAAGACCGGAACCTTTCACGCGCCTCAGGAAATCCTGGTCATGACCTGCGATGTCTGCGAACGCGACATTGGCTACGAGGACGAACGCCGGCCGCGAGCGCACTACGAAGTCACGCGGCTGCCAAATCCGGGCGCGCTGGACGTACAGAATCCTGCCGCCTACGTCTGCTCCCCGCAGTGCCTGCGCGCGTTTGCCGCCAAGGCGTCGGGCGAACCGGACCCGCTGAAGCCGCGCGAGGGTGGATCCCGGCCGCGCGGCAAGCCGACAAAATAGCTGCTGGCCGCCGGCGCCACCCGCTACGGCAGTGCGAGCGCCGCTGCCGCCGCGGCCAGCGCTTTCGGGGGCTCTGCCTCCGCGTCGCTTTGCGGCGGCACGTACGGCAGTACCTCCAGCACTTCCCCGGCCGCGATGCGCTGCTGCGTGCGCCGCCAGAAGCCGGGCTGGTACAGGTCGGCATGTGCGCGCAGGTACTCCTCGCGCATGCGCCCCGACATCCCGAGGAAGCTCAGCAGAGTCTCCGGGAAAACATCGTGCTCGCCGACGAAATACCAGGGCTCGGCGCGCATCTCATCCTCGTCGCACTGTGCCTGCGGCAGGTCGCGGAACTGGCAGTCGGACACCCGGCACAACTCATCGTAGTCGTAGAACACCACCCGCCCATGGCGGGTGACGCCGAAATTCTTCAGCAGCAGGTCCCCCGGGAACACATCGGTGTAGGCCAGATCGCGGATCGCGCGCCCGTAATCGACCGCCGCTCGCCGCGCCAGCGCCTCTGGCGCGTCGCGCAGAAAGATATCCAGCGGTGTCACGCGCCGTTCGATGTACAGGTGATCGAACACGAGATCGCCGCCCGCCACGTGCACACTGTCGCCGGCTTCGGCGCGAAGTTCCTCCAGCAGCGTCGCTGCGAATCTAGCCATCGGGAAGCGCAGGCGGCGAAACTCCTGCGCATCGATAAGCCTGCCGGCGCGATCGTGCCTGAACACGAAGCTGTATTTGGCCATGACGTCTTTCTTGGAAACACTCTTGACCTCCGCGATGCGGTCACGGATTACCTTGAAGACGACGTCGAACGAGGGCAGCGTGAAGCAGATCATGACCAGTCCGCGCTGGCCGGGAGCCGGTACGAACTGATCGTCGCTGCCGGACAGGTGCCGGAACAGGCTGCGATAGCGCTCGGTCTTGCCCTGCTTGGCGCGGCCGAGCACGGTGAACAGCTCCCCGGCCGGCTTTCTTGGCAGCAGCTCCTTCAGGAACGACACCGTGTCGGCGACATGCTCCAGATCGACGTGGAAGTAGGAGCGCGCAAAGCCGAACAGGATGCTCAGCTCGTCTTCGGACAGCATCGTGGCGTCGACCACCACCCCGGCCTCGGTACTGCGCAGTGCGATGGCAATCGGCGTCGTCACCCGGCGCCCGACCAGCCGGCCCACCAGGTAGGCGCGCGTGGACTGGTAGAAGATGGCGTCGATGACTTCGAGCGACTCGATGTGGCGCAGCTCGCCGCGCTGCCACAACATGCGCTCCAGCGCCGATGCGACTACCCAGGCGCTGGCGTCCAGATCGGCCCAGGGCGCCCGCAGCGGCTGCGACTCGAGCAGTTTCCTGATCAGCAGCGTCAGGTCGCCCTGCATCCTGTGCACGCGCGTGACTCGATGGGTCGGCTTCGCCGCGGCCAGCGGATTCAGGTCGGTCGCGACGAACTCGATGTCCGGCGAGACGCCTACGGTTCCGAACAATTGGCGCGTGACCGAGCTGAAAAAGGTCTTGCAGAACTCGTTGTCCGGCAGGCCCTCGGTCAGGTTGGTGAAATGCCGCTTGACCTCGGTCCACAGAGCATGCCGGCGCGCGTTCTCGCCCAGTGCGCCCTCGAGCTCGAGCACCGTCGCCTGCATGTGGCGCTCGTACAGCTCGATGCGCTCGACCGCATCGCGCTGGCTGCCGTGCCAGTCACGATCCGCGAAGCGCTCGATCGCCCGCCGCGTGATCTCGCGAAAGCTGGCGTTGTAGCTGAGGAAGGCCTCGACCACCCGCTGCGCGCAGCGCATCCCATACAGCGCCGATTCGAAGGCGTGGGCGATCTCCCCGTCACCGGGCGCCGGGCGCGCCGCGCCCAAGACGGTCGAGCCGATCGACGGTTCTGGGTAATCGAGTCGCAATCCTATGGTAGCGGCCGTCCGGCTTGGCGCTTCAGGCCGAGCGGAACTGCTGCTCCTCGGTGCTGCCGCTGAGCGCGGTGATCGATGAGGTACCGGCCGCGATGGTCTGGGTGACATCGTCGAAGTAGCCCGCGCCCACCTCACGCTGGTGCTTGGTCGCGGTATAGCCGCGCGCTTCGGCAGCGAATTCCGCCTGTTGCAGCGCGACGTAGGCCGTCATCTGATTGGCCTTGTAGCCCTGTGCCAGCTCGAACATCGAGTAATTCAGCGCGTGGAACCCGGCCAGCGTAATGAACTGGAACTTGTAGCCCATGGCGCCGAGTTCGCGCTGAAACCTGGCAATCGTGGCGTCGTCGAGCTTGCGCTTCCAGTTGAAGGACGGCGAGCAGTTGTAGGCCAGCATCTTGCCCGGGAACTGCCGGTGGATGCCCTCGGCGAAATACCTGGCCTCCGCAAGGTCCGGATGTGCGGTCTCGCACCAGAGCATGTCCGCGTACGGCGCATACGCCAGGCCACGCGCGATCGCCTGGTCGAAGCCCGCACGCACGTGGAAGAAACCCTCCGCGGTGCGACCCCGGGAGGCATCGATGAAGCGCCGGTCGCGCTCGTCGACATCGGCGGTCAGCAAGGTCGCCGACTCCGCATCGGTGCGCGCCACCAGTATCGTCGGCACGTTGCAGACATCGGCCGCCAGGCGCGCGGCGACCAGCTTGTTGACGCCTTCCTGGGTCGGCACCAGCACCTTGCCGCCCATGTGACCGCACTTCTTGGCCGACGACAGCTGATCCTCGAAATGCACGCCGGCGGCGCCCGCCTCGATCATCGCTTTCATCAGTTCGAACGCATTCAATACGCCGCCAAAGCCGGCTTCCGCGTCGGCCACGATCGGCTTGAGCCAGTCGATGCTGTCATCGCCCTCGGCGTGATGCAGTTCGTCGGCGCGGCGCAGGGTACAGTTGATGTGGCGCACCACCGCGGGCACCGAGTCGGCCGGATACAGCGACTGATCCGGATACATCTGGCCGGACAGGTTGGCGTCGCCGGCGACCTGCCAGCCGGACAGGTAGATCGCGTCCAGTCCCGCCTTGACCTGCTGCATCGCCTGGTTGCCGGTCAGGGCGCCCAGTGCGTTGACGAACGGCTTCTCGTTCAGGTAGCGCCACAGCTTCTCGGCCGTCAGGCGCGCGATCGAATGCTCGATCGGCAGCGTGCCGCGCAGGCGCACGACATCCTCGGGCGTGTAGGCGCGTGTGATCCCGCGCCAGCGCGGACTGTCCTGCCAGTAGCGCCGCAGTTCCTCGGCACTGGCCAGCGTTCGTTGTTGCGTCATCCGGTCGTGCTCCTCGGCGCCATCGGACCCGTCAACCCAGCAGTTCGTAGGCCGGCAGGGTCAGGAAGTCGTCGAACGCTTCACTGGTTACCATCGCGTGAAACAGGCGCGCCGCGCTCGGAAACAGCCCGGCCAGCATGCGGGCGCCGCCCACTTCCGCATGGATGTGCTCGATCTCCTCGGCCAGCGTGCGCTCGAAGCGCAGCAGCGAGATCGGCGCGCCATCCTCGGTGCGCGCCTGGTGCGCGAGCCACTGCCACAGCTGCGCGCGGCAGATCTCGGCGGTGGCGGCGTCTTCCATCAGGTGGTAGAGCGGCACGCAGCCGTTGCCACCGAGCCAGGCTTCGACATACTGCAGGCCGACGCGGATGTTGCGCCGCAGGCCGGCATCGGTGATCGCCCCTGCCGGCACCCGCAACAGGTCGGCGGCGCTCACCCGCACCTCATCGCGCATCACGTGCAGCTGGTTGACACCCTGCATGACGGTCGCGAACGCCTCGCTGGCGATCGCTGCCAGCGCCGGATGCGCGATCCAGGTGCCATCGTGGCCGGCACGCGCTTCGCGCAACTTGTCGTTGCGCACCTTGAGCATCGCCGCCTCGTTCGCCCGCGGATTGTTGCGGATCGGGATCTGCGCGGCCATGCCGCCGATCGCATACGCGCCGCGCCGATGACAGGTCTGGATCAGCAGGTCCACGTACGACTTGAGGAACGGTGTCTCCATCGATACCGCGTCGCGGTCGGGCAGCACCGCATCGCGCTGGTTTCTGAATTTCTTGATGAAGCTGAAAATGTAGTCCCAGCGCCCGCAATTCAGGCCGGTCACGTGCTCGCGCAACTCGTACAGGATCTCATCCATTTCGAAGGCGGCGAGGATGGTCTCGATCAGCACCGTCGCCTTGATGGTGCCGCGCGGGATGCCGAGCCGCTCCTGGGCCGCAATGAAGATGTCATTCCACAGGCGCGCTTCCAGGTGGCTTTCGAGCTTGGGCAGATAAAAATAGGCCGCGCTGCCGTTGCCCGCCAGGGCCTGGTGATTGTTCGCCAGGTACAGCGCAAAATCGAACAGCGCGCCCGACACCGTCTCACCGTCGACTTGCACGTGCTTCTCGGGCAGGTGCCAGCCGCGCGGGCGCACGATCAGCGTCGCGGTGCGCTCGTTCAGCCGGTACGTCTTGCCCGAGAGTGAATCGGTGTGGGTGATCCGGCGCCGGATGGCATCGCTCAGGTTGAGCTGGCCACGGATCAGGTTCTCCCAGGTCGGTGAGCAGGAATCCTCGAAGTCGGCCATGAAGGTGCCCACCGGCGCGTTCAGGGCGTTGACCACCATCTTGCGCTCCGGGGGACCGGTGAGTTCGACGCGCCGATCGGCCAGATCCGCCGGCACCGGGCCGATGCGCCAGTCATCGGCACGGATCTGGGCGGTCTCGGGCAGGAAATCCGGCCGCTGACCGGCATCGATTTCCGCCTGCCGTCGCTGGCGCAAGGCCAGCAGCTGCAGCCGGCGCGGGTTGAAACGGCGGTGCAGGTCGGCGAGCAGCTCCAGCGCCTCGGCGGTGAGCACCTCGTCGGAGCGCTCGACCGGCCGCCGACTGATATCGATCGCCGGCCAGGAGGGCTGGCTCTTGAGCGGACTGTTCATGCAGGACAGCATAGACCGCAAGGCTAGCAATATTTGACTCTCAAAACTTCACAGTGTTAATTTCACACACGATGTCAAACCTGCTCCGCAAGGGTCACTTCCTGGGCGCCAAGCTGCGCAGCATCCGCAAGCGCAATGGCCTGACGCTCGAGGAGCTGTCGAGCCGCTGCATCCAGGCCGATGCGCACATGGCACCGTCGGTGTCCTATCTGAGCATGATCGAGAGCGGCAAGCGCATGCCCTCCGAGGACGTGCTGGCGCTGCTGGCCGGCGTGTTCCAGCGCAACGTCAGCTGGTTCCTGGACGAGCAGGTCGACGTCGCCGGCGACGCCGGCACACCCAAGGCTGGCGGCGCGACCCGCGTGCCGCTCGAGCCGGCGTTCCTGTTCTCCAAGGAGCTGCTGCAGGCGGCCATCCCTGAACTGCTGTCGCAGACCGGCACCAGCGGCCGCCAGTTTGCGCATCTGCTGATCCGCTCGCACCAGGAGATGTCGCGCAACGATTTCCCCGATCTCGAGCGCACCGCCGAGAGCATCGGCGAACGCCGGCTGCCGCTGTCGGTCGACGATCTGATCGGCCTTACCAGGCATCACGGCCTGGAACTGCGCTGGTTTGAACGTCGGGCGGTGCTGGTACGCGATAACGACCAGGAGGTGCGCAGCACGGTGCGCTCCTTTTTCGAGCCGCCGCACACGGTTTACCTGAACCAGGCGTTGCGCGCCGATCCGGCCCGGCTCAAATTCGACCTGGCGACGCACATCGGCCACAAGGTGCTGCACGGCGGCGATGGCATGAAGTCGCCGCACGCGACCGGCGGGGAAATGGGCGGCAGCCCGGAGAGCGGCACCGAGACCGCGGGGCTGCGTGCGCAGGACGTGCTGCACGCCTGGCGCGACTTCGAGTGCAGCTTCTTCGCCGGCGCATTGCTGTGCCCGAAGATTGCGTTTCGGCGTTTCCTTGCCCGCAATCAGTACCGCATCGCGCCGGCCACCCGGCTGGAACTCACCCCGGCGGTGGTGATGCGTCGCATGACCAAGGTATCGCCGTATCCGTACTGGCACTTCTTCGATGCCTACCCGCCCGGGTACCTGCGCGCGGTCTACCGTGGCAACGGCATCCCCTTGCCCTGGGGCAACATGGCGCAGGTCAGCGATCCGTGTCCGCAGTGGGCGGTGTTTCGCATGATCGACGGCGAGCAGAAGGAATCCGGTTCGCAGATCTCGGTGCTGCGCGACCAGGATCGCTCACTGCTCTACTGCTGCCACTCGATCCGCACCCGCGACATGGCCGGCAACTTTCATGTGCTCTCGGTAGGCATCGATCTGGCCCCGGCGCTGGATGCCAACGGCGCCAACTCCGCCGACGTCGTCGGCGCGATCACCGATGAATGCCTGCGCCGGCGCGGCGAAACCGTGATACCGGCGCCGGCCGCACAGGCGCTGCGCGCCGCGGCGCGGGTGTTGAACATCGCCTGGATCGAGGAAGCCCTCACCCACCCGGCGCGCATCATCTGTCCGCGCAGTAGCCGCTGCCCGCGTCCGGATCGCTGTGAATCGGCGCTGCCGTCCAAGGCGCGCGAAATCACCGACATCCGCGCCGAGATCCTCGGCCGTCGCGAGATCGCGCGAAAGTGAGCGGCCGCTAGCGCCACCGCTACTGGCACCGCGCTGGTTGCACCTCGTTACTGCCGCGCGCGGATCAGCCGCTCGAGCTCGGGCACGATCGTAAACAGGTCGCCGACCAGGCCGATATCGGCCACTTCGAAGATCGGCGCCTCGCTGTCCTTGTTGACCGCGACGATGGTGCGCGCATCCTTGATGCCGGTCAGGTGCTGTATCGCGCCCGAGATGCCCAGCGCCATATACAGCTGCGGGGCGATGATCTTGCCGGTCTGTCCGACCTGCAGTTCATTGGCGGCGTAACCGGCGTCGACCGCTGCGCGTGAAGCGCCGACCGCGGCCCCGAGCGCATCGGCCAGCTGGTAGAGCAGCTTGAAGTTCTCGGCACTCGCCAGCGCGCGGCCGCCCGACACCACGCGCGCCGCGGTCTGCAGATCCGGTCGATCGGCGTTGGCGGCGGAACGCGACACGAAGCGCGTGTGCGTCGGCAGCGTCGCCGTCACCGCCAGCGCCTCGATCGGCGCCTGGCCGCCGCCGGCCGCCGGCTGAAACGAGGCCGTGCGTACCGTCGCCACCACGATGCTGCCGGCCGGCGCCTCCACCGTGATGATCGCGTTACTGGCGTACACCGGCCGGCGAAACCGATACGCCGAGTCCACCGCCATCACGTCGCTGATCTGGCCGACGCCGAGCAGCGCCGCGATGCGCGGCATCAGGTCCTTGCCGAAGGTGGTCGAGGGTCCGAACAGGTGCGTGTAGCCGCCGGCCAATGCCGCCAGCTGCGGCGCCCACACCGCCGCCAGCGCCTCGACATTCTCCGGCCGCTCGAGCGTCAGCACGCGCCGCACACCGCCCAGTGCCGCGGCCTCGGCCGCGAGCGCGCCGGCATCGGCGGCCAGCACGGCGATATCGATCTCGACCTCGCCGATGCCCTGCACGCAGCTCACGCACTTGGCGGTGCTGGCGTTGAGCTTGCCCAGCGAATGTTCAGCGATCACCAGCGCCCGGTTCATCTACAGCACCCCGCGCTGTTGCAGCGCTGCCAGCAGCTCGGCTGCATCCTTGACCATCACGCCGCGCGAGCGCGTGGGCGGCGCCTCGAATTTCAGCGTGCGAATGCCCTGCGTGGGCGTGGCGACGCCGAGCTCCGCCAGGGTCGTGACGTCGAGCGGCTTCTTCTTCGCCTTCATGATATCTGGCAGCTTGATGTAGCGCGGCTCGTTCAGACGCAGGTCCGTGGTCACGACCGCCGGCAGATCAATCTCTATCGTCTCCAGCCCGGCATCGACTTCGCGCGTCACGCGCGCGCGCGCGCCGTCGAGTTCGAGTTTCGAGGCATAGGTGGCCTGCGGCCGCTCCCACAGCGCCGCCAGCATCTGCCCGGTCTGGCCGTTGTCGTCGTCGATGGCCTGCTTGCCAAGGATCACCAGCTGCGGCTGATGCTTCTGCACCAGCTTCAGGAACACCTGCGCCGCGGTCAGCGGCTCGACCGGGCCATCCACCTGCACCAGCAGCGCGCGGTCGGCCCCCATCGCCAGCGCGGTGCGCAGCTGCTGCTGCGCCTCATGCGCACCGATGCTGATGACGATCACCTCGGTGGCCAGATTGCGCTCCTTGATGCGCAGCGCCTCCTCCAGCGCAATCTCGTCGAACGGGTTGATGCTCATCTTGACGCCGTCGGTCACCACGCCGGAGCCGTCCGGCTTGACGCGCACCCGCACGCTGTAGTCGATGACACGCTTTATCCCAACCAGAATCGGACTCATGCAGCAGCAACCCCCGTGTGAATCAACGCCGCCATCATATCGCTGACCGGCATGGCCTCGAGCGCGGCACGATCGGAAAAGCATTGCAGGATCTGCGCGCTTGCCGCGCTGTCGAAATGTCCCCGCACGCTGGCCTCGAACTTACGCTGCAGCAGCGGCAAGCCCTCGGCGCGGCGCAGACGATGCCCGATCGGATAGTCAACCGCAACCCGTCGGCTGCTGCTGCCGTCGCGAAAGAACAATTGGATGGCGTTTCCGATATAGCGCCTGGCCGGATCGTAGTAATCACGGGTGAAATCCGGATTCTCGACCACCTGCGTCCTGGCGCGCAGCGCGTCGATGCGCGGGTCGCGCGCTACCGCGTCGTCGTAGTCGGTCGCGGTCAGCCGGCCGAAGATCAGTGGCACCGCCACCATGTACTGGATGCAGTGATCGCGGTCGGCCGGGTTGGCCAGCGGCCCGGTCTTATCGATGATGCGTACCCCCGGCTCCTGCGTCTCGATCACGATGCGCTCGATCTGATCCAGCCGCGACAGCGCTTCCGGATGCAACGTCATCGCCGCCTCGACCGCGGTCTGTGCATGGAACTCGGCCGGAAATGAAATCTTGAACAGCACGTTTTCCATCACGTAGCAGCCCAGCGGCTGCGGCAGCGAGATGCTCTTGCCCTTGAACAGCACGTCGCAGAAGCCCCAGGTCCTGGCCGACAGCGCCGACGGGTAGCCCATCTCCCCGCGCAGCGCCATCAGTGCGTGCCAGAGCGCGCGGCTGGTGGCGTCGCCTGCCGCCCAGCTCTTGCGCGAGCCGGTGTTGGGCGCATGCCGATAGGTGCGCAGCGCGCCGCCGTCGATCCAGGCATTCGAGACCGCATTGATGACCTGATCGCGCGTCGCGCCGAGCATCGCGGCGAGCACCGCGGTCGATGCGACGCGCACCAGCAGCACGTGATCGAGCCCGACGCGATTGAAGCTGTTCTCGAGCGCCAGCACGCCCTGGATCTCATGCGCCTGGATCATGGCCTGCAGCAGCGAGCGCCCGGTGAGCGGCTCGCGCCCGGCGCGCAGTGCGCTGCGCGACAGCCAGTCGGAGAGCGCCAGGATGCCGCCCAGGTTGTCCGAAGGATGGCCCCACTCGGCCGCCAGCCAGGTGTCGTTGAAGTCCAGCCAGCGGATCATCGCGCCGATATTGAACGCCGCGGCTACCGGATCGAGTTCGAACCGGGTGCCCGGCACGCGCGCGCCGCCCGGCATGCTGGCGCCGGGCACCACCGGGCCGAGCAGCCTTGTGCAGGCCGGAAAGTGTAGCGCCTGAAAGCCGCAACCCAGCGTGTCCATCAGGCAGTAGAAGGCGGTCTCGCGCGCCAGCTCGCTCGGCGTGCGGTAGTCGCGCGCGTAGTCGGCGATCGTCGCCAGCACCGCATCGGGCGCCGATCGCTCAGCTGATTTGTAGTCCTGGGACATGCCCTTCAGGGCCGGTCCTGCAACGCGACGAACGGCAGATTGTCCGGTCCGACGTAGTTCGCGCTCGGCCGGATGATCTTGCCATCGATGCGCTGCTCGATGATGTGCGCCGCCCAGCCGGCAGTGCGCGCGATCACGAACAGCGGCGTGAACATCTCGGTCGGCACGCCCATCAGGTGGTACGACACGGCCGAGAACCAATCGAGATTCGGGAACAGGTTCTTGGCCGAGCGCATCACCGTTTCGATGCGCACCGCGATCTCATAGTGCTGGCGGTCGCCACTGGCGACCGCCAGCTGCTGCGCCACGCGCTTGATGACCTCATTGCGCGGGTCGGCGGTGGTGTACACCGGGTGACCGAAGCCGATGATCACCTGCCGGTCGGCCACCCTGGCGCGGATATCGGCCTCGGCCGCATCGGCCGACCCATAGCGCGTCTGGATTTCGAAGGCGACCTCGTTGGCACCGCCGTGCTTGGGGCCGCGCAGCGCGCCGATCGCCCCGGTGATGCAGGAATACAGATCGGAACCGGTGCCGGCGATCACCCGCGCGGCGAACGTGGAGGCATTGAATTCATGTTCGGCATACAAATTCAGCGAGGTATGCATCGCCCTGATCCACAGCGCACTGGCCGGCTTGCCATGCAGCAGGTGCAGGAAATGCGCGGCGATCGAATCGTCGTCGGTGGACACGTCGATGCGCCTGCCGTGATGGCTGTAGTGATACCAGTAGCACAGCATCGAGGGCAGGCTCGAGAGCAGCCGGTCCGCCAGCTCGCGCGTCGCCGCGGTTTCGTGCTCGTTGCTCTCGGGCGCAAGACACCCCAGCACCGACACGCCGCTGCGCAGTACATCCATCGGATGGCTGCTGGCCGGCAGCAGCTCGAGCGCGGCACGCAGCCCCGGCGGCAGTGCGCGCCAGGCCTTGAGCCGCCCCTTGTAGGCGGCCAGTTCGCCCACATTGGGAAATTTCCCGTGGATCAGCAGATAGGCGATCTCCTCGTATTCGCACCGCTCCGCGATATCGAGGATGTCATAGCCGCGGTAATGCAGATCGTTGCCGGCAAGGCCGACGGTGGACAGCGCGGTATTGCCGGCCACGACCCCCGACAGCGCGACCGACTTCTTGGCCACTTATGTTTCCTTCCCGGCCGCGAACAGCCGATCCAGTTGCTGTTCGAAGGCCTCGTAATCCAGGTACTTGTACAGCTGCTCGCGCGTCTGCATGTGCTCGAGCATGTTGCGCTGGGTGCCATCACGGCGGATGGCCTGGTAGGTCGCCAGCGCCGCGGCATTCATCGCGCGATAGGCCGCACAGCAATACAGGATGATGTCCACGCCCGCCGCCGCCAGCTCATCGCGGCCGTACAGTGGTGTGCGTCCGAATTCGGTGATGTTGGCCAGGATCGGCACCCCGACCGCCTGCCGGAAGCGCCGATATTGCGCCAGCTCGCTGATCGCCTCGGGGAAGATCATGTCGGCGCCGGCTTCGACGCAGGCGAGCGCGCGCTCGATCGCGCGCTCGAGCCCCTCGCTCGCCAGCGCATCGGTGCGCGCCATGATCACGAACTCACGATCGGTGCGGGCGTCGACCGCGGCCTTGACCCGATCCACCATCTCCTCGAGCGACACGATCTCCTTGCCGGGACGATGGCCACAGCGCTTGGCCTGCACCTGATCCTCGATATGCATGCCGGCGGCGCCGGCCTTGGTGAAACTGCGCACCGTGCGGGCAATGTTGAATGCCCCTCCCCAGCCGGTATCGGCATCGACCAGCAATGGCAGCGCACACACGTCGGTGATGCGGCGGATGTCCACCAGCACGTCGTCCATGGTGCTGATGGCCAGATCCGGCACGCCCAGCGAATTGGCTGCCAGCCCGCCGCCCGACAGATAGATCGCCCGAAAGCCACTGGCCGCCGCCAGGCGCGCGACGTAGGCGTTGATGGTGCCGACCACCTGCAATGGCCGCTCCTCGCGCAGCGCGGCGCGAAATCGCGCTCCGGCCGATAATGCATCGCGGGGTGCCGTTTCCATCCGCCGAACCCTACACTAGCTGGCAGCAGTTATGGAACTGGTGAAAACCGGGTAGTGAAATGCCCTACCGACGCTCGGCGTTGATGCAGGATCGGCTGGCGGACAATCGCGCGCGCATCATGCGCGCCACGCGCCACCTGATCGCCCGCGGCGGTTTTCGCGCCGCGCGCATCACCACCGTGGCCGCCGAAGCCGGGCTGTCCACCGGCTCGATCTATCGCTACTTTGCGTCCCAGGCGCAGCTGTTCATCGAGGTGCTCAGCGCGGCGGTGGCGCACGAGATCGAACTGCTCGAGCGCATCACCAGTGCCGCGGAACCGGCGCCGCTGCGGCTGCGGCGCGCGGTCGAGGCCTTCGCCCGGCGTGCACTCGAGGGCCGCAACCTCGCCTACGCGTTCATCGCCGAACCGATCGGCGCGCAGGTGGATGTCGCCAGGATGCGCTCGCGCCGCGACTTCAGCGCGGTGTTCCAGCGCCTGATGATCGCCGGGATGCGCAGCGGCGACTTCCCGCCGCAGGACGCCGAGGTCGCCGCGGCCTGCATCGTCGGCGCGTTCACCGAAGCACTGGTCGGGCCGATCGCACCGGGCAGCAAGGCCGCCAGCCCACGCGCGCGTGCACGCCTGATCGCGGCGATCGGCCGCTTCTGCGTGGCCGCGGTCAGGCCTTAGCGCGCAGCGTCCACTCACGCCAGATCGCCATCGCAATGGCAAGCACCACCGGACCGGTGAACAGGCCGATCAGTCCGAATGCCTGCAGGCCGCCGAGCGCGCCGAACATCACGATCAGGAACGGTACGTGGGTGGCGCTGCTGATCAGGATCGGTCGCAGCACCTGATCGGCCGGATGCACCAGCACCGCGCCCCAGGTCAGCATGATGATGCCCTTCCAGACCAGTCCGACCGACAGCAGATACATGCCGATCGGCACCCAGACGATCGCCGTACCCACCAGCGGCACGATCGACAGGACGCCGGTCAGCGCACCAAGCAGCACCGGCGCCGCCAGGCCGACCACCCAATAGCCGATGCCCGCCAGCACGCCCTGCGTGATCGCCGTGATCAACAGCCCGTACACCACCGCGCGCGTCATTTTCCCTGCCGTGACGACGTACGGATTGAGCCGGTCGCCGAAAAATCCCTCCACCACGTGATCGGCCTGGGTCGCGATGGTCTCGCCGTCGCGATAGAAGAAGAACACGGTGAGCAGCGTCAGGGTCAGTTTCACCAGGTTGCGGCCGACGCTGCTCATGATGTGGCCGAGCTCGCTCGCCCAGCCCAGCAGCCAGGCGCTCAGTTCCTGGGTCAGCTCCGACGGATCGGTCGAGTAGCGGTCCATGGTGTCCTGGATCTTCTGGCCGACCCATGGAATGCGCGCCAGGAACTTCGGCACCGCCTGCGGCCCCTGCGCCAGGTATTTCGTCAGCGCCTGGTAGGCGCTGATCAGTTCGCCCTGGACCAGTACCAGGATCCACAGCACCGGCACCACCACGACGCACGCCAGGATCAGCGTCATCAGCAGCGCCGCCAGCGTCCGGTAGCCGTGCAGCAGGCGCCGCAGCTGCCGGTACAGCGGCCAGCTCGCATACGCGAGGATCGCCGCCCACACGATCGGCGCGATGAATGGCGACAGTATCATCAGGCACAGCAGCGCCAGGCCGACCAGCAGCACCGCGAGCAACAGCGGTCGAACCCAGGTGGTGGCCGGTGCACTCATCCGGTCACGGCCGCCGGCCGGGCCAGCGCCACCCGCGACTGTGTCGGCCGCGCCAGCGCCGCGCAGATATAGCGATCCGCCGCCAGCAATCCCTCCAGTCGCACGCCGGTCTCAATGCCGAGTCCATCGAGCATGTAGAGCAGATCCTCGGTCGCAAGATTGCCTGAGGCACCCGGCGCATACGGGCAACCGCCCAGGCCGGCCACCGAGGCATCGAACACCGCGACACCGAACTGCAGCGCCGCGTAGACATTGGCCAGCGCCTGGCCGTAGGTATCGTGAAAATGCCCGGCGAGGCGCTCCACCGGCACGCGCTGCGCGACCGCCTCGAGCATCGCGCTGGTGCGCCCCGGCGTGCCGACCCCGATGGTATCCCCGAGTGAGATCTCATGACAGCCCATCTGATAGAGCGCCGCGGCGACAGCGGCCACCGCTGCGGGCGCGATCGCGCCCTCGTACGGACACCCCAGTACACAGGACACGTAGCCGCGCACCGCCACAGCGCGCTCGCGCGCGGCGTGCATCAGCGCTTCGAAGCGCTGCAGGCTCTCGGCAATCGAACAGTGAATATTCCGCTGCGAGAAGCTCTCGGATGCGGCCCCGAAGACCGCCACCTGATCCGCACCGGCGGCCATCGCCGCCTCGAAGCCGACCAGGTTCGGCGTCAGCGCCGAATAGATAAGTCCGGCGCGTCGCGGCACCCCGCGCATCACCGCATCGTGATCGGCCATCTGCGGCACGCGCCTGGGCGACACGAACGCGGTGGCTTCGATGTGCGACAGGCCTGAATCGGCCAGCCGGCGGATCAGTTCCAGCTTTACCTCGGTGGCGACGATCGCCGCCTCATTCTGCAGCCCGTCGCGCGGACCGACCTCGACCAGCCTGACACGAGCGGGCATCATGGCCGCGGGACTTCCGGGCTTGGGGAGCCTGGGCTCGGGGACCCTGGCGTGGCCTCGAAGTCGATCAGGTCCCAGCCTTCCCTCACCTGCTCGCCCACCGCGGCGCGATAGCCGCGCACCGTGCCGTTCGCCGGCGCACAGATCGTGTGCTCCATCTTCATCGCTTCCAGGATCAGTAATGGCTCGCCCTTGATAACCGCGCTGCCGGCCGTCACCAGCTGCGCGATCACCCGTCCGGGCATCGGCGCCGCCAGGCTCGCCTCGGCCACGTACGCATCGGCCGACGAGCGCAGCGGATCGCGCCGGTGCAGCCGGTATTCATCATCGCCGACGACGATGTGCAGCTGTCCCGCCTCCTCCTCGATCTGCAGCCGCACGCCCTCGGCGCCGTACTGCAGATAAAAACTATCGCTGTCCTGCGCGCGCAGCAGCGCGGCGGCAGTGCGTTCACCGATGGCAAGCCGCAGGCCATCAGCGCGGTACTGGACCGCCACGGCGCTCGGCGCTGCCGGCGCCGCGGCACCCGTCGCCGCATCGGCGACACCGACGCAGTCGAACTCGAGCGTTCGTGTCAGAAACCCGTTGAGACGCCAGCCATCACCGGCATTCCAGGCGCAGGGCGCCGCCGGACGCTCCTGCCTGATGGTCCACAGCGCAGCCGCCGCCAGCACGGCCGCATCGGGCGGCTTCGGCGCACCGGCGACAAGCGCGCGCTCGCGTTCGATGAAGCCGATGTCGAGCCGTCCGGCGGCGAAGGTCCGGCTGGCGGCGAGGCGGCGCAGGAACATCACATTGTTGCCCACGCCGGCGATGCGTACCTGTGACAGTGCGGCGCGCAGCGCCGCTACTGCTTCCCGGCGCGTGCCCGCATGCACGATCAGCTTGGCGAGCATCGGATCGTAATCAATTCCGACCCTGTCGCCAGCCTCGATGCCAGTCTCGATCCGCAGCGCGCCGCTCGCGGCCGGCAGCTCGAAGCGACGCAGCGTACCGCTCGAGGGCAGGAAACCGGCCTCGGGAACCTCCGCGTACAGGCGCACCTCGATCGCATGCCCGTGCATCGCAATCTGCTGCTGGGACAGCGGCAGGGCTTCCCCGGCGGCCACGCGCAACTGCCATTCGACCAGGTCAAGGCCGGTGATCATCTCGGTGACCGGATGCTCCACCTGGATGCGGGTATTCATCTCCATGAAGTAGAAGCCGCCGCCCGCCTCGAGCAGGAATTCCACCGTGCCGGCCCCGGTGTAATCGACCGCGCGCGCCGCATCGCAGGCGGCTCGCGTCATGCGCTCGCGCTGCGCCTCGCTCAGATGCGGCGCCGGCGCCTCCTCCAGTACTTTCTGATGGCGCCGCTGGGCCGAGCAGTCGCGCTCGAACAGGTGCACGATCTGCCCGTCGTTGTCGCCGAAGATCTGCACCTCGATGTGGCGCGGCTGCTGCAGATACTTCTCCAGCAGCACCCGCGCGTCGTTGAAGCTGGCGCGCGCCTCGCGCTGGCAGGAGGCCAGCCGCTCATCGAACACGGCCGCGCTCTCCACCACCCGCATGCCCTTGCCGCCACCGCCGGCGGTGGCCTTGATCAGCACCGGATAGCCGATGCGCTCGGCCTCGCGGCGCAGGTGCGCCGGGTCCTGCTCCTCGCCGTGATAACCCGGCAGCAACGGCACGCCGCAGCGCTGCATCAGTTGCTTCGCGCTCGCCTTGGAGCTCATCGCGCGCATCGCCGCCACCGGCGGTCCGATGAAGATCAGCCCGGCAGCCAGGCAGCTTTGCGCGAACTGCGGATTCTCGGACAGGAAACCATAGCCTGGATGGATCGCCTGCGCACCGCACTGGCGCGCCGCATCGATGATCGCCGGTATGCGCAGGTAGCTGTCGCGCGCCGCCGCCGCTCCTATGCACACCGCCTGGTCGGCCAGCCGCACGTGCCGTGCTGCCGCGTCGGCTTCGGAATACACCGCAACCGTGGCGACACCAAGCCGGCGGCAGGTGGCGATGACGCGGCAGGCGATCTCGCCGCGATTGGCGATCAGGATCTTGTCGAACATGATCTCAAGCGCTCCAGCTCGGCTTGCGCTTGGCAAAGAACGCGGCGATTCCTTCGCGTGCCTCCTCGCCGGCCCGCACCTCGGCGATACTTCGGGCGGTCTGCTCGGCTACCTGCGGGTCGAGTGCATCGTGGCCGCGCAGCGCCGCCAGCAGCCGCTTGCAGTGCGCCTGGGCCTCAGGTCCGGCACTTCGCAGCGCATCCACCAGTCCGCCCAGCCGCCCGTCGAGCTCATCGGCAGCGACCACCTCGTGGATCAATCCGACGCGCAGCGCTTCGTTTGCATCGAAGCGCTCGCCGCTCAGGAAATAGCGGCGTGCGGCGCGCTCGCCGATCGCGGCGAGCACATACGGGGCAATCGTGGACGGCGTCAGTCCCAGGCGCACCTCGGTGGTACCGAAACTGGCCTCCGAGCTGGCAATGGCGATATCGCAGGCGGCCACCAGCCCCATGCCGCCGCCAAGTGCGACCCCGTGCACGCGCGCGATGGTGGGCTTTGGCGATTGCGCCAGCGTGCGCAGCATCCATGCCAGGCGCCGCGCATCCTCCAGGTTGGCGTCGTAGTCGGCGCGTGCCTGCCGTTGCATCCATTCCAGGTCGGCGCCGGCACAGAAGCTGCGGCCGCGGCCGGCCAGCACGATGGCGCGCACCGACGCCTGCTGCGACAGCAGCGCCAGGCAGTGCGGCAATTCGGCCAGCAGCCCCTCGTTAAACGCATTGTGGCGTTCCGGCCGGTTCAGCCACACGGTCGCACAGCCAGCGCGGTATTCGAGCTGCAGGAACTGGTAATCCGCCATCGCCGCCTGCATCCTGACCTACATCCTGAACACGCCGAACTGCGTTGCGCCGATCGGCGCATTGAGCGCCGCCGCGAGGCCTAAGCCCAGCAGGCGGCGCGTCTGCGCCGGATCGACGATGCCATCGTCCCACAAGCGCGCGGTGGCGTAGTAGGGATTGCTCTGCTGATCGAACTGCGCCTGGGTGGGCTGCTTGAACTCCTGCTCCTGCTGCGCGCTCCAGCTCTTGCCCTGGGCCTCGAGCGCATCGCGACGCACCGTCGCCAGCACGCTGGCCGCCTGCTCGCCGCCCATGACGCTGATGCGCGAATTCGGCCAGCTCCACAGGAAGCGCGGACCGTAGGCGCGGCCGCACATGCCGTAGTTGCCGGCGCCGAACGAGCCCCCGATCAGCACGGTGAACTTCGGCACCGCACTGGTCGCCACCGCCGTCACCAGTTTGGCGCCGTCTTTGGCGATGCCTGCGTTCTCGTACTTCTTGCCGACGATGAAGCCCGAGATGTTCTGCAGGAACAGCAGCGGTACACCGCGCTGCGAGGCCAGCTCGATGAAATGCGCGCCCTTGAGCGCCGATTCCGAAAACAGGATGCCGTTATTGGCCAGTAGAGCGACCGGGCAGCCATGGATATGTGCAAACCCGGTGACCAGGGTCGCCCCGTAGCGCTGCCGGAACTCATCCAGCCGCGAGCCATCGACCAGGCGCGCGATCACCTCGCGCACGTCATACGGCTTGCGGGTGTCGGCCGGAATGATCCCGTACAGCTCCTCCGGGTCGTAGCGCGGTTCCTCGACACTCTGCGGCGCCGTCATCAGCGCGGCCGACGGCGCCTCGCGCCGGTTCAGGTTGGCGACCATGCGCCGCAGGATCGCCAGTGCATCGGCATCGCTGTGCGCGTAGTGGTCGGCAACGCCGGAGATGCGCGTATGCACGTCGGCGCCGCCGAGCTCCTCGGCGCTGACCACCTCGCCGGTCGCCGCCTTGACCAGCGGCGGGCCGCCAAGAAATATGGTGCCGGTATCCTTGACGATGATGCTCTCATCGGACATCGCCGGTACATAGGCGCCGCCGGCGGTGCACGAGCCCATCACGCAGGCGAGCTGCGGAATGCCGCGCGCCGAGAGTTGTGCCTGGTTGAAGAAGATGCGCCCGAAATGCTCACGGTCCGGGAACACCTCGTCCTGCAGCGGCAGGTACGCGCCGCCGGAATCCACCAGGTAGATGCAGGGCAGGTGGTTCTCGGCCGCTATCTCCTGCGCCCGCAGGTGCTTCTTGACGCTGATCGGATAGTAGGTGCCGCCCTTGACGGTCGCATCATTGGCGACGATCACGCACTGGCAGCCGCTGACTCGGCCGATGCCGGTGACGATACCGGCGCCGGGTACCTCACCGCCGTACATGTCAAAGGCCGCGAGCGCGCTCAGTTCCAGGAACGGCGCGCCCGGGTCGAGCAGCAGATCGATGCGCTCGCGCACCAGCAGCTTGCCGCGGGCCCGGTGACGCTCACGCGCGCTTTCCGAGCCGCCCTGGGCGGCCGCTGCGCTGCGTTCGCGCAGCTGCGCCACCAGCGTGCGCATCGCCGCGGCATTGGCGTCGAACTGGCCTTCGCCGCGCCGGATATTGGAATGGAGGATGTTGCTCATGCGTACCCGGGGCCAACTGTACTCCAGCGTACGCAAATAATGAATCTAAGTTCACTTTTCTGCCGGACGGCTCACATCCCGGGGCGCCAGCCGCCGGCCGCCGGCTGCCGGTCGGTGGGGTGGCGGGTCCGTGGGTCGGCCGGTCGGTGGGTCGGCGGGGCGGTGGGTCGCGCCGCGTGGCCTCAGAGCTGGGCGAGCCGCGTTCAGCGTCGATTCATTGCGTTGGCGTATTCTTTTAAGCGCGTGGATAAACCGGTGCGCCCTCGAACGCAAACTATCGACCGGCGTCCGACAAGCGTATCGGAGAATTTGCCACTCGACCGTCGCCAACGCGTTGGTCACAATGGCCGACAACCGAACCGCCTGACGCCCCGCATCTGGCCGGCCTTGAGCCCGCCCGGCGGCGCCTTTGGCGGCCCGGTATCACCGACCGCAGGAGTAGTGCGTGGATCCGCGACGATGGTTGCTGCTGACAGTGACAACCTGCGCGGTCGTATTGCAGCACTCCAGCGCGCTGGCGCCGCGCGTCCGGCCGGCGCAACCGCCGCCCGCGCCGCGCTTTGGCTTCGAAAGCGTGCAGCGCATCGCGCAGCAGCGCTCCAGCGAGGCCTATCGCGACCAGGGCGGCAAGCTGCCCGACAGCCTGAGCAAGATCAACTACGACGATTATCGTAATATCCAGTTTCGAAGCGAGCAGGCGTTGTGGCGCCATCAGGCACTGTTCGAAGTGCAATTCTTCCATCGCGGCTTTGCCTACGATAAGCGCGTCAACGTCACCGAAGTCGGCGATGACGGGGTGCTGCGACCGCTCAAGTACGATCCATCGCAGTTCGAATTCGGCAAGGGCGCGCCACCGAAGGACCTGCCTGCCGATCTGGGCTTCGCCGGACTACGCGTGCACTTCCCGCTGCAAAGCGCGGACTACAAGGATGAGTTGATCGCCTTTCTCGGTGCCTCCTATTTCCGGCTGCTCGGGCGCGACCAGAACTACGGTGCCTCGGCCCGCGGCCTCGCGCTCAACGTCGCCACGACCGGCGGCGAGGAGTTCGCCTATTTCACCGATTTCTGGCTGGTGCGTCCGGCGCCCGAGCAGCGCACGCTGACGATCTATGCCGTGCTCGACAGCCCGAGCCTCGCGGGCGCCTATCGCTTCGAGATCAGGCCGGGAACCACCAGCACGATGGAGGTCACCGCAACCCTGTATGCCCGCCAGAGCGTCGAAAAGCTCGGCCTGGCACCCATGACCTCGATGTTCCTGTACGGCGAGGACCGACCGCGTCCGTTCGATGATTATCGTCCCGAGGTGCACGACAGCGACGGCCTGACACTGCAGACCGGGGGCGGGGAATGGCTGTGGCGGCCGCTGCTCAATCCGCGCACACTGCGCGTCTCGAGCTTCTCGGACGAGCATCCGCGCGGCTATGGCCTGAGCCAGCGCGACCGCGACTTCTCTCACTACCAGGACGAGGACGCCCACTATCAGCGGCGGCCGAGCTACTGGGTCGCGCCGCTTGGGGATTGGGGCAAAGGCACCGTGGAGCTGGTTGAAATTCCAAATGATGAGGACATACACGACAATATAACCGCGTACTGGATCCCATCGATGCATCTGCAACCGCACAAGCCGTTCACGTTCTCCTATCTGCTGTCGGCCTACTCGATTGCGCCGCAGTTGTCGCCGGGCGGGCACGCGATCGAGACCCGAACCACGGCGGTGCATGCGCGCGGCGGCGGGGACTCGGCTCGGCGTATGCTGATCGACTTCGCGGGCGGCGATCTGGGGTCGCTGACCTCCACGCAGCCGGTCAAGCCCGAAATCCGCTCTCACAACGGCGATATCGACAACGTCTCGATCCAGCGTCTGGTGGAGACTGGTGCCTGGCGCGTCACGTTCCGGGTGCTGCCGAAGAATAGCCAGGCCATGGACCTGCGCTGTTACCTGACTTTGTACGGGGAGGCGCTTACCGAAACCTGGACCTACCTCTGGACGCCATGAACACGATCGACCCGGGGAGCGTGAACCGGCTCAACGAGCGCTTGCTGCGGCATCAGGCGCTGTGGCGCCGATCGCTGTTTTTCGGCCTGACGTTTCTGACCGCGCTGATCGCGGGACTGCTGATGCTCGACATCCTCAAGGTCAACGGACAGACGGCACTCAACTGCGTCGCGCTGCCGCTGTTTGTGGTGCTGTTCGGCTGGATATCCGGAGCCTTCTGGGCCGCGGTCATCGGCTTCGTGGTGCGCCTGATCGGTCGCGACCCCGCGGTGCTGCGACCGCAGCGCGCCCCGCCGCAGCCGCTGCGCGGCCGCACCGCCATCGTGACCCCGATCTACAACGAGGACACGGTGCGGGTGTTCGCCGCCGCCGACGCGATCTGGTGGTCACTGCAGCAGCAGGCCGCGCAGGCCAGCTTCGACATGTTCATCCTGTCCGATACGCGAAAACCGGAGATTGCCATCGCCGAAGAGGCGGCCTGGCGCGCGCTGGTGGCACGACGCGGCGCCGACGGCCGTCTGTTCTACCGTCGCCGCAGCGACAACGTCGGGCGCAAATCCGGCAACCTTGCCGAGTTCGTCGGCAACTGGGGCGGTGCCTACGACTATATGATAGTGCTCGATGCCGACAGCGTCATGTCCGGCCAGGCACTGGTCTCGATGGCGGAGATGATGGACGCGCACCAGGACGTCGGCATCATCCAGACACTGCCGCTGCTGGCGGGCCGCGACACGCTGTTCGCACGCACGCTGCAGTTTGCGGTACGGATCAGCGGCTCGATGCTGGCCAGCGGCCTCGCCTTCTGGCAGCTCGGGGAGAGCAACTACTGGGGCCACAATGCGATCCTCAGGCTGCGCACGTTCGCGCAATATTGCGCGCTGCCACGCCTGCCGGGAGCCCCGCCCTTCGGCGGCGAGATATTGAGCCACGATATCGTCGAGGCGGCGTTCATCCGCCGCGCCGGTTACAAGGTTTGGCTGGTGCCGGACATCAGCGGCAGCTGGGAGGAAGTGCCCTCGAATGTCATCGACTATGCGGCACGCGACCGCCGCTGGGCGCAGGGCAATCTGCAGCACATCGGCGTCATGCCGATGCGCGGACTGCATTGGCTCAGCCGTGTCCACCTGCTGACCGGCATTCTGTCGTATGCCACCTCGCCGCTGTGGCTGCTGGTGCTGATCATCAGCTCGATCGTGACCTGCATCCAGGCGGTCTCCGGCCACCAGTACTTCCAGCCCGGCGCCTATTCGCTGTTCCCGAGCTGGCCGCAGTATCGCGACGGCGAGATCGCCGCGGTGCTGGCGATGACCGCGGTGGTGCTGCTGGTGCCGAAGATGCTCGGCGCCTTCCTGGTCATCAGGGATCGCGCCTCGCGCCGCGCCTTTGGCGGCAGCTCCAGGATCATCGGCAGCTTTCTGTTCGAGCAGATCCAGAGCATGCTGCTGGCGCCGACCATGATGCTGTTTCATTCCGAATTCGTACTGCGCGCGCTGCTGGGCCGCAGTGTCGGCTGGGATGCCCAGGCCCGCGGCGATCGCGGCATTCCCTGGCGCGAGGCATTCCGGCGCCACCGATGGCACCTGGCGATCGGGCTGGTGTGGGGCTCGGCGATCCTGGTACTGGCACCCCACTTCATCTGGTGGATGTCGCCGGTCATTCTCGGCATGCTGATTTCGGTGCCATTCACCGTGCTGACCAGCCGCGCGGACCTGGGCCGCGCACTGCGCGCGCGCGGCTGGCTGCTGACACCCGAGGAAACCGACGAGCCGCCCGAGCTGGCGGCGGCTGCCGCGGCGCGTGCCCGCGGGCCGCAGCCCGCGAGCCCATTCGAGCCGCTCGCGCTACCGCCGCGGGTACCGCTGTCGATGACCGCCGAGGCGCCGGCCTACCTGAAGGTACGCATCACACCGCGCCGGCGGATGGCGAGCTCCGCCTGATGGGCTGATGGCCGGCACTGCGCGGCCAGCTCGGGCTGGCGCGAACTTGCCGACTCAGACGCGTTCGATAGCGGCCGCCAGCGCCTGCAGTTGCGCGGCGCTGCGGCCGCAGCCGCGACGCCTGTACCATGTATAATCCCTTGTTCGAGAATTACCGCTGGGCTGGCGCTTGAGCTGGAGGTTGGCAGTGAAAATCCTTGGTCCCGATGCCCTGGTGTTCGGCGTCGATGATCTCGACTCGTGCTACCGGTACCTGAGCGATTACGGGCTGAAGAAAGTGGACAGTGCGCCGAGCGGCGCCACCTTCGAGGCGCTCGACGGCACCGCCGCGGTGGTGCGCCGCGCCGCCGATCCGGGCTTGCCGGCGCCGATCTGCGCGGCACCGAACATCCGCGAACAGATCTACGGCGTGGCCGACAAGGTGACACTCGACGCGATCGGCGCCGAGCTGAGCAAGGACCGCGACGTCATCGCCGGCAGTGACAGCGTGCTGCGCTCGGTCGACGATAGCGGCTATGCGATCGGCTTCAAGGTGACGCAGCGGCGCCGGATCGATGTGCCGAGGTACATCAATGTGCCGGGCATGGAGATCCACCGCCCGGTCAACGTGATCGCGGCGATCGATGACTGCCCGAACGAGATCTATTCACTCTCGCACGTGGTGCTGTTCGCCCCGGACGTGGACAAGGCGGAGAAGTTCTATGCCGGGCGGCTCGGCTTTCGCACCACCGATGTGTTCACCAACCTGGGGCCGTTCATGCGCCCGGCCGCAACGCTCGAGCACCACACGCTGTTCCTGATCAAGGCGCCCAAGCCGGGGCTGCAGCACTTCACCTTCCATGTCGGCAACCTGAACGACCTGCTGAAGGCCGGCTGGAACTTCGTGAACAAGGGCTACAAGTCGTTCTGGGGCCCCGGGCGCCACATCCTCGGATCGAACAATTTCTGGTATTTCAACAGCCCGTTCGGCGGCCTGATGGAATTCGACTGCGACATGGACCTGCACGACGACAACTGGAAGCCGCGCTTCATCCCGGCCAGTCCGCAGACCTCGCAGACTTACCTGTTCCAGTTCACCGACAAGTGGTCGCCCGGCGACCAGAAGCACTGAGCAGCGCCTTGCGCCTGCTGCCTGCAGGTAGCTGGCGCGGCGACGGCGCCTGAAGATATCGGCCATGAGCATCGATGCGGGCAGCGAGCGGATTCTGTGCCGTCTGGAGGACATTCCGGACGGCGGTGCGCGCGGTTTCCTGCCGGTCGATCGCGACGATCGGGTGTTCGTCGTGCGCCGTGGCGATCGCGTCCATGTCTACATCAACTCCTGCCCGCACAACTGGCGACCGCTCGACTATGCGCAGGACCGCTTCCTGTCGGCCAGTGGCAGCGAGATCGTCTGCTACGCGCACGGTGCGCATTTCTCCATCGCCAGCGGCGAGTGCATCGCCGGCGTGTGCATCGGCCGGTTCCTGATTCCGGTGCCCGCGCGCGTCGACAATGGCATGATCCTGATCCCGCGGGAATTGCCGCAACCGCCGGAGTAGCGATGGGCCGCATTTTCGAAGTTCGCAAGCACGCCATGTTCGCGCGCTGGAACCGCATGGCCAAGGGCTTCGCGCGCATCGCCAAGGACATCAACATGGCGGTGAAGGCGGGTGGCGCGGACCCGGCCTCCAATCCGACGCTCCGGCGCATCATGCAGAATGCGCGCGCGATCAACATGCCCAAGGACAAGGTCGAGGCGGCCATCAAGCGCGCCAGCGGTCACGACGCCACCAATTACCACCAAGTGCTGTACGAGGGCTACGCGCCGCATGGCATCGCGCTGCTGGTCGAGACCGCCACCGACAATCCGAACCGGACCGTGGCCCACGTGCGCAACATCATGAGCAAGAACGGCGGCAATCTGGGTACCACCGGCAGCGTGAGCTTCCAGTTTCACAAGATGGGCGTTTTCCGCCTCGATCCTGCTGCCATCGACCAGGATGAGCTCGAGCTCGAGATGATCGATCACGGCCTGGAGGAAATGGGCGAGAGCAGCGGCGAGAAAGGCGAGCCGCAGCTGGTACTGCGCTGCGCCTTCGAGAACTTCGGCAAGCTGCAGGAAGCGCTGGAAGCACGGCGCATCGCGCCGCTCTCGGCCGAACACGACTACGTCTGCACCACGCCGGTCGAGCTGCCGGAGGCGCAGGCCACCGAGGCGCTGGAACTGATCGACAAGCTCGAGCAGGAAGACGACGTGCAGCGTGTGTTTCACTCACTCGCCTGAAGGCGCATGCGCGAGCCACTGCCGACGCTGCTGCTGCCGGGCCTTGCGGCCACGGCGCGCCTGTATGCGCCGCAGATCCCGCTGCTCTGGCAGTTCGGGCCGGTGATGCTGGCCGATCATCGGCACGACGACAGCATCGCCGCCATTGCGCGGCGTATTCTCGAGCAGGCGCCGCCGCGCTTTGCGCTGCTGGGCCTGTCGATGGGCGGCTATATCGGCTTCGAGCTGCTGCGTCAGGCACCCGGGCGTGTCGAACGGCTGGCGTTGCTGGACACCACAGCGCGCCCGGATACGCCGGAGCAAACGGCACGGCGCCGCGCCCTGATCGAACAGGCTCGCACCGGGCGCTTTGGCGAGGTGGCCGATGCGCTCTACCCGGCACTGGTGCATCCCGATCGCCTCGCCGATCACGGCCTGCGCGCGCAGGTGCGATGCATGGCTGAGGAAACCGGCGCCGAAGCGTTCATCCGACAGCAGACCGCGATCATGAATCGGCTCGACTCGCGGCCGCACCTGGCCGCCATTGGCTGCCCGACATTGATACTGGTCGGCGACGCCGATCAGCTCACGCCGCCAGAGCTTGCGCAGGAGATCGCCGCGGCCATCCCCGGCGCACGACTGGTGGTGGTGCCGGCAAGCGGGCATCTGTCGACGCTTGAGCAGCCCGAGCGGGTGAACGCGGCGCTGGTCGAGTGGCTGGCCGCGCCCGGCGAATGACAGCGGCTATCGGCGCTCGGGAGATTAGTATGAGAACAGAGCTCCGCAGGGCCTGGTCGGCCGGCGCGTTATGCGCGAGCGCCCTGGTGTTTGCAAGCACCCTGGTGTTTGCCGCCGCCGCGGCTCCGTTTCACGATCAGCCCGACTCGGCGCGCAGTCTGCCGGCCGATAACCTGCCGCCGTTCGGCATGCTCGATGCGCACGGAAATCTCGTGCCTGCGCCGCCGCTGCCGGCGGGCGCGCTGGCACGTGGCCCGGGCTCGGCGCCGGAGACGGTTGCACGCGGACCGACGCTGGCACTGGCCATCGAGGCTGCCCGCACGGCGCTCGAGCGCTGCGCGGCGGCAGGCTATCGAGTCGGTGTCGCGGTGGTCGATTCAGCCGGTGAGCCGCGTGCGATGCTGAGCGCGGACGGCGCGGACGGCAGTCATGTGTTCGTCGCGATACGCAAGGCGCTGGTGGCGCTCAGCTTCCGGCAGCCCAGTTCGCAAGCCCGGGACCAGGTCCTGAAGGACAAGGCGTTGCTGGCGCGCGTCACGCCCAACATGTTCGTCGAGGGCGGCGCGCTGCCGATCCGGATCGGCGACCAGGTCATTGGCGCCATTGGCGTCAGCGGCGCGGGCGGCACCATCATCGGCCGGCAGGATGAGCTGTGTGCGGCAGCGGGCCTCGACAAGATAAGTCACAAGCTCAGGTAGCCACGCCCCACGCCGCGCCGCCTGACTGCTGCGTGCGCAATCAATCCTGGTCGAGCGCCAGCAGCCGCGTGTCGCCGCCGAGCGCGGCAGTGTTGACGCTGACCGACTGTTCGACCAGCAATCGCTCCAGCGCATAGTCCTCGTTCGCGACGATCAGCTGCTGGATCGGCCCCTCCCCGGCCGCCAGTTCCTGGCACAGCTGGCGCAGCCACAGCGGATGCAGGCGCGCCTCGGCCGCGTCCACCAGCACCGCCTGGTAGCTCGGCGTGGCGCTGGCTAACGATGCGCGCAATCCGCCCGGCAGCGCCGCGCGCAGCGTCGCGGCAAGCTGCGACTGGTCCGCGATCAGGGTATTACCGGTCGCCAGTGCCGCCGCCAGCTGGGCCAGTAGCGCACTGGCCGAGCGGGCGGTGCCGCGCAGCACACCGCGCGCACGCAGCCGCAGTTCATTGCTCTCGCCGACATAGCCGCTCAGCGGAATGCGCGCCGCAAGCATGGTCGCGTCCGCGTAGCGCTCGGCCAGCGCCAGCAGCTCCGAGCGCTCCCGCGCCGACAGCAGCGTGTCCTGGCCTGCGCGCAGCCAGGTGATGAATTGCCGCAACGGCGCGGGCACGCGCGCACTCTGGTCGGCGTGCCAGCGCGGGCCCGGAGAGCGACGCAGCAGGCGGTATAAGTAGAGCGGGCCACCGGCCTTGGGTCCGGTACCCGACAATCCCTGCCCGCCGAAGGGTTGCACGCCGACCACGGCGCCGATCATGTTGCGATTCACATAGATGTTGCCGACCTGCGCGCGCTCGATGATCTCGCCGATGGTGTCTTCAATGCGCGATGCGATCCCAAGGGTCAGGCCATAGCCGGTGGCGTTGATCGCGTCCACCAGTGCGCCGAGCCGGCGCCGATCGAAGCGCAGCACATGCAGCACCGGTCCGAAGACTTCGCCCGACAACTCCTCGATCGAACCGATTTCAATCAGCGTCGGGGGCACGAATACCCCGCGCGCGCACTCGGCGGACAGCGGGCTCTGGCAGCGCAGCTGCGATCGGGTCGAGCGCAGATGGGCCTCGATCCGGCGGCGCGCCTGCTGGTCGATCAGCGGGCCGACATCGGTCGCAAGCTCTGCCGGGTTGCCCACGCGCAGCTCGCGCATCGCGCCCTCGAGCATGGCCAGCATCGGCTCGGCGATCTCGCGCTGCAGGCACAACAGCCGCAGCGCCGAGCAGCGCTGTCCCGCGGAATCGAATGCCGAGCGCAGCGCGTCGGCGACCACCTGCTCGGGTAATGCGGTCGAATCCACGATCATCGCGTTCTGGCCGCCGGTCTCGGCGATCAACGGCACGTCCCCGCGCAGCGCCAGACTGCGAGCGATCGAACGCGCGGCCAGGGTCGATCCGGTGAACACCACGCCGCCGATTCGAGCATCGGCGACCAGGCGCGCACCGACCCGCGCGCCGTCGCCGGGCAGCAGCTGCAGCACTGCGCGCGGTACACCCGCCTGATGCAGCAGCTGCACCGCACGCGCCGCGGTGGCACTGCTCTGCTGCGCCGGCTTTGCGAGCACGCTGTTGCCGGCAGCGAGTGCCGCCGCGACCTGGCCGGTGAAGATCGACAGCGGGAAATTCCACGGACTGATGCAGGCCACGGTGCCGAGCGGCAGGTGCGACATGTGGTTGAACTGCGAGCGCAGCTGGGCAGCGTAGTAACGCAGGAAATCCACCGCCTCGCGCACTTCGCCGACCGCATTGGCGAGTGTCTTGCCGGCCTCGCGCACTGCCAGCGCCACCAGCGCGGGCAATTGCTGCTGGTACAGCTCGGCGGCGCGCTCGAGTATCTGGGCACGGGCATCGGTCTCGGTTTCGGCCCAGCCAGGCGCACTGTCGGCGGCCGCGCCGATCGCCGTATCGACCACATCATCGGCAGCATCGAGCACATGACCGAGCAGCTCGTTCAGATCGGCCGGGTTGCGGATCTCGCGCCGCAACGGGGCTGTGGTAGCGCTGTTCGCGCTTGCCGCGGCGCCGGTGCCGGCCGGCGCAGCCGCGATCAGCGGTCGCACCTCGATCGGCTGAGTCCGGCTCTCGGCGATCGCCGCCAGCAGCGGCACTCGCAGCGCCGGGTTGGCCAGATCGACGCCGGCGGAGTTGCTGCGCTCGGGCGCGTACAGATCGCGCGGCAGCGCTATCCGGGGATGGGGCGCGCCGGCGTGCCTGGCCGCAAGCTCCACCGGATCGGCACACAACAGCTCGATCGGCGTTGTGGCCGCGGCGGCGCGATGCACGAACGATGCTGCCGCTCCGTTCTCGATCAAGCGTCGCATCAGATACGCCAGCAGCGTCGCGCGCGTGCCGACCGGCGCATAGACGCGCACCGGTCGGGCGATCGTACGCGTTTCAAGCAAGTGCCGGTACAGTCCGGCGCCCATGCCGTACAGGCACTGGAATTCATAGTCCTCGGCACCTGCCGCGGCGGCGATCTCGATGATGGCCGCGACGCTCTGGGCGTTGTGGGTCGCGAACTGCGGCAACACGCGCTCGCCCGCGGCCAGCAGTCGCCGGGCGCAGGCGAGGTACGCGACATCGGTATAGGCCTTGCGGGTGTAGACCGGATAGCCGGACAGGCCGTCCATCTGCGCCCATTTGATTTCCGCGTCCCAATACGCGCCTTTGACCAGCCGCAGCATCAGCCTGGTGCGGTGCCGGACCGCAAGGTTCAAAAGATAGTCGATCACCGCCGGCGCGCGCTTCTGATAGGTCTGTACCGCGACGCCCAGTCCGGCTGCATCGCTCGGGCCGTTCGCTGCCATCAGCGCCTCGATCAGGTCGAGCGACAGTTCCAGCCGATCGGATTCCTCCGCATCGATCACCAGTGCGATGCCGTGGCGCTGCGCCTGACGGCGCAGCTCGAGCACCCGCGGCAACAGTTCGCGCAGGATGCGGCCCTGCTGCGTATAGGCGTAGCGCGGGTGCAGCGCCGATAGTTTCACCGATACGCTGCCGCCGGCGATCGGCCCCCAGCCATGATAGGCCGTGCCGACCGCGTCGATGGCGTGCTGGTAGGCGAGGAAATACTGCTGCGCGTCGTGCGCGGTCAGCGCCGCCTCTCCCAGCATGTCGAACGAATAGCGGTATCCCTGGGGCGCCGCACGTCGTGCGCGCGCCAGCGCGGATTCGATGCTCTGGCCAAACACGAACCGATCGCTCAGCGTGCGGATCGCGAGCTGCATCGCGAGGCGCACCGGTGTCGCCATGAAGGATCGCCAGCCGCTGTCGCCCGACACGCAGGCCGTTGCCAGCCTGAGCGCGCCGGCCAGCACCCCGTCGCCGCGCTGCGCGCTCCAGTCGACCCGCGACAGCCGGTCGCGCAGCAACCGGTTGGCGTTGGCGGCATCGGGCACGCGCAGCAGCGCCTCGGCCACCGACAGCAACGCCAGGCCGGCGCCGCTGTTGAGTGGGAAGGCACGGGTCAGCGACTCGATGCCGCGCCGCCGGTCATGCCGCCGCATGCCGTCGATCAAGGCGCGCGCCAGCGCTGCCGTGCGCTCGCGCTGGGCATCGTCGGCCTGCGCCGCTGCGATCAACGGCGGCAGGCACTCGGTCTCATCGAGCCGCCACAGCCGTGCGATCATCGCGCGCGCTGGCGCCGAATCCGCACCCCAATCGGCCTGCGGATCGACCGATGCGGTCGGTACGGTGCTGATCACGCTCGCATTATCACACTGGCGGCATCGGCAGCGCGATCCGGCTGCGCCCTGTCGCCCGGTGATCAAACTCTGGCAGAGCCGCCCTTAGCACCGGCGCTCTGCTCCAGCCGCCGTGCCACCGCTTCCAGACGGCGCAGCGTCACTTCCGCCGGCGCCGGCCGCGGCGGCCGCTGCGACGATGCCGGCTGCTCGCAGGCAAGACCCCGATAGACCAATTCAGTCATCGCGTCGGCGGCCGTGTCCGGGGAGAAATCGCCCTCGCCGCGCAGATACACCCAGGTATGGTGCTCGACGCCGCCATAGATCATGTCGCGCACAATGCGCAGCGGCAGGTCGGCGCGAAACTCTCCGGCATCGATGGCCTGCTGCACGATCTCGAGCGTGCGGCGGGTGTATTCGCGTGTCAGGTCGAATACCGTGGTGCGCCGATACTCCGGCCAGGCCCGCAGCTGGTTGAAGATGAGCCGGCACATGCCGGGCTCGTTGTGAATCACGGTCAGATGCCGCCAGATCAGGAACCGCAGTCGCGCGCGCGTGCCCTGCAGCACCCGCAGCTGCTGGTCGTAGTCGGCCAGGATGCGCTCGTACCATTGCTCGACCACGCGGATCAACAAGTCGCGCTTGCCGGGGAAGTAACGGTAGATCGTGCCCTCGACCACACCGGCCCGCGCCGCGATCTGCGCCGTGAGCGCCTCGCTGTAGCCCTTGTCGCGGAATACCTGCGCCGCCACCTGCATGATTTCCTGCATGCGCTGCTCGCGCGGCAGTCTCGATTGGCGCCTTTTTTTCATTAGTGAGTATTGCTCATCAATTTAGACAGCGCTTGCTGCAGCCGTAGCACAACAGATCTGCGGGTTTTGCAGCCTATTGCTGCATCGCAGAACCGGGCTATCAATCCGCACGAGCAACTTCCGGCCATGGCTTGCTATAATAACTGAGTCGCATTCATTAGTCCCCGTCACGCAGTCCGGAGGTCCCCTTCCATGCTTCAGAGCGCCGCGGGCATCGATTCCGCACCAGCATCGGCATCCGCCTTCGACCTGAGCCCCGAGCAGCGCGAAGTACTCGACGCCGCCGACCGCTACGCGCGCGCGGAGCTCTATCCACTGGCGGCGCGCATGGACAACGAAGAGTGGTGGCCGGCCGAAGCGTTCGCGCGCCTCGGTCAGCAGGGCTACCTTGGCATCACTATTCCCCAGGCCTACGGCGGGGCCGGACTCGACCTGGTGAGCACCGGCCTGGTGGCGCAGGCCTTTTCGCGCTGGAATCACGCGCTGGGTTTGTCCTGGATCGCGCACGACAACCTGTGCGCCAACAACCTGTACCGTCATGGCAGCGAAGCGCAGCGCCGGCGCTATCTGCCCGGCCTGTGCAGCGGCAAGCTGGTCGGTGCACTGGCGCTCACTGAACCGGGTGCCGGCTCCGACGCGCTGGGTTCCATGCGCATGACGGCGCGTCGCGATGGGGATGACTACGTGCTCAACGGCACCAAGATCTTCATCACCAATGGGCCGGTGGCCGACGTGCTGGTGACCTACGCGAAGACTGCCCCGGAACTGGGCACCCACGGCATCAGCGCGTTCATCATCGAGAAGACTTTTCCGGGCTTCAGTGTCGCGCAGAAACTCACCAAGATGGGCTTTCGCGGCAGCCAGACCGGTGAACTGGTGTTCGAGAACTGCCGCGTGCCGCTCGACAACCGGCTCGGCGCCGAGAACGCCGGCCTCGGCGTGGTGATGACCGGATTGGACCTGGAGCGCGCCACGATCGCGCCCATCTGCCTCGGCATCGCCGAGCGTGCGCTGCAGCTCGCGATCGAGCATGCCCGCACGCGCAAGCAGTTCGGCCGTCCGATCGCGGAGTTCGAAATGATCCAGGGCAAGATCGCAGACATGTATGTCTGGGTCGAGACCATGCGCTGCTTCATCTATCGCGTGCTCGCCGCCGTCGACCATATCGGTGCCGAGCGCGGCGGCCGCGGCGAGCTGCACGCGCTCAGCGCGGCCTCGGTGATGTACGCCGCCGAGACCATGGCCAAGGTCGTCGCCGACGCGCTGCAGATACACGGCGGCGTCGGCTACATCTGGGAGTCGGAGGTCAACCGCCTGTATCGGTCGATCAAGATGCTCGAGATCGGCGCCGGCACCACCGAGGTGCGCAAGCTGATCATCAGCGGCGAGCTGCTGGCGCCCTCAGAATCTCACTGACGTTCGCTGTCGCTGGCGGGCTCCTGCCGGTTCTTGCCGTGCGCCTCTCCGCCCTTGCGGCCGGCGATGCGGGCGCGCTCGCGATCGTGCCAGAAATTTCCGCGGTTGTTCTCCTTGCCCTGGCTGTGACCGCCTTTCTGGGCGATCGCGCGCTGGGTCTGCCGGTCCATCGCCGCAAAGCCGCGCCTGGAGGTGCTCTTCGGTGCGCTCTCGGGCAGCGCCTGGTCGCCATTCGATGGCCCGGTGGCAGCCACCTGCTCGCCGGGGTTGGGATCGGCCGGCTTGCGTCCGGCAGTTAAACCGCGGTGGTCAAGATTGTTGTCCGACATGCTGATCTCCTCGCGCGTTGCACGGTAACTAGAGCGTCCTGCAGACCAATCCACCTGGACAAGTCTGAATCTGCAATCGCTATGCCACGCCTAGCGACACTGTAATCAACCTTTTAGACACGCCACGCTGGAAATCGTGCAAAAAATTTCCGCACAACTGCATTAATTGCGTTGAAATATTTTCAAACGCAGCGCCGGCCGATCGCTGCAGGAACTAGGGCTCGGGTATTGCCGGCAACACGTGCGTGTCGCCGCTCGCCTCATACAGCGCCTGCAGCGCAGCGAAGTCGCTGTCCTGCGGGTTGCCGGACAGCATGTGCTCGCGGATGGCCTTCAGCTGATAGCGCAGGTAAGGCAGCAACGATTGTTCGGCAGCGGTCTCGCCGCTGTGCTGCGCCAGCAGAGAGTCGCCATAGGCGCGATAGTACTCAGCGTACGCCCCTTCATAGTGCGCCAGCGCCTCGCAAAAGGCGGCGTCACCGAGCACTTCGCCGCACAGCGCGTCCGCGCAGATGAAGCTGCAGGCCGAACTGAGGAACGCCACATGCTCGCGCACCAGGCATTGCGCGTAGTCCTGCGAGCCGAACAGCGCCCTGATGAGCTGGCGGCGCGCCGGCCCGGTGACATGCCGATCGCGCAGGTACTCGAACGGTGCCTTGCGATGCAGCGTCAGGAAGGTGACCCTTCTGAGCTCCAGGACCTTGGCGGCCGGGCGCGCCGCCGCCGCCACCGCGTGCATCAACACCCCATGCGCGTGCCCCCAGCGCCGATGCAGCGCCCTGTCCCTGAGCAGGCGTGCGGCCAGCTGCGATTTCTGCGGCTGCTCCGACGACTGCGCGGCGCGCGCAAGAAACCTCTCGGAATATTCCATCAGCCGCGCGGTGGTGAAACCGGCTTCGACCGGCTGCCGGGAAGATGCTGCCAGACCGGTGGCCATGATCGGCTTTGCTCCGACTGCGGCCCGCAGGCCGCGCTAGACATCGGTCCTACGTATAGCACCGATGCGCCGAAAAACCAAAGTTCGGATAACGCCGGCAACCGGGCTATTTTAAGCGCAGTGCCGCATCAGGCGGGTTCGTGGCACACCGCTTCGAGGTTGTGGCGATCCGGATCGAGCACAAAGGCGCCGTAGTAGTTGGGATGATATTCGGGCCGCAGACCCGGTGCGCCGTTGTCGTGTCCGCCGGCCGCGAGCGCAGCCTGATAAAACGCATCGACCTGGGCGCGGCTCGCAGCCCGAAGGGCGACGTGGATCGGCGGCACATTGGAGTGGCCGCCGCCAATCCAGAAATCCGGTTTTGGCGGCACGCCAAATCCGGCGGCCGGGCCGCCGCCGGTCAGCTCGGCCGGTACCTCGAACAACAGTTCATACCCCAGCGGCTGCAGTGCCTTGCGGTAGAACGCCTTGCTGGCCGCAAAGTCGCTCACGCCGATACCGATGTGATCGATCATCGCCCTCATCTCCCGGTACGCACGCTGCTCAGGCGGCGACCGGTATCGGACGGCCGAGCAGCTTCTCGATCGCGCGCAGTCGCTCGCGTTCGTCACGGCTGACCAGCGATACCGCCTGGCCGCGCAGGCCCGCACGGCCGGTGCGACCGATGCGATGCACATAGTCCTCGGGCACGTGCGGCAATTCGAAATTCACCACGTGCGGCAGCTCGGTGATGTCCAGTCCGCGCGCCGCGATGTCGGTCGCGACCAGCACGCGCACGCGGCCCTGCTTGAAATCATCCAGCGCGCGCGTACGCGCGCCCTGCGATTTGTTGCCGTGGATCGCGGCGCACGACAGCCCGTCGCGCACCAGGCGCTCGGCCAGCCGGTTGGCGCCGTGCTTGGTGCGGGTGAACACCAGCGTCTGGCGTACATCGCCATCGACGATCAGGCGCGTCAGCAACGGATGCTTGGCGGAAGCGTCGACGTGGTAGACGCTGTGATCGACCAGCTCCGGCGGCCGGTTGCGCGGCGAGACATCGATGGTGACCGGGTTACGCAGCAGCGACCTGGCCAGGATGCGGATCTCTTCGGAAAAGGTCGCCGAGAACATCAGGCTCTGCCGTTGCACCGGCAGTGCGGCGATGATGCGGCGAATCGCGCGGATAAAACCCATATCGAGCATTCGATCGGCCTCATCGAGCACCAGTATCTCGATCTTCGACAGGTCCACCGCCCTGGACTGCAGGTGATCGAGCAGCCGTCCTGGTGTGGCGATCACCAGATCGACGCCGCGAGCTAGCGAGTCGAGCTGCGGCCTGGCGCTGACGCCGCCGTAGATCAGTACCCCGCGGATCGGCAGATCGTGCGCCAGCACGCGACAGGCGTCGCTGACCTGTGCGGCGAGCTCGCGCGTCGGCACCAGTATCAGGGCACGCGGACTGCGCTGGTGCGCGGGGTTCTGCAGCAGCCGTTCGAGCAGCGGCAGCGCGAAGGCGGCGGTCTTACCGGTGCCGGTCTGCGCCGCGGCCATCAGGTCGCGCCCTTGCAGCACGACGGGAATAGCGCGCTCCTGAATCGGGGTGGGCTCGCTATAGCCGAGTGTTGCCACCGCTTTCAGCAGCGCCGGACTCAATGAAAAATCGTTGAACAAATCAATACTCCGCAACGGCCTCGCTGCTGTCAGGCAGCCCATCGGTATGGCGCGTTCAACATGGATTGGATCGGCCGCGCGTTTCAGGCGAGGACTGCGATGGGCTTGCAGGAGGGGCGATAGGTCCCGGGAGTGGCCGTGATGGCCTTGAGGGGACGCTGAAGAACCTCGGCGCGCGGACCGAACCGCGCATTCGACAAACTCCGGTGCCAAGTCTAACTCATTGCGGCCCAAAGCGCACATCGCGCCGTTCCGGCCCAAATAGCGACAGCACCACCAGCAGCGCGGCCACGGTTCCGACCACCACCACAAACGCAAAGGCAAAGTCGGGATGCTCCACGCCGCCGCGATTCTCGGCAATGGTCGTCTGCAGCGTCGCGTTGTACGAGGCCAGCAGATTGCCTAATTGATACACAAAGCCAGGAAACGTCGCACGTATGCCCTCGGGCGAGAGTTCATTGAGATGCACCGGCACTACGCCCCAGGCCCCCTGCACCATGAACTGCATCACAAAGGCGGCTACTGCCAGCGCCACCGGCGTGAGCGAATAGGCCCAGAACGGCATCACCAGCAGCGACAGGCCCGCGGCGATGGCGATCGCCTTGCGGCGCCCGATGCGGCTCGACAGCGTGCCGAACGCGATGCCGCCGCAGATCGCGCCGATGTTGTAGACAATGGCAATGATCGATCGCGTTCCGGTGGAAAAGCCGCGCTGCGCCTCGAGGAAATGCGGATACAGATCCTGCGTGCCGTGGCTGAAGAAGTTGAAGCAGGTCATCAGCGCGATCGCATACAGCGCCAGCAGCCAATGACCCGACAGCGCGCTCCTCAGGCTGCGGGTCACCGGTTCGGCGCGACTCGCGGTCCAGGCCGCCGACTCCGGCACCTTGCTGCGGATGTACAGCACCAGCAGCGCCGGCGCGGCGCCCACCATGAACATCCCGCGCCAGCCGATATGCTCGAACAGCAGCCCGAACACGACCGAGGCCAGCAGATAGCCGCAGGGATAGCCGGCCTGCAACAGGCCCGATACCAGGCCGCGCGATCGTATCGGTACGCTCTCAAAGGCCAATGAGGCGCCGACGCCCCACTCGCCCCCCATCGCGATGCCGTAGAACGCACGCAGCACCAGGAACGCGCGCAGCGACGGCGCAAACGCCGAGGCGAACTCCATGCCCGAATACAGCAGCACGCTGGCCATCAGTGCGGGACGACGTCCGAAGTGATCGGCCGCCCGGCCGAACAGGAACGCGCCCACCGGCCGCATCGCCAGCGTCAGGAAGATCGCGTAGGTGATGCTCTTGACGTCGGTGCCGAAGTCGCCGGCGATGCGCTTGAGTACGAAGACGACCAGGAAGAAGTCGAACGCATCGAGCATCCAGCCAAGGAAACTCGCCACAACGATGTGGCGCTGCGTTGGGCTCCAGACTTCGTTCGATGCCATGCTGCCTCCCCACCGCGGCCGGTACAATGCCGGCCACTTGCCTTGAGCGTTCCCGCCAATTATTGGTGCATTCGTGCTGCTTCGTCTAGATAAGGTATCGCTCGCCTATGGCTTGCGGCCACTGCTCGACCAGGTGTCGATGCAGCTCGGGGAGGGCGAGCGCGTCGGCCTGGTCGGACGCAATGGCGAGGGCAAGTCCTCGCTGCTGCGGCTGGTGCGTCATGAGGCCGAGCCCGATGCCGGCAGCCTGTGGGTCAAACCGGGCGCCCGGGTGGCGCATCTGGCGCAGGATGCCGTCCTGCACACCGCCGAGAGCGTCGCGCAGATCGTGACCGGCGGGCTGCCGCATCAGCGCGGGGTGCTGGCGGAGTACCAGAGCCTGGCCGCGCAGGGTGTGCACTCGCAGCGGCAACGCCGGCGACTCGATGAGCTGCACCATGCGCTCGATGCCGCCGGCGGCTGGCAGCTCGAGCGCCGGGTCGCCACCGTGATCTCCCGACTGCAGCTCGATCCGGGCGCGCGTTTCGACCAGCTGTCCGGTGGCTGGCGACGCCGGGCGCTGCTGGCCAGGGCTCTGGTGTCGGAGCCCGACATCCTGCTGCTCGACGAGCCGACCAATCATCTGGATATCGAGGCGATCGAATGGCTCGAGCAGTTCCTGCTCGACTTTGCCGGCGCTCTGCTGTTTGTGAGCCACGACCGGGCGTTTATCAACCGCCTGGCCACCCGCATCGTCGAACTGGACCGGGGCAAGCTCAGCGCAACGCTCGGCAATTACGACGACTACGCGCGCATCAAGGCACAGCAGCTGGCGGCCGAGGCTGCGCATGCGGCGCTGTTCGACAAGAAACTCGCGCAGGAAGAGATCTGGATCCGCAAGGGCGTGGAGGCGCGACGCACCCGCAACGAGGGCCGGGTACGCGCCTTGTACCAGCTGCGCGCGCAGCGCCGCGCCCGGCGTGAGCGCAGCGGCAGCATCGAGCTCGAGCAGCACGTCGCCACCGAATCCGGCGCCCTGGTGTTCGAGGCCGAGCACCTGGGCGTCGAGTTCGACGGCCGCACGGTCATCCGGGAGTTCTCCGGCCGCATCATGCGCGGCGATCGAATCGGGCTGGTCGGGCCCAACGGTGCCGGCAAGAGCACGCTGATCAAGGCACTGCTGGGCGAGATGGCGATCCAGCACGGCCAGGTGCGGCGCGGCAGCCGGCTCGAGGTCGCCTACTTCGACCAGGAGCGCGCGCAGCTCAACCTCGATGAGTCGGTGATGCAGAACATCAGCGGCCGCAACGATCAGGTGATCGTCAATGGCAGCAGCCGGCATGTTTCCGGCTACCTGCAGGACTTCCTGTTCCGCCCCGAGCAGCTGCACACCCCGGCGCGGGCGCTCTCCGGCGGCGAGCGCAACCGCCTGCTGCTGGCGCGACTGTTCGCGCAGCCGGCCAACGTGCTGGTGATGGACGAGCCGACCAACGACCTGGACATCGATACGCTGGAACTGGTGGAAGAGTACGTGGCGGAATTCCCCGGCACCCTATTGCTGGTCAGCCACGATCGCACTTTTCTCGATCACGTGGTCACCGGGCTGCTGGTGTTCGAGGGCAATGGCGTCGTGGGCGAGTTCGTCGGCGGCTATAACGACTGGGTCCGCTACCGGCGCCAGCGCGACACGCAGCAGCGCGAGCAGTGCGAGCCGGCTGCGCCGGCCGGCGCGCTGGCGCCGAGCGCCGCGATATCGGCCAAGGTGCGCAGGCTCTCGTACAAGGACCAGCGTGAACTGACCGCACTGCCGGAACGGCTGCAGGCACTGGAGGCCGAAAAGGGGCGCATCGAGGCCGAGCTCGCCGATGGGCAGCTCTACCGTGGCAGCCAGGATGCGCTGCAGGAGCGTCTGCAGCGCCTGGCAGCAATCAGTGCCGAGATCGAAGGCGGCTATGTGCGCTGGTCCGAACTCGAGGCCCTGGCGGCAAGGAATTAGCGCGCGGTGTGTCCCGGGGCGCTCGCCGGGCGCTCGCCGGGCGCGCATTTATCAGGGAAAAACCCGCTGCGCGCCAGCACCTGGACTGCGGCGCATGTGCCCTTGCCTACCCCACAAAGTGCGAACTTCGGGGGTCCGGATGTGGTAAAGTGGTCTCCTGATTTTCCGATGCAGCACGCCGCGCTGCGCCCCCCAACCGCGACCCACTCGCACTCGGGAGCGCCCCAGAGCGACGGCTGGAGATGAGCTTGGCCAAGCCGAATTATCGCCACCAGAAAAAACAGAAGGAGCTGGCGCGCAAGACGCGTCACGCTGAAAAGCTGAAGAAGCGCCTGGAGCGCGACGAAGTCCCCGCAGCCGATGGCGCGGACCTGCAGACCACCGCACCCGAGGGCTCAGCGATCGAGTCGAAGCCATGAAAATTGCCGCCCGTAAAAACTCCTCGCTCGACGAGCAACGCCGCTACCGACGGCAGTACGATCGCGACCGTTCCCCGGCCCTGCGTAGTGCGTTTCCACAGCTGCAGCAGTTGAACATCGAGCTGTCGTTCGGCGACCGGACCGGCGCCGCCCCCAAGGAAGTGGTTCCGTCGTCGCAGTCGCATGCTTTCTATCCACCGGCACAAGCCTTTTTTCGCTTTCGCTGCCCGTGTGCCGATTGCGACGGAGAATTCGATCTGAGCGCCAACGTCGCACAACTGGCTGGCACCCCCGGACGCGGCAGCCGCACAGTCACCGCCAAGGTACATTGCGCCGGCACGCGCGCGCGCGATCGCGCCACCGGCACCACCTGCCCGATCGAGCTCAACTACCGCATCGTCGCCCTGGGCACACCATGAACTCCTGGCGCAATGCGCTGCCGCTGGCCGGGGAACCGACCGCTGACTTTCGTGAGCGGCTGGCAAGACAGCAGGCCGAAGCCGCCGAACGGCGCCAGCAGGCGCTGACCGAGCAGGCCTCGCCGCTCAATTCCGCACAGGCGCGCATCAATATCTGGGAGCAGCTGCACGCGATCGAACTGCCGCGCGATGCGGCGCATCGACTGGTGGCGCTGATCGCCTCCAACACCGGTCTTAGCATCGCGCAGGTGCGCGCCGAGCAGCAGCGGCGGGCCGCGCCCCGTCCGGCGCCGAGCGCCGTCGCGACCGACCTTCCGGAAGTGCCCGCTACCCCAGGCTGATCGATCGGGCGCGCCCGCGAGACTATGCATGAGCGGTCGGATCTACCTGTTCAACGGGCCGAATCTGAATCTGCTGGGGGAACGCGAGCCGGCGCTCTATGGCCATCACACGCTGGCCGACATCGAGACGCGATGCCGCGCCGTGGCCGATCGGCATCACCTGGAGCTGATCGCGCGCCAGACCAACGCCGAGCATGAATTCATCGGCTGGCTGCACGAGGCACGCCGCGCCGCGGGCATCATCATCAACCCGGCGGCGTTCTGCTATCACTCGGTGGCGATCCTCGATGCGCTGAGGATGTGCGAGTGCCCGGTGATCGAAGTGCATATCAGCAACATCTATCGGCGTGAAGACTGGCGCAGCAAGTCGATCCTGGCGGCCGCCACCACCGGCGTGATCACCGGTCTTGGTATCGACGGCTATCGGTTGGCCATGGAGCACCTGGTGCAGCTGCTCGCCAAAGCCTGAGGGCAGCCGCGCGGCCCGCGCGCGCCGCCGAGCTAGCCGTCGAGCAATGCTCGCGTGTGCCGGGCGACCATCAGGTTCTCGTCGGTGGGGATCATCCAGGCCGAAGGCGCTGACTGCGCGCGCGAGATCTTAGGTCCGCCTGCGGCGTTGGCGGCCTCATCGAGCCGAATGCCGATCCAGCCCGCGTCCCGGCATACGCGGGCGCGGACCTGGGCAGCGTGCTCGCCGATCCCGCCGGTGAATACCAGCGCGTCGAGTCCGCCCAGCGCGGCGACCAGCGAGCCCAGCTCCCGCCCGATCCGGTACACCAGCAGAGCGATCGCCTCCTTCGCGGCCGGCAGGTCGCTTGCCAGCAGGGTACGCATGTCGCTCGACAGGCCGGAAACCCCGAGCAGGCCGGAGCGCTGATAGAGCAGCTGCTCGAGCGCGTGCGCACCCATGCCCCGATGTTGCATAAGGTAGAGAATCACCCCGGGATCCAGGGCCCCGCTTCGGGTCCCCATCGGCAGACCGTCGAGCGGGGTCAGGCCCATGGTACTGGCGATACTGCGGCCGTCATCGATCGCGCACATGCTGGCGCCGCTGCCCAGGTGCGCGACCACGAGCTTACCGGCGACGCAGTCGGGCGCGATCTGCGGCAGCGCGCTGATGATGTACTCGTAGGACAGGCCATGGAAGCCGTAGCGGCGGATACCGGTGGCGGTGAGTTCCCGCGGCAACGCAAATTCCCGCGCCAGCGGCGGCTGGCTGCTGTGAAACGCCGTATCAAAACAGGCCACCTGGCGCACGCGGGGAGCCACCGCGCTCACCGCACGAATGGCTGCAATCTGGTGCGGCTGGTGCAGCGGGGCCAGCGGCACCAGCTCGGTCAGATCCGCGAGCACCCGCTGGTCGATCAGTACCGGCCGGGAATATGTCTGCCCGCCATGCACCACGCGGTGGCCGACGCCGTCGAACCCGGCCTCGCTGCCAATGTGAGCGCTAAACCAGCCCTGTATCGCGACGATCGCCCGCTCATGGTCTTCTGCTGCAACCGGCTGGTCGGCGAGAGCGCGACCGGCAGCATCCCCGACCGTCAGGCGCGGCGAGCTACCAATTCCCTCCACCTGACCATGCGCACGCGGTGCCAGCGTGCGGTCGGTTCCGGTCTCGAACACCGAGAATTTAACACTCGATGAACCGGCGTTGATCACCAGGATGGGTTGTCGCATCCGTCTAGGATAACCCCGCGACCACAGTGCTTTCGAAACTGTGATCTGATGCATGGAAATTTCGCCGCCGTGACGACTAATGTATCGATCCGGCGCGCTGCGACAGCGGTTGTCGCCGACAAAAGACCGTTGCTCTTTCTACTCAAATAGAGCGAAGATCAAAGCCGGTCGAATCATGACATCATCTATGAGGTATCTATGGCAGCTACGACGTCACCCGCCACACGCAGTACCCGCCGACCGACCCCCAAGACGACCGAGCGTCCGCTGCGAGCCGACGCGGTCGCCGCGGTGATCGATCCGGACCATCGCCGGGCGCTGATCGCCCAGATCGCCTACTACCGTGCCGAACGCCGCGGTTTCGAACCCGGGCACGAGGCGGAAGACTGGCTAAGTGCGGAAGCGGAAGTGGATACGGCCCTGACATTAGGAGTGATGAAATCGGGCAACTGAGCAGCACCCTTTAGCGCCGGCCGGCGCTAATTTCAATCGGCGTCTCTGCGCCGCAAAGCGCAGATTCAAGTCGACTGTCGCACCAGAAAAAACGCCAAAACAGAAAGAATCAACACGCCGCGTACCCACTCGCGGCGACGCGATTGGCGTCGCGATTGGCGTCGCGATGGGCATGCGATTGCCGGGCGTTTCCCCTAACTGCGTTGCGGTGCCATGCGATCGGCGGCGCGAAAGTACTTGCGCGCGTGCGCCAGCAGCTCCCCATCACTCGGGTGATCGAGCGTCTCCACCGCTGCGATGCGCGCCAGCAGCTGCGGCGCGTGGCGCTGGATGTGCTTGAACAGCTCGTGCTTGGCATTCGCGGGCCCGCCGATCAGCACTGCCCCCGCGCTGCCGACGGCTTCGACCACCGAGTGGAAGAAGGCCTGGTCCTCGGCCGTATGGCCGCTGCCGATCGAATGGGCCTTGTGATGGATATGGCGGGTGGGATGTCCCGGGTGTACCACGACGTGCTCGGCGTCGTCGGCATTGAAATGAAACACGCGGGCCTCGTGGCGATCGATCCAGACGGCGGCATGAAAATGCTGGCTCAAGGTACTGCCCCTTTGGGTGTGATGACGGTCTAGCGATTTCGTCCCGGCAGCCGCGCCCGCAGCGAGCGCAGCTGCTGCTCGAGTCCGTCGATGCGCTCGAGCAGACCGAGCACCAGCGACAGCGCCTGCGCGTCGAGATCGAAGTCCTCGCGCAGGCGGCTCGCATGACGCGCGGCACTGAGCGCCGCGGCGCCAAAGCGCGGCTCGGCACTGGCGGCATCGATCGGCTCGATCGCCCCGGCGCTGACCAGCTCCTCGAGCATGCCCGCGGGCAGGCCGGTCAGCTCGGCAAGTTCGGACAACGACACCACATGCTGTTCGAACCAGAGCATTTCGGTCAGTTCAACTCGCATAACTGCCCTCCTCGGAGAAGTGCGCGCGTGGCACGAACGCGGAAGTCTCGGCCAGTTGGCGATATAGCGCTCGCTCGCTGTCGCTGATCACGCTCGGCACGACGATCAGCACCACCGCATACAGGTCACCGTGCTCGCCTTTGGGTGTGGGCAGGCCGCGTCGTGGCAGGCGCAGATGCTGGCTGGCCTGCGTTGCCGGGGGCACCTTGAGGCGTACCGGACCGCCGGGGGTCGGCACTTCCACCGACGTGCCCAGTACCGCCTCCCAGGGTGCGAGCGGCAGATCCAGATACAGGTCGTGACCGTTGGCGCGGAACAGCGCATGCGGCCGCAGCGTGATATTCAAATACAGGTCGCCGTTGCGACCGCCATTGAAGCCCTTGCCGCCCTTGCCGGGCACTCGCAGCCGCTGCCCGTCGGTGGCTCCCTTGGGGATGCGCGCCTTGAAGGCATGAGGCACGCGTCGCAATTGCCCCTGCGCGTCGTACTCCGGCATGTTCAGGTCCAGATCGATCTCGGTGCCGTTATACGCATCGGCAATGGTGATCGGCACCGCGATCTCATAGTCCTGCCCAGGCATCGACATGCGCGCACCGCCGCGGCCACGGCCACGGCCGCCGCGCAGGCGATCGAGCAGGTCCGACAGGTCCAGCCCCTCGCTGGAAAATGCGTCCCCGGCGGATGGCTCCCACTGCGCCTGCCAGTCCGGCGGGGGTTGAAAGTCCTGTCCCGGCTGGTGCGCGCCGAGCTGGTCGTAGGCGGCGCGCTTGTCGGCGTCCTTGAGCGTCTGATAGGCCTCGGCGACTTCCTTGAACCGCTCCTCGGCGTCGGCTTCCTTGGACACGTCGGGGTGATATTTTCGCGCCAGCCGGCGATAGGCCTTCTTGATGTCGTCCTCGCTCGCGCCGCGCTCGAGCCCGAGGACCGCGTAATAATCTTTGTATTTCATAGCTACCGCGGCCGCGGCCGCACACTTTCCGGACTTGACGCGCGGAAGAATAACGCAGCTTGGCGTCCGGCGCCCTTTATGTCCTGCGGGCGCCAAAGGGCGTAAACTCCCGCCCCACGCGGCTGGGCGCCTGCCGCAAAACAACATGATCCGGGCGCGGGGTGGTAGTTCGATTTGCGTTTGCCGACGGTGTGGAGGCGGACATGTACCGATTGCGCGGTTCTCTGGGCGTGGCACTGGCCGCGGCGTTACTGACCGGTTGCGGTTCCGACAGTCCGACGTCGGCGCCGGCGGTATCGACGGCGCCTGGCACGCTGGCAACCAGCCCACCGCTGCGGATCGCGTCGGCCGATGCAGCTACCTTCAATTCGCAGCTGGGCGCAAACGCCGCGGGCGCGCAGTTGCTGAAGCTCACTGGAGCGCCGGCCTGCGGCATCGATTTTTATTACATCAAATTCTGGACCACCGGCGCCGCGAACGAGATGACCGAATCGTCGGGCGCGCTGATGGTGCCGACCGGCGCGGCGCCGGCCTGTTCCGGACCGCGGCCGATCCTGCTGTACGCACACGGCACGCAGTTCGAGCAGGCGTTCAACATCGCCGACCCCACCGCTTTCACGACCACCAATACCGAGGGGGCGCTGATCGCGGCGATGTTTGCCGCCCAGGGCTACATCGTGGTCGCGCCGAACTACGCCGGCTACGACATCTCGACGCTGGGCTATCACCCGTTCCTGAATGCCACCCAGCAGTCGGGAGAGATGATCGATGCGCTGACGGCGGCGCGCGCGGCGTTGCCGGCGACCTTCGCCGCGTCGACCACCGATAGCGGCAAGCTGTTCATCACCGGCTACTCGGAGGGCGGCTTCGTCGCGATGGCAACGCAAAGAGCGCTCGATGCCGCCGGCAAGCCCCCGGCCGCCGCGGCCCCGATGTCCGGCCCGTACGCGCTCGAGGCACTGTTCGACGCGGTCATCACCGGCAACGTCGATATCGGCTCGACTTTGTTCACGCCGCTGGTGACGACCAGCTACCAGCATGCCTACGGCAACATCTACAGCGCGACCACCGATTTCTATTCCGCGACCTATGCCACCGGCATCGACAAACTGATGCCAACCACGCTGACGCCGTATACACAGCTGTTCGAAAAAGGCCTGCTGCCCGAGTTGGCGCTGTTCGACAGCATCACGCCGACCGTGACGGTGCCGGGCGATCCCACGCTGTCAACGCAGCTCACCGACCTGCTGGCGATACCGAGCAACCCGGCCAATCCTTTCACGCCGGTGTTCGCTGCCGGCTTCGGCAACCCGTATCTGATCAACAACAGCGTGCGCGTCAATTACACGCTGGACGCGGCGCAAGATCCGGACGGTACGGCGATGGGTGGCGCGACGCTGGCCGCGGCGGCGCCGGTCTACCCGCTGCGCGTAGCGCTCTATAAGAACGACATGCGCAACGGCAGCTGGGCCCCGAGCTCGCCGACACTGCTGTGCGGCGGTGAAAAAGATCCGACCGTATTCTTCAGTGTCGATACCGGCACCATGGCCGCCTTCTGGGGGGCGCTGCCGCCAGGTCTCGTGAGCGTACTCGACGTGGACCCTGCCGGCGGGCCGGCCGGCACGTTTGCGCCGATCCAGGCCGGCTTTCAGGCCTCGCAGATGCAGGAATTTGAATTCCTGCAGAGTGCAGCCGGCGGCGGACTGACCGCCGCGGCGGCCCAGCAGGCGCTGCTGCAGAGCTATCACGGCAGCTCCGTGCCGCCGTTCTGCGCGCTGGCCGCGCGCCTGTTCTTCAGCAACTTTTAATCAGCCAATTCTAAAAGGAATCGGCCCATGACTAGACTTGCCCTTCGCACGCTGCCGGTCGCGTTACTTGCCCTGAGCGCATCGATGGTGCGGGCGGACGATATCCCCAACAACACGTTTCGAATCGGCGAGTACTGGGTGTTTTATCACGCCTACGCGGATAATCTGTCGGGCCCTTTTGTGCCGTCGGACCTCAATCTCAGCGTCAAGAACGTTCAGACGCCCTATTTAGCGTATCTGCGGCGGCTGTCGACCCACTTCACCCTGGAGCTCGCGTTTGGCATTCCGCCGCTCACCAAGACCTACGGCAAGGGTCCCGCGACCATCGGTTCGGTGCCGTACAACGGCGTGGAAATATCCAGCGCGCGCTGGCTGGCGCCGAGTCTGTTGATGAATTACGTGTTCCTGGACGACACTTATAAGCTGCGGCCTTATTTCGGAGTCGGGCTGAATTACGTGGTGCTCTTCGATCGCAATTCGACCGCAGCCGGCAATGCGGCTGCAGGCGGCCCAACCAGCATATCGCTGTCGAACTCGATCGGACCGGCGGTCATCTTGGGCCTCAACTACCAGATCACACGCAACTGGAGCGTCATAGCCTCCTATTCCGCCTCGCGGGTGCAAAGCCAGCTGGACGCCCATACCGGAGGCGTGGATCGCACCTCGAATATCAGCTTCGGGCCGCAGACCTTAGTGGTTGCGGCCGGATTCTCTTTCTAAGGGCCGCAGCAGCAGTTGCCTGCCGGGCCCATAGCCGGCCGTTCCGATGGACGGATTGCACGTCGGCCCTTAGAATGCGCGGCTCTTTTGCGACACACGCCGGGCCGGCGGTAAGCTGCCACGGCGCCGCGGTTTCACACGATGCGCCCGTAGCTCAGTTGGATAGAGCACCTGGCTACGAACCAGGGGGTCGGGAGTTCGAATCTCTCCGGGCGCGCCACAATTTTTTATCGCGATCAATCATTTATCGATTCGCTCACTACCCGATCCGGCGACGAAGCCATGTGGTTGCGGGAGATTTGCGGGACTCTGTCGGGCACACCTTGTCCGCCGCCTCGATCAGGCTTGTCAGTTCCGCCTGTGAGTAGTGCGTCGTGATGCGACCACTCTTGTGTCCGAGCAGATCCTGACGATCCTCGAAGCTCACGCCGGCGGCGCGAAGTCTGCGAC
>Ga0210394_10000293_pt1 | contig 115690 bp, 96 predicted proteins | sample IncBWC12MmetaG_FD_160121 | JGI IMG/M metagenome (GOLD analysis project Ga0210394, IMG submission 160121) | Forest soil microbial communities from Barre Woods Harvard Forest LTER site, Petersham, Massachusetts, United States - Inc-BW-C-12-M | ecosystem: Environmental > Terrestrial > Soil >...
ACTCGATAGCCTGGCCAATTCAAGATTTTCGTGAACTCGTTGTCTCGCATTCCGCGAGTCTAGCCGAACTGCCCCTCTACGGAAACCCGCTCTCCTATTGGGCCTCTACGAATTCCTGCTCAGAGCCATATGTTTCTGGATTCATCCCGGGATTTCCCGTGAGGCCACCCCTCTGTGGCAGGAGTCTAACTCGCGAAGTTGCTCTGGGACTAGTTCATTTGAACTACATGACCGTGGTTTAACAGGCTCATGTGCCTGGCACTCTCGTCAGATAAAAATGACTCAGGTGGATGTCTCGAAACTCTTGATGCTGATTATCGGGGTCGCGGAGCGTAGGGGCCACGGGGTGATTCTGAGCAAGGTCGAATCTGCCACCGGCCAACCTGTCTGAGACGCGAAGCGCAAGTGGCAGCTGGAATACGGTCTTGTCGGGCCAATTTTCCTGTTGCACTACGTTCCAACGAGAATGCTCGGTTCGGGCTTCGCCGCTCTACCTGCGAGTCTTACAATATGTCCGGCATGGCAGGGAATGTGACCATGTTCAACACGCTGTGCACGCATGCTATTCAGGAACCGTACATCCGGCCGCACCAGACCGACCGGCACTATTTGAAGGTCGGACGCTTCGAAGCGGTTTTTGGAGTTGTATTTTCCATTCTCGGTGGCCATCTAGAATACTCATTTAACAGCATCCGGCCATTTGTGGGAAACGGAGGTTGCGAAAAGAGGGAACGAAGAGCTCGATCACTGGGGCTTCGCAGGCACACTCGATCAAGAGTGGTTAGAGAGAGTTGCGAGATTGAGGTGAAGAATCACAACTGGTTGGTTTCATGCTGACGCCGAGCGTGGTCCTCGGGAGGTTTAGAAAACACTTTGGCACAGGAGCCTCGGTGTACAGAGCTCCTGGACGCGTAAATTTAATCGGCGAGCACACCGATTACAACGAAGGATTCGTGTTACCAGCGGCAATCGATTTCTTCTGCTGGGTGGCCGTGGGTCCCCGAAACGATGACAAGATTGCTTTATACTCTGAAAATGTTCAGGAGGGAGCCGAAGCCGAACTCGACGATTTGTGGTCGCAGCGGGAAGGAACTTGGGCGGATTACCCTCTTGGTGTCGCATGGGCTCTGGAAAAAGCCGGGCACAAGCCCGATGCTGCAAGCGTCTACATATTAGGAGAGGTGCCGTTGGGCAGCGGCTTGAGCTCGTCGGCTGCGCTCGAAGTGGCCGTCGGCTACGCTCTACAACATACGTTACACCGTGACATTGATCGTACTATGCTCGCACTGACCTGCCAGCGCGCGGAGAACGAGTTCGTGGGGGCTAGGTGCGGAATCATGGATCAGTTTGTCTCTTGTCATGGGCGCGCCGGCTGCGCTTTATTGATCGACTGCCGATCGCTGGAATATGAGGCCCTTCGTATTCCTCCTGAAATCCGACTGGTCGTTTGCAATACGATGGTGAAGCACGACCACAGCCTTGGTGAATACAATGTGCGACGGTCTCAGTGCGAAGAGGGCATGCGGCGCTTGGCGGCCGTACTCCCGGGAATTCAAGCACTGCGAGATGTGACTTGCGAACAGCTCGAGGAGAATCGAGCTCGTTTGACAGATGTGGTGTACCGACGGTGTCGCCATATCGTCTCCGAGAACGATCGTGTGCTTCGGATGGCCGAGAGACTAAAAAGTGGGGACCTTCTTGGGATTTCCAGATTGATGAGAGAATCGCACCAGAGTCTACGCGACGATTTTGAGGTGAGTTGCCCCGAACTGGATCTCATGGTCGAGATTGCCTCTGCTAAACCGGGCGTATACGGCGCGAGAATGACCGGAGGAGGTTTTGGCGGTTGCACGATCAATCTCGTAGAAGCGAGCGAGGCCAAGGCTTTTCGGGAGAGCGTTGCAGTCGAATACGACTCGAAGACCGGGCTGCGCCCGGAGATACACATTTGCGAACCCTCGCAGGGCGCGCAAGCCATGGATCCTACGGAACATTCTGTTCGGTCCGGCTCGGCTCGGTAGAGCCATGACGGGGCGCGAACCTCGACCTAGCTCATTCGGAGAGACCGGGGCCATTGGCGAGGCGCCCGAATAGCGGTTTCTCGCTGGATGGACTCAAGGGGTGAATAACGAGGTCTGCTTCGGTAGAGCTTGTTTTTGCGCCCGTCCTCCACTCTTGAAGGTCGCTCGTGCGCACGTGTCCTTCTTTTTGAAGAAGAACAAACCCGGTATGGGCGGAGACGCCCCCGCGCTTGAGAAGGCCACTGCGTGATAATTTCTGGTTGGCGCTAATCTCATGCCGGGATAATGCCTCGGTGCATCGCGGTAGTGGCAGCTTCGGTGCGATCAGAAACTTCGAGCTTATCTATAATGTTGATAACGTGATTGCGCACGGTGTTGTCGCTGATTTCCAGTGCGTTACCAATCTCCTTGTTCGTGCGGCCTTTAGCCAGCATTTCCAAAATCTCCAGTTCGCGGGTAGTCAAATTGGAACGCATCATACGATCAGCGAGGCGGGCAGCAATATGGCGCGGAATATAACGCTTGCCAGCGTGCACCGAGGCAATAGCTTCGATCATTTCATTCTGTGGCGTGTCTTTCAGCAGGTACCCTCGTGCGCCGGCCTGCACTGCGCGGTAGATATCTTCATCCATCTCAAAGCTGGTAAGCACTATGACGCGAGGAGATAAGGGCGCGCGGGCAAGTGCACGCAACGTTTCGATGCCACTGATTCCGGGCATGCGGAGGTCGAGAAGGACCACGTCGACGGCCTCACGCTGCAGCGTTTTAAGAGCCTCGTCGCCACTGCAGGCAGACCCAACTACTTTCAGTCCCGCTTGTGTTCCCAACATGCTCGCGAGTCCCGCGCGGACAACGGGGTGGTCATCCACGATAAGAATACGGATGGGTTCGCTCCCATTTTTGTGCATTGGATCGACGCTCCTTCAGGTATTGCGAGATGTAGCCGGGCCAGCCTTTGAGGGTGAGCTGCGGCGGTAGCGGTGCGGCTACCTCCACGCGAGTTCCATGCGCGGGCGTACTCACGATTTGGAGCACGGCCGAGATACTATCGGCGCGCTTACGCATGCCTTGTAAGCCGAACCCCACTAGATCACCGCCAGCAGTGAAGCCAACCCCGTTGTCCTCTACTACGAGATGTACCTCGCTCTTTTCATATCGGAGAAGGATGTTCAAGGATGTTGGAGACGCGTGGCGCACCACGTTGGCGATAGCCTCTTGGCCAATCTTAAAGAGCGCATCCGTGGTACGAACTGGCATTGGACGCGGGTTGCCACCGCTGGAAATGACGACTTGAACCGATCCCCCATCGACCATTTTTCGTGCGCAGCAATCCAGCGCTGGCAACAAGCCGATCGAATCAAGAGACTCAGGGCGAAGGGTTGCGATACTGCGACGGGCTTCTTCATGGCTGTGCCGCACAAGATCGCATGCCAGGTCTAGTTGGCGATGCGTCGTCACATTCGTATCTTGGAGGTCGTTGCGAATCGCCTGCAACTGAAAGCCGATCCCAGCAAAACTCTGCGCAATCGTGTCATGCATCTCATGGGCCAAGCGCTCTCGCTCTTCGAGCACGGCGCGTAGCCGCCAATGCTCCGCTCGGCTGTAGAGCACTTGGGCTACGAGCGCTAGAATCAGCAGCCCGGCTCCGATCGCCGTGAGATGACCGGCGCTCCACCATGGTGGACCGACCAGCACATCGACATCATCCGCGGAGCGCAAGAGCAGTACAAAGGGTGAAAGATTGTGCGTGTACTCGGAATTGACGACGCAAATTCCACGAAGCCGCAAGAGGCTATTCTGTTTCAGTTTGCGGAATAGAATATCGCCACGCCCGCGGTTCATGACAGCCTGGAACGACTGCTCGCCCTTTTGGAGGTCAAGAACCATCGTGCTACCTGGCCCATCTTTTTTACTTTCTAAGTAACCTTCTAGTTCAACGAATGTGGCGTCGAACGCGCCAGTGGCCGCTTGCGAGGCTGTGACGGACAAAGGCGGAATCGGCGTGCGCGTCCACAGCAGTCGCACTTGGGCGTCGCGAAGAATTGAGCTGAAATCGTGAGGCTCCGGTCGACCCGTGACTTCGATTTCATCCCCCACTTTGAGTGGTGGAGCGTGCGGTTGCAGGATGGCCGCTCCGCCCGTGGAATCTTGGACGTAGAGAATCGGAGATGTGAGCACCACAACGCCTCGGACGGTGACGTTACCCGGCTTCGTGCCGGACACTAATCGTAAGCTGGCGATCGGTTGAGCAATCGACGCGCTCAGGTAGTTCCCGGACGTTTGACTCTCGGTTTCGGTCGGACTGTCATCCGAGTGCAGAAGTGGCGGATTGTTCGGAAAACTCGGTCGGTCCGAAGGGGAAATGCGAGCCTGAGCTTGGAAGGATTGCAGATCGGCGCGCGTGGCCGGCAGGGCCCTCACATTCCGCCAAACACCGCCGGACGAATAAGATCGAAGCCCAATCCGCCCGGTTCGCGCACAGTCTTTCTCGTTCATTGTCACGGAAATGCTGGTGCCGACGGTCGGGTCGACAGCCGACGCTGCTATGTCACAACCGACAACGATCACTTTCAAGTGGTACCAGTGAAAGGGGTGCACGCCACCAGGTAGCGGTTCAGTCCGCGCCTCGATCCAACCATGGTCGGCGCGACCCAGGACGAGGGTGTTATCGTGATTCCTCAAACCGGCATAGTACCCGCTGTAGGAATCGACGCCCTGCTCTTCGTCACTGGAGCGTGCAATAAGGCCAGCGTCACCATCACGCCCAAGCAGCATAATATCCGCTTCCAAGGAGTAGTCCCGCCAGCGATTCGATCCGGTGATGAGTTTCGCTCCTCGTTCGTCGGAGTCATTCCGCATCGCTTCGTCGACCACTTCCCATGTGCCGCCCAGCGCCTTCCACTCGTCGCCCGCGCCGGCAGCAAACGAATCCTTGTAGGGCAGACCGACGAGGTAAGTGCGGACACCCGTAAAGAATACGAGTCCGGCGAGGAGAGAGATGAGGCAGGTAACAATTGCGGGAAGCGGCCAGCGACGCTTGAAAATCCCTACTTTCACGGAATGGGTCTCCATTCCATGGAAATCATCTGCCGTACTGCCGGCGAGTTAAGGTTTTCCCGGGTCACAAGCACGGGGCTCAATTTCACTTCCGCGCCCACGGGTTGGCCATGAAGTTGGGCTGCGATGGTTTTGATCGCTTCGAGTCCCATCTCGCGGCTATTTTGAATAATCACGGAATCAAGAACTGGGTCTGGAAGCAGGGATAACGTGTCAGGGTCGTCGAATCCCACGAGCTTCACCGGGTGATCCAATGGCCTGTGGGCTAGGGCGGAGATCGTTGCGCGCGTGGAAGCCGATGTGCATGCCACGATGCCATTCAGATCAGGATTCACCCGCAGCGTTTCCTCGGCGACCTGCTGGTCCTGTGGAACATTGAAGGAGCCCATATGTTTCTCCACGATTCTGACCTGCGGATAGTCCCGCCCCAACGAAGTTTCTAGGCTGCGCGCCCGCGTCATGATGCCAACAATATCGGGGTTTATGCCAAGCACCGCGATGGAACCCTTTTCGTGAAGCAAATGGGCAATACGGGATGCAGCCAATTGGCCAGCCTCTTCCTCATCGTTGAGGATGTAGCTTAACTTGCCACCCGGGGGAATGGGGAGCGGTGAGCCGATGATCACGGTTGGAATCCCTTTCGAGAGTGCGCGCCGGACCGGCGTCATCAATGCCAGAGCCTGGTCGGGGGCCAGCACAATCCCCTGGTATTTCCGATCAATCACACGCTCGACGAGGGCAATCTGACCTTGGACGTCATCTTCTCTGGTTGGGGCGTTCCAATAGATCTTCATCTGCGTGCTACGAGCGGCGACTTCCGCACCGGCGTGCGCCGGTTCCCAGAGCGTAGTACCGGTGGTGCGCGGAATGAAGGCCACGGTTGGCAGGGATGGATCGCGACAACTGCAACATAGCGAGAAAACAATGCAAAGGCACACGCAGGCCTTCGAATGGGAGGCTTTCAGGCGGCATCCCGTCCCGATATAAGGCATTCCGTCCCCCTGTGGCAGGAGTCTAACTCCTGAAGGTGTTCGGGGACTAGTTCATTTGAACTATATGACTATGGTTTAACAGGCTCTTGTGCCTGCCACGCGCGTGAGAATAAAAGTTGCCTCACATGGACGTATGGAAAATCGTGACGCTGACTATCGGAGTATTTGAAGCCTAGGGTTGTCAGTGAGGGGTGCAAACGATGGGGAACAAGATCTTTCAGATGCTAGTCCTGTTGTGCGCGTTCGCAATGAACACTCGTGTGACATGGGCTCAGTTCAGTGGCAATATCTCCGGCAACGTACAGGATCCCACCGGCGCCAGCGTTCCGGCCGCTACCGTAACGCTTACCAATGATTCCACCGGCGAGGCGCTCACAACTAAATCGGACAGCGGAGGAGCCTTTCTCTTTGTGAGCCTCGCTCCTGGAAATTACAAAATAGCAGTCGTTGCAAGCGGGTTCGCAACTACGAATCTTTCTGTAGCCCTGCTCACGGAACAAACCTTGAACGTGCCTGTGCGGCTTTCCGTGAGCACTATTGCTGAGAAGGTGGAAGTAACTGGCGAGGCTCCAACGATAAACACTGCAGACTCTCGAACGCAGCTGACACTGGAGTCTCAAGCCGTCGCAGAACTCCCCCTCCAGGGACGCAACTTGATTGCTCTCACTACCCTCGCCCCGGGCGTGACCGGGTTGGGTCTTGTCGGAGGGAGTCCTGGTTCCGCCGCTGACAATTTTTCGACGGAGACCCAAGTCGACGCCAGCGCGAACGGAAGGGGTAGCGTCGGAAACATGTACGTAGTTGACGGAATGGATGTCACGAGTGATATTCGTCCGGGCGTTCTCAATTTGACCCCCAACCCCGATTCTATTCAAGAGATGACGGTTCAGCCGAATACGTTCACAGTTGACTACGGGCGCGCCAGTTCCGTGCAGATGGTCATGACCAGCAAGTATGGGACCGACCAATTCCATGGAAACGTCAGCGACTACTACACTTATCAGGGATTTTGGGCTGGCACGGAATTCCTTCACAATTATGCCCCCTTTCATAGCAACAACTTTTCGGGCTCCATCGGCGGACCGGTCATCCCCCACCACCAATTTTTCTTTTTCTTCGCAATCGAGCCACTGCGCTCATCGGCTTCTTCGGGTACTTCTTCTCAGACGTTTGAGGATGCCGCCTTTGCTTCATGGGCTCAGCAGAATTTCCCTAACACCGTAGGAACGACCTTGCTGGTGAAGCATGCGCCTACTGGGGCCACTGTGACGAGTGTGGCGAAGACTGCTGCGGATATCTTCCCAGGCACTTGTGGAACAGCAGCCACAGCGAATCTGCCTTGCAGTACGCCGATGATTGATAACGGAGTTTTCAACGCCTCTAGTTTTCGGAACGGGTTGCAGTGGAATACTCGAATCGACAAGTATTTCGCCAAGGATCGAATCTACGGAAACTTCTATCGCACAACCCTAGACACAGGTGGGCCAAACGTTCGGCCCGCGTTCTCGACCACCAGCACCTTTGTTACCGATTCCCTGCAGGTCAACGAAACGCATACATTATCACCCACTACGCTGAACGAAGCGGTCTTTGGCTACCACAAAGTGCAGGGAATCGCCGACCTGACCGGGGATTTTACCGTACCTAGCGTCGGCGTAAGTGGTCAAGGGGTCGGATTCGGGGTCGGGTTCGCCCAAGGCAACTTCATTCAGCATAACTATCATTGGCGTGATGTACTGACTCACGTTCAGGGCTCGCACACGCTCAAGTTTGGCTACGAAGGCCGTCGCGGGGACGATCTGGCGTTGTTCGCGCCAGTCTACAATCAGCCAAACTTCGGTTTTGACAACCTGCTGGATCTCGTCGAGGACCATCCTCATACGGAGTCCGGGTTGGCATACAACGTTCTCAGCGGGCAGCCGGCCAAGGGACAGTACGAGTACGCCATTATTACTCACGGCCTCTTTGCCGAAGATTCATGGAGAGCAAAAAAAAATCTAACGCTGACCTTGGGACTACGCTGGGATGACTTCGGGAATCCCTATCCACTTTCAGGTACAACGCTCGCCAATTTCCACCTCGGACCAGGAGCAACCCTGAACGACCAAATAGCCAATGGGTTCATGATCCAACAAGGAAACGTATTCAATCACGCGTTATCCGCTTTCAGCCCTCGAGTCGGTTTTTCTTGGGATCCGACTGGAAAAGCAGATTGGGTCATTCGAGGCGGCTTCGGCATGTACCATGACTGGACCACGTTGGGCAACGATGAAAACGGCCTCAAGGGAAATCCTCCTGGTTGGGTAGTCCCGACGTTTTTTCGTGGATCGTCCACTCCTCCACTCTTCGGGCTGGGCACCAGCGCGACCACACCTGCTGGATTTCCACATCCGGCTCTGGTGGGCTCCGTGCTTGACTCACACGGTGGAATTGTCGGTTCTCAGTTTAACGTCGGAGGCTTGGACACTAATTTGGGATCACCGATAACCTACAACTATACGACCACCGTGGAGAAGAGGATTTTCCACGAAATCGTAGCTAGTGTCGGTTATTCGGGATCGCAGTCGAGAAACTTGATTGAGGGAAGCGGGCAACAGACGGCCACTTCTTACGGCACAAACATCAATCGTTTTGCTGGAGACCTGGTTCTAAATTATCCTACTCCAAAACACCTCAATCCCAGCTTCGGTTCAATTACCTTTGCCCAGAATGGCGCCGTGAGCGGCTACGAAGCCCTGATTCTTGCTTTGCGGGGCCGTTTCAGCAAGCGTGGCTTCTTCAATTTTTCCTACACGCGATCCAACTCCAAAGACGATACGCAGCTTTACCCAACCTTTACAAATTTGCATCAATACTACGCTCCATCGGTCTTCGACGCACCCAACCGCGTTTCATTGTCCTTCTCGTATGACCTTCCAGGCATGAATTCTGGAAATGCCGTTGCGCGGGCGGTTACCAACGGGTGGGTGTTCAGCGACATCACGATTTTCCAGTCGGGATATCCGTTCACGGTCTTCACGGATGCTTCTTTCCAGCCAATACTCAACGGCGCAGGACAGGTCACAGGACTGCAACCGGGAAGCGGAGATTACAACGCAGACGGTTACAACTACGACTTTCCTAACGTCGCGAATTATTCGCAAGGAACCAGCCGTAATGCCTTTCTTAACGGGGTTTTTCCAGTCGGCAACTTCACTACTCCCACACTCGGAACCGAAGGAAATGAGCTACCATATCGCTACCGCGGCCCGAACTACTTGAATTTTGATATGAGCTTGGCCAAAAATACGAAGATCTACGAGCGGCTGAATCTGCAGTTCCGATTCGACTACTTTAATGTCCTTAACCGACCAAATCTGACGGGCATGGACGGGGATCTCGCTCACAGTACATTCGGTAAGGCCACCTCACAGTTCAATCCGCGATGGCTCCAGCTCGGAATCACTCTGCGTTTCTGATATCGCACGCCCGACGGGAAGGAATGCTCGCTCACCCCCAGGCATTCCTCCCGTGCCGTAGGGGCGTGAAAACCTGATTTGTGCGAAGCCTAGGATGACCATCTTGCGTCGACTCACGTCTTACAGATCTGTACGGATCCTGCTAGTTCTGGCCACCCTCACAAGTCCACGTCGCGGTCAGACCTTTCAGCTGAAGAGCGAGCGGCTGGCTGCCCAATTTGGTCCGCGAGGGCTGGTCTCAATTACCGACCGAGACTCGGGCTTCACGCTCCATTTTCCGCGCGACGAGTTTTCATTCTTGGTGGATCAAGAGTCATTCGATAGTCCCAGTTTACCAATGCCTAGTGTCAAACAGGAACAGAATGGACTCGCCTACTACTATCAAGAGCGAGGGTACACTCTGCGGGTCTTCTACGAAATTCAAGAAGACTGGAGGTTCATAGCCAAGCGCCTACAGATCATTGACGCGCCAAGTCCGACCTACACGGTGAAGCAGATCGAACCGATTCGAATTGTGGTCAGGGAGAAAATTGAGAGTACATTTACGCCGAAGGCCTACCTTCCTCAGTATGGATCGCCAAGAAACGATTTCCGGAGCCTTTTGTCCGGGCATGACTATGGAACATTCCTTCGCTTGGGAACCGATCAACCTAGCTTAATGCTTCTTATTCAAAACCCTTTTCTTGATGTTATTCAATCCGGCCGGGAAGCGGACGTTTCCTATCGCCCAGAAATACAATGGAAAAAAGAGTGGGGGCCGTTTTCAAGTGATCTAGCCATCATCGGCCCTTATCGACTGAGTGGTCGCCGCATTCCCGCCGAAATGGTCTACGAATGGAAACCGTCAACCGGCGCCAAGGTCGAGGATGGAGCGGATGCCAGCGAGATCCAAGCTTTCTCGGACTGCGTGCGGCGGTTCTTGCTCCATCCATCGCCGGATCCTGTCAGTGTCGAGGTGGGATGGACCGTCAATGACTATCAGATCGACGTCGCAACCCTGGAAGGTCAATCCGAATACAAACGCGTAATGGATGCCACTTCCACGTTAGGTCTGCGAAATCTTCTCTACGCTCCTGCAAACAACGACTTGTCGGAAATTGCCAACGACGCCGACGACTGGAATTGGGAGCATGTTCTTTGGCTCGGTCTGGGGCAGCAGATTAGAACGGGAAAGTGGGACCCCGAACAAAGTGCACTTCCGGAAAGCGTCAGGACCATGCTGGACTACGCCAAGTCCAAACATATTGGGTTACTCGCGTACGTATATCCGTCTCTGCCATTTGCACAGAATCCAGCTTGGCTCGTTTCGGATCCGAGAAAGGAGCAGAAAAATTCCTATGCCACACTTGCTTCGCGGGCATTTCAGGATTTTTTGATCCATGAATTGCTGGCCTTCAAGCACAGGTTAGGTATCAATGGCTACTCCTTTGACTATACATTCCTGAATTTACCAGGAAGCAGTTCGTATTCACAGTGGTGGGGCTGGCGCCGCGTCCTAGAGGCGTTGCGGGCGGCCGATCCGGATATCGTCATCGATGGGCGCCAGACTTACCATATGTACGGTCCATGGATATGGCTTGCGGGGAGCTATCCTCATCCGACCGGCAATGACGAGCAACCGGAGAGTTTTACGCCGTATCCGGACCTGCACTTTGATAGAGTGTCGGCAGATCGCACACGATTTGTGAACTATTGGTATCGGAACTATCAGTTCGCCCCTCAGGAGATTATTCCTGGTTACATGACCCATCAAACGCCCCGCGACAGGAACATCCCTGCTGCCGATGGGACGAAGACTCCAGAACGCGCTGAAACCGTGTACACCAGTTTTCGGCCGCGAGACTGGGACTATCTGGGTTTCAAGTATTCCGTGCTCTCTTCGATTGCCACCGGGGGATGGAACAACATTTTTGACATGATTCCCGCTCGTGATCCCGAGGAGTTTCAACATTTCTCGGAAATGGACAAGTCCTGGATTCGACGCTGGCTTCAATGGACCGTCAAGAATAAGGAGTTTTTACGAAACACGAGGACTATCCTCGGTCAGCCAGCGATGGACCAGGTAGACGGGACGGCCAGCTTTATTGGCGACAAAGGATTCTTGTTCCTATTTAACCCCAATTACAAAATGCTATCTGCTCATATTCGCCTCGACGCAAGCATTGGTCTGATGGCTGGGAGAGAGTTCCTGCTGCGGGAACTCTATCCAAGCGACGGGAAACGTATCGGAAAACCTGGTGCAGGAGTTTGGAAATATGGAGATGAGGTTGAACTCAAACTGGATGGCACGAGTGCAACTGTCCTCGAACTGCTCCAGGTATCAAGATCGACGGAGATTTTCGTTTTTGGGGCGGATAATTCGGACGCTGTGAACCCGGCGCGGGCAAGCCTCAAGAATGGAGTCGTTCGCCTGCTGGACGTTGCGGGCGAACCTGGCAGCGAACAGGCTGTTGGCGTGCTTCTCCAAGACGATACCCCATTGAAAGAGATGAAAGTCAACGGAAAGCCGCTCGCCTTTCGCCAGAGTGGGAGATACGCTGCAGCTAACGTGAAATTTGCCGGAAGGACGTTTACTCATTCCCAGGAAGTGGCTCTCGAGAGCACCTCGCCCGGAACCTGGAGCGGATCATTCGTCATCCCCAGTCGAATTCTGCAGCAACTTGTTCGCCGCCGCGAGTTATGGCCCATACCTTGGACAAAGCAAGACTACGATACGACCTGGCTCGCGCCGGAGCGGCTGCTCCTGTTTGTCCAGTTAGCAGAACCCGACGACAAGGCGGAAGTGAAGATATCGTTGGACGGTTCTCCACTGGAACTCAAACGGGCATACTCCTCCGTGCGAGAACACCGTACTTCGTTCGTCGGCTTTTACGCGGATTTGTCCAACATCGAGCCAGACACACCGCACACGATCCGTCTGACGTTGCCAAAACTTGACGTTGGGCGTTTCAAAGGAATTTTCTTTGACAACGTGGAGGCAGATTACACGGAGCAACTTGCACCGTAGTGCGGGGACTGTTTGACGGACTCTGCTCGTGCTGTCGAGGAGCGCTATATGTCATTCGCAAGTCGGCGTGATTTTATCAAAACCCTCAGTGCAGCGGCAGCCATTTCCGCTACGAGCTTTAGTCCCGACGTCAGCGCGTCGATGACAACCGAAGACCGGCTGCCTCTCACGGAGTTTTGTGTTAACCGAGAGCCTCTAGCGAAAAATAGTTTCTACCCGCTGCCGCTGACTTCCATCAGACCCAAGGGCTGGCTCTTGAAACAGCTTGAAATCCAGGCAAATGGATTGAGTGGACATCTTGACGAGTTCTGGCCGGACGTCAGCACGGAAAGCGGATGGCTTGGCGGCAATGGCGAGTCCTGGGAGCGCGGACCCTATTTCTTGGATGGACTGGTGCCCCTCGCTTATGCGTTGCAGGACGAGAGATTGATTGCGAAGTCCAAGAGGTGGCTTGACTGGACTCTTGATCATCAGCAACCGAACGGCATGATTGGTCCAACAACAAACGCGGACTGGTGGCCACGGATGGTCATGCTAAAGGTTCTGACGCAGTACCAGGAAGCGACAGCGGATCCCCGAGTGGTGCCACTGATGCAGCGCTACTTTACCTACCAGCTCCGGGAGCTGCCGAGCCGTCCTCTCCACGACTGGAGCAAATACCGGTGGCAGGACGCAGTTGCCAGCGTTGTTTGGCTCTACAACCGGACCGGGGATTCCGATCTGCTGCACCTTGCAAAAGTCCTCCATCAGCAAGGATACGACTGGCATGCGCAGTTCGAGAATTTTGCCTACACGAGCAAAATGAACGCAAAAGATCCTGGATTTCACGACGGGACGCGATTTCCGGAGCGTGCCATGCAGACTCACGGCGTGAATAACGCCATGGCTCTGAAGTCATCGGCGCTGTGGTGGTTAGTTTCTCGGGATGAGTCCTACCGTTCTGGAGTTCAGCAGCAGCTCGCCGCCTTGGACACCTATCATGGGATCCCCAACGGCATGTTTAGTGCCGACGAACACCTCGCTGGGAAAAATCCATCGCAAGGAATCGAGTTGTGCGCGGTCGTCGAGCAGATGTTTTCGCTTGAGCAGGTGATAGCCATACTTGGTGATGCATCGCTAGGCGACCGTCTCGAGAAAATTGCCTACAATGCGCTACCAGGCGCTTTCACGGATGACATGTGGGCTCACCAGTACGATCAGCAACCGAACCAGATTCAATGCAGTCTGAGTCAGCGCCCGTGGACCACAAACGGACCGGAGTCGAATCTATACGGTTTGGAACCGAATTTTGGCTGTTGCACGGCAAATATGCATCAAGGATGGCCCAAGCTTACGTCTCACCTATGGATGGCGACTGCTAACGAGGGACTCGCCGCAGTGGTGTATGCGCCATGCGTGCTCAACACAAAGATTCGCAACGTTCGTGTCGGCATTGAAGAGCAGACCGGATATCCGTTCGACGGAAATATTCTCCTGGTCGTTCAACCTCATCGTGATGTGCAATTTGCCCTGACGCTCCGGGTCCCTGCCTGGGTGGCGGAGCCGAGTATCCGAGTGAACGGCAGGTCCGTGGAATCGGTTCGCTCCGGTAGTTTCGCTGTAGTAAACAGAGAATGGAAGCCGGGCGATCGGGTCGAGTTACACTTCCCTATGAGGCCAACTGTGTCCCGGTCTTATCACAACTCGGAGGTGATTGAACGTGGCCCAGTCATCTATTCGCTCGATATTTCGGCCGAGTGGAAAAAGCTGAAAACTCGCGGCATGACAGCGGACTGGGAAGCGTATCCGAAATCCGCTTGGAATTATGCACTGGATATCGATGAACACACCGCAGGGGCGGCGGTGGAATTGAAGGGAACCAGCATGGAGCGGGGCGTGTTCACGGTGGAAGGAGCCCCGATTCGCCTCAAGGTCAATGGAAAGAAGACTCCTGAATGGCAGGAAGAAAGTGGTTGCGCTGGAGAACTGCCGCAAAGTCCAACGACAAGCACGCAACCACTGGAGACCTTGCGGCTTGTGCCCTACGGCGCTGCGAAACTGAGGATAACGGCATTTCCGCAACTTCGCGACCTTCCGGCAGTTGCGGAAGACGCGAGTCATCGAACCAGTCGCAAAAAGCAATCATCGTAGTTCAGTGATTGCCGGGACACGTCTCTCAGGGACGGTATCCAAAGTCACGAATGCCAGTCATTTGGTGCACCCATATGTGCGTGGTACTCCTGGCCATCTCTTTCCTTTGTTTCCACGTGAAAGCGGCTTGGCTTCGAAGTCTAGGTAGTATTTTTGGTTGCGGAGTGCTGGCCAGATCACTGTGTGCATAGTTGCCAGCATTTCTCCTTAGATTATATACGTCATAACGATAATCGTGTCAACGTATAATAGAGTGCATCAAGTCAAACAGGGTTGCCGTGGAGCTTACCTCTACCAAACCCGTCGTAGAACGTATTCAGGGTTTGTCGATCGCGGGTCATCTCGATGGCTACGATGGAGACATCGCCGCCGGAATCCACCTGGGTCCAGCCTTTAGAAGCCAAGGCGGCATTGACGGCACTCTTGATGCGATCGATATCCAGGGGATTTTTCGTGGTAATGGTAAGATTGCAATTGTTATGATCTTTCCATACCTCATCGACCAGACTCGACGGTTTGCGAAAGTGACTTTGTCAGGATCTGTCCATGGGCACGAAATTGCCGCCGCGATGGAAGCCATGTATCAAGATCCAGACTGGGCCGCCAAATTCGACATCTTGTGGGACGCGTCGAAGATTACTGAGTTGCTGTTAGATGCCTCGGATTTTCTGGGTTTTGTTCGTGTACAGAAAAAGTATGCGGCGGTCGGTCCTCGCCGCGAGATCATCGTTGCGCGACGTAATCTTGATCGGGCGATGGCCCGGACGTACGCAATGTTTATGAAGGCTGGAGCCCACAGGGTGTACGTGTGTCAGTCGGAGGAAGAAGCAAACGAGTTGCTCAAGCAATAGTATGCGCGTCGGTCGCTCAACCAAAGCGAGGCGCTCCCCCAGTCGGTCCGCCGATGTGTCAACCACGGTGACGCAATGAGCGAACTTGAGAACACCCGTCCTTTTTTGAGATTCCGAGACAAAACTCTTCGCCCGAGAAAGAACCGCTGGCTGGCGCTCGGGTAGTTGTTGTTTCAGAGGACCGCTAATTTGTTTGTTATTCCCGATGGTTTGCCGATGTGCCGGCACGTGTGCCTGCGCTTCCGCGGCCGCTTGACCGACCCTCTTTTCGTAATGCGACTTGACCACCTGGCTGCCGTTTGGGTTGCCTTCGTCAAACAGCTTCGCAAGGAAGTTGCGATTCCCGTATTTGTTGAAGATCAATTCGCTCTTGGCCGGCGTGGCGTTGTCTACTTCGTCTTGGACTTCGAAAAGAGCGGATGTAGACCCGTCCGCGCTGGTGATTTCCGTGACGGTCAGATCGGAATCGTCTAGCACGTGGCCCCGTTACTTGCCCGCCGGAAGTTTGTCGGTGAACAACGACAGCAATTGGTGTCGGCCTGTAGTCTTGCTGCTTGTGTGACCCTTGTCGATGGCTTCAGTGAACATGGTGATTTTCCCCGTTCTGTCGCAGCGAAGGGTTTTCGGGCGTCGAGCGACACAACTGGAGAATGCAACAGCATTATCAAACACGTTCATTACATAAGTGACTGAAAGTAGTGGCCGAGACGGGACGCAGACAGGAGTGCAATCATGAAACCTGTGTCGATTCTCGACTGGTATCGTATTCTGCGCGTGCAGCATCAGTGGACGATATTCCAGTCCATTCGATATGCGCTGTGGCTGGCGCGCTAGTTAGTTTCTCTTACTTGGTGCGGCAGTTTGCGTCCAGCGCGCATGAAAATCTCGATTTATGCTCCTTATGGTAAAGAGCTTTTAACCAGCGCGTCAACATTCAATTTTGCATCCTGAACAAATCGTCGGCACCCTTTCCTTGTCGGATTATGGCAGGGTGTCCGTTGATCCGCCCGAAAACGGCGGTGACTGCTCGTATCGCCGTTTTACATTGTGAGGACGGCGCGGAACCGGGCCCGGCCCTCCGCAACGCGTTCGTAGGCCTTGGCGGCCTCCGCCAATGGGTAAGTCTCGACGATCGTTTTGACTTTCCCTTGCGCCACGAAATCAAGAGCTTCGTAGAGATATTCGGGGCCGTTCTGCTGGCTGCCAATGATGCGGATGCGCTTCATGATGAGATCCATCAGCGAGACGGAAAGTGGCTCCGCGTCCGCGCCCATAGCGATCAGCCGGCCGTCTGGCCGTAATCCCTGAATGATGTCCACCATGGACTTCGTCGAATTGGAAGTGCTGAGTATGATGTCAGCGCCGCCCGCGGCCGCAAGGTTCTTTCCGTCGCGGACAATTTCATCCGCGCCGAGTTCGCGGATCAACTTGTCTTTGTCAGGGGAGTGGGAAATGGCGATGGTCTCAAAGCCCGCTGCCTTCGCGTATTGTACTGCGAGGTGTCCAAGGCCACCGATTCCAAGCACGGCCACGCGCTCGTGGGGCTGGGGATCGGCCCAGCGCAGCCCGCTGTAGACCGTGTAGCCCGCGCAGAAGATCGGCGCCGCTTGCTCGTAGGACACCTTGTCGGGAATCAGATAAGTTGCGTCGGCATTCATCAGCATGTACTCTGCGTGCCCGCCTTGTGCCTCAATTCCTGTGCCCTTCATGTACGGACAGAACATTCTGCGACCACGCTGGCACCATTCGCAGCGCCCGCAGGTGGATTGGATCCAGGCGCTACCCACGCGGTCGCCCACCTTCCGCGTCGTGACGTCGGGAGCCACGACAACGATCTCGCCCACTGGCTCGTGGCCTAAGATTCGGGGAAATGGTCCGGGAAAGTGTCCGAGCGTCAGATGTACGTCGGTGTAGCAGATGCCGCTCGCATGCATTTTCACCAGTACCTGATTAGGTCCGGGTTGAGGTTGCGGAACCTCTTTGATCTGCCACGAACTGCTGACAGCGGGAACGACTGCAGCTTTCATAACAATTCCTCCTAACGCACTTCGATGCGGGAGGATTTGCGGTCGGTGCATGACTTTGGGAGGCAATTACTGCTCCGGGCGCCTCACGCGTAGCGTCCGCCGCCGGGCGGCTACGTTCTAACGGTCATATCTTCGGCCAGCCAGGCGGGGAGAGCGGCGAAGCGGTGCACCGTTTGTTTCTCTAAAAGCCCGCATCAGATCACTGTTGAGTGGCCGGGCTTTACAGGTCTCACTCCGGTTATAACCGACCATACGCCCTGAATGCGCGCTATGCGAGCCACCGTTTTACGTCATGAACGGCGCTTAGTGCTGAGTCGTCAATCGGGCGCTAGACAGGAATCATGATGAGCAACAATGGCGAGTCGCATGTGAATGCTGCCATTCGCTTGTCAAGCTGAGCTGGACTGTGGTACCCAGGTGGTCATGAAGCGGCACAGAGGCCTTGCATTCTTGCTCCTGTCACCCTTGTTCGGTCTATGGAATTTTTTCGCTTGGGCGCAATCTGAAACGGATGTGAAACAGCCGACGGCCATCCTCTTAAAGGCGGGGCGGCTGCTCGATGTCCCGGCGGGCAAGTACATTGAGGGGGCGGGGATATTGATCGAGGGAGAACGGATCCAGGAGGCTGGGAGGGCCACGGAAGTCATGAAGCTTACGCCAAGGAATGCCCAGGTCATCGACCTGGGAAGTGCAACGGTTTTGCCGGGACTGATTGACTGTCACACGCACCTGATGCTGCGCGAGCCGGAAGGCCCAAACAGTTATGTCCTAAACCTGGTCACCAAGTCGGAGGCGTTTCGAGCATTGGAGGGAGCGGCGGACGCACGCGTCACGCTGGAGGCGGGATTTACGACGGTGCGCGACGTGGAGAATGAAGGCTCCTGGTATGCGGACGTGGCACTGCGAGACGCAATTAATCAAGGGCTAGTGGAAGGACCCAGGATGCAGGTGGCGACACGGGGGATTGCGGCGGTGGGTCAATACAACCCGTTCGGGGTTTCACCTGATTTGCGAGCATTTCCAACTGGGGCCCAGATGGTCAGCGGGGTGGAGGACGTGCGGCGCGCCGTGCGCGAGCAAATCGGGTACGAGGCGGACCTGATCAAGTTATATGCGGACTGGCGCAACCCCACGCTGACCGTCGAAGAGATGCGCGTGGCTGTGGAAGAGGCGCATAAAGCAGGGCGCAAGGTGGCGGCGCACGCCACGACACCGGAGGGCATTCGAAACGCGGTGACAGCGGGAGTGGACTCGATCGAGCACGGACACCAGGCGGACCGCCAAGGCCTGGAATTGATGAAAGCGAAGGGAGTCTATCTGCTTCCCACGCTGTCAGTGGTGGACGCGGAGTTTGCCAAGGACCCGATGGCCAAGGATGATCCAGAGGCGAAGAGATTTCTGGAAGGCCTGCAGCAGGAGGTACAGCAAGCAAAGGCGCTTGGGTTGAAAATTGCAAACGGCTCCGACGCGGCCCGGGCCGAACTGCATGGGAGAAATGCCGACGAACTGGTGGCGATGACGAAGCGGGGCCTGACGGCCATCGAAGCGATCCGCGCCGCGACAACCAATGCAGCGGAGCTTCTGGCCTGGCCGGATCGAGTTGGATCGGTTGCGACCGGGAAATATGCAGACCTCATTGCGGTGGAAGGGGACCCGTTGGGAGATGTGACCGTATTGCGGAATGTCAGGTTTGTGATGAAGGGTGGAAAAGTGATCCGAAACGGGTTTCCCGTAAACTAATTCGAATCGCTTCGTGAAAGAAATTATGGGCCGCTTGCACTGCTCCGGAAACTTCGTGACCGGGGGTGCTCAGAAGGCGATCCGAGCCATCCATGTTCTTGTAGTCTCGTCCCACCCCAGTTCCGCTGGAGCGATGCCTGTGGCGTGGACGCCCAGGAGATCGTCGCCGGGGACGAGCTGCGGGATGGGTGCATCCTCATATTTCAGGAATTCCGGCCCACCTCGGCCATAAATTCGGACGGCGTTTATGGTTGAAGTCATGAAGGTAGATTCCGTTATAACTCTGGATTCGACCTTACTTGCGCCCGTTTGCACGGACACGTCCAGGTGCAAGCGGCGTGCCGCGGGCGGTGTTCCCGATGTTCTTTAGAAGCGCGGACCTAGAAAGGGTCCGTGCTTCCTCGAAATATGATGAAGCCGAAAGTTTGACATTTCTGTCAGTGCGGGCCTCGAGCGTCGGTTCACTCTGACATGACCCAGCGGCGCACCGGTTGGCTGATTCTGCTAACCGAAGTTCGTCACGGAGGCGAATTCTGCGATTTTTGATGTCGAGAACGGCGGAAGTCTTGTCTTTACAATCGGGGTGTTGAGAAAAGCGATGTAGTGCAGACCCACCCTCTTGAAGCCATCTAGGGCGGATGACAAACTCGGCCAGCATGTCTTTGCGGCCGCATCAGCGTAGCAAGGATGGCAAGGATCACACCTACTGGTCTTTGGTGGAGACGGTGCGAACGGCCAACGGTGCACGCCAGAGAACGCTCTGCTATTTGTGGGTTGAACGGATCGGCCCAGGCACGAAATCAATGCTTCACCAACTCGGTCTCAGCCCGCCGCAACGGCTGAAATCCCTTTCAAAATGCGTAGTGCAGACTCGGCGATCGCCTGAACTGATTTTGAGAGGGTTAGGCAGTTTCCCGACCGTTCCATGACGAACTCCGGCTAAGGAGTAGAGGCGTGACAAAGCGGCAAGTAGATTCATGCCGCGCATTTGCATGACAAATCGAATCGCTACAGTAGGGTTTGACACCCGCGTCAACGGTATGACTTCCTCGCTTTTGACAGGTCATTGAGGGGATTCGTGCTGTGTCAACAACTCGTTGAAAGTAAAGACCTTCCGAAGGAACTTCAAAATTGATTGGGTGGGCCCTGGGGTGCAAAACTCTGCTCTGCTGCGACCCCAATACAAAGCAGTAGTTAGGAACGTAGCATGAGAATTTCGAACCTTCATGAATTTTGGTTCACGAGCAAGGATGGCTTGCGAATCGCCTGCAAGCGCTGGGACCGTCGCGGGCCGGCACGGGGCGTGCTCCAGATACAACCTCCTCGTAAGGAGCCGCTATGACCTCAATGGACAAGCCAGCTTTGAAGGAGCCGCAAATGCTACAAACGCTAATCGCAAAGCTAAAGCCGTATCTCGTCCCTACCCTTATCTTTCTGATGGCGGCAGGCATTCTGGTGGCCATCATCGGGAACTGGAACAGCTGGGCGAGCGAACGAGCCGAACAAGAAACTGATGATGCCTACGTGCGCGCCGACCTGACGCCGCTCAGCACAAAAGTCTCCGGTGTCGTCGTGAAGGTTCTCGTAGACGACTATCAGACTGTAAAAGCCGGCGACCTTCTGGTCCAATTGCGGGACGATGACTTCCGTGCGCAAGTAGCACAGGCAGAAGCGGCCGTCGAGGCGGCGAGGGCGGCCATCGAGGACAATCGGCGCCAGAAGGATCTGCAAGACGCCAAGATCGACCGCGCAAAAACGGGAATCGATCTTGCCAAAGCACAGATTTCTGCGGCGCAGGCAGCGATCGGGGCCACCAAGGCCGACGTCGATCGAACTCTCGCGGAACGTGCTCGTCAAGAAGCGCTGATCGCCACGCAATCCGCCACCCAGCAGCATCTCGAACAAGCTGTCGCCGACGAGCAGCGATTCCGAGCCCTGGTATTAGCGCGCCAAGCCGATCTCGAACAAGCAAAAGCAAACCTGGCCAACAACCAAGCCGCCGTCACAGCCGAAATGCGAGCCCGCGCTGTACTCGATTCGCGCGATGCCCAACTCCTCGCCGATCTACATGGAAAGCAGGCCTCCCTCGACGCCGCCAAAACTAATCTGGACTACACGCGTATCTATGCCCCGGAGAATGGAGTCGTCGGCGAACGCAAGGTACGCCCGGGTCAACTGGTCAGCCCAGGGACCCAAGCGCTGTCGCTCGTTCAGACCGACGCGTGGGTGCAAGCAAACTATCGTGAGACCCAGGTGCGGCACATGCAGCCTGGCGCTCCGGCAGAAATTTCAGTGGATGCCTTTCCTGGCGTGCGTCTGAAAGGAAAGCTGGTTCAAGTTGCACCGGCCAGCGGTTCGCAATTTGCCTTACTGCCACCCGACAACGCCACCGGCAATTTCACAAAAATCGTGCAGCGCGTCCCCGTCAAGATTGTGTTCGATCCCGGACAGCCCATGGCTCAACGTTTGCGGCCCGGCCTGTCGGTAATTGCCAGGGTCCGCACGACCGCGGTTTCGGAATGATTCCGGAGCAAATCACTTGAGTACTGCAACTGCCCAACTCGCCATACCCGCAGCGTCGCCCAAAGCGCCCGCTCAGCTTTCGACAAACCCGTACGTCGGAGTCCTCGGGGTCTTTCTGGGCGCGAGCATTGCGACGATGAACAGCCGACTGCTCAGTCTTGGCCTTGCCGATCTGCGCGGCGCCCTCGGATTCAGTTTCGACCAAGCCTCCTGGCTGCCCACGGCGCTGAACATGGCCATGATGTTTAGCGGCGTTTTCTGCGTGTTCCTGAGCGTAATTTTCGGTCCCCGCCGCATTCTCCTTTTGGCCGCTTCCGTCTTTACGATCACTGCCATTCTCCTGCCGCTTTCAGCTAATTTCTGGGCCATGTTGGCGTTGCAAGTGCTGGCCGGCTTGGCCTCCGGAACTTTTTATTCCCTCACCATGACCTTCGTTCTTACGTCGCTCCCGAAGCGCCTGATCATTTTTGGCATCGCGGCCTATGCCGCGGACATTATTTTCACAAGCAACATCGCAGCGGCGCTTCAAGGCTGGTATGCCGACCATCTTTCCTGGCGCTGGATTTTCTGGCACGCCGCCCTGGTGACGCCCCTGATGATGCTTTGTGTGTATTTCGGCATTCCCCGCCGCAACCCGGTCTTGCCCGCTCCAAGTTGGCGCGGATTTGCCTATTTCAGCTTGAGCCTCAGCCTGCTTTTCGGAGCTCTCGATCAAGGCGAGCGTCTGGATTGGTTCCATTCCCCCGTGATCATTGCCATGACTGCTGCTGGACTTTTTTTACTCGCAGCCACTTGTGTCAGAAGGATACTGCAGCCGCATCCGCTGGTAGATCTCTCCTTCGTGAATTCAAGGAACCTGGTCATCCTGGCCTTATCGATTTTCGTTTTCAAGTTCGTTCATCTGGCCACCATCGTTCTTATTCCCGGTTTTCTCGGCAACATCCAAAGATATCGAGCTGTGGAAACCGGCCACGCTCTCGCCTGGATTGCCTTGCCCCAATTCGCCGTGGTGTGGCTGGTAGCTGCCGCTATTCTTTTCACCAACTCGCGGCTCATCCTGGCGGTGAGTCTTGCCATAGTGGCCTTGGGCTCTTTGGTCTGCGCGCATCTCGACGCGTCTTGGGCGGGCGCAAGTTTCGAAACGATAGAGCTCGTGCTGGCTATGGGCCTCGCTGGCGCCTACGTCGGGCTGGTAAGCAGCATCGTCCTCGTAGGGCTGGAAAAGGGCGCGCTGAAGAGCGCCGCCGCTGCCGCTACGCTCTCTGGATTTATGCATACCTTCCGGATCTTTGGCGGCCAAGTCGGCGTGTCCCTCATGAATCGCTTCCTCACCGTTCGGGAAGAGTTTCACTCCAACATGCTTGGCCTTCACGTCCAGGTTGGTAACTGGGTCACGGACGAGCGCCTACGCATCGTTAGCCTCGGCATGTTACCCAGCTCGTCAGGATCGGACGAAGCGCAAGCGCGCGCAGGCGCACTGTTGGGTCAACAAGTGCACGCACAGGCTTATACGCTGGCCGTCGCCGACGGCTTTGTGCTTATCGCCGGCGTGGTGGCAGCCTTTTTGCTGATCATGTTGTTTATGCGCCCGGTAAAACCCAGCTATCAAGACTTGAGGAGAATGCCATGACTCGCCGACAATTTCTCCGGATACTGGCAACCGCCGGAGTATTTCTCCTTTGCACTACTTCGGCTCTGACCGACGAAGTTCGACACCTGAAGCTTTCGGAAGCGGTTCGCCTGGCAATCGAACAGAACCGCGCCCTCAAGATCGCGCGCTTCAAAATTCAGGAAAACGAACACAGAAAAGAGGGCGCCCGCTCAGACTATTTTCCAGTCATAACAAATCAATCCAACGCTCTGCATATCAGCGAACTGCAGGATCTCTCGATTCCTCCAGGAGCCTTTGGGAGCGCCGCAGGCGTGCCCATTCCCCACGTCAATACGACGCTGCTACAGGGCAAGAAGACGCTCATTTCGAGCGGTACGATGATCGCCCAGCCCCTGACGCAGTTGTTGCGTATCCGCCAAGAAAATCGCATCGCGGCTGCGGAGGTCGCCAGTTCGCGGGATGACTTGAAGAATGCGGAGAATGAAATCGCGCTGCAAGTGCACGAACTCTACTATGGCATTCTGGTTGCGCAGCTTCAGAAGAAAGCGGCAGAGCAGCAAACCTCCTTCTCTGCCGAAAATCTCAGTGAGAACGAAAACAACGTTCGCAACGGCAGTGCCCTCCACGTCGCAGCCCTAGAAAGCCGAGCAGAACTCCTCCAGGGCCAGCAGTCGGTCCTCACCGCCGATCTCAAGATCCAAGACTACTTGGTCGAGTTGAACGATCTGCTTGGCCTCCCCCTGGACACAAAATTGGATCTCGAGTCCGAGGTCGATACAAATTCTGAGACGCTGCCGAAAGCCGAGTACGTGAAAGAGGCCTGGGAGGAGAATCCCGAGGTCCGCGCTGCTGAGGAAGCAGTCGAGAAGGCACGCGCCGGCATAGCTGCAGCAAAAACGGCGTACATTCCAGATATCACCGCATTTGCCCGCCACAGCTACCAAGACGGTGTGCCGTTCTTCGTAACCAACTTTGGGACCGTCGGAGTAAACCTGAACTACACGCTGTGGGACTTCGGCAAGCGCCGGGCTGCCGTGCGCGAGCGAGGGTCGCAGCTTGCCGAGGCCGAGCAAAACCTGGAGCGCCTGAAAGAAGAAGTCGCCGTAGCGGTTGAGCGCAGCTACAACAAGCTTGCGCGAACTCGGAGCATGGTCGATGTTGCCACGCAGGTCGCGCAGCTACGCCAGGAGAGCGAACGTCTGGCGACCAATCAAGCGGTCCAAGGTGTTGTCCTAATCTCGGACGTAAGACACGCCACCGCAGCAAACTACGAGGCCAAAGCAGAATTGCTCGAGGCCAGGCTCGGGTATCTGCTGGCCTGGGCCGAGCTCGAGCGCACTATCGGCCGGGCTCCTGGATTGGCGGCTCCATGACCAGTCTCGAATTCATGTCAGGGGTAGTAAATGGACACGAGTAAAAAGAATCTGTTGATGACCTCTCGCGGCTGGATTTAGGTAGAGGCCATCGTCCTGATTTGGTGTCGCTGACGCTTCTAGTACCCGCCAGTTCGATCCTTATTGTCGAACTGTTTCGTGCGGGCGGTTTCTATCCAAGAATTGCGCTGGCATCGGCCCTGGTGCTGTTTTCCCTGATGATTCAGCACTTGGCGGAAAAGTTCTGCCGGAGCATCCAACCCTACTCGTTGGCCGTGCCGGTCGCCTACCCGGCCATAAAGCGAGTCGATCTTTTTATATATATGTTGTAACGACTATTGTTATAACGCATCTAATCCTGTAGCAGCAGGCAATAATCGAAAGAGAGGAAGGATAAAAATATGAGCACTTCGGCTAAGCTGTCGGCCACTTCCACAACCACCTGGAGCATTGATCCGGTTCACTCCATCGCCGAGTTCAAGGTCAAGCACATGATGATCTCCAGCGTGAAAGGCCATTTTTCCAAAATCGCCGGGAGCTTGACGATTGATGAATCGGGTCACGCAAACTCGCATGTCGAGGCCACCATCGACGCAGCCTCGATCGAAACACGCGACGGTCAACGTGACGCGCATCTCAAGAGCGAGGATTTCTTCCACGTGGAAAAGTTTCCCGCACTGACATTCCAGTCCACCAGTATTAACCAGGTCGCAGCAGGGGAGCTCTCCGTGGAGGGCGAACTCACCATTCGCGGCGTCAGCCGCAAGGTGGTCTTTATCGTCGAAGGACCGACCGGCCCGACGAAAGATCCTTGGGGGAATACCAGGATTGGGATCTCCGCGACCACGAAGGTCAACCGCAAAGACTTCGGTCTGGTGTGGAACGCGGCGCTTGAAGCCGGCGGCATTCTTGTCGGCGACGAAGTGACTATCACCCTGGATGTGCAATTTACAAAGGCTTAAGTATCAATCAGGCTTCGCGACCAGTAGCTTGGAGCTCGAACGCAACAGCTCGGGAGGGGACTTGAACCTCCGTCCCAGCGGTCGCACTTCCGGAAATTACTGGTAGCACGACATTTCTCGCTGCCCGCCCCGGCGTGCCAGCCAGGCCCCCCGCGTCCTGATCTCCGGTCAGGTTTGCTGGGATTGGTTGAAAGTGGCTGGCTCGGGATCAGTGCGTGCAGCGCGGGAACAATGTCGCTAGGACCGTCAAGTCCCACGGCGTGAAGAACAGCTGGTCGCCTTGAGCTTCAGCCGTTTGGGCCGCGCGCGCGATGAAGCCCAAGCGATGGCGCTTCACGAAATTGTGCAGGTGCTCGACGCAAATTCCGGTAAGATTCACGACCTCTGCGTGAGTGAATATTTTTTTGCTCGCTCTTACGGTTATCATGGTCTCGCTTCTCCTTACAGTGCAAACAGCCAGTACCTCACAAACATCCATGCCAGTGGCCCTGCCAGGCAAAGGCCAGCCACCATCACCAGAAACACTTGAGTACCTGAGATATTTAGTTTGCGCGTCATACGCTCATCTCTACCGACGGAACTAGTCCTGGCTCTGCATGAGCGGGAGTTGCGAAGTCAGTTGAACGTCGATCATCATGCTGATGCGGCGGTCCAGCTGAAAGAAGGTCGCCGCTTTTGTTGCGGGCAATACCTTCCGAAAGATCGGCACATATTTCTGGCGGAGTTGCGCTGCGGCGATGTCCACATCCAGCCACCGGCGAACGAGGCTGTCTGCCTGCTCATCGGTTTGCGTTCCGTACTCGTCGGAATACTCTTTGACCAGCGCGGCTCTGGCGTCGTTGATCTTTGCAAAATCTGCCGAATACTGCTCATAGACCGGCCAGAACTTGGTCGCTTCGCTATCTGTGAGTGTCAGATTTGCAGCGATGACTTGTTTTTTGATGGAACGGATGTCTTTGAGCAACAGCGCGAATTGCTGGTTCGTAAACGCTTCGCCACTGCCGGGGGCCGCGGTTGCTGAGTGTGTGGGTGCATCTTGAGCGGAAACGCCGGCACTTCCGAGCATGGACACGCCAGTAAGTACGAGCGTGGGTATCGTGATTCTCTTCAAAGCGGTTCCTCCTCAAATGTTGACTACCAGTCCCATAGTTCATCGAGCTGTTGTGACTCGCCCACAGAAGTAAACTTCCTAAGTTGGTGTTGCACGTGGCTAGCCAAGCGATCTACGGTAGAACGCCCCAAGAGGCTCAGAAGAAAGGGGATGCAGACAAAGACGAGAAGAAGGAGTGGCAATTTCTGCGGTGGTGTCAAGCTCCCGGCGCTATGGCCAGACGATTGACACCGCATTCGGTGCCACACCAGCCAACAACAAAGGCGAACACTGCGGGGCTACTCGTGGTAGAGCACGAGAAGTACGCCCAATACGATCATTAGCAGCGGCCAGAGCTCCGTGTCGCTGAAGACCAGCAGGAAAAAGCCGGAGAGTAGAAAACAAACAGGCCAAGCGTAGCGAAGAAAGGATCTGGTTGTTATGCCGAACTCGGCATAACAACCATGTCGAATGTCGGACTATGCCGCATGCGTTCGGCGAGCAAGATCGTCGACCGCTCCTGCCAACGGTCTGCACGTGTGCCCTGATTGTCATTCGGCATAGTCCGTCCTACTAGAGGTTGCGGCATGCGAAGTTTGTAGGATTGCGCGAGGACAAAGACCCTCGAAGCGTGGTGAAAGAGCACGTTGGCGAAGCCGCGTCGGACTAAGCAAAATCGGCGGAGCCTGGATACGTCTGGCGTTCTATGAAACAATCCGCTTCAAGCCAGGAGGCGTCCTCATGCGAAGTATTGTCTTTCTTGGTATGACGCTACTCGCGGCGTCAGTGGGCATCGGCCAAAATCACCCTTCACTGCCATCTAGCTTCCGCGCAACTACGATTCACAGCCCAGAAGGCGCGGACATCTTCGTGCGTTCGGGTGGGCGCGGGCCGGTCGTTGTTCTGCTGCATGGATATGCCGAGAATAGCGATTCCTGGGCGCCGCTAGCGGCGGATTTGATGAAAGACCACAGTGTGGTCGTTCCTGACCTTCGGGGCATCGGTCGTTCGTCGAAGCCAGAGAGTGGATATGACAAGAAAACCCAGGCCAAGGACATCCGGGCGGTTGTCACGGGGCTGGGGTATGACCGCACGTTCGTAGTTGCCCACGATATCGGGAACATGGTGGCTTATGCGTACGCCGCGATGTATCCCGACAGAGTGAAACGCTTAGTCGTCATGGATGCTCCCATTCCCGGAATCGAACCGTGGAACGAGATTGAAAAGGAGTGCAGTAGTTATATGTGTGGCAAGATGAAGTTACTTCTCAATCCCGGCGTTTGGTCTTTTAACTTTCCTTTTGGACCTAACGTCGCGGGCCGTGAGCGAATCGCGGAAAGGTTGGTCGCGGGCCGTGAGCGAATCTATTTTGACCGCATATGGGATGACTTCACAGGAGATCCCAGCAAGCCCGACGAAGCCACCCGAAACTTTTTCGCGGCGACCTATGCTCTGCCGGGAGGAATGAGGGCTGGCTATTTGCAGTTCACCACCTTTTCCCAAGATGCGAAGGACAACAAAATCTTCGAACGGACGAAGCTCCCGATGCCGGTGCTCGCTGTGGGCGGCGAGAAGTCCTTCGGCGCATTGCAAGCCGTGATCATGCGCCACGTGGCGACGAACGTTAAGGAGGCCGTGGTTGTCGGTTCGGGGCATTGGCTGATGGAGGAGCGCCCGACCGAAACCGTAGCATTGATTCGGAATTTTCTCGATGCCGGTGAAACGAAGCAATGAAGAGGACCCTGTGTTTATCCCGAATGCTGCTCGGGCATAATCCGTTTGGAGAATTTAAGGTAGACCCTCTGAATTTTGCCGCAGAAAAAAGATCCCGCCGCCGTCAACCTTGGACGCAAGGGTGGGAGGGAGATCGCCAAGCGAGGACCTGAATACTTCAGGCAGTTGCAAGCTCGACGGAAGAAACGCAAAGGCGGTCGGCCTCCCAAGTCCAAGAAATCCCGCTGAAAAGTACATTGTAAAACAACGAGCGCTCGGGCCGTGATCAACTGCGAGAAATTCCTTCGGGTTGAAGGCGTCCTGCAGAATCAGGATCATACCATCTCGATCAAGGCTTCTCGAGTGCTACCGATCTCCATCACCGCAGCAGAAACGCAGTCCCACGATTTTCATTTAGTTAGTCCCGCCTCTTGTTGAAGGTATTTCGGACACCCTCGCCCTAATACGGCTTTGTTAATCAAGGGTCTGTCATTGAAGCCTGACAGCGTGGCAACCGGCGTTATTCTTTCACCATGGGCTTACGAACCACGATTTTGCAAGTGCTCGCAGTTTGTATTGGCATGAGTTCTATTTTCGTCGTGGGCTGTGGCGACCGTCAGGAATCGTTCTATCCGACAGTTTCGGACGCAGACAAAGCGGGCGCAATTACACGGGGCTGGGTACCGGATGACATAATCCCTAACAGTTCGCGGAACATCCGCGTAGTCGGCGAACTCTCGCCGTCGAAAGAATGGTGCGCCTTCGACTTTCCAGCAGTTGACGCAGAAATCCTAAGAAAGAAGCTCAAGACGATCGGTGTGCTACCGCCCTCAGTGACGCGAGTGCCAAATCCCGGTGTGTCCTGGTGGCCAGAAGTGCTACGAGGCAATCTTGAGGTGGGGAACATAAACAAGGCGGGATTTCAGCTTTACGTGCTAGAAAGACCTGCGAACTCTGTGAATATGGGTATCTATCTCTTTGCGCTCGATTGGTCGAAGGGGCGCGGGTTCTTCTATTGGACTTACAAGTTCTGATTTGTCTACAAATCGGGTTCTCGACCTAACTGATGTCTACGAACTTGAACAACGGCGAAACAACCAAGTATCACTTGGAGACCTTTGAGGGCTAGGAGTGCCTGTGCTGAGACCGAGACTCTCGATACTTCTGTTGGTAGGAGTTTCAGTTTTCGCCGCGAACCCGGCGTTGGCATGCGAGCCTGTTGTTCCGTTTATGCAGGTCATGGTGCCAGCACTCGCGCTGTCCGGCTCAATTCTTGTGCTGGCAATGGCTGTCGTCTTGAAATCGGTGCTGTTCGCCGTCTTCGAGCGACGGCTCCCGCGTCTGCGCGCCGCTTGGCGAATGTTCCTCGGCAACGTGTTAACGAGTTTTGTTGGGCTCCTTGTCGCTGTGATGATCGCAAGTGCCCCCAGTTTTTGGCTTATCGGAGCGCCACTGGTCTGCGCTCTTTGCTGGCTACCAACACGGAGGCTCGTCAAAGCGGCTCCGTTACCTTGGTTGGCCCGAAGATCGCCTGCGGCTCTCGCTGGGGCCATGACTGGAGCGATGGTGGCAAGCTGCATTCTGTTCATGGCAGGCCGAGGGGCACTTGAGACGCATCAACACGCGCTGTACTGGCTGATCAAACTCGCGGCAATCTTTCTAGCTCTGCTCGCAAGCATGACGCTGACCACTGTCTGGGAAGAATGGGCCATTTGGCGGCTGAGTTCACGCCCCGCGGGAACAGCCTTCTTCGGATCCGTTCTACGCGCGAATCTGTACGTTTTGCTTTTCGTGATGGCAGTTCCCGCTGTGCTGATTCTACCCAAGAGGCTCAAATCGCCGGACTTCATCGCCAAGAGACACCACACGATGGTTAGTCAAACAACCGACTTGTCTCGCGGGGGGCCGGATAGTCAACACAGAAGCGCTTCGGGCAGCCCAGACATCAACCCCCGATAAGCATGCCCACCGGAAACTGACCTACGCGGTTTGTTGTTATGCAAAAAGTGCCGACTGAGCGGGATGCATTCTCAGGGTCGCAGAAATTGCTCAGGCCTACGCGAACCAGGCGAAACCGATGGTGCGGGCTGAGGCCGACACGTTGCCGCAGCGATAAGGCGATATTCGTCAGCTCCTCGCAAGACGAAGGTGGAGAACCCTGGGGTGTAGCTGCGAGTGAGAATTTTGAATTCGCTCGTTTTCAGTTTCAGTACGACGGTTCAGGCGATTCGGATCTTGTCGTCCCAAGTCACTCCGTGAGGCACCGGAGTTTATTGGGATACGCATAGACTCTCCTCAGCAGTCCTGAATAAGGAGGAGGAGACGTGATACCGACATTCTTTAAGCGTTCTTGCACCATACATCGTCTACGGCGGGGCCCTTTGGCTGGGCACGTCCAAGCCAGCTGTGCGCTCAGGTCTCTCACGCCTTCGATAACTTCGCGACCAATCTCGGCACAATTTTTCGGGGTATCAAGCGCTGCGCGAAAACGCTGAACTTGTTGAGAGCGCCGGGAATGCTGAGCCCACCTCCGTTGGCAAGCACTCGCAGTGCTTCTTCGACGACTTGCTCGGGGCTCTGACAAATGCTTGCCCATTTTTCTTTGACTGGCTGCCCTGAGTCTCCGTTTTGCTTCTTGTCGAGCCTTCCCGGGCAAAGAGTCACAACGCTTACCCCAGCGCCGCGCAGTTCCTGCTCAAGGGCCAATGAAAACGTAGTCAGGAACGCCTTCGTCGCGGAATAAGCGCTGGCGAAAGGTATCGGTTGAAAGCCCGCTGTGGAGGAGATATTTATGATCCCTTTTTGCCCTCGCTCCAGCATTCCCGGCAGAAGGCTGTAAGTAAGCTCGACGATGGCCTGGTTGTTGAGCCGAAGCATCTCCAATTGCCGGGGCAGGGAATGGGCGCGGAATTCACCGCGCAGACCAAAGCCCGCGTTGTTAACGAGCAGCTCGATCGGGATACCGCCGCTTGAAAGTTGTTCCGCCAGGATTTGGCCCGCTCCGGCGGTGGAAAGGTCAACTTGAATGGCCACCACGGAGACAGGCTGAGCGCGGCGCAATTCGTTGGCAAACGCGTGCAGAGGTTCCGCGGAACGGGCAACCAGCACCAGATTGCAATGCCGCTGTGCGAGCGCGCGGGCGAAGGCCATTCCCAAACCGCGGGAAGCACCAGTGATGAGAGCAAAGCCGTCGTTCTTCATTTCAGTTCTTGCTCAGGGAGCGGCGCACAGATTCCGGGAATCGCGTGTCGAACACACTGTCCCAGAAACGCGTGGTGATTCCGTATCCCCTGTCGATCCCTCGCGGGCTGTGGTGGTACAGATGATATTTTTTCATCCGCCGGAAGAGCGGAAACCTGGAATTGGAAAAGTGCAGCGCGTAGTGCAGCCACTCTTCGCAAGCATAGCTTTGTACTGCGCCGGCGAGCACCACAGGCGCGGTATAAACGGGAAACAGAAAGCTGACGGGAGCTGCGACAATAAACAGAGGCAAAATGTCTTTCAATCCGCCACTGATGTGACTTCCATCGAATGGACGCGCATGGTGATCCCAATGGAGCGGGTCAAGCCGCTCATGCAGAAACGTTCGAATTAAGCCCTTGCCGGGAGGAAAACGGCCGTGCAACACATAGCGGTGGAAGAGGTACTCGACGAGAGTCCACGTCGCGCAGCCTGCCGAGAAAAAAGCTACCGCAGTCCAGGGATGCTTCGTCGAAAACGCAATCGCCAACACCAGTATCGCGTATAGGGTGTAGAAGGCACTCAGCGGGTACAGGCGGCGGCGAGCCATAGCTGCCTGCTGCCGCTTGTATGCCGCGAAAGGGATTTCTGCGGTCCTTTGCACATGCTGTGAAATAAGTTCGAGTTCTGACATTGCCCTTCGACGCCCTCCTTAGATTTCTCAGGCGAGCTATTCAAAGCTCCCGGTAACACCCTGGAAGCCATTCATTGCTTGTTTCCACAGCCACTTCATCACCCGCGCCGCGCTGTAGCAGTACGCGACGTTGTAGCCCAGCGTCGAAAAACAATTCGGCTCGCAGCCTTTTTTCATTTCCGCAAGTTGCTTGACGTCGAACTTTTGATCGCCGACCTTTCCCCAGTCGTACGCGGCGTTGTACATCGGAAAGCAGGGAGCAAGAGTTCCGTTAGTGCGGATGATCAGCCAGTTTTGTCCGGCGCGGCATCCCCAGTGTTCGCCGACGCCGCGCATGAAGCCTTTCATGTTTTGCAAACGCGGGATCGAATCCACCATCTTCCAACCCTGGCGCTGCTTGTCGATGAGCCAGTCGAGAAGATCATCGACTACGGGAAAGTCTTCCGGCCGGATGTAGGTGTCGTTTTCGTGAAGATGTTTGAAGTGCCCTTGTTCCATCATCGGAGCTTCGTTGATGTGGAAGGTAATGGAGATCCCGTTTTCGTGCGCGATGGTAGCGAGTTCTTTGACATCGTCAATGTTGCTGCGGCAAATGTTGGTGTTAAAAAAAACAGTGTAGCCATAGCGATATTGGCGCCGCACGAGGTGGTCGAAGTTCGCACGCACGTGCTCAAACGCTTTCGGAAGTCCCGGCTTTTCCTTAATCGTATCCACAGCAAAGTTGACCGTCGCGATGCCGGCGTCCGCGAGACGATCCGTGACTTCCGGCCGCAAGAGCCGTGCGTTGGTCGCCAAGTACACCCAGAAATCTTTCTTTGCCGCGTAGTAAACCACCTTGTGTACGAAATCCGGACGGATCAGCGGCTCACCACCCGTGGGAGCGAGCACGCGGCACGGCGTGGATTCGAGCCAATCGATGGCGCGGCGCGCGGTGTCCTCGGTCATGCCTTTGATGCGATTGTCATATGACCAGCAATAGTGGCAGTCCAGATTGCATTTCCACTCGGTGAAGAGGTACGCAATGATCGGTTGGAAGTCTCCCGGCAGGACGCGCGATTTGAAATACGGAAACATCCAGCCCCGCATGGTCTTCATGACCTTGGAAGCAGGCCAGTACCGCTTGCCGGTCCGCAGCACGGCGTCGTGCGCGGCGATATCGGCGGCATCGAGTTCGTGCATAAGAGCCGGGTGTTGCGGGAAGGCCGGGGAGGGCAGAGTAAGCGGGGGTTGAGTCTCGCGTTCCGCCCTCGCCAGTGAGGGGTGGTCGGGGGGCTTTTGTAGAAGATCGTGGAGCGGCACATCCAGGCGGAACGGCTGCGCCGGCAGCGTTGGCAAAGTTTGAACAGGTTGTTGCGTTGAACTGGACATGGACTCTCCTTGCCGGAGGTAGTGCATCCCGGTTTCCAATTCAGCTAGGCCCGCAAACGTTTGGTATTCGCGAAGCAGCGATTCCACATGTCACGCAACGAGAAGCACTTAGAGACGGTTGGCGGCGTCAGAGTGCCAGAGCGAAAGGTCCTTCCCACCAGTGGCGTCCGGCAAGCTCTTGACGTTGGAGTCAAACCCCGGTCATTGCCGTTTTGATGCGCGAAGGCCGGGGTGCTGCATTTTTGTCGGGATCACCAAGTGTATGCCCTTCAAGCGGCTGCGGTTTGCTCATTGAACTGACACTCAGTACCGAAGCTCCTCGGAATGGAAGAAGGAATGCACTGAAGCGTCAGAAGCGCTGGTCGCCGAAGGGTGACCTTCGGAAGCTCCAGCGCCCGCAGGTGAAACTGATGTCTCGAGTGGTTGGTTGTATAGCCGCCCTTCCCGTTCCCGCGTTTCCGGCGGCGGTCGAGGCGCGCTGCGAAGCACAAAATCGCACGGTGTGGAATGAACTGGAGCATGCGAGCGAGGAACGCGAGCTGGTTTACGAAGATCGGCTGGATTGCGGAACGCGGGATCTGGCGGCGTTTTTTGCGAACCAATCGGAAGGTCCAGAGCTGCACAAATCATGCCTTGTGAAACGCACGGATTTCACAATACTGCCCATGGGGGGGTTGTAAGAATTGCTCTGCTAGGGGCGATGCTTCTCTGCGGTGCACGTCTGCCAGCCCAGGAAGCGACGCACAAGCACGGTGCGGTAAGAGGCACGGTATCACTGGTCGACGCATCGCAGGAACCCTCGACGTCCGAGGGCCTTCCGTTGGAATTGAAGCCTCTGGCCGAGAGCGCGGTGTCGTTATCGGCTGTTACGGACGCGGTGGGGAACTACGAATTCAAAGACGTGGGGGACGGAGATTACATTCTGCGATTAGAAGCAGAAGGTTTCGAACCATTCACGACAACACTCCACGTAGAAGATGGAGCGTCCATCATCCAAAATATTTCAGTAAGGTTAGCCAGGCTCACGCAGAGAATCGAGGTGAAGGAACAGGCCGAGCCGCTCTCGGCTGATTCTTCTGGCGATTCAAAGCTCAGCGAAAAACAGCTTGCCTCTCTCCCGCTTGCCGAAGAAAACTTCAAGGCGTCGCTGCCTCTGACCCCCGGTGTGGTCCGTACGCCGGATGGAAAACTGAATTTCCGCGGCGCAGCCGAGGATCAGTCCATGCTCCAGGTGAATAACTCGAAAATGACCGACCCGGTCACGGGTTCGTTTTCGATTCCTGTTCCTCTCGATGCAGTGCGGTCTGCTCGCGTAGTCCAGACCCCATACAGTGCTGAAAATGGCGGCTTCTCCGGTGGCCTGACGGTTGTCGAAACGGTGCCGCCACCGGAAAGTTGGAAGTTCGGCGTGCGCGACCTCAATGTCAGCCTGCGCGGCAAAAATGACCACTTTGTCGGCGTTGGGCGCGCCACGCCGCGCATCGTCTTTGGCGGGCCGGTGCTTGGAGACAAAATCAGTTTTTCCGAAGTCTTCGAATACGACGTCATCCGCGATCCTGTGCGCGGCCTTGCGTGGCCCCGCAACGAAATCAAAAAGCAGGGTTTCAATTCCTACAGCACTCTGCAGGCGATCGTTTCGCCGAAGCAGGTTGTGACCGTGACGTTGAACGTATTTCCGCAGAGAACCCAGTTTGCCAATATCACCGCGCTGATTCCTCAAACGGCCTCTTCCGATTACGACAGGAAAGGCCTTTCCGTAAGCCTCTCTGACGCACACACCTTCTCTTCCGGCGCACTATTCCGCATGGCATTGAACTACACGCGGTTTGACAGCAACGCGCACGGGCAGGGCAGCGACGCCATGCTTCTCACCCCTGACGGCTGGGGTGGAAATTTCTTCAACTCTTGGGCACGGTCCTCCAGCCAGTTCCAGGCCGCCCCGAACTTTCAGTTTGCTCCGCGAACTTTCCTTGGGCGCCACGAATTGAGGATGGGTGTCGACGCGACGCGCCGCGCATTTAGCGGCACCAGCGTTTCACAGCCGGTCCGCCTGCTCCGCGAAGACGGCAGTCTCTCCGAACAGATACAATTCACCGGCACGGGATCGCTTGGCGGATCCGTAACAGATGTGGAAGAGTTTGTCTCGGACCACTGGATGCTCAGCGATCGCTTGGCCGCGGACCTCGGTGGACGATTCACCAGCCAGACCGTGGGCCGCACGGGGGCCTTCGCGCCGCGCTTCGGCATCGCCTATTCGCCGGGCAAAGATCGCAAAACCATTCTCCGTGCGGGAACAGGCGTTTTCTATGACCGCGTTCCGCTGCTCGCGGCGGATTTTGCCGGGAATTCCACACGCGTCATCAGCCAGTACGCTCCAAGTGGGCAGCCGGTTGGAGACACGATGGCGTTCGAGAACGCGTACATCGCGAATGGAAGCGGTCCCATCGCGTCGCGAATCCGTCATGCGCCGAACACCAGCGCTCGCAGCTTTGTGACTAGCGCAGAAGTGGACCGCGCGCTTTGGACCGGGGCCGTTCTCCGCCTTGGCTATGTGCACAGTACGACGCGCGATCTGTTCGTCATTTCTCCGTTTGGCGGCGAGGGCGGCACGCCAGGCGTTCTCGGCCTTGTGAACGCAGGTAGGGAAAACTACAGGCAAGCGGAAGCAACCCTGCGGTTTCATCCCATCAAGGATGGCGACTTGAGCGTCTCCTACATCTGGAGCCGGTCGCGTGGAGATTTGAACACGCTCGGGGACGTCTTCATTCCGTTTGAACAGCCGCTCATCCGGTCCAATGCTTACGGTGTGCGCCCTTCGGATGTGCCGAACCGGGTGGTCGCTTGGGGAACCTTTCATCTTCCGCTAGCCTTGGTTTTCGGCCCAGTCGTCGACGTGCACACGGGCTTTCCGTATTCCAAATTAGATGAGCGTCAGAATTACGTTGGGCTGCCCAACTCCCAGCGATTTCCGATGTTTTTTCCGTCGATTCCCAGGTCTACCGGGACTTCCGCATCCCGCGCGGGTTTCACCTCGGTTCGCGCAAGATCCGTCTCGGTTTCTATGTAATCAACCTTACCAATCACGGCAATTTCAATCAGGTCTACAACAACGTCACTTCGCGGCATTTCGGCCGCTTCACGGAATTCGAACGCCGGGAGACGGCGTTTCTGCTAAGCGCTGTTAACTGAGCGCACAGGACGATGTTGTGGACGCCGTGCAATCAATTTTCAAGGAGCCACCCCACATTCGGCCGTCGCGTTGCCCCGCGGCAAGTGGTGCTCCAAGTAGAATAGGTAATCACTCAGTTTTCATAATTGCTCTCCTAGCACAGGCACTCCTGTTAGGACGTTCCAGGATGGCGCACCTGAAGACATCATTTCCATAGCGCAGACGACGGATGGCTTCTCTGGCTGGCAAATCCGACGGGATTGTTTCGAGCCTGAACCCGGTATGGCTGACCTACTAACGCCTCGTGCGACCCGTCGAACGAAGGTGGATATATAAAGGTTAGTGGGAGTTAGCGTGCAGCAGCGGTGGTCTCCGAGCGCTTGGAGAAATACTGCTCGAGGCCTCCCATGACTTCGCTTAAACCGCTCTGAACATTGCGGTTAAGGGCCGCAACGACGGCTGTCACGTCTTTGCCGCTCACCGGTTCGTCGTGCGAGTAAGAACGGCTCCAGACGGTCGCACCGGTCTTCGAGTCTCGCAACTCGAACTCGAAAGCCACGCGGGCCGCCACACCGTTTCCGGTGATCTCCCGGAAGTCATACAAACGGCCGCGGAGGACATAGTCGCCGCGGGAGCCACTGCGCAAGGAGTAGACTTGCTGGTAGCGCTCCGACTCCTGTAGCTCTCGGAGCAGGACATCGCTAATCATTTCCGAAGGCGGCTCCGCCCATCGCTGATACTCGTACGTGCCCATGGCCTCGCCATTCGAGGTGTAGACGATGTGGTCGTCGCGGTACAGATGCGACGTGGTGATCGGCCCGAGGAGCAGTGTGACAGGGAAGGGAGCTGGATCCGCTCCCGCGGCTTTGTCGCTGGGGGGCGTTAGCTGATAAAACTTGCTGGGCCGCGTGGCGCCGCAGCCATTTAGGATTCCGAGACAAAGCATGAGCGCCGGAAAAATAAACTTGCGTTTCATTGTTGTTCTCCTGTTTTGTGTTCTCGCGGATTGCTCGCGCGGATAAGCGTGTACGGGCGGGTCTTGATCGTTGAGGTAAATTCCTTCAGGTTCTCGGTAACGTGGCGCATATTGTCGAGCAATTCGTCGATGTTTTCTGAATTGACGTCGAGGGTTTGGTCAAGCCGCGCCGTGGCGTCGGTCATGTTTGTAAGCGTGCGGCGCAGCTCGACGACGGCTTGGCGGACATCCGCGCGATTCTCGCCCACCATGGCATCGACATGGTTCAACGTCTGATTTGCTTGCTCGGAAGTCTTTCGAAAATCTTCGATAAGGGGTTGTAGTTTCTCGCTAACGGCGTTCACGTTGTGAAGTGTGGTCTTGATTTGAGGACGGTTTTCTTCGAGCATTCCGCGCGCATTGGAGATCGTTGCGGCAAGATTCGCGCGGTTCTCGGGACCGAGCAAATCGTTCACCCGCGCGATGGTCTCTTTCACCTCCGACGCTCGATCGTTCAAGTTGCGAAGCAGTTCCTGGGCCTGGGGATTGAGGTCATTGAGCTGCGCGGTCAAAGCGTTGAAATCCACATACTTTAGCGAGGGGAGTGCGGCGCCGCTTGCTGCCCTCGATGCTTGCGCGCTGCCCGGGTAAATCTCAAGGTGATTGTCCCCCAGCGGGCTCATGCTCATGATCTTCACGCTGCTGTCGACTTTGACGGGAAGGTCGGATTGTACGCTGAACACGATGTCCAGCCGGGCTGGATTCTGCGGATCGAGCTGGATGCTGTCCACGCGGCCGACTTTCGGTCCGCCCGCGTAGCGCACGGTCGCCCCGGGCTCAAGTCCTCCCGCGAAGTTACAATACGAATGAAACTTTGTCGTGGATCGTCCGTAGGCTCCGCTCATGGCGAATACGGTACCAAACAGCACCACCACGGCGACGAGCACGAACAAACCAACGAGCACCTGCTCGCGTTTAGATTGCATCACTATCCTCTCTTTCCTGCTGTGCTATGCGCATCGGGACGCTCTGCCGTCAGCATCTGCAGATAATCCAATTCCCCGGAAACTTCAGGTTCGGCAATGCGATCAAGGAATTGCCTAACTCGGGGTTGCGTACTGGAACGCATCTCTTCGGTCGTGCCGAGCGCCACGATGTTGCCTTTGTCGATCAAGAGCATGCGGTCGGCAATCAAAAACGCGCTCGCCAGCTCGTGCGTAACCACAATGATGGTCATGTGGAACGCGCGCTTCAGTTCCAGAATCAATTCGTCGATGCCTGCTGCGATGATGGGATCCAGTCCAGCCGAGGGCTCGTCGAAAAACAGGATCTCCGGGTCCATCGCCAAGGCCCGGGCTACTGCGGCGCGTTTCTTCATGCCGCCACTCAGCTGCGCCGGCGTGTAATATTCGAATCCTTCGAGCCCGACCTGTTGCAGTTTGAGCCGAAGGATGATTTCAATGGTGGAGTCCTCCAGGCGAGTATGTTCTCGAAGAGGCAAAGCCACGTTTTCACCCACGGTCATCGAACCGAACAAAGCTCCGCTCTGGAAGGACATGCCGATTTTCCTTCGGATCTCGTCCATTTCTTCGGCGGAGGTTTTCGCGAGATCCCGGCCTTTGATCCATATCTCACCGGCGCTGGGTTTTTCGAGTCCCACCAGAGTGCGAAGAAGTGTGCTTTTCCCGGACCCCGAACCGCCAAGGATCACCAGGGTTTCGCCGCGCACGACGTCGAAGCTGATACCGTGCAGAATCTCTCGTTCTCCGTAACTCACGCGCAGGTTCCGCAGTGAAAGCGCGGGTTCGATAGGGGAAGCCGGAAGTATTTGTCCTGTCGTCATTAGTTGCCTGCGAAAAAAAACAGAACTGTAAAGAGCAAATCGACAACCACAACCAGAAAGATGGACTTAACCACGGCTTGCGTGGTGGACCGGCCGACCTGCTCCGCGCCTGCGCCAGTCGACAGCCCCTCAAGACAACCGACGGCGGTGATGGTGATGCCAAACATCACGCTCTTCACCAATCCCGTCGTGATATCCCGCAGAAGCAAAGAGTCGATGGAAGCCTGGATGTAGCGCCCCAATGTGAAATCTGCTTGAGCGACGCCGAACAACGAACCTCCGAGAATGCCCATGGCGTTGGCCCAGATGGTCAGGCACGGCAACATCACCATCATGGCCAGGAACTTTGGGGCGACCAGAAAACGAATTGGGCTGATCGCCATGGTTTCCAGTGCGTCGATTTCCTCGCTCACCTTCATGGTTCCAATTTCGGCTGCGAACGCAGAACCAGAGCGTCCGATGACAACGATGGCGGTGATTAGAGGACCGAGTTCCCGGGACATGGAAACGGCGACCGCCGTGGCAACGGCGCTGATCGCGCCAAAGCGGCGAAGCTCGTAGGCCGCCTGGAGCGCCAGGATCAAGCCAATGAAGAAGGTAATCAGGGAAAGTATCGGCAGGGCGCGGACCCCCGTGTCCATGGCTTGCGACACCGCGCGCTGAAGGCGCAGAGGCTTTCCTTGAAAAGGGGCCACCAAGGTGTAATAGGCCGCGCGGGCTCCAAGAGATGCAAGGGAGCCGAGATAACCCAGGCCGTCGAGGGTGCTGCTGCCGAGACTAGAGACGAATTCCATATCAGGAAGTCATGGCCTGTTCTTCGTTGTCGTAAACTTCAAAGACCTTGATCAGACGCGAGAGTTGCAGAACATCCCGTGTGGACCTGCTGAGCCCGACCAAAATGAAACGGGACCCGAGATCGCGGGACGCTTTCAGTCCCTCGACCAGGGAAGCCACACCGGAACTGTCCATGTAACGGACCTGACTGAGATTCACCAGCACGCGAGGCCTGCGACTTTCGCGGATCTCACGTAAAACCGAATCGCGCACTAAAGGGGAGTTCGCGAAATCGATGTCGCCCGAAAGATCGAAAATTGTGGCTTTGTCATTGCGACGGGTGGAGATGGGCACTGTGTCTTCTCCCTCAGAGAGCGCTGTTTGTCTGCGCCAGATACTTGATGAGCCGCAGCCGGTTTGTGGGACCCTTCCGGGTGTACTCTACGGTGTCCATGGCCTGCTGGATGAAATGCAATCCCAATCCGCCGGGGCGTATTTCATCGAGAGGCCGGCCTTGGAGCTTCGACGGGTCAACCGCTGGAGCGCGGTCGCAAAGCAGGATTTCGAGCCCTTGCTGGACTTGCCCGTGGTGTCGACGGTGCGCTCTCCGAAAATACATCGCGATGGGCCGGTCAGGTCGATTGCGGTAAGAATGACGGACGATGTTAGTTAGAGCTTCATCAACCGCACGTGTGATCGACCTGCACTGCGCGATGGGGAATCCTAGACTTTCGGTCAGGCGTTCAATCGCTGCCCGCACCACCGATAGCCACTTGGGATTGCTGTACAAGGCAAGCATCAACAACAGACCTCCTCGGTACCCAGGCTTTCGGTCCTGGTCATTACTCGGTTCCGGGCGTGGAAAAGTTTTCATTTGCGACATGCGCGGCCTTCTTGGCGAAGTCGTAGGTCGCTTTGAGGTTGCCGCCAAAGAACCGGACCTTGCCGTTTACATCCCGCTCGAGAAGGGACGTTCCGTCCGGACTCGTGAACTGGCAATGAACCGTGATGGATGTGGCGCCGGAAACGGTCGTTACCTGGCGGGCCTTCTCGCTGCCCGCCTTGAAGCCCCGAACCGTGCTATGGAGAACAACGAGCTCGGCGACACTCGCGGCGTTGCGGTCGCCGTCGCGATACACATGCGAGAATCCATTCTTCTCGAGTTGGCGAATCAGGTTTTCGTAAAGGGCAACCTGGAACTCCGCAGGCAGCTTGATCTCGTCCGATTGAATCATCTCTACTTGAAGCGCCGCCGCCTTGATCTTGGCGGGTTTGTTTTTCTGAGCGAGCAGTGGAGAGGCAGCGAAAACCGCAGTGAGGAGGAACAGCCGGATCTCCGCGTTAAGGATGCGCTTCATCATTTTTGCTCCTTGTTGGGTGTGGAACTGGATGCAGCGGAGGCTGCCGCCGGCTCTTTATCAGAAGTTGTGTGGGCGCCTTGGGCCACAAGCTCTTTTTTAATCACTTCGGATGTTCCGACCGGCATCGTGAAGATTGCGCCGTGCAGACCCCCGTCTGCATCGCGATACTGAACGGTGAGGGTGTCGATTTTTGCTCGGAACAAACTTAGGACTCGACCTCCGCCGTAGGGCGCGGCCATGCTCATCAAGCCGATCGTTCCGCCGACGGCTCTTTGGGAGTCAGCGCCGGTGACGACGTCTTGAATGGAAGAAGCGCTTACGTCTGAGCTGGCCTTACCGTGGACAAAATGCAGCTGTCCGTTCTCAACTTGCAGTGTTCCTTTTGCATTGTCTTTGACGCTAGCGAGACCTGTAAGCTGAACTACCTTAACGGGACCAGAAACCTGTTGCGCGTTCGCAACAGGAATTACCAGTCCGGCAAAAAGCGAAGCAAGTCCAACTAGTACCGTAATGCCTCTGAATGTCATGCATCTCTCCTTGATCATGAAATCCAATCTGTATCAGCGAACGTGCAGCAACATGAGCGAAACATCATCGGTTGGGGGGCCCTCCCGCCAGGCAGCCACGCCATCGAGAATGCCCTGTTTCATTTCGTGAGGCGGCAGGGACGATGTTTGGCGGACGATTTTCTGGAGGCCTTCGACGCCCAGCATCTCTCCCCTGGAATTGAAAACTTCGGTAATCCCGTCGGTATACAGAACGATCCGGTCGTCCGGCTGGAGCTGCACCTCCAGGTTAGCGGTGTCATCCACGGCGTCAGGTAGCGCGCCGAGAATCATGCTGCGGGACTCGAGAAGCAGGGGAGTCTGCCCGTGACGCGCGAGCATAGCCGGCGGATGGCCAGCTCCTGCAAAGACCATGCTGCGTCGACGAGCATCGATCCGGGCCGCCGCCAACGTGACAAACATCCCGGAGCCGGCGATGTCCTCGATGAGGAAGCGGTTCAACTCCCCGAACATGTCGAGGAACGGCATGCCACTGCGCAAGTGCGTAGTCGTCTCGGAGTAGATTCGGTTCGCCACCAGCGCGGAACCAATGCCGTGACCGGAAACATCACACACCAGCAAGCTGAGATGCTCGTGGTCCGTCGAGTTCACCAGCGCAAAGTCGCCTCCGATCGAGTGCACGGGATGGTAGAAGGCGTCCACGCTCATGGTGTCCCAGACCAGGGGTCTGGGTGCGAGGCTGTTCTGGACGCGCGCAGCGAGCCGCAGATCTTCCTCGATTTCCATCTGACGTTGCCGAAGCTTCACATTGGCGGAGCGAAGTTCCTCCTCGACGCGCACCTGTTCGGAGATGTCCGTGAATGTTACGATCCCGAAATTGCTTCCGGAATTCTCCAGCCTCCGGGAACTAATAATGACGGGCAGCCGGCCACCGCCCTTTCGCGGGAGAACAAAAGCATATCGGTTGTGACCGGCTCGGAGGGCAACGTCAATCTGCTGCCTCAGAAAATCCATCTCTTGGGAGGAATAGAAGCAAGAAGGGTCAAAACCAATCAGGTCTTGCCGAGGAATACCCGTCATTTCTAAAAACCGGGAGTTGGCAAATAGCATTCGTCCTCGGTCATTGGCAATGACGACACCCTCGTTGAGCACCTCCAGCACGGTCTCCATGGGGGTGAGCCAATCGGGCTTTTCCATTTCGATCGAATCGCCGGTGGTCACTGACATTGGGCGCCCCGAACAAAAGAGAGAGGCAAGACCTTCTGGCTCATGAGAACGCCATTTCTCGAGGCGAGATTTTCCGCAGGCCTTGCGGCAAAGGCCTGAACTCAACCTTGTCGAAAGAAAATGGAGAATGCCTAGCTCTGCGGATGGGGGTCACGAGAGAACGCCGCGCTTGAGCCCTGAGGTGTCGCCTGGCCCGGAAAAGCCGCGACTTGAAAGTTCCGGTCGAAACGCCAAGCAAGGCGCATGCCTCTTGGCTCGACATTTCGTCGTAGTAAGTCATCGTAAATGCCTGCCGAAGCAAAGGACTCAGCCTTCCCAGCACTACGTCGATCAGCTGGCAAGTCTCTTCCTCCGCGTAAACCACTTCCGGATCCGGTTGTGAGGCCGGAATACTTTCGGTCCACGGAGTGTCATCCATAGTGTTGGGTTCCGGAAGTGGGTCCATCCGGGATGTTTTCCGTTTTCGCCGGATCATCAAGGCAGCGTTCAACACGATGCGGGTGAACCAGGTCGTAAGAGCAGACCGCCCTTCGAAGGCGCGCAAATGAAGATATGCCGAGAGCAATGCATCTTGAACCGCGTCTTCGGCATCTTCCTTATTTCGCAAGACGGCGTAGGCCATTCTGAGGAATCTGGGACGTGAAGCCAGAAGCGTCGCCTGGACTGCTTCCCACACTTGGCCTTCCGGTCGAGCCTGACCGAAACTGCGGGACGGGTGGCCGGCCGGCCCACACGAAGCCAGCCGTGCACTCTTTTCCAGTCTTCCCGAAAATTGCGAACGGCTTTCCGCCGCTCGAAAGCGGGCGCGGGCGCCGCAGTTCGCAGATCTTGAAGTGTCCCTCATTAGCGATCTCCGTTTTCGTCTCGAATGCATAAAGCATCTGTATGCCCAACGAAGGACCCCGGCTGGGTAATCACCAATCCTGCCTGTTTTCAACAAAGAACAGACACGCTGGCTGCAAGCCGTAAATGAGGGAACGCAGTTCCCAAGGAACTTATGGCGATGCCTTGACGCTAAAGTCGAGGTCGTGACGCGGTAACGGGTGATGGAATGGCTCGAGTTCTGGCCTTCACCGTATGTGGTTTCACTTTCAACGATTTGGCGTGAGCTCAGGGACAGCCGGGATTGGCAGGCCCTTTGCAATACAGGCTGGCGGATTCGGGTTGAGGAGCAAACGTGCGGATAGCAATTGGGTCGGACCAGAGCGGATCGGAATGCAAAGAACGTCTCAAAGCCAAGTTAGCCAGCCAGGGCCACACCGCTGTGGACGTTTCGATGGGGGATCGCCAACGAATCGACTACCAGAGCATAACGGGCGAACTTTCGGCGGCAATTTACACAGGGCGCGTCGAACGCGCTGTGCTGATCTGCTCCAGGGCCATTGGAGCTTGCGTGATGGCCAACAAGCACCCCGGTGTTCGCGCGGCCTTGTGCCATGACTTGAACTCGGCGCGTCAAGGTGTTCAGGACGACGGAATGAATCTTCTGGTGATGGGCGGTGACGGACTTACGCTCGATTGGGCCTGTGAGGTGGCGAATGTCTTTGTCAATTCCACGTACTCACCCGGCGAGCAGGCATTTGGCATTCCTCCCAGGCGCCTGGCGCGAATTGTCGAGCACATCCGGAAGAATCTCGACACACCGCTGGGGGTTGGCACACTTTCGAGGTTGGCGGAGATGAGCCAGTCGCATTTCTCCAAGATGTTCAAGCTTAGCACTGGCCTGGCGCCTCATCAGTTCGTCTTGCAAGAGCGCATCAATCGTTCGAAGGAACTTCTCCGTCAAGATGACGCGAAGATCGTGGACGTCGCGCTTGAAGTTGGTTTCGAAAACCAGGCGCACTTCACAACAGTATTTGGCAATTTCGTGGGCATGACGCCTCGCCAGTTTCAACGATCATCGGATTACGAAACCACTGTGACTTATGGACCTTCACTCGAGGCAGCACAGAGCTTGTAAGAGCACAGCTGCGAGAGACGGGAACCGAGAAAAGTGATGAAAACCAAGGGCACGAGTTGGAAGTGGGCGTGGTGGCTCCTATTAGCTGACGTGGGCTTGCAATTTTACTTTGTTCAGGAATTGGTGGCTGCGTTCGCATTTTTTGCGATTGGATTTGCCGCTCTCGCATTAGTGATTGTGACCCTGCACATGCTGCAGAAGGGTTGGGAGGCGGCAGTCGGGCGTTTTACGAATAGCGAAGGTCTGTCGGGGACCCGGCTTGCAAGCCGGAAGGCCGGCGCGGGAGATGCCCTGACAGCTTGCGAAGGAATGTTGCCGTAGGAGTTGAAAACCTGAAACAGGAACTCGAAAGAACGGGATAGCAAGTGGGAATAAATTGGCAACGTGAAACGCGCATGCCGGGGACGGACTTAGGGATGCGACGCAGGGAACTGAGCAGTTGTTTCAGAAAGCGAGCGGTGTGATGTCAACGACTCAGGCTGTTTTAGATATCGACCAGCTTTGCGTAAACACAATGAGGACCCTGGCGATCGATGCCATCCAGCAGGCGAATTCCGGTCATCCCGGAACGCCGATGGGCATGTCACCGACAGTCTACTGCCTGTGGCAAAGGCTTTTGCGGTTCGATCCCGAAGATCCCATCTGGATGAATCGCGACCGCTTTGTGCTTTCCTCCGGACATGCGTCGACTCTGCTGTACACCATCCTCCTTCTTGCCAAGGTCAAGGCCGTTGATCCGGATTATGAAATTTTGGGAAGGCCTTCTGTCACCCTGGACGACATCAAGTCCTTTCGCCAGTTTGGGAGCCGCTGCGCGGGGCACCCGGAGTATCGCTGGACCTCTGGAGTAGAGACAACCACAGGTCCGCTAGGACAGGGTGTGGCGACGAGCGTAGGCATGGCCATTGCCGAAAAGTGGCTTGCGGCGCGATACAACCGACCGGATTTTGAACTATTCGGGTACCGGATTTATGCGCTTTGCGGCGACGGTTGCATGATGGAGGGTATCTCAAGCGAGGCAGCTTCTGTTGCGGGACACCTGAAGCTCGACAACCTCTGCTGGATCTACGACAGCAATCACATCACCATCGAAGGCAAGACCGACATTACGTTTACTGAAGACGTGGCGGGACGGTTTCTGGCTTACGGATGGAACGTAGCCCGTGTGGGCGATGCCAACGATCTTGACCGGATCGAGAACGCGCTGCGGAATGCCGCGGGCACGGCGGGCCGGCCGTCTCTCATCATCGTCGACAGCCATATCGGCTATGGCTCGCCGCATCGTCAGGACACGAGTGGGGTGCACGGTGAGCCGCTAGGTGAGGAAGAGATCAAGCTAACCAAGCAGGCTTATGGCTGGCCGCCAGATGCCAAGTTTCTCGTGCCAAACGGAGTGTATGAGCATTTCGAATCCGGCGTTGGGCGCAGAGGCCGTGAAGCGCGCCAACAGTGGGAGAAAAAATTCGAGGAGTACCGGAAAGAATATCCGGAACTCGCGGCGGAGCTCGACCAAATTCAAAAGCGAGAGCTGCCCGCGAATTGGTCGAAAGACATTCCCGTCTTTCCGGCCGATGCCAAGGGAGTTTCTGGACGTGACGCGTCCGCCAAAGTTCTGAACAGCATTGCTCCCAATATTCCGTGGCTGGTAGGAGGCTCCGCGGACCTCACTCCTTCGACCAGGACGCGACTGACGTTCGCGAGCGCCGGCGATTTTCAGGCGGACAGTCCTTCAGGGCGGAATTTGCACTTCGGGATCCGGGAACATTCGATGGGGGCCATCCTCAATGGTCTCGCGTTGTCGAAGCTCCGCCCGTTTGGATCAGGCTTCCTGATTTTCAGTGACTACGGGCGAGGCGCGATTCGACTGAGCGCCCTGATGGAGATTCCGGTTACCCATGTATTCACGCACGATTCCATTGGAGTGGGCGAAGACGGCCCGACGCACCAGCCAATCGAACATCTGATCTCACTGCGAGCCATTCCGAACATGGTGGTTATGAGGCCGTGCGATGCAAACGAGGTCGTGGAAGCGTGGAAACTGATTCTGGAGATGCCCCGGCAGCCGGTGGCGCTCATCCTGACCCGGCAGGCGTTGCCAACGTATGACCGCAAGCGCTTTGCTTCGGCTAGTGGTCTTCGGCAGGGGGCCTACGTACTCGCCGATGCGGAGGGCGGCAATCCGGATGTCCTGCTGATGGCGACAGGGAGCGAGGTCTCCTTGTGTGTCGAGGCCTACGAAGAGTTGCAGCGGCAAGGGATTCGCGCGCGCGTTGTGAGCATGCCTTCCTGGGAGCTGTTTGAAAGACAGAGTGAAGAGTACCGGCGAGCCGTGTTGCCCCCATCTGTCAAGGCTCGCGTGGCGGTCGAACAGGCATCCACGTTCGGATGGTGCCGCTATGTGGGTATCGACGGGGCGATTTTAGGAATGAAGACATTCGGAGCTTCGGCGCCGTTGAAGGTGCTGCAAAAGGAATTTGGATTCACAACTGATCACGTCGTGGAAGCTGCGAAAGCGCAGCTCGCAGAGGTGAAATGACCATGCATGTTGCCGTTGCTTCCGACCACGCCGGGTTTTCGCTGAAGGAGAGGGTCGTCGAATATCTCGGCGGCTTAGGGCACACCGTCGAAGACCTAGGCACCTGCGACACGACTCCGGTCGATTACCCGGACTTTGCGGAAGCAGTTGCTGCGGCGATTCTCAGCGAGCGGGTCGAGCGCGCCGTGCTGATCTGCGGAAGCGGGGTTGGCGCATCGGTGGCCGCGAACAAGTTTCGGGGTATTCGCGCTGGCCTGTGCCACGACACGTACTCGGCGCACCAGGGCGTGGAGCACGATCACATGAATGTCCTGGTCCTCGGGGGGCGAGTGATTGGGGAAGAGCTGGCGCATGAATTGGTGGGTGCGTTTGTCGGAGCCAAGCAATCACAGGAGGAGCGTCACCTGAGAAGGCTTGCGAAGATTGATGCGATTGAAGAGAGATGTGGCTTGGAATTCTCGAACAAGGGTACGACACCCTGCTGATCTTGGAATTTAGAAGGCACAGAAAGGTAAAAGCACAATGACAACGGCAGCACTGAGCATTCCGAAGGAAGCAAATCCGCTGAGAGGGCTATCTGAGTATGGGCAATCCGTCTGGCTGGATTACATTCGCCGAAGTTTGATCACCAGCGGAGAGCTAAAGCGCCTAGTAGTGGAAGATGGTCTGCGGGGTGTCACCTCGAACCCGGCTATTTTCGAAAAGGCCATTGTTGGCAGCACGGACTATGAAGCGGTAATCAACGGCAGTGAGTCGGCAGGCCTGGACGCCAAAGGACTTTACGAAAAAATCGCCGTGAAGGACGTGCAGGATGCGGCGGATATTCTGCGGCCAGTCTACGAGGAAAGCAAACAGCAGGACGGCTATGTGAGTCTCGAAGTCTCCCCGTTGCTCGCGAATGACACGACAGGGACGTTAGAAGAGGCTCGACGACTCTGGAAAGCAGTGAACCGGCCAAACCTCATGGTGAAAGTGCCGGCCACGGTTGCGGGAATTCCGGGGCTTCGGCAACTAGTGAGCGAAGGGATCAACGTCAATGTGACGCTGCTTTTTTCGCGTGAGGTCTACGAGCAAGTTGCAAAAGCCTACATCGAAGGCCTGACCGCGCGCGCGGCCTCGGGCGGAGACGTTAGCCGGATCGCGAGCGTGGCCAGTTTCTTTGTCAGCCGAATCGACTCCAAGATTGACGCGCAAATCGCGAGTCAACTAAAAACCACGAGTGATCCGGCACAGCGTGCACGCCTAAGCGGCCTGCTCGGCAAGGTGGCGATCGCCAATGCGAAGCTTGCCTACCACAGCTTTGCGGAATTGTATTCGGGAGAAGGGTGGCAGGCCTTGGCCGGCCAGGGTGCGCATCCCCAGCGATTGCTGTGGGCGAGCACGAGTACGAAAAATCCCAGCTATAGAGACGTGATTTACGTGGAGGAGCTCATCGGCCGTTCGACAGTGAACACGATTCCGCCTGCGACTTTCAATGCGTTCCGAGAGCACGGCCGGCTACGCGCGAGCTTGACAGAAGACGTGGAGAACGCGGCAGACACCATGGACGCGCTGGAGCGAGCCGGCATCCCGATGAAAACCGTGACAGACACTCTCTTGGAAGAAGGTTTGCGGCAGTTCGTGGATGCGTTCGCCCAGCTGCTGAAGGCCACGGGATCCAGAAAGAGCGGCCAATCCACGGCGAAGATCAATTCCATTTCGTACACCCTGCCGCAAAAGCTCGCTGCCGCAGTCGAAGCTGCGCTTACGGATTGGCAGAAAAATGACAAAGTGCGCCGCCTGTGGCGAGGGGATGCCTCGCTCTGGACGGGAGCCGATGAAAATCACTGGCTCGGCTGGCTGGGAGTCACCGACGACCAGATCTCTCATATCGAGCATCTGACTTCACTCGCGGCCGAAGTCAAGCAGGCAGGATTCAAGCACGCTCTTCTCCTCGGGATGGGAGGGTCAAGCCTTTGCCCAGAAGTCCTGCGGCTCACGTTCGGGAAGATTGAAGGATTCCCCGAGTTGCATGTCCTCGATTCCACCGATCCCGCGCAGATCAAAGCCATCGAGGCAAAAATTGACCTGAAGAACACGCTGTTCATCGTCTCCAGCAAATCAGGAGGGACTCTCGAGCCCAATATCTACAAGCAATATTTCTTTGCGCGCGTGAAGGAAGCCGTTGGTGAGAAGAAAGCGGGAAACCGGTTCATTGCCGTCACCGATCCGGGCTCAAAGATGCAGCACGTCGCCGAGAACGATAAGTTCAGGCACATCTACTTTGGTGTGCCCAGTATCGGAGGGCGATACTCCGCATTATCGAATTTCGGCATGGTGCCGGCGGCGGTGATGGGAATTGATGTTCCGAAGTTCTTGAGCCGCACTGAGGAAATGATTCATGCCTGCGGGGCAACGGTTCCCGCGGCGGAGAATCCCGGCGTGGTACTGGGAGCGATCCTCGGAGCCGCAGCAAACCAAGGGCGCGACAAAGTAACGATCATTTCTTCTCCGGGCATTTCGGATCTTGGCGCGTGGCTTGAACAGCTTCTCGCGGAATCGACGGGAAAAATCGGGAAGGGCATCGTTCCCGTGGACCGGGAGCGGTTGGCGAAGCCGGAGAGCTACGGGAGTGACCGGGTATTTGCCTATCTGCGGCTGGATTCCGCGCCCGATCACGCGCAGGACGCGGCGGTTGAAGCTTTGGAGAAAGCAGGCCAGCCCGTCGTGCACATCGCGGTCCAAGAGCCGTATGCGATTGGCGAAGAGTTCTTCCGCTGGGAAATTGCGACCGCCGTGGCTGGATCGATCATCGGCATCAATGCCTTCAACCAGCCGGACGTAGAAGCCAGCAAGATCGAAACGCGGAAACTCACAAGCGAGTATGAAGCAAAGGGCAAGCTACCAGAAGAGAAGCCCTTTTTCGAAGGCGACGGCGTGAAGCTCTACGCCGACGCGAGGAACACGGAAGCTCTTAAGAACGGAAAGACGCTCGCGGAGGTCTTCGAAACTCATCTGTCGCGCGCCGGCGCAGGGGATTATTTCGCTGTGCTCGGCTACATCACGATGAACGCCGAGAATGAAGCCGCTCTCGAGGGCATCCGCCATACGGTCAGAGACACCAAGAAGTTGGCGACAGTGCTGGGATTTGGGCCGCGGTTTCTGCACTCGACAGGCCAGGCCTATAAAGGCGGACCCAACAGCGGTGTCTTCCTGCAAATCACTTGCGACGATGCCAACGATATCCCAGTCCCGGAACAGAAATATACGTTTGGGGTGGTCAAAGCGGCGCAAGCGCGCGGCGATTTTGCGGTACTTGCGGAGCGCGGGAGAAGGGCGCTTCGCGTGCACCTCGGCAAAGACGTAAGTGCTGGACTCGCGAAACTGCAGGCGGCCATCGGGCAAGCATTGGCGTAGGGCCACGGTGAACTAAGAAAGACACGAGTGAACAGGAGCGATATCCATGCAACTTGGAATGATCGGGCTGGGAAGAATGGGCGCCAACATGGTGCGTCGGCTACAAAGAGCCGGACATCAATGTGTGGCCTTTGACCGAAGTGCTGAGTCAGTGAAGCATGTCGCGAGCGAAGGCGCTATTGCCGCTACTTCACTGGATGACCTGGTAAAGAAGCTCGAAAGGCCGCGAGCCGTGTGGCTAATGGTTCCGGCGGCGGTGGTGGACGCCACGCTCAAAGAACTGGCTGGAAAGCTCGACGCCGGCGACATCGTGATCGATGGCGGAAACTCGTATTACATCGATGACATTCGCCGCGCCGCCGAACTTGCCACCAAAGCTTTGCACTACGTGGACGTTGGCACCAGCGGCGGAGTATGGGGCCTGGAGCGCGGGTACTGCCAGATGATTGGAGGCGAAAAGCAGATTGTCGGACATCTCGATCCGATCTTCAAATCGCTCGCGCCGGGACGCGGCGACATTTCGCGGACACCTGGGCGTGAGAAAGTGCCGGGCACAGCTGAAGAAGGCTATCTCCATTGCGGCCCTTCGGGCGCAGGGCACTTCGTGAAGATGGTACACAACGGAATCGAATATGCATTGATGGCCGCCTACGCCGAGGGGCTCAATATTCTCAAGCACGCCAACGCAGGCAGCAGCGGAACCCGCGAAGTGGATGCCGAGACGACCCCGCTGCGCAATCCGGAAAATTACCGCTACGACTTCTCGTTGGCCGATGTATCCGAAGTGTGGAGGAGAGGCAGTGTAGTGGCCAGCTGGCTTCTCGACTTGACGGCGATTTCTCTGCTGGAGCAGCCATCCCTCGAGAGATTTTCCGGAAGGGTATCGGATTCTGGGGAAGGACGCTGGACGATTCTTGCGGCTATCGAATCGACCGCGCCGGCGCCGGTGCTGACGGCATCGCTGTTCCAGCGCTTTGTTTCGCGAGGGGAAGACGAATTTGCGGCCAAGCTCCTTTCCGCCATGCGATTTCAGTTTGGCGGCCACATGGAGAAGGCGGCCAGCGCCAAGTGAATTGGCAGAATTGGAAATCCAATCCCAGATAGGACGAATATGACTGAAAGTTTCAACGGGCACGGACATCAAGCGAGCCCCTGCATGATGGTGATTTTCGGGGCAAGCGGAGATCTGACCAAGCGCAAGCTGATTCCGGCGTTATGCAATTTGGCGAAAGATAAGCTGCTCTCGCCGCAATTCGCGGTAATCGGCTTCTCCTACAATTCCATGACAACGGAAACCTTTCGAGCGCAGCTCGCCAAGGACATCAAAGAGTTCGCGCCCGAGCCAATCGATAGCCGTCTCTGGGATTGGCTTCTCGAACGAACCTACTACGTACAGGGAGATTTCCAGGATTCAGCGGCGTACGGAAGACTCCAGGCACAAATTGCAGCGGCTGAAAAAAACCACTCCACACAAGGGAACCGCTTCTTCTACCTGGCGGTGTCTCCGAAATTTTTCGCTCCCGTGGTGAAGCAACTGGGCCAGGCTGGACTCACTCAGGAAGAGGACGGCAAATGGGCTCGCGTCATCGTGGAAAAACCCTTCGGAAGAGATTTGGCGTCGGCGAAACAGTTGAACCGCGACCTCAAGCAGATTCTCGATGAACAACAGATCTATCGCATCGATCACTACCTGGGCAAGGAGACTGTGCAGAACCTCATGGTCTTCCGTTTCGCGAATAGCATTGCGGAACCTTTGTGGAACCGAAACTTCATCGATAGCGTGCAGATTACCGCTGCCGAGACGGTCGGAGTCGAGCAGCGTGGCGGCTATTACGAAACGTCCGGGGCCCTGCGCGACATGGTTCCCAATCATCTCTTCCAGTTGCTTTCGCTGACGGCCATGGAGCCGCCCATTTCGTTTGACGCAGACGCCGTGCGCGACAAGCAAGCGGAGATCCTCCACGCCGTTCAAGTTCCTAAACCGGAAGACGTGATGAGCATGGCGGTTCGCGGACAATACGGCCAGGGAATGATGGGAGCGGAACGGCTGCCCGCCTATCGCACTGAGCCCATGGTTTCTGCCGCTTCGAATACCGAGACCTATGCCGCGTTGCGGCTCGAAATAGATGACTGGCGATGGGCAGGAGTGCCGTTCTATCTCCGCACAGGGAAGCGCCTTTCGCGCCGCATGACGGAAATCGCCATTCAGTTTCGCCGTTCTCCCTTCGTGCTGTTTCGAAATACCAAGATCGCGGATCTGCAGACGAACCGCCTGGTGATTCACATCCAGCCAGACGAAGGAATTTCGCTGAGATTCGGAGCTAAGGTTCCCGGCCCAGTGATGCAACTCGGCCTTGTGAACATGGAGTTTGACTACGCACGCGACTTCGGACGTTCTCACAGCACCGGGTACGAACGGCTCATGTACGACTGCATGATGGGCGACGCCACCCTGTTCCAGCGCGCGGACATGGTAGAGGCGGGCTGGAGAGTGATTCAACCCGTTCTGGATGCCTGGTCCGCCGCTCCGGCCAAGAGCTTTCCGAACTATCCCGGGGGAAGTTGGGGGCCAGAAGAATCAGACGAATTGCTCGCGCGGGATGGCCGCGCTTGGCGAACGATCGGGGAAGACCATCCGTCGTCTGAACCTAGTGAGGTTCCCGTGGCGTTGGGGCAGGCGACTGCAGGAGTGCACTAAGACTATGACGACTGAGACGGCAACAACAAATCGAGAGATCAGGATTTTGGCGGATGCCAATGGCATTGCGCAAACAGCCGCAGCGGAATTCCTGGAGGCAGCGAAGGAGGCTGTTCGCGAAAAGGACTCCTTCTGCGTCGCGCTCTCCGGCGGCTCTACGCCGAAAGCGCTATACGGTTTGCTGATGAACAACCCGGTCCTGCAGGCTGTGGTGCCTTGGGGCAAGATCCAGTTCTTTTTCGGCGACGAACGTCATGTACCCCCGGACGACGCCGAAAGCAACTTTCGCATGGCCACAGAAGCGATGCTCGCCAAAGCCCCGGTGGATGCGAAGCAAGTGCATCGTATCAAGGGTGAAAAACGAAATGCCGCGCAAGCCGCCGAGGAGTACGAGGAGGATTTGCGAGCGAGTTTCAGGCTGGCTGAAGGGCAGCTGCCTCGCTTCGACTTGGTGCTGCTCGGGATGGGGCCGGAAGGGCATACGGCTTCTTTATTTCCAGGCACCAAAGCCTTGAAGGAAGAACGCCGGCTGGCTGCAAGCAATTGGGTGGGCAAACTCTATACGGATCGCATTACGCTGACGCCTCCGGTCTTGAACAATGCCGCCCGGGTACTTTTCATGGTGCACGGAGCGGAAAAGGCGCCTGCACTGAAGGCCGTGCTCGAGGGGCCGTACGAGCCGGACCAACTCCCTGCGCAGATCATCAAGCCAAAAGAGGGAAAAGTTCTGTGGCTCGTGGATCCCTCTGCAGCCGCCATGCTTGCACCGCGAGCGAAAAGAGCATTCTAGGAGAAAACGATGGCTACAAGTCCGCGTACGACAATTCAATCTTTTCTTGGAGTGAAAGCGGAATCCTTGCTGGGATTCCACTCGCCAAAGATTGCCAAGGAGCGCCTCCATCTTCCCGGCCCCGACTTCATAGATCGCGTTTGGGCTGGGTCCGATAGAAACATTCGCGTTCTCTCCAATTTGCAGAGGATTTACGATCATGGCCGCCTCGGAAAGACTGGGTATCTCTCGATATTACCAGTCGACCAGGGCATCGAGCACTCCGCCGGCGCCAGCTTCGCGAAAAACCCTGATTACTTCGACGCGGAGAACATCGTAAAGCTTGCTGTCGAAGGTGGATGCAACGCAGTGGCTTCGACGTGTGGCGTCCTGGGTGCGGTCGCGCGCAAGTACGCACACAAAATCCCTTTGATCATGAAGTTGAATCACAACGAATTGCTGACCTACCCGAACAAGTTCGATCAGGTGTTTTTCTCGACGGTGAAGATAGCGTACGACATGGGCGCGGCGGCCGTAGGGGCGACTATCTACTTCGGTTCGGAGCAGAGTGACCGGCAGATCGTGGAGGTGAGCCGGGCTTTCGCACACGCGCACGAATTAGGGATGGGCACGGTTCTGTGGTGCTACATGCGCAACAACGCATTTAAGAAAGACAAGGACTACCACCTCTCTGCGGATTTGACCGGACAGGCCAATCATCTGGGAGTGACCATCGAAGCGGACATCATCAAGCAAAAGCTTCCAGAGAACAACGGCGGCTACCAGGCTCTCAACATGGGCGATTCGAGCTACGGCAAGTTCGACAAGCGCATCTACTCGGAACTTGCGAGCGATCACCCGATTGATCTGTGCCGCTACCAGGTAGCGAATTGTTTCATGGGGCGGGCAGGCTTGATCAACAGCGGAGGGGCGTCTGGCGCGAATGATTTCGAGGAAGCAGTAGCTACTGCGGTGATCAACAAGAGGGCAGGAGGAACCGGGCTGATCTCGGGCCGCAAAGCCTTTCAACGGCCCCTTGCGGAAGGGATGCAATTGCTGAACACAATTCAGGACGTCTACCTGAGTCCCGAAGTCACGGTGGCCTGAGGATCCAAGAAGTTACAACAAGAGCGAGCTGGGTTCTTTTTCGAGAGCAAGAGAACCGCGAGGAGGAGTGTTGTCAAATCGGCTAATCGGAAAGGTAGTGGCTGTAACGGGCGGCGACCAGGGGATTGGACGGGCGATTGCGGAACGCTTGGCGCAAGAGGGGGCCGACGTGGCCATCTGCTATCGCAAGAACAAGGACGGGGCAGACGAAGTAGTGGGCCGAATCAAATCTGCGAAGCGGCGAGCTGCTGCGTTTCAAGCCGATGTCGGAAAGGTTTCTGACGGAGAGCGATTCATTAAAGAGGCCGTCGGGGCTCTTGGAAAAGTCGACATCCTGGTTAACAACGCGGGCCTGGAGAAACGAGCTGACTTCTGGGACGTGACGGAAGAAGACTTCGACGCCGTCTTGAATGTCAACCTGAAGGGAATGTTTTTCATCACGCAAGCCGTGGTTCGCCATCTTCGGGAGGCAGGACGTCCCGGGAAAATCATCAACATCAGTTCAGTGCACGAAGAATTGCCGTTCCCGCATTTTGCTTCCTACTGCGCGAGCAAAGGGGGAATCAAGATGCTGACGCGAAATCTGGCGATTGAACTTGCCCCCAGCAGAATCACGATCAACTCGATCGCGCCTGGCGCTATTGAAACACCGATCAACACCAAACTATTAAATGACCCGGTCAAGCTCAAAGAGCTGCTTGGAAATATTCCGCTAGGAAGGCTTGGAAAACCGGAAGACGTCGCCGGGCTGGCCAGTTTCCTGGCCTCGGAGGAATCCGATTACGTCACGGGAACGACGCTCTTTGTGGACGGCGGCCTGCTGTGGAACTACCAGGAGCAGTAGGTATTCCTGGCTCGGGTGGAAAACCAAGAAAGAGGTTCGAGATGGCATCGAGAAACGTAAATTCAGCAAAGCCCATCCGCATGGTGATTGCGGACGTTGATGGAACGCTCGTGACGCAGGAGAAGGTGCTCACGAAGCGAGCCGCCGAGGCCGTTTTGCGGCTGCATGAGGCGGGAATCCAATTCAGTGTCACGAGTGGACGGCCTCCCCGCGGCATGGCCATGCTAATCGATCCGCTAAAACTGACCCAACCCTTGGCGGCATTCAATGGCGGTGTGCTGATTCAGCCCGATCTTACCACGGTTGTTGACCAGAGGTTTCTGCCGGCGGAGGTGCCGGAAAAGGTAATCGCGTCCATCGAGGGCCATGGACTCGATGTCTGGGTATACACGGACACCGGATGGTTTGTGCGCGACCCGAACGCACCTCACGTCGCTCGCGAGCAGTGGACCGTGAAGTTTCCTCCAACGGTGGTCAAGACGTTTCGAGGACTGCTCGGCCGCGTAGCGAAGATTGTCGGTGTCAGCGACGACTACGATGGCGTTGCGAAATGCGAAAAAGATGTTCAGCAAGCCGGCGGGACGCACATTTCCGCGGCGCGCTCGCAACCTTACTATCTCGATGTGACCCATCCCCAGGCCAACAAGGGCGGGGTGGTGCTGGCAATGTCAAAACTGCTGAACATTCCGGCGGAAGAGATCGCGACCATCGGAGACATGCCCAATGACGTTCTGATGTTCGAGAAGAGCGGCGTGAGCATTGCGATGGGCAACGCCAGCTCCGAAGTGCAGGCATCGGCTACCTATGTCACTTCCACAAACGAGCAGGAAGGATTTGCGAGGGCCATCGAGGAAGTCGTACTGAACGGGCGTGCCGTAAGCGCTTGAGAGCATGAGCGAACCAGCCATGCTCCATGCGATTGAATGAAAAATGTGGAATTTACTACAGCTTAGGCGCCTGCCGTGGATTGTCGCGTTGGTTGCCGCGGGGGCTCTGCCATCGCCGGCACAGCAACCTGCTGCCCAAAAGGCAGATGATTTCGAGAAGCAGCTTGAGCAACTCAAGCAGCAGTACGACGCGACCACTCGTGACCTCCAGCAACGCATCGCTGCCCTGGAGCAGCAAATCCAAAAACAGAAAGAGGCCAGCGAAAAAACAAAGGAGGGGACCGTCTCTGCAGTAGAGCTGGCCGCCCAGCAAGCAGCCGAAAAGGCCGTGCTCGGGCAGTCGGATGAGGTCGGGGCAAAGTATCAGGGCCAATTGCCTTCGGAACCGACGTATGACCTCCTAAGAGAAGCAGACCAAAAGATTGGAAGTCTGGAGCAGCAGGTCGAGAGTTTCGAGTTTCACGGCTATTTTCGGTCGGGTTACGGCCTCAATAGTGAAGGTGGGCAGCAAGTTGCTTTCCAAGCGCCCGGAGCGGATGCGAAATATCGGTTGGGAAATGAAGCAGAAACGTACGGGGAATTCATCTTCGTAAACAACTGGCTGAACCCTGAAAACCATAGTGATAAGGCGTGGCTGAAGACCGAAGTGATGATCGAGGCCAACACTACGAATTCGGGAAGCTATGCAAACTTTCCCGGCAACACGGGGAATGACCAGTTCCGCCTGCGGGAAGCGTTTATCCGCGCCGGCAATATTTTGGATTTCCAACCGAATGCGAAATTCTGGGCCGGCGAGCGCTATTACCGCCGCCAGCATATTGAGATAGATGACTTCTATCCTCTGGATATGAGCGGTTACGGCGCCGGAGTCGAAGATTGGAACCTTCCGATCGGCAAGCTGTCGGTGGCCTATCTGGCGAGTGCCAGGCCCGACATAGTTACGCAAAACGGGAACTACGCGAAGAGCAATATCGACGTCCGTTTCTATGATCTCCAAGGGCCTTTTGGGCTGTGGGGCGCCTGGTTTGATTTTGCGACGGCCAAGGGCGGCACTGCGCAAACCGGCGCGGTCATTCCTACCGCCAATGGTTACGCGTTCGGGATACGCCACCAGCGCCTGGAATGGCACGGGGGTTACCACACGCTGAGCGTCCAGTACGGGAAGGGTGCCGCAAGCAATTTCAGCACATCGATTGAGGATCCGACTCCGTTCCTGAAGAGTTCCGAGAGATTGTTGATCGCGGAGCATCTGCTGATTCAACCCAACGACCGATTCGCCGTCATGCCGATTTTCATCTTCCAACGGAAGAGGGACGGCCAGCCTGGCCATGGCTTCAACGACTGGGCCTCGTTCGGCTTGAGACCCGAGGTGTTTTTCACCAAATACCTTTCCCTTGCGTTTGAGGGCGGGTTCGACCACACGGAAGGCTTTGTCACGACGCAAAACGGCAATACTCAGTTCGACGGCTGGCTCCGCAAATTCACGATCGCGCCGCAAATCGGCGCAGGCCGCAAGTTCTTCAGCCGGCCCGTGCTGCGTGTATTTCTGACCTATGCGAATTGGTCGAACGGGTTCCGCGGTTTGGTGGGCGGAGTTCCATTCGAGGACAGAACCAGCGGGCTCACGTATGGGGTGCAAGGGGAAACGTGGTGGTAGTTGGTGACACCAGCGAAGATCAGCTGTCCGGGAAAGCACGGAGCACGGCAACGAACGACGTCTTGGCATCCGAGGTGAAAAAAGATGGTCACGAGAGAAGTAACTACCAGTTCTAGCGCGGCGCAAAGTGTTGCGGCCGCTGCGGTGACCCAAGATTACTCACGGCCTCTGGCCATCGTCACGACACTGTTCTTCATGTGGGGGTTTCTGACCTGCCTGAACGATATTCTGGTGCCGCATCTGAAAGCAATTTTCGATCTGAACTTCGCGCAAGTCATGCTGGTGCAGTTTGCGTTCTTTTCGGCATACTTTTTGTTTTCCGTCCCATGGTCGAAGATCGTGAATAGGATTGGCTACCAGAGGACCATGGTGGCAGGCCTGTTGACCATGGCTGTCGGAGCGTTGTTGTTCGTACCGGCGGCGTCTGTTGTCTCCTATCCCCTGTTCCTGACTGCGCTACTCGTTCTCGCAGCGGGAATTACCGGGCTGCAGGTGTCGGCGAACCCCTACGTGGACTTGTTGGGGAAACCTGAAACGGCATCGAGCCGCCTGGATCTGACGCAAGCCTTCAACTCGCTGGGCACGACGATCGCCCCGAAAATAGGGGGCCTGCTGATCCTGAGCGCCGCGCCATTGGCAGTCGAACAGATGAGGCAGCTTGCGCCACAAGCGCTGCATGCGTACCGCGTGCAAGAAGCGGCCTCGGTCAAGATGCCATATACCGTCATCAGCATCGCTTTGGTGTTGCTGGCGATTCTGATCGGCACCTTCAAGCTTCCCAAGATTGAGACTGCGGCGGACCGTCCCCGAGAGAAGGTCACAGATTCGATCTGGAAGCATCGCAATCTCATCTTCGGCGCCATTGGAATATTTGCCTATGTGGGCGCAGAGGTTTCGATCGGAAGTTTTCTGGTGAATTATTTCGGCTTGCCGGAGATCGCAGGCTTCTCCGCCAAGACCGCAGCTGGGTTTGTTTCGTTCTACTGGGCTGGCTCGATGATCGGACGCTTTCTTGGCGCACCCCTTCTGCGGCGGATCAAGGCTGAATATCTGCTGGCACTATGCGCAATCTGCGCCACCGCGCTCATCACCGCTTCCATGATATTGGGTGGGCATACCGCCATGTGGACCATTCTCGCCGTTGGTTTATTCAACTCGATCATGTTCCCAACCATCTTTAGCCTGGGTGTGGCAGAACTGGGTCCTCTGACAGGAAATGGATCCGGCGTCATAAATATGGCCATTGTAGGTGGTGCCATCCTTCCCGTAATTCAAGGCGTCATCGCCGACTATGCTGGCTTGCACCACGCCTTTGTCTTGCCCGTGATTTGTTACCTATACATTTTGTACTATGCGCTGATTGGGTCGAAGCCTAACAGCGAGCGGTTCAGAAGAGCTTAGAGCGCGCCCCCAAGGCGACAGGGTCATCAACAAAAGATGATAATGACGCAAAACTACCTGCGCTACCACGCCCGCCACCTTTTCGTAAGTGTTGATTCTAAGTGATTTAGCTGCCGCATAACTCTGATAGAATCAGCCATTCAACCATTGCAGGGTCTTATAGGTGTTGATTCTAAATAACGTACCTGTGTGACCGGGGACGCCGCCGGGCGAGTTGTGGGATCAAGAAACCTAGGCTACGTTGGGGCCTCCAAGAAAACAAAGGCACCGGCAAAGGGCCGACGCTGATGTACCCAAACGTAATGGAGACAGTGCGGGGCGTGGGTCAGTGCTTCGAGACGACTGCGGGGACGGTGGAGGGAGAAAATGGCGGGGAGAGAGGGACCGACGGAGTGGGGAGGCTGGGTAATACTGGTGCATTCTGCGCGCACGGCCGTGGCGGCGGTTGCTTCGGTGCTGGTCGCGCGCTTGTTCCGGCTGCCAGAGGCGTACTGGGCACCGATCACAACCATCGTGATTACACAATCGTCGCTGGGAGCGGCGCTGAAGGTATCCTGGCAGCGTTTTGTCGGAACGGCGCTTGGAGCGGTAGTTGGCGCGATTGTCGCGAGTCACTTCGGGCCGCATGTTCTGGTGTTTGGCGCTAGCGTGTTCATGTTAGGACTGCTTTGCCCTCTTGTCCTGGCGGATCGAAGTGCGTACAGGTTTGGGGGCATTACGCTGGCCATTGTGCTGTTGATCCCACGGGCGGGTCCAGCCTGGGAGACCGCCTTTCACCGCTTCGCCGAGGTGTCCATCGGAATTGGCGTTGCGCTCATTTTGACGGCGGTTTGGCCGGAGAGGGAAGCCGCGGCTTTGGTGGAGAACGTCAACGATTCACCGCGGAAGACGAACGGCGATCAGGGCAAACTTAACGAGTTCCCGCCATCGCCCGCAACCCCTCCTGCCACTCGAGACGAGAGACCTTGAACAGGTTGCTTTTGGGCGTCGAGAGCGGATTTCAGGAGCTGCCTGGCATTTCCACGGGGCTCTCCATGCTCGAATATAGCGCTGCCCGTGACCAGGATCTCGGCACCGGCACGCACTATGTCGGCGACAGTGTCGTGATGGATGCCGCCGTCAACTTCAATGCGGAAGCCGAGCCGGCGGGACTCGCGGATTTTCGACAGCAACTCAATCTTCTTCAGGGAAGAGTGGATAAAGGTTTGGCCACCGAAGCCGGGGTTCACGCTCATGACCAGGACATGATGAACCAGAGGAAGAACCTCATCGAGAGCATGGACCGGTGTGGCCGGGTTTATAACTACTCCGGGCTTGCATCCGTGCGCTGCGATCAAATGAAGGGTGCGACCGAGATGGACGCAGGCTTCCTGGTGGACGGAGATCCAATCAGCGCCGGCTTCGGCAAATGCGGGTATGAACTCGTCCGGCCGTTCAATCATGAGATGACAATCGAGCGGAACTTTCGAGACTTTGCGAAGAGAAGCAACGACGGGGGGGCCCGATCGTGATGTTCGGCACGAAATGACCATCCATCACATCCACGTGGAGAACGGTGGCTCCCCCTTCGACAGCGGCCTGGGCTTCCGCGCCGAGGCGAGCGAAGTCAGCCGACAGGATGGAGGGAGCGAGCTCGATCATAGGAGTCTTCAGCTTGCAACCTGGGCGTGCTCTGCTTGCTGCTGCCCGATTCTTTCGATCATTCGGTCGAGGATTTTTTCTCTTCTTAGATAACCGACGGGCCGGGGATTGTCCTTGCTCTGGACAACCGGCAACCACGAGATGCCACGATCAAGCATGGTAGCGACCGCCACCAGCGTCGCATCGTCGAGAGCTACATAAACTGGATTCACCACGAGAAATTCACTTAGCTTCGAGTGGGTGATATCCCTGTGCTGATGCGTCGGAAGGACGGCGACGCGAGCGACAATTTGATCAAGGTCGTTGCGGTCGAAAGTTCCCCATAAACGCTGCGCTTCGTCGAGGATCAGGAGTTCGCCGCTAGAGCTTTCCTTCAACGCTCGAATGGCATCGGCCAGGCTAGTGTCTTTACGGAGGAGTTCTGCCGGCAGCGGATCAAGGAGAGAAGCAAGGGGCTCACGCTCGAGAATTGACTGGGTCAAGGGGAGGTGGTGCCAAAAGTCGCCAGAGCGGCGAATGACAGCCTTGGACAGCACGTCGCGGAGAGGTGCGAAGGTCCCGGCGATTTGCGAGAAAAGAGCGCTGCCGGCTTGCCCCAGGCGAACGACGGTGCGGGCACGAATGCTTGTTTCGTGGGGACGGTTTCCCAACAAAGCGGCCTCGCCAAAAAAGTCACCCTGGCCCAGGACGGCGACGATTTTTGGCTCGGTGTTCGGCTCTGCCGCTTTCAGGATCTCTACTTGGCCTTCTTCGATAACACTAAAGAATCGGGCCGACTCGCCTTGTCGCTGGATGAAATCGCCTGGACGATAGTAGGCGTGATAGACCTGTTGTGCCGAATCGGTATTAAGGAAGCTGAGATCGCGCGGGAAAAGCAAGTCCCATGCCCAGTCCAGGGCCACCTTGATTCTGCGAGACCACGTCGGCAGCTTGAAGAGATATACCCCGCGCCACAGGAACCAGGCGAGGAAGCCCGAGACGCGCATGCCAAACATTTCCGCGACGGCTTGGTAACCGCCGATGGAGCAGAGCTGCCCGAGGGCTTTGAAGCGGAATGGTTTGGTGGGCTCGCCTTTCAGGACTCGAACGAGGTTGAGCGCCGCCTGGCGACCTTGGCGTTCCGCGAACTGGCCCGTGGGAGCGGATGGCTTGTTGTCGAAGGCGTTGACGATGAGCGCGCAATCACCAATTGCCCAAGCGTTGGTCTGGCCTTCGATGCGCATTTCCGGAGCCGTGCGAATGCGTCCCCGCTCTTTGGGAACGTCGAGCTGTTGGACGAGGGGAGAGATCGAGGTTCCGATGGTGCAGACCACGGTGGCTCCCGTCACCATCTTTCCATTGTTCAGTTCGATGCCCTCCTGGGTTGCGGCGACCGCACGCGTATTTAGCAGGATGCTGATGCCGGCTTCCTCCATCTTCTTTCTAGCGAACTCGCCCAGCGTCGGCGCCACTTCGGGCAAGATATGGTCCTGGGAATGGACCAGCGTGACAACAACGTCTTCCTTTTTGAAGTTGCGGTAAAAGCGGGTGCTGCTGCGAACCAGTTCGTTGATTTCTCCAGCGACCTCGACGCCGCTGAAGCCTGCCCCCACGACAATGAAGCTGAGATGCCGGTGCTGGCGATCAGGATCGCCGGCTGCTTCGGCTTGCTCCATCTGACGCACGATGTGCTGGCGAAGGTCAATGGCGTCGCGCATAACCTTAAAGGCAAACGCATGCTCGGTCATCCCGGGGATAATGCCCAGGTTACTCTCCGCTCCGCAGGCGATCACGACGTGGTCGTACTGCAAGCGCCTGAGCCCTCCGGTTCCATCGTCAAATTCGACCTCTCGAGAGGGAAGGTCGATCCTCTGTACGCGTTCGGTGCGGCAAGCAACTCCGGGGAGCATCTGGCGCAAAGGTGTTGCGGCCGCGTCCCCATTGATGGAAGCTCCCGCGACATCGGCCAGAAGAGGATGAAACACCATATGATTCTCGCGGTTGAACAGGAGGATCTCGCACTCTGAAGCGCGCAGCTTGCTGCGAAGAGTTTTCGCGAATTGTACAGCGGCAAATCCTCCGCCCACAATGACCACTCTGATTGGCTTCAATTCCTTGCTCCTATGGCCGGGTGCGATGTAAATCCTTCATTCCTTCCGGCAACTGTTAACCTGCAGAAAACCCGGAAACGACATTCCGGCGTTCTAGTCCAGGATAGCAAGCCGGGAATGCTGCGTATTTCGGAAACGTGTAAATTCTGTTCGAAATGACTGACGGAATGGTGTTGGGCACGGCCAGAAGGCCCCCCTTAGTGCAGCCAGACATTAGGAATCCGGGAAGCCGATTGATGCAAATAAGAGACGAAAGAGAATCAGGCGAGAGACTCCGAGGAATGCGCGGTTGTGGCGCTCTGGGCAGGATGTTGCCGTCGCACAGTGGCCAGTGGTTGCCGCAGCCGGCGCCGGAGCCAGTGGCCCGCACATACGCGCCCCAAACGATCACGGCAACGGTGTAAGCAAGCGTTAGCCACGCGAAGCGCGCGACCGGTTGCGTGCGGCTTCGAAGAGCCATCGGCGAGTAAGTATCGGAACGAGAGATCATTGATTTGACGAAAACAGAACATCTCTCCGCGACGGGAAAACCAGCCGTGAGCCACACTCGGCCAGGAATCAATCCTCACTATGGTCCGCAGGGGGCGCGATACCGAGGCGCTTCATTTTGTAGAACAGGGTAGTGCGCTTCAACCCGAGCCTCGCGGCCGCTCCTCGCGGGCCACCAAGTTTCCAATTTGCGCGCTGACATGCACTGAGGATTTCTTGACGGACTTTGTCCTCCAGCGTCGGATTTGAAATCTCAGCCGACGCGGGTTCGAACTTTTCGAGCTCCGCCGGCTCGAAGACTCTGTCAGTAGAAAGGATTACGCCGCGCGCCACGTAGTTTTGTAACTCGCGAATATTTCCGGGCCACGAATGACGAAGGATGGAGCTCATCGTTTCCTGGGGAATGGTTTCAATAATTTTGTCCATGGAAGTCGCGAACTGTTCCACGAAATATGTCACGAGTTCCGGAATATCCCTTTTCCTTTCGCGGAGCGGCGGTAGAGAAATAGGGAAAATATTCAGCCGATAGTACAGGTCTTCGCGGAATTCACCGTCCTGGACCATCTGCCGCAAGTCTCGATTGGTGGCGGCTACGATGCGAACGTCGACCTTAGTGGTGCGTGTGCTGCCGACTGGTTCGAACTCGCGCTCCTGGAGAACCCGGAGGATCTTCGGCTGAAGTTCCAGCGGCATGTCACCGATTTCATCGAGAAACAACGTGCCACGATCCGCGAGCGCGAAGCGGCCAACGTGGGAATTGATCGCTCCGGTAAAAGACCCCCGTTCATGTCCGAAAAGCTCGCTTTCGAGAAGCCCCGCAGGCATCGCGGCGCAGCTGACCCTGACCAGATTCCGGCTTCGCCGCGGGCTGAGCTCGTGAATCGCTCGTGCGATGACTTCCTTACCCGTCCCGGTTTCGCCGGTGATCAAGATGGTGGCATTCGTGGGCGCCACTGCCTCGACTTGTGCAAGGATCGCTCGGAGGCCGCCCCGATGTCCCACGATGCTGTCCAGAAACGAAGGGTCGGAGCGTTCCCGCTTGCGCGCCACTGATTCATCTGGAGAATAAATGGTCGTGCTTATCATCGCGTTTCCCCTGTATTCATCCGCCTGAATGCTTGAAATTGACATCATGTTTCACCCCTATCTTTAGAGCTAAAAGTTCCAACTGAGACTTCACGTTCTCCAATCCCGAAGCCCGTGCGACCATGCGCTAATTTGCTTACGCGGTAGCCTCCCGAGCGGTGAGGTTCCCAGAAAGGGAAGCGACAAAAGGCATCTGTCGACAGAAAGACTGTTGATCGGTGTCCTTCAGGAAAACCAACCCTTTTTCACCGGGATGCCGATCGATGATAAGCACATCACCCGCACCGACTTGCGCCGTCGCCAAGAGCCGCGCAAGCGGAGAGACCACGTAGCGTTCAATGGCGCGCCTTAGGTGGCGTGCGCCGTACCTTTGGTCGGTCCCCTCTTCGAGCAGGAACTGCCTCCCTTTGTCCGAAATTTGGAAAAGGAACGGGCGGGCCGTCGAATCCGATACACGCTGTTGCACCTGCCCCAATTCGATCTCCAGCACCTCATCGAGCTCATCCCGCTTCAACGGGTGGAACACCACCACGTTGTCCAGACGATTCATAAATTCAGGCGAAAACTTCCTCCGCGCCGCTTCCACTGCCGCGCGCTCCACCTTGGCGTCCAACCCCGCCGCCGGTTTGTCCTTCGGCTGTATGAACCCCATCCCGCCTTCCATTAATTCCATGATCTCGCCTCCGCCCAGGTTCGACGTCATAAAGATCACCGTGTGCGACAGATCCACTCTGCGGTTGTCGCCCAAGGTGAGCGTTGCCTTGTCCAACATCCCTAAAAGCAATTGCCAGAGCGCGTCGCTGGCCTTCTCAATTTCATCAAACAGCAGGAACGACAATTTGAGCTGGTCTGTGTGGGAGGCCGCCAAGGCTTCCTGAGTGATCAGCGGATGTGTTTCGCGGTGCCCAAGATAGCCTGGAGGCGAGCCAATCAGTTTGGCGATCTCATGGGAGTGCTGAAATTCCGCACAATCCACCTTGATTGCCGCGCGGCTTTCTCCGAACAGAATCTCTGCGGCAGCTTCGACAATGCGGGTCTTGCCCGAACCGGTGGGCCCCAGAAACAACAGGTTTCCCACGGGGCGCCCGGGACAACGCAGGCCGGCACAGAACACCTGATAGAGTTCGCTGAGGGCCTGGACAGCCTCGTCCTGCCCCACGATCTTCTGCCGTAGCGCATCCTCAAAATGGCGCGACGCAGAACTCCGCTGTCTGGGGTCCAACCGTTTTCTGTTGGCCGATTGTGTTGTAGCTGCCATGACATCTCCTTCACCGCCGTGACTCGAACTCCCCCGGGGGCACGACATTCAATCTCAATCTCCCGGAACGAATAAGAATGCGGTCTTCCGTTTTTGCCGTTCCGAAGAACCTGGCCCTTGCGCCTTAGACTGCCGGATCGCTGCAGGGAAAACATCACCAGTTCGAGGTTTTTTTCTTACCCTTAAAGCTGGTTGCACAATACTCCTTTGGTGGTAGGCACGGGTTTGGCTAATTCGGATGTCGTTCTCTCGTAATCCATTCGCGGACGTATGCCGGAGGATTCTTGAGCTTGATGCCAGCCGTTTCGCAGTGCTCGAGAAAACCGATTGCGTCGCGGTCCACAAGGGTGAGGTCTCGTAGGTCCAGGACCATGCGGCGATCTTTCGCTTCTGCTCCCAATAGGGCTTTCAACTCTGCAATATTCTCCGCGTCCATGCGGCCGCTCAGCGTGAAGACGACCTCTCCGTTCTCTGACCTCTGAATCCTCAGCATCGGGCCTCTCTTGAACGTTCTTAACCACGCTGTCTCCTTGCTCGGATGCTGCCACGGACCCCATGTGAGCAACAGCACATCGATAGCAAAGGCAATCGTTCTTCCAAATGTAAATCAATGAAAAATAAACGTTTACGTGGCATTGGGAAGACGGCCAATTGGTGACGTCTCGCCAATTGGCGAAATTCCGGACAACGCTGTTTCGGGGCGCCTAGTGGGAGGTATTGTGGCGGCTAGGTGTTCTCAGAGAGTACTGCTGTTCTAAAGCGATTCTTGTCGATCCTAAGCGATCGAATCTTCGATTCCAGGGTGGAACGCGGCATACCCAACTTGGTAGCAGCGCCGGCGGGGCCGTACACCCGTCCTTTGCACTCGCGCAGGGCAGCCTCAATCAACTCTCTCTCCTGGGCGGCAAGCTTTTCGGAGAGCTCAAGCGGGCTTTTCCGCTCGGTTGCAATGGGCTGACGAGAAAGCCAGCTCTCATCCACGGAGAAATTCTCCGATTCGCACACGATGACGGATCGCTCGATGATGTTCTGCAACTCGCGAATGTTGCCAGGCCAAGGGTACGACTGAAGCCTTTCAAGGCTATTTTTATTTAGCCCGCGCATGATCTTTCCTGCTTTCCGTGCGTAGCGGTCGATGAAGTACTCGACGAGGAGGGGAATGTCTTGTCTTCGTTGGCGCAGAGGAGGAATTTCAACAGGGAAAACGTTGAGCCGGTAGAACAGGTCGTTACGAAACGTGCCGGCAGCGATGGCCGCCTGCAGGTCACGATTGGTAGCAGCAATCACACGAACGTCAGTACGGATGGATCGAGTTCCACCGACACGCTCAAATTCGTATTCCTGCAGAACACGTAAGAGAGCGATCTGAGTCTCGGAAGGAAGCTCTCCGACTTCATCGAGGAAGATGGTGCCTCCTCCGGCCAATTCAAAGCGGCCCAAACGTTGCTGAGTTGCCCCCGTAAAGGCGCCTTTCTCATGGCCAAACAATTCTGACGCGATCAAATCCCGCGGGATGGCGGCGCAGTTGACGCTTACAAACGCGCGGGAGGAGCGTTGAGACCGCCGGTGGATGGCCCGAGCGATAAGTTCCTTACCCGTGCCTGTTTCGCCGGTGATCAGAACGGTAGAGTCGGTAGGAGCGACTTTGGATACGCGAGAAAGCACTGCTTGCAGGGCAGGAGAACTTCCAACGATCTCCTCGAACATCGATGCCTTGTCGATTTCTTCGCGCAATGCTACGTTCTCGCGTTTGAGTCGCTCTTCCGCCTGCTTGCGATCCTCGATGTCGGTGCCTGCCACGTACCATCGCATCACACGTCCTTGTTCATCCCGCAGGGGTCTATAGCGGAAAAGGAACCAGAGATACCTGCCGTCGTTTCTGATTAAACGAGCTTCCGTTTCGTGTGAAGTTCCGCTTACTAGCGCGGCCTTAAGTTCCGAGAGCACCCGCTCTCGATCATCAGGGTGGAAGAGTGTTATTGGCAACTCGTCGATACGCCAGTCGATCAATGGACGAAGCTGCCAGTCATCTAGTACTGAGCCGTGGTACTTGAGCGCAATCTCGTTCGTATAGATGAGACGGGCATCGGGGGTTAGCACGTGAACGTGCTGCGGCGTGAGATCCAGCATCTGTCGAAGCTCTGCTTTCTGCTCCCGGATCTTTTCTTCGGCTCGCTTCAGAGCGGCGTTTTCTTGTTGCAGTTTCTCCTGAGCCCGCATGCGGTCTTCGATATCGGTACCCGCAACATACCAGCGCATGATCTGTCCCTTGTCGTCGCGCACCGGATTGTAGCGAGCCAGATGCCAACGATAGCTTCCATCATGTTTGCGCACCCGCAACTCCACGTCGTAAGCAGAGCCGCTTCCCGAAGCACGAAGCCAACAAGCCTTTACCCGTTCCAAGTCATCAGGGTGAGTGTGAGTGCCAAGGCTCCTCTGCAGCCACTCATCAAGGCCAACGCCGAGGTAATCGAGCATCACGCGATTGGCATAAAGACGTTCGCGGCCGGGGCCGAATACCGAAACAAGTTGGGGCGTGAGATCCACGATCTGCCGGACCTCGACTTCCTGCTGCCGAATTTTATCTTCCGCCTGTTTCCTGTCATGGATATCGATGTCGCTTCCGTACCAACCGACAATCTGTCCGGTGCGGTCGAACAAGGGGAAGACGCGCTCAAGGAACCAGCGGTATTCTCCGTCGAACCTTCTGAGGCGTACTTCCATTTCCAGAGGCTTTCCCTCCGCTACTGCGGATCGCCATGCGGTTAGCGTTTGCTCAATTTCGTCCGGATGATACGCGGGTGCCCAACCCCACCCCAATGCTTGTTCCAACGTCATTCCCGTGTAATCCAACCAGCGTTGATTAATAAAGTCGACCCAACCGTCCGGTCGCGCGCTCCAGTGTAGTCCCGGGACTGTGTTGATAATCCGTCGAATCCTGTCTTCCACTTGTTTTGTGTCAGTGATATCCATCACCGCGCCGAAAAACTCGACGCACTCCGATTCAACGCTTAAGGCATGGGCCACAACGCGGACATGTTTGACAGAACTATCCGGCATCAATAACCGATGTTCAAAATCAAAATCCTTCCCATCCCGCGATGCTCGTTCGACGATTTGTTTCACCAGCGCCACGTCCTCTGGATGAACCCGTTCGAGTACCAAGTCAACGGTAGGCTTGGCAGTCCAGTCGTATTCAAAAATCCGGAAGGTTTGCTCCGACCATAAGATTTCTCCACTGGCTACCTTCCAGTCGAAGCTCCCCGTGCGACTGAGCCTTTGTGCCTCTGCAAGGTAGGCCTCGCGACGTTGCAGCTCCTGAGTCAACTGTTCTTGCTCGGTCACATCCATAGCGGTGCCGACGATGCGTTTCAAGATTCCGTCTTCGACGATGGGCACAGCCACGCAGCGAATGTACCGAAGCTGACCGTCGGGGCGCGCGATGCGTTTCTTGATGTCACAACCTAGACCTTCCGCCAGCATTTTGTCGATAGCTCGCGCCATGGACTCGCGGTCCTGCGGGTGAATCGTCCGCAGATACTCGTCCAGTGTGGGGGCGCACTTATCCGGATTGAGGCCGTAGATTTGGAACAATTCAGGAGACCAATAATCAAAAAAACCAGCGGGGTTCAGCGTCCAGCTTCCCATGCGGCCAAGTCGCTGGCCTAGGGTGAGATAGAACTCAGTTCCTTGCAACTCGCGAAGGTCCGGGGCTTGCTCAGGCCGGTCGGAACCATGTCCGCTGGACGCCATGATGCGCATTATATTCCTTTCAAATTGCGCATTATATTTCTTTCAGATTAGGATAGGCCCAGCAAGTGAGCCTGGCTGCCCAGGCGTTTAGAGTGTTCCGACGCGGGGCGAGTCGTTAGGGCATAGGGAAGTTTAAAACGTAGTGCAACTGTCCGACGGACGCCTCGATGCCAGCGGTGGCCCTACGTCTCAGAAAGTTGAGTCAAGGGAAGAAGTTAAATGTTCGACGCCATTGTGGTGGGAGCTCGTTGCGGCGGATCACCGACGGCGATGCTTTTGGCGCGTAGAGGGTACCGGGTCCTCTCAGTTGACCGGGCGACTTTCCCAAGCGATACGATCTCCACGCATTTCATCTGGACGCCGGGCGTGGCGTGCCTGAAGCGTTGGGGACTCCTCGATCGCTTGTCGTCCACGAATTGCCCTGCCAGCTGCGCAGTTGGTTTGGATCTAGGTGCTTTTCATCTGTCGGGGTGTCCACCCGCGATGGATGGGGTGGCGGAAATGTACGCGCCACGGCGCACGGTTCTTGACAAGTTGCTGCTTGACGCTGCGTCGGAGGCGGGCGCGGAGATCAGAGAGGGATTCTCGGTCACGGGACTTGCCTAGGACAACGGTCACGTAACCCGCGTCCATGGCCGCGGGCGGAGAGGCGCCGCGGTTGAGGAACAGGCCCGAATCGTGGGCGGCGCGGCTGCTGGGGTGTAGTTCGAGGCCCTCGCGCCCGCAATGTGTCAAAGCCTTGACGCTCTCGTCGAGACTGCACCTCAGTAGACGCCTGCCATTTCAGGTAAACCACGCTGCCTGCAGTCTAAGTCACCATTTGTTCAGCCGGTTACAGGAGTCCTCCCGAGAGTCACTCTTGGTGATTGAAATGCCTCTGAAAATGACTGGATGGCAAAGGACGAGGGGATGCTACGCAAAGCGACAGCGGTTTGGCGAGGAGACGCGAAAACCGGGAAGGGAACATTGTCGACAGAGAGCACTGTCTTAAAGGAAGCGCAGTATTCGTTCAGCACCAGGTTTGAAAACGGCATCGGTACCAACCCCGAAGAACTGCTGGCGGCCGCACATGCGGGATGCTTTGCGATGGCGGTGTCATCGCAATTGGGTAAGGTAGGCTTGAGACCCGAGAAGCTGGCAGCCACGGCGACCATCACGTTCGAGAAGGTCGGCGAGCATTTCGCGATCTCGAAAAGCCATCTTGATCTGACAGCGCGGGTACCGGGCGCGATCCAAGCGACATTCGAGGCCGCCGTTAAGGCGGCTGAGATTGGTTGTCCGGTGTCGAAACTTTTCAAGGCTGAGATTTCCGTCGACGCACGCCTCGAAGTGACGGTCTGAGTGCCGGGAGCGCAGCCATTGAATGCGGGACTCATCGCCGGCCTGGCCGCTATTTCGGGATCGTTTGTCGGAGCCTTAGGCTCCGTCGTGGGTACGTGGATCACGCAAAGGCACCAGGATCGGCGTGACCTAGTGGCGAAAATGATTGTTCGTCGCGAGGCACTGTATTCCGATTTCATTGTGGAGTGCGCACGCCTGTCGGTGGACGCGCAGCAGCACAATAGCAGCGAACCTCAGAAACTGATACCTGGCTATGCGCTGCTGAGCCGTATTCGACTCAGTTCGTCGTCCCGCGTCCTGGAAACCGCTGAAGAGGTCATAAGAAACATTCTGAACAGCTATCCGAAACCGAATCTAACACCCGAGCAGATTGAGTCTCGAGCCCTGAGTGCCGAAGATCCCTTGAGACGGTTCAGCGACATGTGTCGCACCGAACTGGAGGCGCTGCAGAGAGAATTGTGATGTATGCAGGAAAGTACGGAGCGCTGGTGACTACCAAGAAATGATTAAGAATATTCTATTCCCAGTCGATTTTTCGCCTTCGTGTGTCGCCGTCGCTCCTTGGGTGAAGCGAGCCACGGCGATTTTTGGCGCGAACGTGACCCTCGTTCACGTATGTGATCTGGCGAGTCACAATGGATTCGAGCTTTATGCGAGAGCAGCCGATGACATAGCGGAGGAACACTGGAATCTTGCACGGAGCAGACTTGAAGTCTTTCTGGAATCCGAGTTTCCGGCTAAAGAAAGTCCGAGGATTCTGTTGGCCGGCGATCCGGCAAGGGCCATCACGGAGACCGCGACGAAGAGCAAAAGCGATCTCATCATGATGCCCACCCACGCTGGCCGCTTTCGGCGGATGCTGCTTGGTTCGACGACAGCGAAGGTACTAAGTGACGCGGACTGTCCTGTGTTGACGATGCAGCACACTGCAACAATCGCTCCCCGGTCTCTGGAGCACCGGACGTGGATTTGCGCCGTCGAGTTGTCATCGGATTCGGAAAGGTTACTCCTCTACGCGAGAGAGGCCGCGTCGGCGGCGGGCGCAAAGCTGTCGGTGGTTCATGCAATTCAGGCAGGTGAGGCGGGCTCAAACGCCGAAAAGCCATCCAAAGAAGAGCTACACGCTCTGCAGCAGCGCGCTGCCGATCTCGTGCGCACCGTAGGTTCGGACGCTTCGGTGTCCATTGCCTTCGGCCCGGTCAAACAGGTATTGCTTGATGCGGTCCGGAAGTCATCCGCTGATGTTCTCGTGCTTGGAAGAAGTACTCATTCCGGCGCTCTTGGGCGCATGCGGGATCTGACCTATTCCCTGATTCGGGACTTACCTTGTCCAGTCGTGAGTGTCTGAAAGGTCTTGTCCACGAGCATGGAGCGAAGCGCTGCGAAATGAAGTGCAATTCGCATTTCGATCTTCGATCGGATTGTTGCGCGTCGGGTTTTCAAAGGCTACTCATATGCGAACCCCTGTGATCTGTGGGAACTGGAAGATGTACAAGGACCCCGCCGGCACCACGTCTTTCTTCGAGAGTTTTCGGACGCTTATCGAGCGCTCGGAAAACTGCGAGATCATAATTTGCCCCTCCTTCGTTAACTTGGAGACCGCGGTCAGGGCTACGCGCGGAACTAGGATACAGATTGGGGCACAAAATCTTTGTTGGGCGACGGAGGGTGCCTTTACCGGTGAAGTCTCCGGCCCGATGATCAGGGCGTTGGGCTGTTCGCACGTGATCGTGGGACACAGCGAGCGACGCACGTATTTTGGCGAAACCAACGAGAGTGTGTTGGAGAAAACCGTAGCGGCCATCGACGCGGGGCTCACCCCGATCGTCTGCGTTGGAGAGCGTGAAAAGAAGACCGCGGGGAAAGCGCTGATGGAGCAGTTTCGGTGCGCCATCGCCGCGCTGTCGGAGGAGCAGTTCCGAAGAATCGTAATCGCATACGAACCGGTCTGGGCGATCGGCACTGGCGAGACCGCCACGCCCGAGACCGCCGCCGCCGCTCACGGCCTCATTCGCGGTCAAGCGAAAGGCAGTTTCGGAGAGGAGGCTGCGAACAACGTGCGCATTCTATACGGCGGCAGCGTGAAACCCGACAATGCCAAGAGTCTTATGGCGCAGCCCGGTATTGACGGTTTGCTAGTAGGCGGGGCCAGCCTCGACCCGGTCAGCTTCGGAGTGATCGCGAATCTTAGAACTTGCCAGGCGTCTCGAACCGGTTCCGTGAGCTACGCGAAATCCAGCCTGATCGAGAGAGGGTAATGGTCGGAAGCGGACACCGAGCGGCCCACCTGGGGTTGGCTGGCGCGAATAGGTCCCCGCGTGAAGATCCAATCGATGGTTCGTCCGGGCTCCAGGAAAGAGCCGGGCGTTGTGGGCACGTGGCGATTCTCAAATGCATCCTGAAACTGCGCCTGACCGATCGCCGTGGAGACCGGCCCACCGGACACATCGAGATTTAAATCGCCACCGACCACGATCGGCGTGCTTATGTCGTATCGTCGGGCATCCTCCAAGGTCTCCTCAATCTGGGAGCAGCGCAACGCATCATCGCCCTTGCTTTCCAGGTGCAGGTTATAGGTGACTAGCCTTTTCTCCGCGATGTTCGTTTCGCACAACAGCGCCAGGCGCCCTCCCATTCTTTCCTGAAACGGTTCGATCTCTGGTAAGAACCAGCGCGGACGCCAGAAGTTCGATTGCTTCTGGAACCGTATGATGCGGGGATTCGATATAGGCCAGCGCGAGAGCGTCGCTTGGCCGTGAAAGGCGGGTGATGTGCGTGAACCCTGTGTTAATTCCTGGAACTCGCGACCGAACACATAGTTCATCTGGAGCTTCTGCGCGATTTCCTTCGCAACATTGAGATGATGCGTCCGGCGGGCATTCAGGTCGGATTCCTGCAAAAGAAAAACGTCGGCCTTCGCGCTAGCCAGGAACTCGATGACCTTCTGCAGTCGCAGCCCCCGATTGATATTCCAATTCACAACACGTATGGAATCCGGTGGAATGAGGACCAACCGTGGAGGTGAAAAACTGCCTGTTTCGATCTCCTGCATGGAGTTCACAGCTGGCCACCTCTTATGGACGCGCACACAGGGATGCTCCCCAACCACGAAACGGATGGGGTCAGCATTAGAGGATCAAAGCAAACCTGTGGCGTATTCGCGCGATGGTTCTGCATTCTGAGAGATATCTGCGCGATTTTCCACCACCTGACGCTTGGGCCTGGCAAAAGCGAGAGAGGAGTACAGCGCGATAGGCCAAACCAGATTTGCTCCAATCACGCTCAAAACGAAAGCCACATTCATTAGGTTAAAGAGCGCAAAGACGAGCAGGGCATAAGGGAAAAAACAGCGCCGGACGATGAATTCCGTATGGCGGCCGAAATACAAGAAAGGATTCGACGGCCGGCTCTCCGCGTGGCCCTGCCAGATTTTCAGTAGCTGCTCTGGACGCCCAGCGGCAAGGCGGCGCCGCTCCCATCCGGTGGCGAGGAAGCTTGCCAAGGCCCCAAAAAGGAGCAGGCCGCCATAGACCAGGTACGTTCTTGTTCCGGAGCTTCGCCAGCGTCCTATGGTCATGCCCACTAGAAGAAACAGGTAGAACGCGTAGTCGCAGATTGTCTCCAGCCAGCAGCCGAAATCGGATTCCAGTAGTTTCAAACGAGCGACCTCTCCATCGCACCCATCCATAATGCTGGCGAAGAGGCATAAAAACGCGCCGAGCAATGTGCTCCAGTAACCGCCGTAAGCGAAGAATGCGGCAGAAGCAATGCCGACGCCGAGCGTGAAAATACTGACCATGTTTGCTGTGATCGGAAGCTTGATGAGCTGCCGGCTGATCGGAATGGAGATCCGGCGATTCAACCGCGCGTAGAAGCCGTCGGTGGGTTTGACCAGCCAGCGGTCCAGTTTTCGTTCGGCAGCCTCGCAGTCCTCTGGAGTATTGACGCGCTGCCATTGGTCTTCCGCGACTGGCATGGAAACGACTGAGTGCATCTCGGTGAGTGACGCGTGCAGTTCCTTGAGCGTTCCGGCATGTGTTGGACAACGCTCCGCGAAATCGCGAATCATCTCAGCGGGGAACGCAAAAAGTCCGGAAAGTTTGTCGTCGCTTGCCAGCGCCAACGCCGACCTCTCATTGTTCCATTCGGCAGCCTTCCGGAGTAATGACGGATGATACGTTCTGTTTCCATCGATCAAGACCAATCGTACGCTGGGCGCATTATTGACAATGAGCAGTAATCGTTGGGAATGAGAGGCGCCAGCGGCAGCCTCTATCCACTCGACAGATTCGGGAAGTCGCCCGGTAAAGAATAACGCACGCTGCACTTTTCTCCTGATGGTGGGATCGGCCAGCACCATGATGCGTGTTGCCCCGGCCTTTTGCGCTGCGAATATCGTTCGGAGAAGGATCGGTAGCGTGCCGACTCGAGAGAGTGAAGCGCTGAATTGACTGCCCGTGGCCTCTGCTTCGGCGAGGAAAATGGCGAACACGATTTCGTTTTTCGGTGAACGGTTGCTTGAAGAATTCGCTCGTGCTTTGGGAGATGTTGCCACCGTTGCGGTTGTGCTGGCAGAGATTTTGGATCCGCGATGCTTTCTTGACCGCGTCAGTAAGACGAAACAAATGACGCCAACGGCCGCCCAGAAAAAGGACCGCAATCGCCGTGACAGCCCCAAAGCCAATCCGGTCGCGCTGCTCAGCCCAAACATCTTGCCAATCAGCATGGTTCCACCTTCGTAGGTCCCGATGTTGCCTGGATTGAAATTGCCCAGGACGTTCACAAGCTTGGTCAATGCTTCGATGACCAGGGCACTCAAGAAACCCATCTTCACGCCCATCAGCCAGAGGATTAGACACACCTCCGATACAGCCAGACCCTGCGCGGCCAGATTTAGCGAAAAACTCGCCCAAAATGCTCCGGGGGTCTTGTGATGGAAATCGAACAGCGCACTCTCAACGGACTGGACCAGCAAGTATCTCTTTTCCATCCAATTCTTGAGGGAGGGAACACGGCTTATGATGCGGGCGCTCCTCGAAAGCACCGGCCAACGCTTTCGCACCGCGAACAACGTCACCATCAGGAAGGCAATCAATGTAAAGGCGAACAGACTCGCGTACAGGCGCAGAGCGTGGGAAAGCGCCACGAGGGGCAAAGCCGCCAAAATCCCCGCGACAGTGGTCACAATCCCCGTTACGACATAGAGGCCGCGATCGAGAGTCACCGAGGCGAGACCACTGGCAACGGGTATTTCTGCACTCATGCTCGACACTCGGACAGAATCGCCAAGCGTCTGCCCTAGGATCCCGAGCTGTCCGGCGGCTTCCGCCCCGAGTCGAAGCCCCACCAAGCGCGAGAATGAGATTTTATGCTGGTCGTCGCCCAGAGTAAGGCGCCAACCCCATGTCCTCGCGAGGTGCGAAACTCCGGCGAGGGCAAGCACAAAAATGATCCCCCAACTGAGTTCAGCAAGGCTTTTCCACAGCTTGCTGGGACCAGCTCGCCAGACAAGGAAAAAAAAGAAGCCTGCGCTCATGGCGATCGCGATGAGACGAAGGGGGAGTTGCGCTTTTGATGGGATTCTAAGCATCGACCAAACTTTCCGCGAACGGGTTTTCAGAGAAGTCCACATCAAAGATGCTTTCGGCGTGAGCCAATGCTTCGGGGCTGTCGACGTCCTGCCAGTGTGCGTCGCCGATATCAAAGGCTCTCAGTTTCCGCTCAAGCGCAAGTTGGCGCATACCATCCGACAACGAACAGTTCCCGTCTCTTTTTGCTGATTCGAGCCTGTAGAAGAGCGCCGGGCTGCACAAAAACATCCCTGTGTCGAGGGCGTCATAACGGGCCAGATCTTTGCCGATATCCACGATATGATCCGCTTCGCATTTGACCTTCGTTGCGTCGTCGAGGTCAAAAACACGATCCACATTGTGGTCCACTGCAAGAATCACTTCGTCATCTGACAGGGGTTGCTGCGCTAGGCGCTTGGCTGTTTTCGGCTCGAAAATGTGGTCAGACATGAGAAGCAAGAATGGATTGTGCAATTCATCTTTAGCGGCCAAAGCAGAGACCCCGTTGGCTTTGTGGTAGTTCGGATTTTCTATCAAAGTGACAGAAGTGCCATCAAACGGCCGCTCCTCAAACCAGCGGCGGATCAAGTTGGCGCGGTATCCGACAACAATCACAAATCTCGTAATTCCGGCTTCCTGACACGAGGTCATGACGTGCTCGAGAAGTGGTATGCCGCGCAGGCGCACCAGAGGTTTGGGAACGACGCCGGACACAGATGCAATTCGGCTCCCGTTGCCCGCAGCGAGAATCAGGCATTCATTAACGGCCGTCATGGCTGACCCACCTTAGTGAATCGGTGTTTTCGCGCAGAAGCTCTGCGGACCAAAAGCAAGGTCTTTGTGTTTTTCATTGCTTTGACATCTCCTTTACGGACATGACGGAGTTGTCGGAAGCATGCGTTGTCTTGGGGGCGTAATCGAAATACTCGATGTTCACGTCCGTCGTGCCAAAAATGTGAGCTTCCGTGACGCTTTGCGTCGAACGAGGAAACCAGAGAGGGCCATTTTTCTGGTAGATCTGGACGAAGTGCGTGCTCTTTGTCCAGAAAGAAGGGTTCTTTGCAGGCTGGCCCTCTGCGCGCGCCAGTGCGTAGTCCTCCGCGTCTACCCAGATGCGGCCGCGAAATAGGTATTTCTCTTTGCGTTTGGGGCTGACTTCTAAAACATAGGCTGTGCGGCCGTCAATTACTTCCGTTCCACCCATTTTGAAGTCGTAGTTTTCGGGGTTGATTCTAGTTTTGGGGCGAGCTTCGGGATGGGACGTCTCCGATTCCGATTCCAGCATCTTTCGCAAAACGTGCTTGTGCGCTGCTTTCCAGCCTTCTTCCGACACGACCTCGAAATGTTTTGTGCCGTCCGGGTCACCTTGCACCTGCACGAGCATCTCTGCGCGTTTGTGCAAATTCTGATTATCGAGAACGTATCGCCGCATGCCGGCGTATCCCTCAATGGAGACCTGGCGCTCGAGGTCTCGAGAACCCATCCGTGCGACGATTTCCTCCGCAGTCGGGAGAGACGGGGATTCGTCCGCCGCCGAGGCAGACGCCGGAAGCAGAAACAAAGCAGCAAGCAAGAGGCGATTTCTCATCGTTAAAACTCCAAAACAAATTTTCCGCGGTATTCACGCCAAGATGAGTTGAAGAACTCCCCGAACCTGGCGCTGGTCAGGTTGTTCTGTACGTCCCGTGGATCGAAGTGATTGAAAAGATTGAAGACCCCGCCTCCCGCGCGCGCGTGGATGCGCTTGTCCCCAAAGTGCAGTGTTATCGGTCGTGTAATCTGCAGATCAAGCGAAGAGAATCTCGGGAAGCGCTCGACGTTTCGCGGTCCAACATATTCGCGGAGCTGGTTTTCGACAGAGTAGGGAAATCCGGTGTGCAGGTCGTAAACGGGAACGAGTGTTAGGTGCAACGGGCCGGTGAACGTGCCCCAGAACAGGAAACGGTTGGGTGCATCAAACGGCAGTCTCCCTCGGGCATCCGGCTGGATGACCGGTTGCGCGAGATTCCCGAAGAACTGATTGAGGTCGTTAAGGTCGCCAGAAGCACGGGAATGGACGTAGGAAGCGTTCAGCAGATGGTGAGCTAGCTGGTAGCGAGCCGTCACTTGGAACTCTCGATAGGAATCGCTGCCAGTGTTTGCGAGTTCTAGGGCTCCTGTCGTCCCGGAGGAGACCGGCGAAACGACAAAGTCGTCGGTGGTGTTGCGTTGTTCGTACGCGATTCGCAGCAACAAGCCCGCAAGAATCTGGCGATCGAGTTCCAGATTCCACGAGGTGCTGCGCGGGCTTCGGAGCTCGCCAATTATTTTGTTCTGATAGGACACAGAACTAAGCGCCGCTCCGTTCTGGTCGAGCACCGTGACAGTGCGATCCGGAAGATCGGTGAACGTGGGAGCCATGAGCGGGACGCGGTCATAAAACCGGCCGACGCCGCCCTTCAGCAGCGTCTTTCCATCCCCGGTCAGTGACAGGAGAAATCCGGCCCGAGGAGCGGCATGGGTGGAGCTTGTGATCGTGTCGTTGTCGAAGCGCAAGCCGAAGCTCAAGGTCAAACGTGGGTTGATCGCCCATTGATCGCCGGCGAACCAGGCCGTCTCGTTTTGACTAATGCGGAATGAGGTTGGGGAAGTAAAGGAGATGCGTTCCACAGGTTCGTTCGACGCCCCATCAATCTCCACGGGAAGGAACGTCTGGCGGCCTTGGTATGCGGAGTGCTCGTAGCTCAGGCCCACCGTGAATTGGTGGGAACCGGCGAACCGCCAGGACGCTAACTGATAAGTTTCCTGCAAGCTGGTGCGGGAAGTTCGACGGGCCTGCCGATTGAAGAAACCGCCTTCAGTGGTTTCGAGCAGCAGAAGGTACGGGTCGTCGCTCTGCGCGGTGACGTCGGCATCAAATCCCTTGTAGCTGAACTGCGAATTCAGCAAGCCTGCCTGGCCGATGACGTAATGATCCTGCGCGTTGATTTGCTCCCCGCGCTGATGAAAATCCGGCGTCGACGCCTGTGGCGTAAAGGTGTTAAGCCCGAGGTAATCCAGCTTTTGCGGATATACTGCAACTGAAACCGCAGCTGTCTGTTTCGGGCTGAGCATAAAGTCGATTTGCGTGTAGGAATCGAAACTCTCAAGTTTCGTATCCCGTTCCGACGGTGGGAGACTATTTACCGGCGTGCGAACATAGCGGTATTCGAAGGACTGCGTAATGGCGATGCGATCCTTCCACACTGGGCCGGTGATCGTGGTTCGCGGCGTGGCGGCGCCAATGCCCATAATGCTGCCGTCGCGATCTCGTAGTCGTGGCAGGAAGTTCTGGATGGAGAAATGAAGCTTGTCGTAGTCGCTGGTCTTTGTAGACACAGTGGAAACCGCTCCTGTGAACTTGCCGTATTGGGGATCATAGGGATTCGAAATGACTTGCACCGACGCCACTACATCAATGGGAAGATTGAGCGCCGGGCTGCCAGTCACGGGATCGGTAACATTCGCGCTGTTCACAAGGGCGCCGCTCTGAGTATTGCGCGTGCCCTTCAGATTGACGTGCCCATCGGGACCGCGAACGACTCCAGGAATGAGCGGCAGTGAGCTTTCAAACCGCTCGTTGACATTGGGAGCATCGCGTAGTGTTTTCTCGGAAATTGTTTCCGAGGGGGCAGGGTCCTTGGCTTCTGCTTGATCGGCTTTTACCTCCACGGACGCGGTGACTTCAGAGGGTTTTAATTCGAGAGAGACGTGCACTTCACTCCCTTGGACTTGTACTTCCCGCACAGCCTTCAAACCTGGAAAGATTGCTTCGACGGAGTAGCTCCCACTGGGCACAGCCGCAATCGCGTACCTGCCGTTCTCGTCGGATTCAGTTTCGAATGTGGCTGGTCCGGTGAATTTCACCGAGGCGCCAGCCACCAAGGACTGGTTCCCAGCAGCATCTTGAACAAACACTGTTCCTTCGACCTTAGCGCCGCCGGTGTTAGGCTGTTTCCCCCAGGACGCTGGCGCGAACGAGCAGATGGCAAGGAACGGGAAAAGCAGCAGGAAGACTGCTTTCCGCGCGATTTGCGCTCGAAGTATCAATGTCTCTCCCCGCCCAATTGAGGTTGCAAGGGGCAGCGTGCGACTGAGGCACGCAAAACCGGAGCGCACCATCTCCCAAATGTTCGTAGTTTCCGCACTCGATTCCATCCCCGCACGAGACTGCATGAAGCAGTCACAAGTCCAATGAGTCGATGGCTCGCGGCACCTTGGATCCCATTGCTTATCAATGATTTGAAGAGTCAGAGGAAGTTCCGCAGCGGCTTGGCCAGCGCGCACGGTTGACGAGGCTTCGACTGTTTGGGCGAGTTCTTGACAATTTGCTGACGGATGCCACCGTCCACGGGACTTTCCGCATGTCGTTCAAAGCTTGCAAAAATCGTGGTTTAGAGGAACGAGTATCTAGATAGGCGAGACTTTGACGCGACCGTCAAGCCCGTGACGGTGGCTTTGCCCCATGCCCAGTTTCGTAGCCTCCCAACCTGCCGGAAGTGCCTCCAATTAAAGAAGATAAAGGATGGTGCAAGCAAAACATCGATTGGAGAGCAAGATGCACCAGCGGGAATGCTGTCGGCGGCGCGATCGAGTTGTGGCTAGTGCGCGACAACACGCAGGATTTCAAACAGCCATGATTGTCCAGCGGCTTGCCATGTGACGGCGCGGAGCGAGGAAAAACTTAGACGATGACGAACAAGCACAAGACGGAATGGAAAGCTGTCGCCGCCCGAGTCACTGGAATTCTCCTCATCCTGAGCGGCGTCCTTCTGGCTGCGCGGATGTGCGTCGCGAGCCCGCCGGGTGACCACCCGATTCCAAGCATCTTTGATCCGCGCTCAACACCAGCGGATTCGATCCGTCATCTCTCTCACTTCGTCCTGGTTGTCACTGGACTGATTTTTCTGGTGGTCTTCAGTTTGTTGAGTTATGTCGTCGTGAAGTTCCGCAGAAGAGCGGCGGACACAGAGCGCGAGCCAGCGCAAGTGTATGGAAGCACGCAGATTGAACTCGCCTGGACGATCATTCCGGTTCTGATCGTTGTTGTCCTTTTTCTCGCGACGGCGAGAGTGATTCACGCAATCCAGGACGCGCCCAAGCCGGCTGAGGCCGTGGATGTGACCGCAATCGGGCACCAGTTCTGGTGGGAATTTCGCTATCCCGGGCTCGGCGTTGTCACCGCGAATGAACTCCATGTTCCCGTAAGCGACCCGTCTCATCCCACACCGACATTCTTGAAGTTGCTCTCCGCTGATACTGATCACAGTTTCTGGATACCTCAGCTTGCAGGAAAGACAGACTTGATTCCGAATCACCCAAACGGGACTTGGCTCGATCCCCATGAGACGGGCCTGTTTCTCGGCCAGTGCGCTCAGTATTGCGGAACGCAGCACGCGAAGATGCTGTTGCGCGTATACGTGGATAGCCCGGAGGACTTTAACGCTTGGGTACGCGGGCAACAAGAGCCAGCGAATCGGGATGAAAAGGAAGCCGCGGGAAGACACGTGTTCGAGAGCACTGCATGCTTAAACTGCCATGCTATTGCCGGGACAAACGGCACCGGGCGTTTTGGTCCCGACCTGACCCATCTGATGAGCCGTCACACGATCGCGTCGGGCGCAGCGGAAAATACTGAGGAAAATCTTCGGCTGTGGATCCAGAACCCGGACGCCATCAAACCGGGCTCGCTTATGCCGGCCATGAAATTGACCGACGCTGATCTCGACGCTCTTGTGCGTTATCTAGAGACGCTCCGGTAGCCGAGGAACTTGGAGACGAATATGTCATCGGATGTGATGGCCATTCAGAGCGCGGACGCAGCAGGGCGGTCCTGGACCGAGGTGCTGCACGAGTGGGTGACCACGGTGGACCACAAGCGGCTGGGGATTCTGTACATCCTCTACGCCTTGGTCTTTCTCCTAATTGCCGGGTTTGAAGCGACCATTATTCGCATCCAGCTGATGCGCCCGCACAACGATTTTGTTTCCCCGCAAGTTTTTAACCGCATGTTCACCATGCATGGAACTACGATGATTTTCTTCGTCGTGATCCCCGTCATGTTCGGCTTTGCGAATTACCTGGTGCCATTGATGATCGGCGCGCGGGACATGGCGTTTCCGCGGCTGAATGCCTTCAGCTTCTGGCTGACGGCGCTCGGTGGGTTTCTGCTCTACTTCAGTTTTGTTGGCGGGAGTGGCCTCTACGGCGCGGGAAATGCGCCGGACGTGGGATGGTGGGCTTACGCTCCGTTGACCTCACGCGCGTTTTCCCCCGGTCACAGTGCCGACTACTGGACCGTTGCCCTGCTTGTGTCCGGCTTTGGCAGCATCGGCACGGCAATCAATATCATCGCCACCATTCTTTGCCTGCGATGCCCCGGGATGACTCTGAGCCGGATGCCTCTATTTGCATGGTTAAACCTGATCATGGCCGGCATGGTCATTTTAGCCATCTCTCCACTCACGGCGGCTCAGGTCATGCTGTCCGTGGACCGTTATCTGGGCGGGCACTTCTTTGACACACAAGCCGGAGGCTCGGCGACCCTTTGGATGCACTTCTTCTGGATTTTTGGCCACCCAGAGGTTTATGTTCTGGTGATTCCCGCATTTGCATTTGCATCAGAAATTATTCCGGTATTTTCTCGAAAACCGATTTTTGGATACCCGGTTATGGTGGGCGCCACGGCCTGCATCGGGTTCCTAAGCTTGAGCGTGTGGGCGCACCACATGTTCACCATCGGGATGAACTCCTACGCCAACAGCTTTTTTGCGATAACCACGTTTGCCGTTGGCATCCCGACGGGAATCAAAATCTTCAACTGGCTTGGCACGATGTGGGGCGGAAAGATCCAGTTCAAAACACCCATGCTGTTCTGTGTGGGATTCCTGTTTCAATTCCTTATTGCCGGTCTTACGGGCATCATGTTGGGCACGGCGCCTTTCAACTGGCAGCTTAGCGGCTCGTATTTCGTTGTCGCGCATTTTCACTACGTGATCGTTGGCGGAATTCTCTTTGCGCTCTTTGCCGCATTTTATTACTGGTACCCGAAAATCACTGGAAGAATGTTCAACGAGACTCTAGGCAAACTCCATTTCTGGCTTTTCCTTATCGGCTTTCACCTGACATTTGATCTGATGCACATCCCCGGCGTGCTCGGTATGCCGCGTCGCATTTACACCTACGAGCCTGGCCGAGGTTGGGACACGTTGAACTTTCTTGTGTCCATTGGCGCATTCGTCCAGGGCATCGCCACTCTGGTGTTCGTCGCAAACCTGGTTGTCTCTTACTTCAAAGGAGCCAAAGCGGGGAACGATCCGTGGGACGCCTGGACTCTTGAATGGTCCGTAAGTTCGCCGCCTCCTGCTTACAACTTTTCGTCAATCCCCACAGTCGCCAGTCGTAGACCACTGTGGGATTTGAAGCATCCGGAAGACCCGGACAGCCGCTATGAGTAGAGGAGTCGAGTAATGAGCACAATGAGCGCTCCGATGGCTGAATCACGGGAAGTTTGGATCCTTCCGTATCGTGGCAAAGTCGGGATGGCCTCCCTCATCTTTGCCGAGTCGGCCATCTTTACGATTTTCGTCGTGGCGTATCTCTTCTACGTAGGAAAGAGCCTCACCGGGCCAACTCCGGGCGAAGTGCTGGAGACTCCCATCTTCTACACCATCTGTCTGCTGTCCAGCAGCCTCACAATCCACTTCGCGGGAAAGTTCCTTGAACGCAGTAAGCGAGGCGCATTCCTAGGCTTGTGGTTGCTCACAATCGTTCTAGGCGGCCTCTTCACGTATGGCACCGGACGGGAGTGGCACAGGCTGATCAACGAACACGGACTGACGATCTCGACAAATCTGTTTGGCACTACCTACTACTCGCTCGTCGGCCTGCACGCCTTCCACGTCACCGTAGGTCTGGTCATGCTGTGCATCGTACTGATCTTCGCTTTGGCCGGCCGTGTGGGTGTGGAGCAGTCCCACCGCGTCGACGTGCTTTCTTTGTACTGGCATTTTGTGGATGCCGTCTGGGTTGTCGTTTTCACGGTGGTCTACATTCTTGGGCGCTGAGGAGAAGAAATGGCAACGCTGCTATCCATGGAACAAGTAGAGCCAAGCTCCCGGGGGCCGAGCGAGATCGAAGTGCCCGCGCCGACAGCGTGGCCTCTTGTCCTGGCTTTTGGATTTACGCTGTTGTTCGCCGGGCTCCTGACGAGCGTGTCGGTGAGCGTCCTTGGCGCCGTGCTTGCTGTTGCGGGTTCCGTCGGCTGGTTCAGGGAGGTCTTTCCTCACGAGCATGAAGTAATTGAGCCGGTCGTACCAGAGGAAATTCGTATAGCCACTGAGCGCAGCGTTGTCGAACGTCTTCCGGTCGCCGCAGATCAGTTGCGCGCCTGGCTTCCCGTCCACACTTACCCGATATCGGCGGGCGTGAAGGGCGGATTGGCCGGAAGCCTAGCAATGGCCGTGCTGGCCTGTGTCTACGGCGTGCTGAAGGCCGGAAGCATCTGGTATCCCATCAATCTTCTTGCTGCGGCGGTCTACGCGCAATCGCTTAAGCTCGGGCCCGCACAGTTGAATTCGTTTCACGCAGACAGTTTCGTGATTGCTCTGATTCTGCACGCCCTTGTTTCCACGCTGGTAGGCCTGCTTTATGGCGCGATGCTCCCCATGTTCGCGCGGCGGCCGATCGTACTCGGAGGACTGATCGCCCCGGTGCTGTGGTCGGGACTTCTGTACACGATGCTGGGCCTGCTGAATCCTTTGCTGGCGAGCCATATCGACTGGGTCTGGTTCATGGCTTCACAAATTGCCTTTGGCGTCGTCGCAGGCATCGTCGTCGTGCGGCAGCAACGCATGCCGACGCGTGAGAACGTGTCCTTCGCCATGCGCGCAGGAATTGAAGCTCCGGGAATAATTCCAGTACGAGAAAGCGGAGAGAAACGCCCGTGAACCCAGTTCGATATCTATGTGCAGCCATAGCGCTGGGCCTGATGCTGTTCTCGGGTTGCAGTGCACCCCACGGCCAGCCGCGGCAAGGTTCCGAAACTCTGGCGCCGAATGAAGTTTTGGAATTTCGAACTCTGTACTCGGAAAACTGTGCCGGCTGTCACGGCCCGGAGGGGCGGGGAGGAGCCGCCATCGGGCTTGCCGATCCAGTTTATCTGGCCATCGCGGACGACGTGGCGATTCGCAAAGTCATCGCCAACGGCGTGCACGGAACAGCGATGCCAGCCTTCGCCGAGAGCGCTGGCGGAATGCTGACGGACAAGCAGATTGACGTCATCACCAGCGAAATGCGATCGCGCTGGAGCCGTCAAGGAATTCTCAACGGAGCCAATCCGCCTTCCTATGCCCCGAAATCGACAGGCGACGCCCAGCGAGGCGAGGTCGCGTACAAGACCTACTGTGAATCCTGCCATGGGCCTGGCGGTCGTGGAGGACCAAAGGGCAGCGCCATCGCGGACGATTCCTTTCTCGCCCTGGTCAGCGATCAGGGTCTGCGTACGATTGTCATTACGGGTCGTACCGAATGGGGGGCCCCCGACTGGCGTGGAAATGTGTCTGGCAAGCCCATGTCGGACCAGGACGTGACCGACGTGGTTGCGTGGCTCGGCTCGCGGCGCTCGCAGAATCCCGGGCAACCCTATTCCGTTTCGAATTACGCACAGCACTAGGAGCTGACGATGTCGTATGAAAATTTAGTGTCCCGTCGAGGATTTCTCATGAAGATGGGAATTCTGTTCAACGGCCTGGTGGCGACTGCGCTGACTGTGCCGATTGTCGGATACGTTCTGTCTTCCCTCACGCGCGGGCGCGCGAACGCCTACCTTTCCTGGGTGCCACTCGGGGAAGTGAGCGAATTTCCCGCAGGCGAGACGCGGCTGGCCACTTTCCGGAATCCTTACGTGACGCCGAGCGACGGCAAAACAGCAGACACGGCATGTTGGGTACGGCACATCGAAGGCGAGCAGTTCCAGGTTTTTGCGGTCAACTGCGCGCATCTCGGTTGTCCCGTTCGTTGGTTTCAGCAATCCAGCCTGTTTATGTGCCCTTGTCATGGTGGAGCGTATTACCAGGATGGTTCGCGTGCTTCGGGCCCCCCGGAGCGCGGCCTGTTTGAATATCCCTACAAAGTGGAGAACGGTCTCGTCACGATCCAAGCCGGTGAACTGCCCACGCCGGGAGCCAGCGCCTCTCTCGCCGGAAAGAAACCGACATGCGCCTGATAGCTCAGATCGGGGACTGGTTCGACCGGCGCTTGCAACTTGCAGCTCCTATCCGCGAGGTTTCCGAGCATGCCGTTCCGCGCAACACGGCAAGTTGGTGGTACGTCTTCGGCAGCGCCGCGCTTGTCGTGTTTCTTCTCCAAATCGTCACCGGCATCCTGCTTGCCTTGATTTACGTTCCTTCGGGAGGCGAGGCGTGGAGCAGTCTTCAAGCTCTCAACCACGACGTGACTCTTGGCTGGTTCATCCGTGCGCTGCACGGGTGGGGCTCGAACTTCATGGTGGCGATTGTTCTCATTCATATGGTGCAGGTCTTCCTTTTCGGAGCCTACAAGTTTCCCCGGGAGCTCACCTGGATCGTCGGCGTTTTTCTTCTACTGATGACACTGGGTATGGCCTTCAGCGGGCAAGTGCTGCGCTTTGATCAAGACGCCTATTGGGGACTTGGCATCGGAGCGTCGATCGCCAGCCGCGTCCCAATTGCAGGTCCGGCGATCGTCAAATTGATGCTGGGTGGGCCGATCATCGCCGGCGCAACGCTGTCCCGATTCTTCGCCCTGCATGTCTTCGTGATTCCCGGGATGCTCATCGGGTTTGTGGGCCTTCATCTCCTAATGGTGCTGAAGCTCGGGATCAACGAATGGCCGATGCCTGGCCGCGTCGTGAAAAAAGCAACCTACGCAGCTGAGTACCACGAATTGACGAGCAAAGATGGTGCGCCGTTCGTTCCTTATGCGGTCTGGAAGGATCTGTTCTTTGCCGCGTTCATCCTCTTGGCGGTGGCTGCATGCGCTTTGTACTTCGGCCCATTCGGTCCAACGGGCCGCCCGGACCCAACAATCATCCAGACGGTGCCGAAACCTGATTACTTCTTCCTTTGGCTCTATGCATTGCTCTCGCTCTTGCCACCTTCGTTGGAGACGCCCGCGCTTCTCATTGGCCCGGTAATCGCAATCCTTGCGCTGCTTCTCCTACCATTTTTGTCGGGAGAAGGAGAAAAGAGCTGGCGCCGCCGCCCCATCGCCGTCTTGACCGTCATGCTGCTGGCCATAGTGCTAGGGACATTTACGCATCTTTCGGGATTTACGCCCTGGAGCCCGCACATGAATGCTTGGAGCGGTGATCCGGTGCCGGAGCGACTTCTTCATGGCACAACGGCCCTGGAGCGGCAAGGCGCGCTTGTTTTTCAGGTCAAGCAGTGCCGCAACTGCCATGCCCTAGGGGAGTTGGGCGGGCAAAGAGGTCCGTCTCTGGATAGCGTCGCCGTGCGGCTCACGCAGGACCAGCTTATCCGCCAGGTGATCCAAGGAGGCGGCAACATGCCGGCGTACGGGAAGAACTTGAGCCCGGCACAGACCACGGCGCTCGTCGCATTTCTCGAGACCTTGCATCCGGCTGGGCAAGCCCCCGCGCGCGATGCATCGCGCGATGTGGTGCTCAGTGACGCCCAGGAAAAACGCCCAGGCGCACAACCATAAAACCAATCCATGTCACCTCACGTTCATGTTGCATCGGGATCCGGGTGGTTTCCGATTTCGCTACTCTTAGCCCTGCTCCTCGCGGAATTTTTGTACTGGCGGGGCTGGCTTCGTCTTCGTTCGGCTTCCATGAGGGTTATTCCACCTTGGCGCGTCAGTAGTTTCTCTCTCGGCTTATTGTTGATCTGGATGGCTGTGGGCTCACCCCTTGCCGCGATGGACGAGCAGATGCTCACGGTCCACATGATTCAGCATCTTCTGCTCATGACTTTTGCTCCTCCATTGATTCTGCTTGGTTTGCCCGTGATGCCTTTATTGCATGGTCTCCCCCAACAATTGGTGCACGCGGTTGTTGGTCCAGTGTTCCAGTGCCCCCCGGTGCTAAGGGCGGGGCGGATGCTCGTGCGCCCTACATTCTCCTGGCTAGCGGCAACTGCAACCTTGGTGGGATGGCATATTCCGGCGATGTTTACGCTCGCGTTGCAATCGGGAGCATGGCATCTGTTCGAGCAGGCAAGTTTCGTTGTGGCCGGCCTTCTCTTTTGGTGGCCCGTCGTTCAGCCCTGGTCAGATGCTCCAACGGAGCCGCGATGGTCGATTCTCTTATATCTCTTTCTCGCCACGTTGCCCTGCGACATTCTTTCGGCATTTCTTGTCTTCTCCGAGCGTGTGGCCTATCCGGTGTACCTCTCGGCCTCGCGGCAGTCTGACCTCTCCGTTCTCGCGGATCAGCAGTGCGCCGGTGCACTGATGTGGACCTGCATCACCATCGTCTATCTCGTTCCCGCGGCTATTCTCTCTACGCGTCTGCTCGCGCCGCGGAACTCCCGAGCCGACTTGGCGCAGTCGGAATTTCTCCGCAGCAGGACTCCGCAAAGTGGTTCGAAAAGGGTGGAGGTGCTCTGAGGATGGCAACTGAGCCTGTTCTTGCCGCTTTCCAACTGACTGCCCTCGAGCGCCGTCATTCAGTGCGTTCGCACGTGCTATCCGACTACTGGGAGCTAACGAAGCCTGAAGTGAACTTCTTGATTGCCATGACCAGCGTGGCCGCTTTTTTTCTGGGCTCTCCGAAGCCGCTGGCGCATTTCCCCTGGTTGCTTCTTCTACACACGCTGCTCGGCACAGTTCTGGTTGCCAGCGGCGCAGGTACTCTGAATCAACTGGTCGAGCGGCGGTTCGACGCGCAAATGCGGCGCACAGCTCGGCGTCCGATCGTGGCCGGCCGAATCGAACCCATCCAAGCCCTCATTTTCGGATCGCTGTTATCGCTGGCAGGGGCCCTTTACCTGGCCTTGGCAGTGCGGCCCACTGCGAGCCTGCTCGCCCTGCTGACGCTCGGTGCGTATTTGTTTCTCTATACTCCACTTAAGCGTCGAACGCCCTGGTGCACGCTGGTCGGCGCATTTCCGGGCGCTATGCCTGTATTGATTGGGTATGTCGCAGCGACCGGGAAGCTCGACTCTGAAGCATGGCAGCTCTACGCGATTCTCTTTCTCTGGCAATTCCCACACTTTATGGCGATTGCATGGATGTATCGCGAAGACTACGCGCGCGCGGGATACGAGGTTCTTCCACCGGGAACAGAGAAAGCACGATTCATGGGATGGCAGAGCGTGCTTCCGGCGCTCGCTTTAGTGTCGGTCGCATTTGCGCCAATGGCTTTGCGGCACGCGAATCCAGTGTTCGTGACCGGAACACTGCTGCTCAGTTTAGGCTTCCTCTATTTTGCCGCGCGACTCGCCTTAATTCGCTCAAACCAATCTGCGCGCCGTCTGCTTCTGGTTTCGATCCTCTATCTCCCATTGGTGTTCTTGCTTGTAGTGCTGGCAAAAGTTTGAGGAAATGAATGCTCCGCCTCCCACGAATGTTCCGTACGATCGAGAACCGTAACTATCGGCTCTATTTTTTCGGGCAAATGGTTTCCTTACTGGGGAGCTGGCTTCAGTCAGTTGCGCAGGCTTGGCTCGTGTACCGCCTCACGGGTTCCTCGTTCCAGTTGGGGCTTGTAGTTTTCATCGGGCAAGTGCCGCTGCTGTTCCTATCTCCTATCGGTGGCCTTATCGCGGATCGGTACCCGCGGCGATGGGTCGTGGTAGCAACTCAAGCAATCTCGATGCTGCTGGCGTTCGTTCTGGCTGTTCTGACCCTGTGGGGGCACGTCCAGTTATGGGAGATCCTGGCTGTGGCTGGGCTGCAGGGAATCATCAACGCCATCGATGTCCCCACGAGGCAGGCCCTGGTGTCCGAGATCGTGGACACCGACAATCTTCTCAATGCAGTCGCGCTCAACTCTTCGATCTTTAGTAACGCGAGTTCCGTGGCACCGCTCATCGCCGGTTTTCTCGTGGCAACCATAGGGGAAGGCTGGTGCTTCGCGATCAATGGAGCGACCTATTTGGCAGTTATCGCTGGGCTCTTGATGATGCGCCTCGAGGAACACAAGAGGGACCGGGGACCGCAATCGGCCCTATCGCGCGTTCGCGAAGGATTTCACTTTGTTCACGACACCGCCCCAATTCGACGGATCCTCGTGGCCTTGGCTCTGGTGAGTCTGCTTGGCGCGCCGTTCACGGTGCTCATGCCCATTTTTGCCGGCAAAATCTTGCATGCCGGGCCGCGGGGCTTGGGTCTGCTGATGAGCGCAAATGGGGTAGGCTCGCTGATCGGATCGCTCTTGCTGGCGTCCAGACGCGGCTTGACGGGCCTCGGCCGCTGGATCGTATTCGGCTCCGCTGGGCTCGGTGCCGCGCTCATTCTTTTTTCTCTGTCACGTTCTTTCGCGCTTTCATTGTTGATCCTAGGCGCCGTCGGATTCTGCATGTTCTATCAAATTACGGTTTCCAATGCTTTGATCCAGGCCATGTCTCCCAACGCTTTGCGTGGCCGAGTCATTGCCATTCTATCCATGCTGATTCTCGGAGTGGTTCCCTTCGGAGCGCTCCTGGCTGGTTTCTTGGCTGAACATTTCGGCGCGCCATTGACGGTTGCAGTAGGCGGACTCGCCTGCGTCGCCGGGGCGGTCCTATGTTCGGTGAATCTGCCGACGTTAACGGTACAGGCCAGACAACTCATTGCTGCGAACTTCATGGTTACGGGAATGCACACATGAGTTCGGAGAATTTGTTCCCGACCGCGGCCTGGGGAATCCGCGAAGGGCTTACGCTCGCAAGGCATTGGAACCAAATGGGCCCGATATCCCGGCGGACCTCGCCTCCGGGAGAGCGATTGGAGCAAGTTCCTGCAACACGTTCCGGAGCGGTTTAGTCGGGTATAGGCAGGACAATTCTCGAGCTGTACGTATCTATTTGTTCTTCGGCGTGCCAAAGATTTACTTCAATCCGGCTTTCGAAGCACGGCGCCCCGTACGCGTTTTCTGCGACGCACACAAAGCTTCGACGATTCCGCCAAGAATCGTTAGCCCTGAAAGCCGCTTAACCGTTGTTGCGCCCTGTAAAGTCAGGCAGAGCTCCCCAGTTGAAAGGCGAGTTTCGCCCTCACAGCTGACCGGACGTGCGCAATGAGCGAAACAACGCCGCACTGCACAAGGCGGAGATCGCTGTCCCAAGCCAACTGGTTACCGATCCCCATACATTCCTGCGACTTTCATTCGGTAAACGACGAAGATGAAGTGATCAGTAAGAATCATGTTGTTTGCTCCTAGAACTTGTATCCCGCCCATAGCGCCCAGTAATTCAGGTTGCGGCCTGGCTGGCTCTCTTTTACGAATTTGCCCGCATAGAAAATTCCATAGTCAGCTTGAAACCACAGATGCCGATTCACTTGCCAGCGGACTTCGGTGCCTGGACGGTGCCCGACGAAGCGCGCGTCGCTTTTCCCCGCAGGAATGACCAGAAATCCTGGGACGGAATACACTCCGTCGCGCAAACTCTCCCGCCACTGAAAGATCCAATCGACGGAGGCAGTCACGCTGTGCGGCAGCGTCGCTTCCGCGCGAGGGTGTGCGTCAATAAAGTTGATGGGGCCGGGGCCAGCCGTGGCGAGAACGCCAAAATAATTGCCCTTGGGGAATAGCGGATTGAATGTGCCGAGGGTGTTCGTCCTGGGATCGTCGCCGCTCGAGATGTCCGCCTTAGCGCTGAATCGCGGTTTGAGCGGAATGTTCGGGAACCGGTAACCGGTTTCCGATGCCACTGTCCACGCCCGGATATTTGCGGAACCGAAACTACCAAATTGCCAGAGCGCTTCATAATCGAAATCCCAGCCAGGTTTCGTTTGAGCGACGGGGCGAGAAAGACGCGCACCGATACTGTGCCGCACTTCGTGGCCTACACCCCGGTTGAATGCAGCTGTTTTTCGATCGAGGCCAAGGTAGTAAGCGTCCAGTGTGATGGTCTTCGTCAAAGGTCGGACGCCGTATACGCCCCAGAATCCGACAGCGTGGTTTGGGACGTTATTGAAAAAACCCGGCTTGTCCAGGTCCGGGCGCACGGCGAAGCCGTCAATCTGCCAAGAACCGACACCGGCCTTCACCTTGAACCCGTCAAAGCTCAAGCGCACGTTGGGGCCTTCGCGAACATCGATCAGTCGTCCGGAGCCATACTCCATCTCCTGTCTCCCGGCTCTGAACTTGATCCAATTGCGTTCATCCCCCATTCCGACTTCGAGGAATGCTGCTTGGAAATCGAGTTTTTTTTCGTCGATCGGTCTCGGACCTCCGATGCGGTAAGAGTTCAAGCCGCTTTTGAGCTCAACGAACGTGCGAACGTGTTTGCCGTAATGAACATCGAAATAAAACATGTATCGTTCATTGAGATAGGCGTTCATGAAAGGCTGTTGGCCCCAGTTGTCGTTTCCGATCTGTTCCCAAACCTCGCGAGCTTCGCCGCCCATGGACAGGAACCAGTCATCCCGACCTGGCCGCAGACGAATATATTTGATGGGGTCCCAAAACTCCTGCCGCTCAGCCGGGTCGGCCAGAAAACTCCAGTCGTCGTCCTCGCGGAGCAAGTGGTAGGCCCGGACAGGTGCCGCGGATTCAGCGGTAGGAACTGATTGCCCTTGCGAGAGTGGCGGCGTCGCAAGAGACACGGCCATTAAGATCATCAGGGTTCGCATGTATCTCTTCGTTTCAATCCCACGTGTGGCACTGCGCTTCGTGGATCATTGTCAGAAGTCGTCTGCACTTCTTATTTCTTTATTACCGAGTGGATTTCCGCGATGTATCCTCCGGGGAACTGCACGACAGCGGATTCTCGCTCGTCGGTCTTATATGGGGGTACGAGGGCCTCGACGCCGCTGGCTGTAGCCTTAGTGAGCGTGTCCGTCAGATTCGTCACTTCATATCCGGTCGTTTCCCGGCCATACGGATACGGAAGGTGACCGTCGGTAACGAGTGCGGTCAACTTGCCGAACTTCGATTCGATCCTTACTCGCCGATAGGTGTCCGTGGGCCTTCCGATTTCGACGCCCGGTGCGCGCTGTTCATCAGAGACGAGACTCCCACGCGAAAACGCGAGAAAGCCGGACACAAATGCATCCACTCGGTCCTGCGAGACATAGACCCGATTCTCCGGAATAGTTTGGAGCGGGGCATAAGAAGGCGCGGTAGTGTGCCAGTACAGTTGTGTGTTCACGCCACCCGGCCATTGAATGATGGCGTCTCGACCAATCGGATCGTTGAAGGGAGCGACTAAGACGTCTGCGCCCGTGGCCTTGGCGGCGCCGATCGCCTCGTCCATATCAGTGACCAGATAGCCTGTGCGCTCCAACCCGAATGGATACGGAACCGGCGTCTTGAATCCGAATACTGATACGGTGCCTGCAGGAGTCATGACCAGCTGCGACATGGTGGTGCTGGGTGTCGGAGTTACGGTGAAAACGCCCTGCTTCGTTGTTGTGCCACCGAATGTAGCAATCAGGCTCGCGACAAAACGGTCAAAGTCCTGTGGAGCAACGTAGACGTGCGTCGTGTCGTACTGGGGGCCGACAGCTACGCCGGCCGTTTTGGCTATCTGGAGACTTTGGGCGAATGTGCTGAAGTATCGCGATTCGCACGCGAAGCCAGTCGTCAGGAAGATAGCAACAGACGCTCCAGCAAGGAGCTTTTTCAAGCGCATTCTATTTCTCCTATGTCGCAATTACCTCATCGCTATGAAACTGGTTCCTGTGTCCAGCCAGCTCTCAAGAAGATTACCTGCTATGTACGTCAGTCGTATCTACTTCGTCGGTCATGGCGATGTGTTCTCGAAAGATGGAACTTGATTCGTAACGCGACTTGCGTGATGGAGGATTGTAAAGCTGCCGGTCGTAGCGCTCACCGACAAGGCATACGGATGCGGCGTGCGAAACGTCGAGCTTTTTCGTTTGAATCCAAACCCCGAACTGTTCGCCAAGCACCATTCCCAAGAGGCCGAGTAAAGCGACGATCGGCGGTGCCGGACTCTTTACCCGGATGAGTCCGTAGAGCACACCGACTCCGAGACCAACGGTGAAAGATAAAAACAGTACCTTCATTTCGATCCCTCCAGCGACGCGTGAATCAGAACGCAAAGCAGTCGCAACCCAGCCCCCATAGGCCAAACTCGCCCAGAACTTGAAGGTGTGATCGCGTCCCGCCATCTAACGTCGCCTCAACATGCGAACAGGCCGCGGAGTGAGATGCACCAATAGTTTGATTCAGCGCCTTCGCGTAACCTCCATATTCTTTGACAGCAGACCAGGCTGGGCTCACTGGCAGCGGAGGCGGCGCCAGTTGTGAGAATTCTTCGGTGGTATAAACGACCTTCCCACCGACGATCGTAAGCACCGATTCGAGATGCTTGATCTCCTCTTCGGGAATGGAAAAATAGTCGCCAGAGAGAACCGCCAAGTCGGCCAGCTGGCCAGGAGTAAGCGCTCCTTTTTTGCCGTCTTCGGTCGAAAACCAACTGCTCCCCATGGTGTAGAGCTTCAGCGCTTCCTCCCGATCCAATCGGTTCTCTTGTGGATAAAGACTGAGCCCCCCGACGGTCTTGCCGGTGATAAGCCAATAGAGGGAAAGGTAAGGGTTGTAGCTCGAAACGCGGGTTGCGTCCGTGCCTGCTCCCACCGGAACACCCATTTCCAGCATGCGTCGGATCGGCGGCGTGCGTTTGGCTTGCTGTGATCCGTATCGCTCGACGAAATATTCTCCTTGAAAGGCCATGCGGTTCTGCACCGCGATGCCGCCGCCGAGCGCCTTCACGCGCTCGATGTTACGGTCGGAAACGGTTTCGCAATGATCGAAGAACCAATGCAGGCCGTCGAAGGGAATCTCCCGGTTCACCTCTTCATAGACGTTCAGTGCCCGCTCGATGGTCTCGTTGTAGGTCGCATGTAAGCGAAATGGCCAGCGATTCTCCACGAGATGGCGAATCACCGCTTTCAGCTCGCTTTCCATGACGGGGAGTATGTCCGGGCGCGGCACGAGAAAGTCTTCGAAGTCCGCAGCGGAGAAAACCAGCATTTCTCCCGCGCCATTGACACGATAGAAGTCCTCCCCGTCGCCGGGCTTTGTCATTTTGGTCCAGCTCTGAAAGTCAGCCAGTTCCTGCTTCGGCCTTTGCGTAAAGAGGTTATATGCAAGGCGAATCGACAGCTCGCCATTGCGATGCAGTTCGTTCACTACGCCATAGTCGTCGGGATAGTTCTGAAATCCGCCTCCGGCGTCGATCGCGCTGGTGATGCCGAAGCGATTGAGCTCGCGGAAGAAGAGCCGGGAAGAATTGAGTTGATCTTCGCGGCCGAGCTTTGGTCCCTTAGCGAGGGTGGAATAGAGAATGTTGGCGTTGGGCCTGGCGATGAGAAGGCCCGTGGGATTTCCGTGGCGATCACGCTGAACTTCACCAGCCGGGAAATTCGGGGCGTTCTTGTCATAGCCCACCGCACGCAACGCCGCTGCGTTCAACAAGGCCCGGTCATACAGATGCATCACGAACACGGGTGTTTCTGGGGCAACTGCGTTGATCTCATCGAGCGTAGGCATTCGGCGTTCAGCGAATTGGAATTCGGTCCAGCCTCCGATCACCCGTACCCACTGAGGCGCGGGAGTACGTGCGGCTTGTTCCTTCAGCATGCGCAACGCATTGGCAAGCGAAGGGACGCCATCCCAGCGCAATTCCAAGTTGTAGTTGAGCCCACCCCGGATCGGATGCATGTGTGAATCGTTGAGACCCGGAATGATGGTTCTCCGACGCCCGTCAATTACGCGCGTTTGCGGGCCGCGAAGGCGCAGAATTTCTTCATCCTTGCCGACGGCGGCTATCTTTCCGGTCGTTATGGCGATCGCTTCGACAAACGAGGGCACCGCGTTCGTGGCGATCTTCGCGTTGTGCAATATGAGGTCGGCAGGCATAGCAATCTCCGTTTCGAATTTCTCCAAATGGATTGAGGTGGGCGGAGGAGGCTCCGCCCGTGGGGTTTTATTTGTGCGCTGCGGCAACAACGGGAACGGGAACGGCGTACTCGGGAAATTTCGTGGCCGGTGCGCCATGCACCATCGTGTACGCGTACTCCACACCGATTCCGTACGCTCCGTAATGGGTCTTCACGATGTCCATCACGGCATCGTAGGTTCCGCGGTGGGCCCAATCGCGCTGCCATTCGAGCATGACCTGCAGTGAGGTGACCGGCTTTGCGCCGGCCTGCACGACGCGTTTCATTGCGTTGTCGTGAGCAAGTTGGGTCACGTCGCCGCAGCAATCCTCCACGACGTAGACTTCGTAGCCGTCATGAATTGCCTGGATGGTCGGAAGCGCAACGCAGATCTCCGTCCAGAGGCCGGCGATGACGATCTTCTTGCGTCCGCTTTTTTCGATAGCGGCCACAAAGTTTTTGTCGTCCCACGAGTTCATGGACGAACGCTCGATGGGTTCCTGTCCCGGGAATACGGCGCGCAGTTGCGGCCACATGTACCCGCTGAAGGACTTCGTCTCGACCGTGCTTAAAACAACGGGCACATCGAACACCCTTGCGGCCTTCCCGATCGCCACGGTGGTGTTGATGATTCCGTGGCGGTCGAAATTGCTCGTTCCAAACAGCATTTGGCCCTGATGGTCAATCAGCGCCACGACGCAATTGTCCGGAGTTAAGAGTCCCTTCTCACTCAGTTTTGGACGATTGCCGTTTGATGATTGTTGAGCCATACGATTTCAGATTCCCCCTTTCAATTGACAGCCTCGAAACTGGCGCTATAAGGGAAAGCAGCTGTGTGTCCAACGCCGAACATTTGCGTGAGGGTGGGCAATCCGCCTTGTTTTCAACAGAAAGGGGCACGCGCGGTGCTAGGTCCAGAATTGAGGGATTGCTCTCGCAGCGATTTCATGCCAGGGATTTGACGATATCGTCGAGGTCGTGACTGAGTTTTGAGTTCTCGCATGGTGTGTGGATGTAGCGTGCCCGGGCATAGCGTACCCGTGCATGCCCTTGGGTTCGGGCTGTGGAGAAGCGCGTGCCTATCGTGTGGAGAGCGAGAGGTGAATATGGATTTTCGACTTAGTCCTGCCAATGGTCGGCTGGCGCCGTAATACCAAGGCGCTTCATTTTGTAAAACAGAGTGGTGCGCTTCAAGCCAAGTCTTGCAGCTGCGCCTCGCGGACCTCCGAGCTTCCAATTGGCGCGCTGGCAGGCGGCGAGAATTTCGCTACGCACCTTGTCCTCGAGGGTGGGGTTTGAAATCTCGGGCTCCAATGGCTCGTAGTTTTCAAGAGGCGCTGGTTCAAAGACGCCAGCATTCGAGAGAATGACACCGCGGGCGATGTGGTTTTGGAGCTCTCGAATGTTGCCGGGCCAGTGGTGGCGCACCAGGGAGCGCATGGTTCCCTGAGGAATCGATTCGATCGATTTGTCCATCGAGGCGGCAAACTGTCGAACGAAATATTCCACGAGCTCGGGAATATCGGCTTTCCTTTCGCGCAGTGGCGGCAGATAAATCGGGAAAACATTCAACCGGTAGTACAAATCTTCGCGGAATTCACGATCCTGAGCCATTCGCTTCAAGTCTTGGTTGGTCGCAGCAACGACGCGAACATCGACTCGCGTTGTGCGCGAGCTGCCGACGGCCTCGAACTCGCGCTCCTGTAAGACACGGAGCAGCTTGGGCTGAAGCTCTAATGGCATGTCTCCAATTTCATCGAGGAACAGAGTGCCGCGATCCGCCAACGCGAAGCGGCCGACATGAGCGTTGACGGCACCCGTAAAGGCTCCGCGTTCGTGCCCGAAGAGCTCACTTTCGAGAAGGCCGGCGGGGATTGCCGCGCAATTCACCTTCACCAGGCTTCGGTTCCGGCGGGGGCTGAACTCATGAATCGCACGAGCTATGACTTCCTTGCCGGTGCCAGTTTCGCCCGCAATCAGGACGGTCATATTTGTGGGCCCAACTGCTTCGACTAGCGAGAGGATCCCGCGGAGGCTCCCACGTCGGCCCACGATGGTCTCCACGAACGGAACTACCTCACGGACCTCCTTACGAGCGCGTGGTTCGTCTCTACGAAACGCAATGGCGTTCATTGGCATGTTTCCTGCATTTTCGTTAATTTGAATCACGGAATTAGAAGCTGAGCTCATTTTTCACTCCTATGTTCACGTTAACGCTTCCTGGGTAAGTTGACCCGCGTGCCTGCCCGCCAAAGACCGTTTTTCTGGGTCTTGCAAAACATTTGGTACAGATCGACCAGATCCTCGACGGCCTGATCTTGCCCCACAACTTTCCCCCGCAGCGCACGCTCAAACTGGCAAGTCGTTGAACTCAGTTTTTCCGTGTGCAAAACTCCCGAGAGCCCGCGGTCTGCACGTTTCCCCAAGCGCGCACCTAGCTCGCTTTTATGGGTCGAGTGTGTTGCTGTGACCCTAACTGCTCCTGCTACAGACAAGCTCAAGTCATAGACACCCTTTGGTTGCTCATCTCTCCGAACTCTTGACAGATTTTCTTTCCAGCCGCTCTCTCCTGATCCACTCTCGGATGTAAAGGCCGCAGTTCTTCAGCTTGATCGAGTCGGCCTCCCACGTCTCCAGAAATTTGACGGCCTCGCCATCTACCGACCTCAGATCTGTACAGTCCAAGACAATTTGTCTGCCTGTTGTTTCTGCCGCAATGAGTGTCTCGATCTCCGCCACGTTTTCCGCGGTTAGTTGACCGCTAACCTTAAAGACCACTTCTCCGTTTACCTTTCTGGTGATCCTCAGCATCTTGGTTCCTCGTCGCAATCACAACTTGCGTCGCTTAAATGGCAATTAAGGCGCCACTCGTAAGTAGTTGAAAAGACGACTCCGCTATTGCCGAAGCAACGCCGAGATTTCGACAATTGGCGACCGTTGAGCAAACCAGCGAGGATGAGAATCCTCGACTTGGGCGGTTTCTTCGCTTAAGAGCCGAGTGATTCTCGCGCTCAAGACCGACAAGCTGACGGACTGCTTCCGTCAATCGATAGATTCATGCGATCGACTAAAGCCGTTACCGCGGCTTGCTGTTTCCTTCCTGATATACGTCACAAAATCTCTGGCGAGCGATGGCTTGGCATTTGATTTCAGTCGAGTAGCGGGGAACGTGCTACTGTAATCGGCTACGACGATGTGGCGCTCGGCGGCCGCCAAATCAGTGGGCATATAGGCGAAAAGAACCCTTGCGTGCCGCCTGCTTGTCGTTGGAAGGCATCAGTGCCTGCAGCAGATCTTCATAGGATCGACCCCCTAATGGCGCGATCGCGCCATGCGGATCTCGTCGAGTCGGCAGTCACGGCCGAAAGCTCCGTTCAGACGGACAGTGAAATCGCCCTTTCCTGGCGTCGTTGCAGCGGCGACTATCATGTCGATCCCGAAAGCAGGGCGACACCACACATCATCACCCAGACCGAGCTGGCCCTCTTCAAGGAGCCAGTGAGTGACGTCCTTCTCCACGCGCGGGAAGAGATCGACCGCCTTTATGCCATTGTCCGGCAAGAGGATTACGTCGTCTTGCTGTGCAATCGCGAAGGAATCGCCATTCAGCATCGTGGCGACGAGGCGAAGGCGGAGCAGTTCAAACATTGGGGAATCTGGCTGGGCGGAGTTTGGTCCGAGCAAGTCGAGGGGACCAACGGAATCGGAACTGCGATCGTTGAACAACGTCCGGTTCTCGTCCGCTGCGGGCAGCACTTTCGCACGCGCCATGCCAACCTGAGTTGTGCGGGGGCCCCTATCTTCGACGCGGACAACAAACTCATCGCGGTTTTGGATGTTTCCAGAATCGATCTGGGACGATCCGACTGCACCCATGGCCTGGTGCTGGCTGCCGTAACCGCTTCTGTGCGTGCCATTGAAGAGCGGCTTTTCCGGCACTCCTTTCGTCGTGCTTGGACGATTGCTGCGGCTCCCCCGCAGACTAGCGGTGCCGGGCTTCTCCTGGCCGTCGACGACGACCAACGCGTGGTTGGCGCGGATCACCTAGCCCGTGAGGCACTGGGCCTCGATGAGAGGGATTTGTTAAGGGGCAAATCTGTATCTGCGTTTTTTCACTACGACCGCTCCCTCTTTCGACGAAGTAATGACCAGGACTCTCCGGCGCAGTGGATGCGGGTCGATTCGGAAAGCGCGTGGAACGTCTTAATCACGCCGCCTCTCCGAACGTCCAAGGAACTGCGTAACTCGGAATATGCTGTGATCCACTCGCGCCCTCGACTGAGCACGCTTGAAAGTTTATCGGCGGAAACAATTCCAACTCCGAGCCGTGGCGGGTTGTCGCCAGTTGTGACACGCCGCGTCTGCGACTATATTGAAGGGCATCTGGATGAAAAGATGCGGCTCGATGGACTGGCCGCCCTGGCGGGGCTTTCCAGCGACTATTTTGCTCGGGCATTCCACCAGTCAGTGGGGGTGCCGCCGCACACGTATCTGTTGCGGCGGCGCTTGGAACATGTGGAACACATGCTGCGGGAGACACATGCTCCGTTGTCGGAAATAGCCCTGGCGACTGGTTTTTCTGATCAAAGCCATCTCGCGCGGCACTTCCGGCGGTGGGCGGGAGTGTCTCCTCGTCAGGTCCGCTGGTCGGAGGGAACCCCATCCGCACAAGGTAACGCTATAAGAAAAAACAACTTAGCGACGTAAGGCCGCTGACCAAGGCGGAAACGTTCCGCTCTCCGGAACCTCTTCAAGCCCCGGCGCCCCCCGAGACGCAGGCAAATTGTGATCCTGATCACAATTCATCGGAAACATTCCAAATATGCCAAGTTTGTTCAAGACGACAGGATTCCGGCAGAGCCACAATCCGCCCAGATCATCGAAAGGAGGGCAAGCCCATGGAGAAAGTCGAGCCGATTCACGTTCAACCAAACTCGGTTACAACAACGGGGTCGGCCGCCGCAGGCAGCTTCTCTGGGTGTATCATGCCCGTCATGGCCTCCTCAGAACAGGGATCCGAGCGTTTGAATGCGCAACTCCTAGTTGACTCGATTCCTGCCCTGATTCATACGGCCAGGCCAGACGGTTACCTCGATTACTTCAATAAGCCTTGGCTGGAATATCTTGCCGTCACTTTGGATAAAGTGGCCGGCTGGAACTGGACCGCTTACGTTCACCCCGAAGACGTTGAGGGGATTGTGGCCAAGTGGCGAGCCTGCCTCGCGACTGGGGAAATCTTCGAGTACGAAACTCGCGTCCGTAAAGCAAATGGAGAATACCGCTGGATGTTTCACCGGAAAGTGCCACTTCGCGATGCACACGGCAACATCGTCAAGTGGTATGGATCGAGCCTCGATATTGAGGAACGCAAAGCCGCTGAAGAGAAAATCCGCGAACAAGAAACAGAGCTTCGGAAGATGCTGGACCTCACGCCGCAGCACGTTTTTGTATACGAACCGGACGGAAGCCCAATCTACGCCAATCAAGGGGCGCTTGAGTATTTCGGTGTCGAGGCTGACCAATTACTAGCGGAGTCTCGAATCAATTTCGTTCATCCAGATGATCGTGAACACTTTCTCGCCGAAAGAAAGAAGGAATTGCTCACGGGGGCGCCCCATGAATTCGAAGCCCGATTGCTGAGGCATGACGGGACCTTTCGCTGGTTTCTGTTCCGCCGAAATCCGCTCAAAGATGAGCGGGGGCAGATACTACGGTGGTACGGCACGGCTACCGAAATCGAGGATCGAAAAAGAGCTGAGGAGGCACTCCGGACCAGTGAAGCGTACTTGGCGGAAGCGCAGAGGCTGAGCCAAACCGGCAGTTGGGCCTGGACCCCTGCAAACGACAATAGATACTACTCGGAGGAGTGCTATCGCGTGCTGGGTTTCGACCCGCATGGACCCCCACCGCCGCTAGAAACCGTCATTCAGCGGATTCATCCGGACGATCAAGCCGATTGCAGGGAACGAGTCGCGAAAGCCTTCGATCACAAGGTGGATTTCGAACTGGAATACCGAATCATCCATCCGGACAAAAGGGTCAGGGACATTCACTGCATAGGCCACACAGTCCTTGACCGATCTGGAGATCTCGTTGAGCTCGTGGGTACCGTCATCGATATCACTGACCGCAAGCGCGCAGAACAAGCCCTGCGGCGCAGCGAAGCCTACCTAGCGGAGGCGCAAAGACTCAGTCATACAGGCAGCTTGGGCTGGAAGGTTTCCAGCGGGGAGATCTTCTGGTCTGACGAGACCTTCCGAATCTTTGAATGTGATCGAAAGATAAAACCGACTGTGGAATTTGTCCTCTCGCGAGTTCATCCGGAGGACCGCGATCTGGTGCAGCAGCAAATCGACCGAGCATCGCGTGACGGCGCGGACTTTGATTTCGAGCATCGGCTGCAACTGCCCGACGGTTCCGTCAAGCATGTCCGAGTGACCGCTCATCCTTCGCGGGATAGCGCGGGTAACTTCGAGTTCGTAGGAGCAGTAACCGATGTTAGCGAGCAACGCCACGCAGAAGCGGTGATCAGAGAACAAGAAGCGGAGCTTCGTGAGGTGGTCGATACCATTCCAGCGATAGTTTGGAGCGCACGACCGGACGGCTCGAATTCTTACGTCAACAGCCGATTCGTAGAGTACTGTGGGATGGCGCCAGAGCAGATTGCCGGAGCAGGTTGGCAGGCCGCAACTCGCCCCGATGGTCTTGAACGACACAAGGCTAAGTGGCTCGCGTGCGTTGCCAGCGGCGAGCCGTTTGAGGACGAGGTGGGTTTCCGCCGCGCGGACGGACAATATCGCTGGCATTTGCAGCGTGGCATCCCCCTGCGGGACGAGGCTGGCAACATCGTCAAATGGTATGGCGTCCTCACCGACATTGAAGATCGCAAGCGGGCGGAAGAAAAAATCCGCGAACAAGAGAGAGAGCTCCGACAGATGCTGGATCTCACCCCGCAGCACGTCCACGTTTTGGCCGCCGACGCGACTCTTGTTTATACCAATGAGGTGGCGCTTAAGTATCACGGGCTCACCCTGGATGAGTGGAAGGAGCGTCCGTTTACAGAGTGGCGGGCTGACGAGGTTCCATTCACGGTCTTCCACCCAGACGATAGGGAAGGCCTCATGGGCGAACTTAGAAACAAATTCTTAAGTGGGTCTCCCCACGAAACCGAAGCGCGGTTGCTTAGAGACGATGGCAAGTATCGATGGTTCCTTTTCCGCTTCAACCCGCTGCGAGATCGCCAAGGGTGCGTAATGCGCTGGTATGTTGCGGGTACCGATATCGAAGACCGCAAGCGAGCTGAGGAGAAACTGCAACAAGAAAACGTCGCTCTGCGTGAAGAAATCGACAAAGCCTCCATGTTTGAAGAGATCGTTGGAACATCTCCGGTGTTGAAAAGCGTACTCTCGCGCATTTCCAAAGTCGCGCCGAGTGATTCTACGGTCCTTATCACGGGTGACACAGGAACGGGGAAAGAGCTCGTTGCACGCGCCATACACCGACGATCGGATCGTGCTTCGCGTGCATTCGTTAGTGTGAACTGTGCGGCCATCCCCCGTGATCTTATCGCTTCTGAGTTGTTCGGCCATGAGAAAGGCGCCTTTACGGGCGCGACGCAGCAGCGCCCGGGTCGGTTTGAATTAGCAAATGGCGGTACGCTCTTCCTGGACGAAGTCGGAGAGCTTCCAGTTGAGACACAGATCGCACTCCTGCGTGTTTTGCAGGAGCACGAGTTTGAGCGTGTCGGCGGCACTCGTCGAATCCGCGCTGACGTTAGGGTGATTGCAGCCACTAATCGTGACTTGCAGGCCGCCATCAGCGCTGGGTCCTTTCGTAGTGATTTGTTCTATCGGCTGCATGTGTTCCCGATTGAGATACCTTCTCTTCGAGAACGACGAGCGGACATTCCCCTGCTGGTCGAATACTTTATCGATCGCTATGCGCGAAAAGCTGGCAAGAACATAAAACGTGTCAACAGGAAGACGCTGGAATTGCTTCAGTTATATCCCTGGCCGGGAAACATTCGCGAACTGCAGAACGTCATCGAGCGTTCGGTGATACTATGCGAAACAGAGATTTTCTCGATCGACGAAAACTGGTTACCGCAGCCGCCGCCTCTGACACCAGAGTCGAAACAGCAAGTTGAGCTCCCTCGGAGACTCCTCGTGCAAGAGAAGGACATGATCGAGGCTGCCCTGAAAGATACCCGTGGCCGTGTGTCGGGACCCACGGGCGCTGCGGTCAAGTTGGGGATACCTCGGTCTACTCTGGAATCGAAGATACGTTCACTAAAGATCGACAAGAATCGCTTCAGGCCCGATCCGGGAAATTGAGGGCTCCCGTTTCCCGCAGACTACTCTCAAATACGCCTACAATTATCAGGTCGGCAGGTTGAATACTTTGCTGCCATATCCGTATCTTTGTTGGTGTTCCGCTGAAAAAAGTAGTACCCCGGCATGTAGGCGTCGAAAGCTCCCGGATTGGCGGGACGCAATCGTGCCAAGTCTGCTTGTTGTTGCGAAGTAAAACGCAGCCGGAGACCGAGATGACGTAGTCATCGCGTTTGATCATCAGGATTTCTTGAGCTGGGCGTACTCGGTTTTGGCTTGTAGATAGATGGGAAGATCGCGGTCGGCATCTTTCCAAATGGTAAGGAATTCTTGGTAGGATTCGCGGGCGGATGCATTATCGCCCATCAGTCTCTCTGCCCGACCGAGTTGCAGCCGGGCCAGCGGGCCGGTGATATATCCCCAGCACAAACCCGGATTGTCAATCAGCTTTTGGAACTCGACCGCTGCCGAGCGGCCATCGCCTGACTCCAGGTAGGCCAGGCCACGGATGTAGGCCGGGTAGAGATAATCGAACGACTGGGTGAATGCGAGATCGTACTGAATGGTCCCGCGGAGCAGATCGACGGCGGCATCGGGATCGTGCTGCCGCAACTTCACCGCGGCGCGAACTGTGGGAACAAGATACTTCTGCACAATAGTGTCCAATGGTGCTTCCTGGCTAACTTCGTCTGCGAGCCGTTCGGCTTCGTCGGTTCTCCCCGACCGAGCGAGCGAGAGAGCCAAAGTCATTCTTTGGTTTCGATCCAATTTATGGTGAAGTGCCTGGTCCTGGGTCTTGCGCGCCTGGATTGCCCTGCCCGCCTCTGCGTTGCGAAGGGCCGAAACAACAAGGGCTTCGGAAATATGATCCGGGTCCGAAGGCGGCGTCGATGCCTGTAGTTGTAAGCGATCTGCGGAATCAAAGTGCCCCTGCTGAGCTTCAAATGTTGATCGCTCGCGCAGGAAGACGACTCGATTAGGGCCATGCGCTTCGCCCTCGAAGATCCGGTCGAGAGCGCCCCGATCACCTTCGATGAATGCCAGTCGCAATCTTTGGGTCCTCAGTCCGAGGCTGTCAAATTTAAGGGACTCCGCTTGAGCCAGCCATGACCTGGCCTCCTTGAACCTGCTAGCGATTATGTTGAAAGAGGCCGCCCAGGAAAAAAAGAGTGGACTTGGCCCCAGCCGCGCCGTCTCATCCTCTGCGTCGGCCGCACGCTGGAGCTGGCCGAGTCTAAGCAGCGTGTTCGCCAGGTTAGTATGAAAGAATACATTGCGAGGAAAGAGTTCCAGCGCCCGAAGTTGAACCGAGTAGGATTTGTCGAGTTCCCCGGTCACGTCACTGTAATAGAGAAGCTCGATATTCAGCCTGTCCTTTTCCGTCATGCGGTCGCGCAATTGGTAGGCGCGCGTGAATGAAGCTGCCATTAGATCGTAATGGCCGAGAGCTCCGTTGGCCTTTTTGGGACAGCTCGGCGACCTGGAGTTCGTGGGAGCAATTATCGATATCAGCAGCGAAGAGAGCTTCCGCCTCATCGTTGAGACGATTCCTGGTCTCATCGCGGTCATGACGCCCGAGGGCGAGGTCGCGCACGTCAACCGCCAGGTCCTTGATTACTTCGGTCGCACGCTTGAGGAATTGAAGAAATGGGGTACGAGTGATGCGGTTGACCCGGTCGACCTTCCTCGGGTGAAGGTTGCCTGGCAGCATGCCGTAGAGACCGGCTCGCCGTACGAATTTGAGCATCGCATCCGTCGGGCCGATGGCGAATACCGGTGGTTCCAATCGCGCGGCCTCCCACTGCGTGACGCCAACGGCCACATCGTCCGTTGGTACAATCTACTGACGGATATCCATGCGCGCAAGCAGGCTGAAGACAGGCTTCGCCAAGAAAACATTGCTCTGAAGCGTGCCGAAGCAAAAGATCCGGGAACAAGAAACCGAGTGGCGGCAGATGTTGGAGTTCACGCCTCAACTCGTCCGTGTATTCGGACCCGACCACGAACGTATTTATGCCAACCGCATAGGGCTTGATTATCTGGGAGTCAGCCTGGAAGAGTGGCGGCAAATAAGCGACATGTATCGGTTCGTTCATCCCGATGACGGGGATCGGATGCGCGCTTTTTTTGACCGTGCTCGTACTATCGGCGATGCTTGCGAGTTGGAGGTGCGGCTGCGCAAAGCTGATGGAGGTTATCGTTGGTTTCTCGTTCGGTACAACCCTGTGCGCGACCACAAAGGGCAGGTCATGCGATGGCATGTTGCCGGTACCGACATCGAGGATCGCAAGCAGGCTGAAGAGAGGCTTCAGCGCGAGAACGTGGCTCTTCGGGAAGAAATCGACAAAAATTCGATGTCCGAAGAGATTGTCGGGGCTTCTCCAGCTTTGCAAGCCGTGCTCTCGCGCATTTCCAAAGTTGCGCCGAGTGATTCGACAGTCCTCATAACCGGTGAAACTGGAACAGGCAAGGAGCTTGTTGCACGCGCCATCCACCGACGATCGAATCGCGCCTCGCGCGCATTCGTGAGCGTGAACTGTTCAGCGATACCCCGTGACCTGATCGCCTCAGAGTTGTTCGGGCACGAGAAGGGCGCCTTCACGGGCGCGACTCAGCAGCGCTTGGGTAGGTTTGAACTAGCAAACGGGGGTACGCTCCTTCTGGACGAAGTCGGAGAACTGCCACCTGAGACCCAAATTGCCCTCCTGCGTGTTTTGCAGGAGCACGAGTTTGAACGTGTCGGCGGGACACGCCCGATACGCGCTGACGTCCGGGTGATCGCAGCCACCAACCGCAACCGGCAGGCCGCCATCAGCGCTGGGTCTTTCCGTAGCGATTTGCTTTACCGCTTGCATGTTTTCCCGATTGCGATTCCTCCTCTTCGAGAACGGAAAGAGGACATTCCTTTGCTGGTCGAATACTTTATCGATCGCTATGCGCGAAAAGCGGGCAAGAACATCAGGCGTGTCAACAAGCGGACCCTCGAATTACTTCAGTCCTATCCTTGGCCCGGAAACATACGTGAATTACAAAACGTGATCGAACGCTCCGTAATACTGTGCGAAACCGAGACTTTTTCCATTGAGGAAAGCTGGTTGCCCGGGCAATCTTTTTCCGCAGATGTGAACAGCTGCACGGAGCTCCCACAACGACTTTTGGTACAAGAGAAGAACCTGGTCGAGGCTGCTCTGAAAGAAAGCCGGGGTCGCGTGTCAGGGCCGACCGGGGCCGCAGCCATGTTGGGCATACCGCGATCGACGCTGGAATCGAAGATTCGCTACCTGAAGATCGACAAGAATCGTTTCAAGGCATAGAGAAAACGATCCTGCTTCAGATCCACTGGTGAGTTCTCGCCATTTGGCGAAAACCTGCCAGGCATCTACGTGTTAAGTGACGTATTTTCAGCTGCATAGCTTTGGCGGTCACTTTGCACGTGGCATTCGCATGTCCAGGATTCGGCGATGTTCACTGTTTGGTTTTGCCCTGGTACAAGACACGTTCGCAAAACTGGGTGGAATGCGGGCGGTTCTTCTGTTGTCACTGATTCTTAGTGGTTGCCATGCTACAAAGCCTGAGCCGGCAACTGTAAGTTATCTCCGTCTCGGTTGGTCTCAACCAGATGATCTGCCAGAAATGGAATCTTTGTTGCAGCAGTTCACTCGAGAAACCGGGATCCGCGTTCGCGATCTCCCTGTTCCTGAGACGACTCTAGATCAGTTAGACCTCTCGCGCAGGCTCCTAAAGCAGGCTGCCGCCGGGCCCGATGTGCTTGCCGTTGACGTGATTTGGCCCGGAGTTCTGCAGCCCGACTTAGTTGATCTTCAACGCGAGGTGGCCGACGAATTTCCACTGCTCGAACCACAGTTATTGCGAAGCTACGAAGCGGACGGGAAACTCGCAGCTGTTCCTTACACCGTTCAAGTCGGTGTCCTTCAGTATCGACGCGACCTCCTGCGTGAATACGGTTACCAGCGTCCTCCCAGAACTTGGGACGAACTCGAGAAAATGGCTGCCAGGATCCAGGCGGGCGAGCGGGCCAAAGGCAACAAAGATTTTTGGGGGTACGTCTGGCAGGGAGCAGTCGCTGAGGCTCTGACCTGTAACGCCATTGAGTGGCAAGCAGCCGCGGGCGGGGGGCGTATTGTCGAAAGCAATCGAACGATCAGCGTGAACAATCCCGCAGCAATAGGCTCATGGCAAAGAGCCAAACATTGGATCGGCTGGATCTCGCCGCCCAGCGTTCTCGCGTATCAGGAGCTTGATTCTCTCAACATTTTCGACAAGGGAGGAGCGGCATTTGGTCGTATTTGGGGCGGAGCCTCGATTACGCGTACAGCTTTGTTCCGTCAAATGCATTGGCGAAATTCGTTGGCCCAAAGCATAACTGGATACACCACCATTCCTGGTGGATTAACCGGTGGGGCGGGAACGCTAGGCGGATCAGGTCTGGCCGTCTCACAACACTCCTCACATCGCAGAGAAGCTTTAGAATTTGTTCGATTTCTGATCCGAGCCCAGATTTATTCAAATCAGGTCGAGGAGAGCGCGGTCCGAGCGAAACTGGTGATCCGGCCCGCTAGCGAAACTGGATCACAGTACGAACAGGTGGCCAGAGCTTACATCGATACAGTCCATTCCGTCCTGACTGGCGAGAAACCGGCACCCGAAGCAGCGGCCGCATTGGAGAAGGAGTTGGTGAGGATTACCGGTTTCCCAATCGGACCACCTCTGAAAAGAGATTAGTCCTGCATTAGGCCGCCGAGGAGCTGTTGAAATGATTCTTTCGATGAGTTCGGGACAATGATCTCACGAATTAACCAGCTGAAGATTGGCCTTCGCCTAAGCCTATCGTTCGCTGTCATTGTCCTGCTGATGCTGGTGGGAAACGGCCTGCTGGTTTGGCAATTTTTCTTGGTCAGTCAACAATCGGACCGCGTCGCGGCATTCGGAAGAGAATTGGCTGCAGTTTCGCTCTTTCAAAGTGACGTCCTGTCGTTCGATGCAAGACTCGATCTGCTAGCGAAGTCTGATAACCTGGATGCGCTTAGCCGAGAAGCGGGACGCCTACGATCAATTCTCGCTGCCGACAGCGAATCCGTCAGGGATGCGCTCGCTCATCTTCCCTCTGATGTGCCTGGAGACGTTGCAGTCCTACCCACTGTGGAAGCGGTCAAGATCACTTTGCCACCCCAGCTCGATGCGGTAATCGCCCTGGGCATGGCTTCAGATTGGGATGCCGTACGTCTCCGTCTCGCCAATGAAAAGGCGCCGCTGGAAGCTAGTACTTCGGAACTGGTTCGCAATGTGCAGCGGCAAGTCAGCGACGAGCTTGCGCAGTCGGTCGTGCAGCATGAACGACTAAAACGTCGAATTCTTCTGATTGTGCCTTCGACGGCTCTGGTTACGCTACTGGCGTCCACGTTTCTTATCGTCGTCGTAACAAGCAGCATTAGTGCTCCACTTCGCCAGCTGATGCGAGGGTCAGCTGCATTGGCGCGAGGAGATTTTGACCATCAAGTGCGGCTGTCCGGAAATGATGAACTGGCTCATCTGGGGGCTGTCTTCAACGAGACAACCACTAAACTCCGAGAACTCTATCGGAAGCTACAAAGCAGCGAAGCGTATCTCACGGAAGCGCAGCGGCTGACCCACATGGCCAGTTGGGCCTGGCAGGTCGCGGACAGAAACGCGCTGCATCTTTCGGATGAGTGGTATCGCATATACGGATTTGATCCGGGAAAAGGGATGCCCCCTGGGGACCAGCTGCTGCAGCGAGTACATCCCGAAGATCGAGGCGAGTGGCAGGAAACAATCGAACGAGCGATTGCTCAGAGCTCGGAGTACGAAGTTGAGTTTCGCATTTTGCTTCCTGACGGAAAGCTCAAATGGGTTCGCACGGTTGGCCATCCGGTCCTAAGCCCAGCCGGGGAACTCGTCCAGTTCGTGGGTAGCTCCATGGACATTACCGAGCGCAAACACGCCGAGGAAGAACTTCAACAACTTGTTGATTTCGTTCGCCACATCATTACGGTGTTGTCACCAAACGGCAAGATTACTTACGCAAACCGTGTGGCTAGGGAATACACCGGTCTGACTCTTGACGAATATCGATCAGTGGACGTAATTGCTCGAGTAATCCATCCCGATGATATTGAGAGGATGCGGGCGGTTCGCGAACGTGGACTTTCGGCGAATAACCCGTTTGAAATCGAAGCAAGAACGCTAGGGAAGGACGGCCTCTGCCAATGGTTCCTGTATCGTTATAACCCATTGCGTGACGAACACGGACAGATTACCCGCTGGTACGTCGCCGGGACCGATATCGAAGATCGCAAGAGAGCCGAGGAGAGACTGCAGCAGGAAAACGTCGCTCTGCGCCAAGAAATCGGCAGAGCCTCAATGTTCGAAGAAATTGTTGGCACCTCTAAGCCGCTGAAGGCTGTTCTTCGTCAGACCGCCAAAGTCGCTCCAACGGACTCGACCGTTTTAATCACAGGGGAGACCGGCACTGGCAAAGAACTCATCGCCAGGGTTGTTCACAAACGCTCGCAGAGGTCTCAGCACGCCTTTATCAGCGTGAACTGTGCCGCATTTGCGCCAGCGCTAATTTCGTCGGAATTGTTTGGCCATGAGAAGGGAGCTTTCACAGGAGCCACTCAGCGCCGACTCGGCCGCTTTGAACTGGCCGACGGCGGAACGATTTTCCTGGACGAAGTGGGCGAACTGCCCCCGGACACTCAAGTGGCGCTCTTGAGAGTCCTTCAAGAACGGGAATTCGAGCGGGTAGGAGGCACTCAGTCCATCAAGGTCGACGTTCGTGTAATCGCCGCCACGAATCGTGACCTGATCGCAGCCGTGTCCGGAGGGTCCTTCCGTAGTGATTTGTTTTATCGGCTCCAGGTTTTTCCGATTGAAATTCCTCCTCTTCGAGAACGAAGAGATGATATTCCTCTGCTGGTGGAGTATTTTATCGATCGCTACGCGCGAAAAGCGGGCAAGAACATCAGACATATCAGCCAGGAAACACTCGAATTGCTCCAGTCATACGCTTGGCCTGGAAACATCCGTGAACTGCAGAACGTCATCGAACGTTCCGTAATCCTTTGTGAAACGGAGACTTTTTCGATCGATGAAAGCTGGTTGCCGCAGCAGCCACAGCCATTTCTAACAGCAAAACCGAAAAACCGAATTGAGCTTCCTCGAAGACTCGAGGAGCAGGAGAAGGACATGATTGAGGAGGCTCTAAAAGCGAGCCGTGGGCGTGTGTTTGGACCCACAGGGGCCGCGGCCAAGTTGGGCATACCGCGGTCGACGCTGGAATCGAAGATTAAGTCACTGAAAATCGATAAGAACCGCTTCCGGAATTTGTCGGAAATTTGAGGGCTCGCGCCCGTGGCTCGTATTCCGGTCAGCCGGTGAATCTTTTCAAGAACACAGTATATCGTGGGTTGCCGTGCGCACTTCGCGCTGAATTCGAGCCGCGAGCCATGGGCGTTCACGGCGTGCGTGACCTTCGAATGTGAAAAGCTGGATCACCGCTCTGGAGTTCATGTTAAGAGATGGCTGTCTGCTCCGTCTTCATTAATAAGAAAACTAAAAAGGCGGGAGGACGGAGTGTCGTCCTTGAGATCAACAGATGTGATTCATTCTTGCTGGTCAGTTCTTCTTTCTCACAAACGCAGCCTTTACACACCCAGCTTCCACACCGCGTTAGAGATGCTGCATAGTTGTGTTTGCAACAGAATGAACACCAGCTTTCGTTGGGCGGAAAGAGAATGCGAGCCAAAATAAAGTTCACAGTTGCCGGCGCACTAGGTGTCGTCTTTGTCTCGTTTCTGATTTCAGGCAGTTTTGCGCAACGGCCTGAACAACCAAGTTCCGCACAGAGCAGCATCCGCGTGCAATCCTCCCTAGTCCTTATCGATGTCGTCAGCCAGGACCCTAAGAACGGGTTGCCCGTTCGAGATTTCCAGAAGGAAGACTTTCGTGTCTTCGACGATGGGAAAGAAGTCTCGATCGCTTCCTTCGAGGCCGGGGCCGGCCACAATACACGCCCCGTCATTCTCTGGCTTGCTGTGATCTGCAACGAAGGCGGAAAAATCGGCGGCTCAAAGGAGTTTGTGGGGAAGGAAGGGTACTTTCGACCTGCGCTCGATCATCTCGATGAACATGACACCGTGGGCATTGCTCATTGGTGCGACAACGGTGAGACACAGCTCGATCTGCTGCCTACTGAAGACCGCGATAGGTCCATTCGCGTGTTGGCCCAAACGATCGAGCCCATTTCCTTCCACACCGGTGGAGACAGCGATGCCGTTGGGGAAGTTACTTATCGAAAAATGCTGCGCCTCATCATCCAGGACGCGCATCGTAGAAACCCACAACCCCTACCGGTGATTGTTTTTCTCGATGGAGATCACACCGGCCAACCGCGTTCCGAGCTGGACCCCGTGGTGGACGATATTTTGGAGACTTCCGGAATTGTGTTCGGCATCAAAGACGAAAAGGCCCCGAGATGTTGCGGCCTGATGCTCGGCGAGCAGGGACAGATTTCACACTATGTGGCCGAGCAGACGGGTGGAGAGTATTTTTCCGCTCTTGCACAGGGCTACGCTGCCGCACTTGAGAAGATTCTGATGGAATTGCACTTTCGCTATGAACTCGGTTTTATTCCTCCTGTGATTGACGGCAAACGTCACAAGCTTAAAGTTGAACTGACGAATGAAGCTCGTGAAAAGCACAAGGGGGTTCGGCTAAGGGTTCGCCGGGAGTACATTCCTGTTCGCGAAGAGCCGGAGTGGCTGCACTGATTGAGGTTGATAGTCTAATTCGGATGGGAACGGTCCCGTCTGCCCCCGGGTTTCCCAGTCTTCAGAAGCTCTCGACAACGGTGCCGAACTTGGTTTCAAGTAGTTTCTTCAAGACCCCCGGAAACCCTGGAATCACCGCGCCATACGTCCACCGCTCATGGCCGCCAAACGTGCCGAAGGGTCCGTCACATTGTCCGTGGACAATTCTGATTCGGTCGCCGTTCTCTCGAAGTAGCGCGTCGACAAGTTCCCTCCGTGTCTCCGTGGAGTTACCTTCGGGAAACGGTACGCCCAACAGGCCAACCAAGAGCGAAGACGTGATGTTTGAAACATTCACACGATGTTGAACGAGTGTGCCCGT